>CAJIAC010000132.1_pt1 | contig 15162 bp, 9 predicted proteins | sample 9198961 | NCBI WGS metagenome assembly CAJIAC01 (sample SAMEA7708276, study PRJEB35096) | sediment metagenome | biome: marine neritic benthic zone biome [ENVO:01000025]; feature: sediment [ENVO:00002007]; material: shallow marine sediment [ENVO:03000034] sea grass bed [ENVO_01000059] ... | reverse complement strand
TCAGAGGACGTTGGCGCGGAGCACCGGCGCACTGGCGGACGATGCCCGGGATCTCCGCGATCGGGCCGAGCGTCTGGCGGAGTCCGCACAAGAGGCAGAGCGACGACACGGGAGTTTGACGGCCGAGCCGGTCTCGCAGCCGGAGCAGGATCGTCTCGACTCTCGCGCCGCACAAGACGCGAGAAGCGTGCTGGCGGAAGCCCGGTCATTGGAGGAGGAAGCGGGGCAGATCAGGGATTCCTTGAGCGCGGTCAGGGAGTCGCTGGAGAGCTCGCCGGTTCACGATCCCGATCTGGAGCGCCGTCTCGGGGAGCTGGAGGAGCTCTACGCCGAGATCCTCGAGTCGGGTCTCGGTGAACGGATCGAAGAGCTGCAGCAGGCCCTCAGGGACTTGCGGGGCGAAGATGTGCGAGGGGCCATGTCGAACCTGTCCCGGCAAGCTGCGGAACTGGAGGATCGGCTCGATCGGGCACTGGGCCTGCTGGAGCGCGTGGCCGTGGAGCAGGCCCTGGAGGGGAGCCGGCAGCAGGCGGAGGACCTCGCATCTCGGCAGGCCCGGTCCGCAGGCAGTGCAGTCCGCGACTCGTCCTGGGTCGACGAGCAGCGTCGGATGGCTGCCGAGGCCGATTCCCTTGCCGATCAGGTGGAGCAGCTTGCCGAGAAGCTCGAGGACCTGGACGCCCCGGGCGCGGCGCGAGGGGCCCGGCGCGGGGCCGATGAGGCCCGGGCCGGCGCTGGGAGCATGCGTTCCGCGCAGGCCGACGCAGCGACCGAGCAAATGGAGCGGGCCGCGTCCGAGCTTGCCAGGGCCGGGGATTCGCTTGCCGAGAGCTGGCGAGCTGATGCGATGCGCGCGGTCGAGGCCGCGACCAGCGAGGCCCTCGAGCTTGCAAGGGAGCAGCAGGAGGTGGTCGAGCGTCTGAGGTCGGGAGCACGGCCCGAGGACCTGGCGTCCGACCAGACGGCCATTCGCGAGGGGCTCGACAACCTGACCCAGTCCCTGGCGGAGGCCGGGAAGCAGACGGCTCTGCTCGACCGGCGATCCGGGCCGGCCGCGGCCGCGGCCGGTCGTGAGATGGATGCGGTGGGCCAGAGCCTGGCTGGAAGCTCCTCCAGGCGGGAGGAGGGAGTGCGTCAGGGCGAGGCCGCGATGGAAGCGCTGAGCGATCTCGCCGGCTCTCTCATGGCCAGCGGCAGGGCGATGTCCGAGGCCAGCTCTGCCACCGGAATGGAGGAAGCGCTGGAGCGGATGGCGGGTGCAAGCCGGAACCAGGCTGGCGTGAACTCCGAATCCGGAGATCTGTTTCTCCTGATGCAGGGTGGAGAACCGGCGGACGGAAGTTTCCGTGAGCTGGGAGGGCGTCAACGAGCGATCTCGGAGGAACTGCGTCGGATCGCCGAGGATCCCAAATTGCGAGAGCTCACGGGGCGACCTGGTGAGCTTGCGCGGGAAGCCGACGAGCTGGCCCGTGAGATCACCGCGGGCAACCTGAATCCCGAGACCCTGGCTCGACAGGAACAGCTGTTCCGCCGTCTCCTCGATGCAGGGCGCTCCCTGGAGAAGGATGAGGAAGAGGCGCGTCGCCGGGAAGCCACGTCCGCCAGGCCCGGCGTGGTGTTCTTGCCGGACGAGGAAATGGGTCTGGAGAGGGGTCTGCGCTACCCGTACCCGGGTGCAGACGCCATGGAAGGTCTTACCGCGACCCAGAGGCGCATCGTATACGACTACTTCGATCGGTTGAACGCGGGTTCGATCATGGGGACTCCATGAGAAGCATGGTGCGGTTGCTGGTGGGGCTCGCCTGGTTGGCCGCCGCTTCCACGCCCGTGCTCGGGCAGGAGGGGGACGGAACCGCCATCGTTGAACGGCGCGCGCTGGACCATGCAACCCGTCTCAATGAAGCAGGGCGAACGGAAGAGGCCATGCGGGCGCTCGAGAACCTGCTCGATGAGCAGCCGGCGTCCGTCTCCGCGCTGTTGATGCTCGCTCGGGTGGCCGAGAGTGCGGGCGATCCGGGCCGCGTGCTCTCGAGGACGGAGGCGGCTCTCGCGGCCGGGGGGCCCGGGGCGCGGGCCGTGCGGCAACTCTGGATCCGGACCCTCCAAGCTGCTGGACTCCGGGACAGCGCTCTTGCAGCCGCACGGCGCTGGATCGAAGAAGAGCCGGGCGAACAGGCCGGTTATGCGGAGCTGGCCGGTATCCGGGCGCGGGCGGGGGAGACGGGCGCGGCCGTCAGTGCCCTCCAGGAAGGGCGCGCGGCCATCGGCTCGGAACGCGTCTTCGTGCAGGAGCTGGCGGCCCTGCAGTCGGACCTGGGGTCGTATGACGATGCCGCGGGCGAGTGGCGCGCGATGCTCGCCTGGGGCGACCCGGGGGTGGAAGCCGTCGAACGCGCGCTGAACGCCAGGGGGAACGACCGGTCGCTGGCCACGGAGGCGCTGCGAGAGAAGCTCGAAGGTCCGGGTAGCACATTCCTGCAGCAAAAAGGGGGACTGCGGCTGGCTCTACTCATTGGGGAGTCCGCGTGGGCCAGGGAGGTCGCTGGCCGGATGGTCGAAGAACTTCCCGGGGCCGGGGCCCTAGAGGTCTTGAGAGAGTTCGTGACGCAAGCCAGGTCGGCGGGTGATCTCGAGGGGGCAGCCTGGGCCGCCGGGGAGCTGACCGAGCGAAGCCGGAGCGCGGAGGAGATTCTCTATTGGACCGCCGTCGCTGCAGACCTGGCCTACGAGTCGGGTGACGAGGCCAGGGCGAAAGACGCCTTCGAGGACCTGTATGCCGGCGCCAGAGTCGGATCGGATCTGCACGGGCTTGCCGTCAGAAGGCTGCACTCTCTCGTACTGAGCACGGATCCGGAACGAGGGGATCGGCTGGTCCGGGAACATTCTGAGCGCTACCTGGAGGATCGGGAGGCTTCAGTCCGTATGGCGGTTGCATCCGCTCGAGCATGGGCGGAAAGCGGGGACCTCGAACGGGCCCGCCAAGTTCTCGGCGTGCTGACTCCCGCCGATGCCGCGGAGGCTGCGTTACAGGCGGGAATGCTGGGGTGGATTGAGCTGCTTGCGGGTCGGCCCGGCGAGGCGCGCGCGCACCTCGAGTTGGCGGCGACGCTCCCCGGCTACGATCCGGGGGGCAGAATCGCGGCTCTCGAGTTGCTGACGGTGATCGAGGCCTCGGACTCGACCCAGCTCTCGAGCCTCGGTCGGACACTGGGAGAGGCGCACGCCAACGGTGATTTCGAGCCCCTTCTGGTACTGGCTGAGTCCTGGGCCGACAGCGATGCGCCCGGGGGGGATCGAATGTCGGACCTGGCCGCCCGAGAGGCTGAAGCGGCTGGCTCAGACGAGGTCGCGCGCGAGTTGAGGCGGCTCACAGTGGAACGCTGGCCGGAGTCTGCGGTCGCCCCGAGGGTGCTCCTCGACCTGGCCCGGGCGTCCGCCGAATCGAATGTGAGGGAGGCGTCCGCCTGGCTCGAGAGGCTCATCGTGGACTATCCGAACAGCGCCGTCGCGCCGACCGCTCGCAACCTGCTTGCGGAGCTCAGGAACGGACAGGGGCCCGCATGATCCGCCGTGGATGGGTCCTAGCGGTGGTCCTCGTCACCGTCGTATCGCACCCCGCAGCGGCGCAGACGCTGCTGATCCCCATGGACCAGAGGCAGTCCAATCACCTGCGAGCCTATGGCCTGGTCTACCGATCGATCCTTGGAGGCGAGCGAGCCGAGTGGCTGCTCAACTATCGGGGGGGCTCATTCCTCCTGCCGGACGTTCAGCATGTTCGTCGCAACTCCGCCCTGCTGGGTGTGACCTCGGAGACCCTCTCAGGGAGCGAGCTGGCACGGCTTCGAGAGAGGATCGAGAACTCCAACATGGAATCGGTTCCGCTCGAGAAGGCCCCGGAGATCGCCGTATATACTCCGCCGAACTCCTCTCCGTGGGACGACGCGGTCACCCTCGCTCTCGAATACGCGGGGATCCCCTACGCCAGAATCTGGGACCCTGAGGTCCTCTCGGACGGCCTGGAGGGCTACGACTGGCTTCACCTCCACCATGAAGACTTCACCGGGCAGTATTCGAAGTTCTACTTGAGTTATTCCGGTTCCGAGTGGCTTCGCGAGGAGGTGGAGCGGAACGAATCGGTGGCAAGGGAGTTCGGATTTTCCAGCGTCCCGGACCTGAAGAAGGCGGTGGCCGGGGCGATCCGCACGTACGTCGAGGGGGGCGGGCTGCTCTTCGCGATGTGCACGGCCACCGAGACACTCGATCTCGCCCTCGCGGGACAGGGCGTGGATCTGGCCGCTGCGTTCGCGGACGGGACCCCGCCGGATCCCGCGGCGCAGGCAGGCATGCGCTGGAGTCGAGCTCTCGCGTTCACGGACGCGCAGCTCGTGCTCGACGGCTCGATCAGCGCGTTCAGCGATATCGATGGCCACCAGGTCAACACTCCGTGGCGAAAGTCTCTGGGGAGCTTCGATCTGTTTGACTTCAGCGCCAAGATCGATCCGGTCCCGTCGATGCTCACCCAGTCTCATGAACGGGTTCTGAATGACTTCTACGGCCTCACGACCAGCTTCAGCGCGGACCGACTGAAGCCTGCCGCGGTAGTACTGGCGAGTGACCCGCGCCATGGAGTCGTCAAGTACTTGCACGGGCAACTGGGGGAGGGGAGTTTCACGTTCCTTGGCGGGCACGACCCGGAAGATCCTCAGCATCTGGTAGGGGATCCGCCGACAGACCTGGACCGGAACCGGAACTCGGCTGGTTACCGGCTCATTCTCAACAACGTGCTGTATCCGGCCGCGCGAAAGAAGGCGCTCAAGACATGAACGGGCGATCCAAGCACAAGGCGGAACGGTTCATCGAGGCCGCGGCGGCGTCCGGCTCGTGGGCCCCTCCGGCCCGACTCGAGGGGCTGCCCCCATACCCCCTGGCTGACGTACCGGACATCAAGGCCCGTTTGCTCGCGGAGGGAAGGGAAGTCATCGATCTCGGGGTGGGCGACCCGGGCCTGCCGGTCCCGAGGCAGGCGATCGAGACCCTTGGAGAAGCGGCGGCCGACCCGGCGCTCAGCAAATACGGCTTTCAACGCGGCCTTCCGCAGTATCGCGAAGCCATCGCCAGCTGGCTTTCCGCCAGATTCGGCGCACCGGTCGATCCGGATCGGGAAGTGCTGCCCGTGATCGGCACGAAGGAAGCGATCGCTCTCACCGCCTTCGCCGTCCTCGACCCTGGCGACTCGGTCTTGATTCCGGACCCGGGCTACGCGCCCTACTTCGGCGGGCCCTATTTCGCGGGGGCGGACGTGATCCGGCACGGCCTGCGCCGAGAGGACGGCTTTCTCGTTCCCCCAGACGCCATCCGGGAGGCCCGAGGCAGGCTCCGGCTCGTATACATCAACTATCCAAACAACCCCACGTCGGCGGTGGCGGAGGTCTCCTACCTCGAGGAGGTCGTCGCGGCATGCGCGGAGCGGGGGGCGGTGCTCCTGTTCGACAACGCCTACTCCGAGATCACGTTCGACGGCTTCCGGGCACCCGGACTCCTGGAGATCGAAGGGGGACGCGAGATCGGTCTCGAGTCCCACTCGATGTCCAAGACATACAACATGACGGGATGGAGGCTCGGCTGGGTGACCGGGGCAGGGGAGCTCATTGCGGCTCTGAGACGGGTGAAGACGTTCTTCGACACGGGCTCGTTCATGGCTCTGCAGGCAGCCGCCGCGGCGGTTCTAAGGGATCCCACCGAGTACATGGAGTGGAGCCTCGCCAGGCTTCACGCGCGCAGGGACGCGGCGGTAAGTGCGTTCCGGGAGGCCGGTCTCGAAGTTTCTGCGCCTCGCGGCACGCTCTACCTCTGGTTCCCCGTTCCGACGTCCGAGACTTCTGACGGCTTCTGCCGCCGCTTGCTTCTCGACGCGGGGGTCGTTCTGCTGCCGGGCTCCGCCATGGGCCCCGGCGGTGAAGGATTCGTGCGCGCCTCGCTCGCCATCGAAGAAGATCGGTGGGAGGACGCGGGCCGGAGGATCCGGGAGGCTCTTTGAGCGGACTTCCGGGCCCGGGTCCCAAGGAGCGCTGGGCCGAGAGGCGCCGTCGCTCGCGGGCCGCGCATCACGCGCGCGGATACCGGCGAACGATGCGGGCCGGCCTCCTGGTGTCGGCCTTGCTCCATGGCCTCGTGGCCATCTTTCTCTCCGGGCAGTTCTACATCGGGACCCGGTCATTCAGTGCGGTCCGCCTGCCTCCGCGACCCGTGGTGGGCCTGCAGGTCATCGACATTCGCGATGTCGAAGCCGAGTCGGCGGCCGACGAGGTGCTGGAGCTTCCCCCCGAGGAAAGGGACGAGATCCAGCGCCCTGAGCCACCGACTCCGGGTGAAGGGCCGGGTGCGCCGGACCGGGGTCCGCAGTCGGGCCCCGGGATGACGAACGCGGAGAGGCTTCAGCCCAGGGAGGGTGATCCGCGCCTGTGGAGGGACTTCACGGACCGCCCGTTGCCGGAGTACCTGGAGGATCGATTTGCCGAGGCCGAGGGGGTCATCCGGGCGAGGCTCAGCGCAATCCTGGACAGCCTGCAGCTTACCGAGGAGCAGCGGCGGCGGGCGGTGGAGTGGCTGTTCGGCGAAGGTGATCAGCAATGGGGTGTGACACCGGATGGGCTCGTGCTCGGTGGCATGGTGATTCCGATGAACGTGGGCGCGTTGTTCCAGGCAGAGGGGCCGCTCGGGAGAGAGCTCCGGCAGCAGGCGCGGGACCGAGCGGACATCGACCGTCAGGAGTTCGTCACGGACATCGAACGCTCGCAGCAGGAGCGCCTGGAAGAGATGAGGCGGCGGACCGAGGAGGAAGCGGAGCGGCGCCGACAGGATTCGCTGGCCGCTGAGGCCGACACCACCGATTCGGGGGGGATCACTCCTCGCGACTGAAGCGGACTTCTGCTAGACTACGCCGTCCGAGTACGGCCAATCGGGCCGTCCAACTCATGATTCCGACACCATGACCGACGAGACTGAACGACACACTCTGAGTGCTCGCTTCGACCCGACCGGGGTGGAGACTCCGATCTATGCTCGCTGGCTCGACCGGGGGGCGTTCCACGTCGATCCGGACGACGCGACCGATGCGTACGTGATCGCCATTCCGCCCCCGAACGTGACGGCGGCCCTCCACATGGGACACGGCCTGAACAACACCATCCAGGACGTGCTGGTGCGGTTCCAGCGGATGCGGGGACGCGACGCGATGTGGATCCCGGGCACGGACCACGCGGGGATCGCGACGCAGAACGTCGTAGAGCGTGACCTCGCCAGACAAGGTCTGTCACGGCACGACCTCGGGAGGGAGAAGTTCGTCGAGCGTGTCTGGGAATGGGTCGATCAATACGGGTCCACGATCATCGAGCAGCTGAAGACGATCGGCTGCTCCTGCGACTGGGAGCGTACGCGGTTCACCCTGGACGAGGGGCTCTCGGCAGCGGTTCGTGAGGTATTCGTCCGACTCTACGAGAAGGGGCTGATCTACCGGGGGAACTACATCATCAACTGGTGCCCGCGTTGTCTCACCGCTCTGTCCAACGAGGAGGCGGAGCACAAGGAGACCACCGGAAGGCTCTACCACATTCGCTACCCCCTCGCGGACGCGGACGGCGAATCGGTGGTGGTGGCGACCACCCGACCCGAGACCATGCTCGGCGACACGGCCGTCGCTGTGCACCCCGGTGACGAGAGGAATCGGCACCTGGTGGGGCGCGAGATCGAGCTGCCGCTGGTGGGTCGCCGCATACCCGTGGTCGCCGACGAGTACGTCGACCCCGAGTTCGGGTCGGGGTTCGTCAAGGTGACACCCGCGCACGACCCCAACGATTTCGAGATCGGCCTCCGGCATGATCTGCCGCGCGTCGACGTGATGAACGACGACGCGACGATGAGCGATCAAGCGCCGGAGGCGTATCGCGGTCTGGATCGCTTCGACGCACGTCGAAAGGTCCTGGAAGACCTGGAGGCCGTGGGCCTGCTCGTCGAAACCGAGGAGCATGAGCACTCGGTCGGGCATTGCTATCGCTGCTCGACCGTGGTCGAGCCGCGGCTGAGCTTGCAGTGGTTCGTCCGCATGAAGCCGCTGGCTGAGCCGGCGCTGCAGGCGTACCGGGACGGCGATCTGCGCTTCCATCCGGAACGCTTCGGCAACACGTACGAGCACTGGATGACGAACGTCCGGGACTGGTGCATCAGCAGGCAGCTATGGTGGGGACATCGAATACCGGTGTGGTACTGCCAGGTCTGCGACGAGATCGTCGTCGCGCGGGAGGACCCGACGGAGTGTCGTGCCTGCGGTGGCGAGCTGGAACAGGATCCCGACGTTCTGGATACGTGGTTCAGCTCGTGGCTGTGGCCCTTCAGCACGCTCGGCTGGCCCGACGAAACGCCGGACCTTCGCGCGTTCTATCCCACGAACACGCTGAGCACGGCTCCGGAGATCCTCTTCTTCTGGGTTGCCCGGATGGTCATGGCGGGTCTGGAGTTCGTGGGGGACCTGCCATTCACCGACGTCCTTCTTCACGGCACGGTGCGGGACGCGCAGGGGCGCCGGATGTCGAAATCGCTCGGAAACGGGGTGGATCCCCTGGAGGTAGTGCAGTTGTTCGGTGCCGACGCCATGCGCTTCACTCTCGTGAACGCCGCCGCTCTGGGCACCGACCTCCAGCTCGATCACGAGGACCTGGAATCTTCGTTCCGGGTCGGCCGAAACTTCGCGAACAAGATGTGGAACGCCGTCCGGTTCGCCCTCGGGTACCTCGCGGAAACGGATCTCGAGACAAGGCCGGAGGATACGGAGCTGGAGCTCACGGACCGGTGGATTCTCGCCCGGTTCGAGCGCACGGCCTCGGAAGTGACCGATGCCCTGGACCGCTTTCGTCTGCACGACGCTGCCGAGCTGACGTATCAGTTCGTCTGGGCGGAGTTCTGCGACTGGTACCTGGAACTGGTTAAGTCGCGACTCCGTGGTGATCGCGGAGAGGAGAGTCGCGTCGCGGCCGCGGCGACCCTGGCACACGTGCTCGACGGGTGGCTCAGGCTCCTGCATCCGATCATGCCGTTCATTACGGAGGAGATGTACTGCCACCTCCCCGGACGGTCGGAACGCGACTCGCTGATCAGAGGGCCCTGGCCGGACCTCTCCGGAGACCGGGACGAGCCGGAAGCGGAATCGGCCGTTGTCGCCCTGCAGGAAATCCTGGGAGCGGTAAGAAACCTCCGATCCGAGTATGGGGTGGATCCTTCGCGGCGGGTGCCCGCCTTCGTAGCGCGAGCTCCCGAAACGGTGGCCGCCGCACTTGCCTCGGAGAACGAGGCTCTGCTCCGGCTTGGGCGCCTGACTTCCCTGGATCTCGTCGGCGCGGCGCCGGCGGGTGAGCCGGGGGCACACGTCGTGCTTCGCTCCGGCGCAGAGGTGATCCTCCCGCTGGCGGGAATCGTGGATATCGAGAAGGAACGCGTCCGGATCGCGTCCGAGATCGAGCGCCTCGAGGGTCTGCTGGCCGGGACACGGGCGCGCCTGGAGAACGAGCGCTTCGTAGACCAGGCGCCCGCCGAAGTCGTGGATCGGGAGAAGGAGAAGAGTCGCTCTCTCGAGGAACGGTTGCGGCGGCTGGCGGAGAAGCGGGCGGCCTTCGGGCCGGGCTGACCATGACGACACCTGCCCGCGCAGCCGTGCTGGCTGGCGGCGCACTCGCCTTCGTCCTCGGAGGGTGCGCGAGGGAGGAGATGCCCCCGGGCACGGCTCCCGACTTCGAAGCGCCTGCAGTGGTGGAGATGTTTCCCGCCTTCGGGGCGGCGGTTCCGGATCTCGACGAAGACGCCTACGTGCGTTTCAGCGAGCCGCTGGGTGACCCCCGCTCCCTCTCACGGACGGTGCAGACGTCCCCGGCGTGGCTGTACGAGGTACGCGCCGGTCGCAGCAACGTCCGGATTCGGCCGCGCGACGGCTGGAAGCCCGGCGTGGTGTACACGTTTACGATTCCGCCCGGCCTGACGGATCTGGTTCGGAATCGTACGCAGCAGCCGATCGAGCTGTTGTTCACCACGGGGGCGGAGTTGGCGGGCACGCGCACGGCCGGTACCGTCTCGGATCGGGAGACCGTTCGGCGGGTCCGGGATGCTTCACTTCTCGTGCTGGGAGCGGACTCGGTGCCGTACGCTGCCGTAAGCGACACCGGGGGCAACTTCGCGCTCGAGGCCCTTCCCGTGGGGGACTATTGGGCGTACGCCTTTCGGGACCAGAATCGAAATCGGATGCTGGACCGCGAGTTCGAGCCACACGACAGTGGTGCGGTACGGCTCACGGACACGAGCAGCGTCGTCAGCCTCGACTTGTGGCTCACCGCGCCCGATTCCACGGCCCCGCTGCTCGGACTCTCGGAGGCCCTGGACAGCTTGAAGATCCGGCTCGAATTCGACGACATGCTCGAGCCGGAGGCCCTTCCGGAAGGCGCGGCCGTGAATGTCGTCGCGGTGGGAACCGAGGAGGAATGGCCCGTGGCCGAATTCGTCCTGGGCCAGTCGCTCCCGTCGGCGCCGCCGGACAGTGCGGGGCCTCCGGAGGGAGAGGGAGAAGTAGAGGGCGCGGTCCCCCCGCTCACGCCCGACACGGCCGAGGCACCGCCGGAGGATCCGACGGAAGGTGTGACCTCGCCCGAGCGCGAGCGTCCGGACCGCTTCGTGACCGTGCTGCTCGACCGTCCCCTCCTCGAGGGGACCTACCGTGTGTCTGCCTCCGGCTTCGTGAACCTCCGTGGTCTCAGTGGGGGAGGCGACACGACTTTCGTCTACACGCCGCCGCCCGAACCGGCTCCTGAACCGGAGGTCCTGGAGACCGAGGGTGCCGAGGCGGAATCCGGGGACGAGGTGGATGGGGAACCGGCAGATGAGGGTCGGGGGCCATGAGCACGGCCGACGGGAGCGGCCCCGATCCCCGAAGGGATCTGCCCGCGGTGGATGATCTGCTGCGCCGTTCCGATGTGGAGTCGTGGTCCGAGAGGTGGGGACGAGAGCCCGTCCGGGAGCAGATTCGCGCGGTCCTGTCCGGGGCGCGCCAGGGCCTCCAGTCCGGGGCGCCCGCCCCGACGACGGAGCGCGTGCTGGCCAAGGTCCTGGAGAACCTGCAGCACGACCGCCCTTCACTCCGACCCGTGATCAACGGGACGGGGGTCGTCCTCCATACGAATCTGGGGCGGGCTCCGCTGGCCGAGGAGGCGGCGCAGGCTGCCATCGCGGTCGCGTCGGGCTACTCCTCGCTGGAGTACGACCTGGACACCGGAGCCCGGGGTGACCGCTATGCCCATTGCGCCGGGTTGATCGCCGAGCTGACCGGCTCGGAGGCGGCGCTCGTCGTCAACAACAATGCGGCCGCCGTATCCCTCGCGATCAACACGCTGGCCCGCGGCAGAGACGTGGTCGTCTCGCGCGGGGAGCTCGTGGAGATCGGCGGCGGCTTCCGGGTCCCGGAGGTCATCGAGCGCTCGGGCGCCCACCTGAAGGCTGTCGGGACGACGAATCGGACACGGATCGAGGACTACCGGCGGGCCATCACCCCCTCCACCGGACTGCTACTCAAGGTCCACCCCTCGAACTACCGGGTGAGCGGGTTCACGGAAGAGACGGAGCTTGCGGAACTGGTTCGCCTGGGAAGGTCCGCGGGACTCCCGGTCATGCACGACCAGGGGTCAGGGCTGATGCTTCCCGATATCCTCCCGGATACGGCTGATCCTCCCGTGCGCACGTCCGTGGCGGCGGATGCGGACGTGATCACCTGGAGTGGGGACAAGCTGTTCGGAGGGCCGCAGGCGGGTCTGATTCACGGCCGCGCATCGGTGGTCGAGAAGCTGCGTTCGAATCCCATGGCGCGCGCATTCCGGGTCGACAAGATGACCCTGGCCGCCCTGGAATGGACGCTTCGCGCCTATCGCTCGCCGGAGCTGGCCGCGGGGGCCCTCCCGGCGTTGCGCATGATCCGGGAATCCGCCGCGAGCGTGCGCCGGAGAGCCGAGGTAGCCCGATCTGCTCTGGGCGCACAGGCCGGGCGAAGGGTCGAGATCACGGGGCTTCGCTCCGTGCTCGGCGGAGGATCGACACCGGGATTCGAGATCGAGTCAGCCGGTTGGCGGATCGCAGACGGCGCGAACTCGGCCGACAGCTTCCTGAGAGGCTTCGATCCATCCGTGATCGGACGGATCGAGGGTGGCAGCTTTCTGCTGGATTTCAGGACGATCGGCGAGGAGGACCAGGACCTGGTCGCGCGGGCGGTGTCGGCCTGGATCGAGCGCGAGGAGGCGGCCTCATGAGTCCGAGGACCGTCACGCCGACAGCCGCGTTCGTGGACAGGGACGGTACCCTGATCCGGGATACCGGCTACGTCTCAGATCCAGATGATGTGGTGCTTCTCCCCGGGGTCGGGGAAGCAGTGCGCCTCCTGAATGCCGCGGAGGTTCCGGTCATCATCGTGACGAATCAATCCGGTATCGGTCGCGGCTACTTCGGCGTCGGTGCGTTCCTCCTCGTGCAGGCGCGACTGGAGGAGCTTCTGGCCGCCGAGGGCGCGCGGATCGATGCCGCGTATTTCTGTCCGCACGCTCCGGACGAGGGCTGCCCGTGCCGCAAACCGGGTCTCGAGCTGTACCAGCGGGCCGCTGCCGAGCAGGGTGTCGACCCGGCCGGGGCAGCGTACGTGGGGGACCGGCTGCGCGACGTGACGGCAGCCGGCGCCCTGGGCGGGCTCGGGGTTCTGGTGGCCCGCGATGGAGCGACGTATGATGCGCCCGTGCCTCCCGATGTGGTCCAGGTTCCTGACCTGCTGACCGGCGTCCGGGAGATCCTGGCGCTCCCGGAGGGGCGTTCGTAACGGCGTGGAGTGAACATCGGCGTGTCTGAGTCCCTCGGCGTAGCAGTTCTCGCATCGGGTTCGGGGACGAACCTCCAGGCGCTCATCGACAAGCTGCACCTCGTGCCGGAGCGCGGCGTGCAGATTCAGTGTGTAGTCGGGAGCAAGCCCGGGATCGGCGCTCTCGATCGCGCCGCAGAGCACGGCATCCCGGCGCACGTCATGCCGGAGGACGCTGACGAGGGGTGGCTTCTGGACACGCTGGAGTCCTCGGAGGCTGGCCTGGTGGTGCTCGCGGGCTGGCTGAAGCTCATACCTCCGGGAGTTGTCCGTGCCTGGCGCGGACGCATGATCAACATTCACCCTGCGCTGCTGCCGTCCTTCGGTGGCCCGGGGATGTACGGACGCCGCGTCCACGACTCCGTCATCGCCGCCGGCGCTCGCATCTCGGGTCCCACCGTTCACTTCGTGGACGAGATTTATGACAACGGGGCGATCATTGCGCAGTGGCCGGTCCCGGTGCTCGAGTCCGACGACGGCGATAGGCTTGCGAGTCGTGTGCTCAAAGTGGAACACCGCCTCCTCCCCGCCGTGGTTGCTGCCTTCGCCCGGGCTGGATTCGAGCTGGTTGGTGACGGGCGCGTAACCTGGAAGGAGCCGTGGTTCGAGCACGAGCTCTTCGACCTGATCCCTAACGTTTCCGAGTGAAGAGAGGCAAGGAATGCCGTACGCCATATTGAGCGTGTCGGACAAGACGGGAATCACCGATCTTGCCCGAGCACTGAACGAGCGCGGCTGGACTCTTCTCTCGACCGGAGGCACGGGGCAGGCCATACGAGAAGCCGGGATCCCGGTTCAGGCGGTCGGTGAGCTAACCGGCTTTCCTGAAATCCTCGGGGGCCGGGTCAAGACGCTGCACCCGGCGGTTCACGCCGGTCTGCTGGCACGCTTGTCGGTGGAGAGCGACATCCGGGACCTGGAGCGTCATGACCTCGAGCCCATCGGGATCGTGGCGGTCAACCTGTATCCGTTTCGCGAGACGGTGGCGCGTCCGGATACCACGCTTGCCGGGGCACTGGAGCAGATCGACATCGGCGGTCCGACGATGCTGCGTGCGGCCGCGAAGAACCACCCGTTCGTTTGGCCCGTCTGCGATCCGTCGGATTACGGGGACCTGATCCGGGCCCTGGACGAAGGCGGAGACCAGGGCGAGCTGCGCCGGGCGCTCGCGGCCAAGGTGTTCGGGCACACGGCGGCGTACGACTCGGCGGTCGCCGGGTACCTCAGGGGCTCGGGAGACGAAGGGGACGACGCCGGGGACCTTCCCGAAGACCTGATGATCTCCCTCAGCCGTGTCCAGTCGCTTCGCTACGGAGAGAATCCCGACCAGCCGGCTGCCTTCTACCGGGTCGGGTCCAGCCCTCCGGTCGGAATTCCCGGACTCCGGCAGCTGCACGGCAAGGCGCTTTCGTACAACAATATCCTCGATCTCGACGGCGCCCTTCTGGCCATCGCTCCATTCCTGGGAGGGGAGGACTCGGCCTGCGCCATTTTGAAGCATACGACCCCGTGCGGGATCGCCATCGGAAGGTCACCCGCGGACGCCTACCGGAAGGCTCTCGCCTGTGACCCGGTGTCGGCCTTCGGTTCGACCGTCGTGTTCAGTGAGCCCGTCACTGAGGCGGTGGCCGAAGAGCTCTCCAAGCTGTTCGTCGAGTGTCTCGTGGCTCCCGGCTATGCGGCCCCGGCGCTGGAGATCCTGCGAGAGAAGAAAAACATTCGGTTACTGGAGCCCGGGGACGAGGGCCGCTTCGGCTCCCACGCCGGACACCTGGCGCCGGGCGTCGAGCTGCGGGGCGTGACGGGGGGAGTCCTGGTGCAAGGCTCGCCGACACCTGCCCGGCCAGCGGATCTGCGCTCCGACGGCGCGACGACGGCGACGTCGCGGGAGCCGTCCGAGGCCGAGTGGAATGACCTGGCGTTCGCCTGGGCGGCGGTTCAGTCTGTGAAATCCAACGCGATCTTGTTGGCCCGGGACGGAGCCGCGGTCGGAATCGGCGCCGGCCAGATGAGCCGGGTGGACGCAGCCCACCTCGCGGCGCACAAGGCGAGGAATGCCGGCTTCGACCTCGAGGGCCTGGTCCTGGCCTCGGACGCGTTCTTCCCGTTCAGGGACGGTGTGGATGCGGCGGCCGCTGCGGGAGTGACTGCCATCATCCAGCCCGGCGGCTCGAAACGGGATGCGGAAGCGATCGAGGCGGCCGACGAGCACGGGATCGCCATGGTGTTCACGG
>CAJIAC010000148.1_pt1 | contig 15336 bp, 12 predicted proteins | sample 9198961 | NCBI WGS metagenome assembly CAJIAC01 (sample SAMEA7708276, study PRJEB35096) | sediment metagenome | biome: marine neritic benthic zone biome [ENVO:01000025]; feature: sediment [ENVO:00002007]; material: shallow marine sediment [ENVO:03000034] sea grass bed [ENVO_01000059] ... | reverse complement strand
CTGGAGCTGGTCGAGGGCACCGCTTGACCGGAGGTATAGGGGCCACTAGACTCGCCCGAGACGGGGCTTTCCGCGCGAGCGGAGACCCCGTCTTGCCGCAACGGGCGGCTGCGATTCGCCCGACACCCCGGGCCGTACAGGAGCGCGAGAATGGCCGTATCTGACGCGAAACTCGAGTCGATCAAGGCGCTGGCCGACAGGCTGGCCGACCTCCGGAGGTTTCTTTGACCTCGAGTCGAAGGAGTCCGAGCTCGCGGAACTCGAGCAGCGCATGGCAAGCCCGGGCTTCTGGGACCAGCAGGAGACGGCCCGAGAGGTCATCGACCGCTCCAATGAGCTGAAATCGTGGACGGAACCCTGGAGCACCCTGGCGAACCGGCTCGCCGAGCTCGATGAGCTGGCGGACCTCCTCGCCGACGCGGAGGACGCCGACCTCGAATTGGAGCTGGACAGCGAGACCGCCGGAGTCGCGGAGGGCCTCTCGGAGCTCGAGCTTCGAAATATGCTGCGCGGCCCCGACGCGCATCGATCGGCGCTGCTCACCGTACACCCGGGGGCCGGGGGAACGGAGTCCCAGGACTGGGCCGAGATGCTCCTGCGCATGTATTCCCGGTATGCGGAGCGGCGCGGCTACACCGTCAACCTCGTGGAGTACCAGCCGGGCGAGGAGGCGGGAGTCAAGTCTGCCACCCTCGAGATCCTGGGCGACCACGCTTTCGGCTACCTCGGCGCCGAGACGGGAGTCCACCGGCTCGTACGGATATCACCCTTCGACGCCCAAGGCAGGCGCCACACCTCGTTTGCCTCTGTATTCGTCTATCCGGAGGTCGACGAGGATGTGGAGATTGAGATCGACGAGTCGGACCTCAGGATCGATACGTACAGGGCTTCCGGCGCCGGCGGTCAGCACGTCAACAAGACGGATTCCGCGGTTCGTATCACGCACGTGCCCACGGGCATCGTCGTCTCCTGCCAGCAGGAACGCAGCCAGCACAAGAACCGGGCGAAGGCGATGAAGATGCTGCAGGCTGCCCTGTACCAGAAGGCTGAGGAGGAAAAGGAAGCGGAGCGACAGGCCCTCGAGGACTCCAAGACGGACATCGCCTGGGGGAACCAGATCCGCTCGTACGTGCTCCAGCCCTATACCATGGTGAAGGACCATCGGACCAGCGTCGAAGTAGGGAATGCGGATGGCGTGCTGGACGGCGATATTCATGGCTTCATCGAAGCTTTCCTCCGTCGGAAAGGAACGGCCTGACCTTGACCACCAGGGAGACACCCGGTCTGCGTGACGGCCTGCCGATCCGCGAATGGTACACGGCAGAAGAACGGCCGAAGCCGGTGCGCGATCGTTTCCTGAAGCTGGAGAAGCTGCGAGAGCTCGGAGTCGCACCGTATGCCTACGCCTTCGACCCTTCGCACGACCTCGCCTCGGCGCTCGCGCTGTACGACGCAGAAGCCCGAAACGACGCGGCCGGTCCTCGCGTTCGCGTCGCCGGCCGCCTGGAATCGCTGCGTGACATGGGCAAGAGCGCCTTTGCGCACCTGGGCGACCGGTCGGGCCGCCTCCAGGTCTACTTCAGGAACAATGACCTGGACGACACCGCCAGAGAGCTGCGGAAGCTCCTCGACCTGGGCGACTGGATCGGCGTCGAGGGCGAGCTGTTCCGTACGCGGACCGGAGAGGTCACGGTCCGGGTCGAGCAACTCACTCTCCTGTCCAAGTCGATGCGGCCACTGCCGCTGGGGAAGACGGAGGTCACGCCCGACGGTGACACCGTGGTGCACAGCGGCTTCGCGGACGTAGAGGCCCGGTATCGCCAGAGATACGCGGACCTCGCGGTGAATCCGGAGGTGCGCGACGTGTTCGTCACCCGAGCCCGGGTCATCTCGACGCTCCGCCGGAAGCTCGACGCCGAAGGTTACCTCGAAGTCGAGACTCCGATCCTGCAGCCGCTGTATGGCGGAGCGTTTGCCCGACCGTTCACGACACACCATCACACGCTGGACAGGACACTCTACCTGCGAATCGCCGACGAGCTGTACCTGAAGCGGCTGATCGTCGGCCAGCTGGATCGGGTGTACGAGATCTCCAAGAACTTCCGGAACGAGGGCATCGACCGAACGCACAATCCCGAGTTCACCATGCTCGAGCTCTACCGGGCCTTCGCCGACTACCAAACGATGATGGATACGGCGGAGGAGCTGGTCACGGAGGCCGCCGCCGCGGTGACGGGGGGACTCGAGATTCCGTACGCCGGCCACGCGGTCGATCTTTCGAGGCCCTGGAAGCGAATCGCGTTCTTCGAAGCGATCGAGAACTTCGCCGGTTTCGACGCCCGCTCCGCAGACACTGAGGGACTTCGGCGCAAAGTCGCTGGAGCGGGGCGATCGGATGCCGCAGACCTCGGACGAACAAAGCTGCTGGACGTCATCTTCTCGGAGTGGGTGGAGCCCGAGCTCGTGAACCCCACGATCGTATTCGACTACCCGATCGAAATGAGCCCGCTGGCTAAGCCGAAGCGGGGAGACGAGGAGCTGGCCGAGCGCTTCGAGGTCATCGTGGCGGGCACGGAGCTCGTTAACGCCTTCAGCGAGCTCAATGATCCCATAGACCAGTGGGAGCGCTTCGCGGAGCAGGCGACTGCGCGGGCAGCCGGGGACGAAGAGGCCCAGGGGCTGGATGAGGACTACGTGCGCGCCCTGGAGTACGGTTTGCCGCCGACCGGGGGACTCGGGCTCGGAATCGACCGCCTGGTGATGCTCCTCACTGACCGGTCCACGATTCGAGAGGTCATCCTGTATCCGATCATGAGGGATGATGAATCCGACTGAAGACCGGCGACGGAATCGTCGAACCGATCGATCCCTGCACTGGTTCATCGCGAGCAGGTATCTGTCGAGTCGTCGTGGACGCGGTTTTCTGTCTCTCATCACACTGATCGCCATCGGAGGAGTCTCCGTCGGCGTGATGGCGCTGATCGTGGTGATCGGTGTCATGTCCGGGCTGCAGACGGATCTGCGGGAGAAGATCCTCGGCGCCAATTCGCACGGGATGGTGCTGGAGATCGGCGAAGCCGTGCGCATGGAAAGCTGGGAGTCGGTCCTCACGAGGGTCCTCGAGGATCCGGACGTGGTCGGTGCCGCCCCCTTCATCTACACTGAGGTCGGGCTGAACGTCGCGGGCGGCAGCTACTCCGAGGGTGCCGTGCTGCGGGGCCTGGCCGGTGACTCGGCCTCGTTGTCCGTAACCGAGGTCGACGATCACATCATCTCGGGCGAGCTGCCTTTCGGCGAGACGGAATCCGGCCGGCCTGGGATCCTCCTCGGCAAGACGTTGGCCAATCGGCTGAACCTGTACCCTGGCAAGACGGTGACGGTGGTCTCGTTCCAGGGAGCCGATCTCACGCCGACCGGAATCCAGCCTCAGCTGCGCCTATACGAGGTCACGGGCCTGTTCGAGACCGGGCTGTATCAGTACGACACCAAGTTCGCCTACGTAGACCTGGAATCGGCTCAGACCCTGCTTCGCATGGGGAGAGCGGTCACCGGCGTGGAATTCAACGTTCGCGATCCCTGGAAGAGCGGAGAGGTGGCGTCGAGGATCCGGGATTCTCTCGGTTTTCCATACTCGGTGGACGACTGGCAGCGGCAGAACGCCAGTCTGTTCTCGGCCCTGAAGCTCGAGAAGTTCGCCATGGGGATCATCCTGCTTCTCATCGTCCTCGTGGCCTCCTTCAACATCGTGTCCACGCTGATCATGGTAGTCACGGACAAGGTGAGGGAGATTGGGATCATGCGGGCGATGGGCCTGACGGCGGCTGACATCACGCGGGTATTCGTCCTGCAGGGAGTCGTCATCGGGATGGTCGGCACGACGGTGGGGACAGGGCTGGGGCTCGCGCTCTCCTGGCTGTTGGACCGCTATCAGTTCATCACGCTTCCGGGCGACGTCTACTTCATCGATCACCTGCCCGTGGACACCAACGTGGTGGACGTCGGACTCATCGTGCTGGCTTCCCTGGCCATTTCGTTCCTCGCCACCATCTATCCCGCGCGAAGAGCAGCCGACTACACGCCGGTGGAGGCGATCCGGCATGAATGAGCCCATGCGCCCGGACCCGGGTGACGTGCTCGCCGTAGAGGCTTCGGCCGTCGAGAGGAACTTCGACGGAGCGGACGGCAGCGTGATTCGAGTGCTGCGCGGAGTGGACCTCGAGCTGGCTCGCGGCCAGACCATCTCGATCGTGGGCCCGAGCGGCTCGGGCAAGTCGACGCTGCTCCACATCCTGGGAGGACTCGATCTGCCCACCGCGGGCCGGATCGCTCTCGGGGGCAGAGACCTCGCCAACCTCGATGACCTCGAGCTGGCATCCGTGCGCAATCGCTATGTCGGCTTCGTATTCCAGTTCCATCACCTGCTGCGGGATTTCACCGCGCTGGAAAACGTGATGATGCCGCAGCTCATAGCCGGAGAGCCGCGGCCTGCGGCTCGCAAACGGGCCCTGGAACTCCTGGACCAGGTGGGGCTCGCAGACCGGTCCGGGCACGTTCCCGCGAAGCTCTCCGGGGGCGAGCAGCAGCGCGTGGCGGCGGCCCGGGCGCTGGCTAACGAACCGCCGGTGATCCTGGCCGACGAGCCGTCAGGAAACCTGGACCTGGAGACCAGCGAGATCCTGCATGACGTGCTGTTCGACCTCGTACGGGATCACGGGACGGCCATGGTCGTGGTCACGCACAATCAGGCCCTGGCGGGAAGGACGGATCGGATCTTGCGACTCTCCTCAGGTGTTCTCGAGCTGAGCGGAACACTGGGTGGGACCGGAACGGTACAGGCGTGAGGGGCAATGCTCTGCGACGACTGCAATGAGAAAGAAGCCGAGATCCACCTGACTTCCATCGAGTCAGAGGAGATGACATCGGCTCATCTCTGCGTGAGTTGCGCCGCGGCGCGCGGCCTCTCGGCGGAAGCTCCGCCGGGCGGCGACCAGGTCCCGCCGCTGGTCGACTTCCTGGCCCAGTTGGGCTCAGCCGGACAGCCGGCTCCCACGCCCGCCTCCATCGAGCCGTGCCAGTTCTGCGGCACGACTACGGCCGATTTTCGCAAGACCGGGCGCCTGGGCTGCTCACAGTGCTACGTGCATTTCGAGAGCCAGCTACGAGGCCTCTTACGCCGCATTCACGGCTCGTCACAGCACGCGGGTAAGCTCTATTTGAGTGATGCCTCGGACATCAGTGATCGGCTGGGACAGATCTCGGCCATGCGCCGTCGGCTCAGGCGCGCCATCGAGGCGGAGGACTTCGAGTCGGCTGCCGACCTGCGCGACCGGATCCACGAGCTGGAGACGCACGAGTGAGGACGGCAGGCCCCGTAGGGGAACTCGGCCTGGACTGGATTCAGGGCGGCGAAGAGGCCGAAATTGTGCTCTCGTCGAGGGTGCGCGTCGCCCGCAACCTCCAGGGGTTCGCGTTTCCGGGCCGCTCCAGCGACGAGGAGAGGGGCGATGTGCTGGAGCGGGTCCGGGCGGCAGCAAGCCGATCGACCACCCTCACGGACGGCCACTTCTGGGATGTCGCCGATCTGGAGCCGTTGGACCGCGACCTGCTGGTGGAGCGTCATCAAATCAGTCGCGACCTGGTCGATTCAGCGGCCAGCTCCCGATCCGCCTTCGTGATGTCGGGGGCCGATTCGTGCGGAATCATGGTGAACGAAGAGGACCATCTGCGCCTGCAGGCGCTGGTGGGAGGCCTCGAGCTCGACTCCGCCTGGCGGCAGGTGGATCGGCTCGATGAAGAGGTGGGATCTCTTCTTCCACTCGCGTACCACCATCAGTTCGGGTTCCTGACGGCCTGTCCGACCAACGTCGGAACCGGCCTGAGGGCGTCCGTGCTGATCCACATCCCCGGGCTCGTCCTCACCAAGGAGATTACGAAGGTGCTGGAGGGGATCTCGCAGGTGGGTCTCAACTATCGGGGTCTGTATGGAGAAGGGTCCGAAGTCGTGGGCAACTTCTTCCAGGTCTCGAACCAGACCACTCTCGGCAAGGGCGAGGAAGACCTCATCGACCACCTCGGGCGCGTGGCCGGCAAGGTGATCGACTACGAGCGAAGTGCGCGGGCCAGGCTGCTGTCGGAAGCTCCGGCCGTCCTCGAGGACAAGGTCTGGAGGGCCTATGGAATACTGCGAACGGCTCGCAGCCTCGCTCTCGAGGAGATGATGAACCTCCTTTCCGGCGTGCGCCTGGGCGTCTCCCTGAAACTATTGAAATCGCCTCGGGTAGAGACGCTCAACGGGATTTTGGTGCGCGGACAGGCGGCGCATCTCGAGCGCGCAGCGGGCGGCAGGCTGAGCGAGCAGGAGGCGGATGTCTGTCGCGCAGCGTTCGTCAGGGATAAGCTTGCCACAGACGAGCAGGACGCAGGACGCGGGCCTGCCGACGGATTCAGTGATGCGAAGGCGGACGACGGTCCGCCCTCGGGGGGTTGATGAACTACAACTTCACCGACCGTGTGAGGAAGGTACTGGCGATGGCGCGCGAGGAAGCCGTGCGCCTCCAACACGACTACGTGGGGACGGAGCATATCCTCCTCGGTCTGATACGGGAGGGTGAGGGAGTCGCGGCGGAAGTCCTCCGGAGCCTGGCCGCCGACCTGGATGAGCTGCTCCGCCTGGTCGAGGAAAACGTGAGGCCTGGAAAAGCCTCGGCTTCGATCGGCGAGCTGCCGTATACGACTCGGGCCAAGAAGGTGTTGGAGTACGCCATGGCAGAGGCCCGGGAGCTCAACCATAGCTACGTGGGAACGGAGCACCTCCTGCTCGGTCTGTTACGCGAAGAGAAGGGACTGGCAGCCAAGGTACTGGGCGAGCTGGGGATCGGCCTCGAGGAAGCTCGCGCCGAGATGCTCAAGCTGCTCGGGAATGAGGGGCCGATCGCCGAGCCGGGAAGTGCAGCGGCTCCAGCGCCGGCCCGGGGCGAGTCCAAGTCGAAGACCCCGGCCCTCGATCATTTCTGCCGGGATCTCACCGAGCTGGCGCACGAAGGCGCGCTGGATCCGACCATTGGGCGGCACCCCGAGATCGAACGCGTCATGGAGGTTCTCTCCCGGCGGAAGAAGAACAACCCGGTCTTGATCGGTGAGCCCGGAGTGGGCAAGACGGCCATCGTAGAAGGTCTGGCGCAGAAGATCGATCGGGGAGACATCCCGGACAGCTTGAAGGACCACCGGGTCCTGGCCCTGGACATGGCCGCTGTGATCGCGGGTACGAAGTACCGCGGCCAATTCGAGGAGCGCCTCAAGGCCATCGTCAACGAGATTTCTCAGAACGAGGGGATCATCCTCTTCATCGACGAGCTGCACACTCTCGTCGGAGCGGGTGCCGCCGAAGGCGCGATCGACGCGTCGAACATGCTCAAGCCGGCCCTGGCGCGCGGTGAGCTCCAGTGCGTGGGCGCATCCACGCTGAATGAGTACCGCAAGCACATCGAAAAGGACGGAGCCCTCGAGAGGAGGTTCCAGACGGTGATCGTCGAAGCGCCTTCCGTCGAGGAGACCCTGGAGATCCTGAAGGGCCTCCGGAAGCACTACGAGGACCACCACAACGTGTCGGTACCCGATGAGTCGCTGGAGGCTGCTGCGAAGCTGGCCGACCGCTACATCACGGATCGCTTCCTGCCGGACAAGGCGATCGACGTCATCGACGAAGCGGGCGCGAGGTCGAGACTTGGCGCGCAGGTGCCACCGCCCGAGGTACAGGCTCTCCAGACCGAAATGGAAGAACTGTCGGGTCGGAAGGACGAGGCAATCCGAGACCAGGACTTCGAGCGAGCTGCGATGCTCAGAGACCGTGAGAAGGAGCTCCAGAGCGAGATTCGACGCACCAAGGAAGACTGGAGCAAGGAGCAACGGGAGAAGCGTCCGGTCGTCTCGGAGGAGGAGATCGCTTTCATCGTCTCCCGGTGGACGGGTATACCGGTGAGCCGATTGCGCGAGGAGGAGACGCAACGCCTCCTGCGCATGGAGGACGAGATGCATGAGAGTGTAGTGGGACAGCACGAGGCGATCGTCGCGATCAGCCGGGCCATCCGGAGGACGCGGGCCGGACTCAAGGACCCGGACCGCCCCATCGGCTCGTTCGTCTTCTGCGGGCCCACCGGCGTGGGCAAGACCGAGCTGGCCAGACAGCTGGCGCGGTTCCTTTTCGCTGACGAGCAGGCCCTGATCCGGGTGGACATGTCGGAGTACATGGAGAAGTTCTCGGTGAGTCGCCTGATAGGCGCTCCGCCGGGCTACGTCGGCTACGAGGACAGCGGGGCGCTCACGAAGGCGGTCCGCCGTCGCCCCTATTCGGTAGTGCTGCTCGATGAGATCGAGAAGGCGCACCCTGACGTCTTCAACATCCTGCTTCAGGTGCTCGACGAGGGCCGGCTTACCGACAATTACGGCCGCGTGATCGACTTCAAGAACACGGTCCTGATCATGACGTCGAACGTGGGCGCCCGGGAAATCGCATCCACTTCGAGCCTGGGGTTCGAGACGGGACAGACCGAAGTAGAGTATGACCGGATGTCCCAGAAGGTGAGAGACGAAGTCGACCGGACCTTCACGCCGGAGTTCCTCAACCGGCTGGACGAAGTGATCGTGTTCCACCCGCTCAGCAAGGAGCAGATCGGGGAGATCGTTCACATCATGCTCAGGGAAGTCCAGAAGCGACTCTCGGACGAAGAGCTTACCCTGAATCTATCGGAAGCGGCCATAGATTTTCTGGTGGACCGCGGGTATGATACCAAGTTTGGTGCGCGCCCCCTCAAGAGGACGATTCAGAGGTACATCGAGGACGCGCTTTCCGAGAAAATTCTGATGGCCGAATTCGCGCCGGGAGACGAGATCGTCGTGGAGGTGGCGAAGGACTCCGAATCTCTGGTCTTCCGGGCGGCATCGCATACATCCGCCACGTGAAACATAGCCGAATCGCAGCCGGGCTCGTGGCCCTCGCCGGACTATCGACGGCGGGGGTCACTCCGTTGTTGGGACAGGAGGAGCCGCTCTCCGTCACCGTGGACAGCATCGTTGTCCGCGGGCACTCGCGTTACTCCGCGGAAGGCATCCAGAGGCTGGCCCAGATTCGGGTGGGCGAAGTGGTCAACGGCCCTGCCGTCCAGGAGGCCATCCAGAGGCTCTTCGCTACCGGGGAATTCTCCGACGTCCAGATCCGCGTCACCCCTTTCGCACCGGCCATCTTCTATATCGATGTCGTCGAGCGACCGGTGGTCGGGAGCTACCGATTCGTAGGCCTGGAACACGCGAGCGAAGGAACGATCGCGGATACCGTGGGACTCATCGGCGGAGGTGCGCTCGATCCGGCCAAGGTGGTCCGCGCCCGGGCGATGATCCTGAAGATGCTGGGAGAGGAGGGATTCCCCCAAGCGACCGTGGACACGGCTCTCGCGCCGGACCCGAATGGTCTTGACCAGCTCGAATTGACCTTCCGCGTGAGGGAGGGACCTCGTCTGGCTCTCGCTCGCGTCGAGATCGTTGGCAACGAGGCGCTGACGGAGTCCGAGGTCCGGGGAGCCATGAGCACCGTCGAGGAGGGCTTTTTCTGGTATGAGCCCGGCGAGCTGCACCGCGACGAGTATCGGACCGATCTCACGGAGCGCATTCCCCAGCTGTACGGCGCGCATGGATACATAGACCTCGAGGTTCTCGGCGACACCGTCGTGGTGGACACGCTCACCGGCAAGGGGCGTATCCAGGTCCGGGTCTCGGAGGGACCGCAGTACCTGGTCCGGTCGTTCGTCATCGACGGGAATCGGCGGTTCCCGGCGTCGCAGCTCGGCGAGTACTATCCGCCGGTACGCGACGGGGAGCTGGCGCCGGAGCGGCTGGAGGCAGGAGACCTGCCTCCTTTCGATGAGACCGCGTTTCAGCAGGCATCCCTCGACATCGCCGACCTCTACCGGGACGCCGGCTACCTACAGGTGCAGGTCATTCCGAACGTCACCCGGCATCCTGCGGATGAGCCAGGGGCGAATCCGACGGTCGAGGTCAGTCTGCAGATCATCGAGAGGAATCCGGCATACATACGCACGGTGTCGATTGTAGGAAATGACTACACGCACGACCGGGTGATTCGCAAGATCCTCCTGACGCTTCCGGGAGACATCTATTCGCAGCAGCGTCTGATCCAGAGCGTTCGAAACATCCAGTCTCTGGGCTTCTTCGAGACCCTGCCGCCGGACGAGGCGATCCAGATCAATCCGCGCGACGACGGAGACATCGACATCGTCTACCGGGTCCAGGAGAAGCAGACGGGTAACGTGAACTTCGGTATGTCCGCAGCGGCCGCGACGGGACTGGCCGGATTCATTGGCTACGACCAGCCGAACCTCTTCGGACAGGCCAAGATCGGGCATTTCCGATGGCTCTTCGGGGCGCGGACCCAAGACATCGAGCTCAGCTTCACCGACCCGGAGGTCTTCGGCTCCACCTACAGCGCGACCGTGGGCGTCCAGAGCTCGCGCGACCAATTTCAGACATTCGATCTCGGGATCCGGCGCAAGACCGGTGGTTTCTTCGAGGTAGGCATCCCGGTCTTCCGGTTCCGAGTGCGAGCGATCCGGTTGTACGCGGGATACTCCCTGTTCCGGGAGGACGTGAGCGACCTGGACGCTTTTGGTCTCGGCCCCGATGCGCAGGGCCTGATCACGAATGGTACGCGGAGCACGATCTCGCTGCGCTTGGTCCGGGATACGCGCGAGGGCGGGCTGTTCCCCACGGGAGGAAACCGAAACCAGATCGCCTTCCGCAAGACTGGCGGATTCCTCGGCGGAGACGGGGACTACAACAGGTGGGATCTGGACAGCGAGTGGTTCTCCCGGATCGCTCAGATTGGCGGGGGGCCCGGCAAGGTACCCATCGAGCTCGTCGCCATGCTGAATTTCAAGGCCGGACTCGTCTTTGGACAGAACCCGTTCTATGTCGAGCGCTATTTCGTGGGTGGTACGCAGGTCGGCCAGCGAGTCCGCGGATACGAGGAAGCGACGATCACGCCGCAGGGACACGTGCCGCGGAACGCGCCGGTCAACAGTCTGGCGCGAGTGGGTGAGGCCTACTTCGCGACGTCAGCGGCCTTCGGACTGAAGCTGACGGACAACATCTTCGCAAGCACATTCGTCGACGCGGGGAACCTCTGGTACGTGGCCGACGAATTCAACCCGACGGACCTCCTGGTCGGCGCAGGAGTAGGTTTGAGCCTGGTTACACCGTTCGGTCCGGTGGGCCTTGACTATGCGTATGGGTTCGATCGAAGGGATGTCCTCGGACGACCGAATCCGGGGTGGCAGCTTCACTTCCGGTTCGGCCAGTTGTTCTGAGGCGCAGGATGACCAAGTACTCAAGGATGGAATCAAGTTCATCGGAAGGAGATAAGGAAATATGACCCTCACACGTTGGTTTGCCCTCAGCGCGGTAGCGCTGGCCCTGGTCGCCCAGGAAGCACAGGCCCAGGGAACGCCCCCGAGCGGTGCGCCCGTGGTCTACGTGCGCGGGCAGGTGATCCTGCAGGCGGCCCCCGGAGCGGCTGAGGCCGCGCGCACGTTCGAGCGTGAGCTGGCCGATATGCGCGCCGAGCTTCAGCAGCAGGCCGCGGTCGTGGATTCGATGCTTCAGGACTATCAGCGGCAGGAAGTGCTCCTCAGCCCGCAGGCCAAGGAGACCAAGCAGCAGGAGATCCTGAACCTCCGGAATCAGCTGACGCAGCGGCAAGGCGAGATGGACGGCCAGGCCCAGCAACGGCAGCAGGAGCTCCTGGGGCCGATCCTGGAGCAGGTCGGTGACGCGATCGAGGCGATCCGCTCCCAGAACGGATACTCGATCGTTCTCGACGCGTCGAAGGAAGGTCTGGTGGCGGCGGACACGACGCTGGACATTACGGACACGGTTCTAGCCAGGCTCGGCGTCACGGCGCCGCCGCCGGTGCCGGCGGCCGGGACTGAGCCGCAGCAGTAACGGGACAGGAGCCGCCGGGTGGACGTGCCCACCCGGCGGCTCCCCTTCCACCTTGGTCGCGCACCGGGATCGGTGCGGACATGCAGGGAGTCAGATGACCACATTCACGGTGCAGCAACTCGCCGACCTGGTCGGAGGCGAGGTCGTGGGCGACGGGTCGAAGTCCGTTGCAGGCGTCGCCTCCGTGGAGCGTGCGGGTCCAACCGACCTGACGTTTGTGATGAGCGATCGCTATGCGCAGCGACTGGGTATGCGTCCGGTGGGAGCCTGCCTGATCGGACCCCAGGTAGACCTGCAGTCCAACGGAACGGCCTTCATAAGGGTCCAAAGCCCGGAGCTGGCATTCAGTCAGCTCCTCGAGATATTCCACCCCGAGAAACGTCCTCCTCCCGGGGTGCATCCGACGGCGAGACTGGGGCAGGGAACAACCATCGGCGACGGAGCCTCGATCGGACCCTATGTGACGATCGGGGACCAAACGAGTATCGGCCGGGGGACGGAAGTGGGGCCGCACACGCATATCGACGATGACGTCACGATTGGAGCTGACTGTCGGATCGGGGCCAATTGCACGATCCTGCACGATACGAGGATCGGCGATCGCGTGCGCCTGTACACGGGGGCCCGACTCGGTGTCGATGGATTCGGCCATACGCCGGGTGCTGAGGGCATGATGCGAATCCCCCAGGTGGGCCGTTGCATCATCGAGTCCGACGTGGAGATCGGAGCCAACTCGACAGTGGATCGGGGGGCTCTGGGCGACACGGTGGTGGGACAGGGGACCAAGATCGACAACCTGGTCCACGTCGCTCACAACGTCACGATAGGCCCCAACTGTGTCATCGTCGCGCAAGTCGGGATCGCCGGGAGCACCCGTGTCGGAGAGAGAGCGCAGTTGGCGGGGCAGGTTGGCGTGGCCGGCCATCTGGAGGTGGGAGCCGGTGCCCGCATCGCCGCCCAGGCGGGCGTCATCGGGGATGTCCCCGCCGGCGCAGTATTCTCCGGTTATCCCGCGCGCCCCCACAGGGAGGCGATGAGGGCAAGCGCCGGCATGTTTCGGATCGCTGAGATTTTGAAGCGCCTGGCCCGCGTAGAACGACGACTTGAAGGGAGTGGGGATGAGTCGGAACGGTGAGCGGCCGCAGCGAACCCTGAGCTCCGGTATCACGCTGGAGGGAACGGGCCTGCATACCGGCAAACCCGTTCGTGCCACTCTCAAGCCGGCGCCCGCTGGAACCGGGGTTGTCTTCCGCAGGATCGATCTCCAGGACCAGCCTCTTCTCGAGGCAACCGTTGACAGCGTCGCCGGCACGTCATGGGAGACGGTGCTCGGGCAGGGCGAGGCCACGGTGGGAACGATCGAGCACCTGCTGGCTCCCCTGACGGTCTTCGGAATCGACAACGTCGAGATCCAGTTGGAGGGTCCGGAGCCTCCGGCGCTGGACGGCAGTGGCCGAGAGTGGTGTAACTTGATCCTCCAGGCCGGGATCGAGGACCAGGAGGGGTCCGAAACCCAGCCCGTCACCGTGAGAGAGCCATTCGTCGTCCGCGAAGGCGACTCCGAGTACACGATCGCCCCCCATGACGGGTACCGGGTCACCGCGCTGATCGACTTCGAGCATCCCGCCATCGGTCGCCAGTCCGTTACGGTCGCGGTGGAACCCGAGACGTTCTGCGGGGAGATCGCCCCGGCCAGGACGTTCGGGCTCGAGAGCTGGAGAGAGATGCTGCACGCCAAGGGCCTGGCGCTCGGGGCTACGTACGAGAACACGATCGTGGCCACGGACGACGGCCTGGCCGACGGAACCGAGCTCCGGTTCCCTGATGAGTTCGTGCGCCACAAGATCCTGGATCTCGTAGGTGATCTGGCTCTCGTGGGCGCTCCCATTCGCGCTCATGTGATCGCTGAAAAGCCCAGCCATCGTGGAAACGTGGCCGTGGCCCGTCGCCTGCGATCCATGCGCTCCAGACCCGGAGATGGAAGCCCACTCCTCGATATCAACCGAATTCTGGAGTACATCCCGCACCGCTATCCCTTTCTCCTTATCGACCGTGTGCTCGAGTTCGAAGGCGGCAAGCGCATCCTGGGACTCAAGAACGTCACGATCAACGAGCCCTTCTTCCAGGGTCATTTCCCGGAGCACCCCATCATGCCCGGCGTGCTCATCGTCGAGGCCATGGCGCAGGCCGGAGGCCTCCTCCTGATGAACGAGTTCGAGGATCCTCATTCGAAGGTCGTGTATTTCATGTCGCTCGATGACGTCAAGTTCCGTCGACCCGTGATGCCCGGGGACCAGCTCCTGTTCGAGCTGCGCATGTTGCAGCTCCGCGGGCGTACGTGCCGGATGCAGGGAGTGACTCGCGTGGCTGGCGAGGTCGTGGCGGAGGCCACGATGATGGCCAGGGTGGTGGACAAGTGAGCAAGTCACAGGCGGTGGCGACCGGAACGATCCATCCGACCGCCATCATTGATCCCAGTGCGGCGGTACCGGAAAGCGCTACGATCGGCCCGTACTCGGTCCTTGGTCCGGACGTCGTTCTCGGCGAACGGGTGATCGTGGACTCGCATGTTCTCATCGAACGGGACACGACCATCGGAGACGATTCTCGGATCTGCAAGGGGGCCGTCCTCGGCACCGACCCGCAGGACCTCAAGTACGCGGGTGAGCCGACGATTCTGGAAGTCGGAAGCCGCACTACGATCCGGGAGTATGCTACGCTGAATCGGGGAACGATCGACGAGGGGACGACACGGGTAGGCGATGACTGCCTGATCATGGCATATGCCCACGTGTCCCACGACTCGCGCGTGGGGAATCACGTCATTCTGGCCAACTCGGTGAACATGGGCGGACACGTGATCATCGAGGATTGGGCGATCGTGGGAGGCGTGACCGCGATTCACCAGTTCGTGCGGATCGGCTCCCACTCCTTCGTCGGGGGGGGATCCCGGCTGCCCCAGGACGTGGCTCCCTACGTAATGGTCGCGGGCAGCCCGTGTGCTGCATACGGATTGAATATCGTCGGTCTTCGACGAAGAGGATTCAAGCGCGACACGATCCGGCAGATCAAGGAAGCGTACCGGTTGCTGTTCCAGTCGGATCTCAATGTGTCCCAGGCCCTTGAGGAGATGGAGAAGCGCGCGGACCTCGCGCCCGAGGTCGAGCACATGATCGCCTTCATCCGCTCCAGCGAACGCGGCATCACGACATGAACCTTGCTCGCGTCGGGGTGATCGGAGTGGGCCGCCTCGGCGCGGCGCATGCCCGCATCCTGGGCGAGATCCCCGAGTGTCGTCTCGTCGGGGTATCGGACGCTGATGGGGAG
>CAJIAC010000072.1_pt1 | contig 15595 bp, 14 predicted proteins | sample 9198961 | NCBI WGS metagenome assembly CAJIAC01 (sample SAMEA7708276, study PRJEB35096) | sediment metagenome | biome: marine neritic benthic zone biome [ENVO:01000025]; feature: sediment [ENVO:00002007]; material: shallow marine sediment [ENVO:03000034] sea grass bed [ENVO_01000059] ... | reverse complement strand
GTCATCCTCACCGCCGGTACGTTTCTGCGGGGCAGCATCCGGATCGGCTCGGAGCTTGCATTGGCCGCGGGAAGAGCCGGAGATGCACCATCTGTAGATCTGGCGGATCAAATGCGCGAGCTGGGCCTCGAGGCCCGGCGGTTCAAGACGGGCACTCCTCCACGGGTGGACGGAAGGACGGTTGACTACAGCCGGCTTGAGCGGCAGGAGGGAGAAGAGGAGGGGTACCGCTTCTCTCACTGGGAGAGCAGCGGCGGACTTCGACGCAGACCTTGCTGGTTGTCGCGCGCAGGCGACGAAGTAAAGGAAATCGTCCAGAAGAACCTCGGCCGATCCGCGCTCTATGGCGGATCCATAGCATCACAGGGACCGCGATACTGCCCGTCGATCGAGGACAAGATCGTGAAGTTCCCCGATGCGTCGGGTCACCAGGTCTTCCTGGAGCCGGAGGGTCTCGAGACTGCCGAGCTCTATGTAAACGGACTCTCCACTTCCCTGCCGCCGGATGTGCAGCGGCGTTTCCTGGCGGCCGTCCCGGGCCTCGAGAACGCCCGCATGACGCAGGCCGGGTACGCGATCGAGTACGACTATTTCCCACCCTTGCAGCTGAGGCGCTCGCTCGAGCTCAAGCAGATCGACGGGTTGTACCTGGCCGGCCAGGTCAACGGTACCACGGGATACGAAGAGGCCGCTGGCCAGGGTCTTGTCGCAGGTATCAACGCGGCCCGCGACGCCCAAGGGCGGGAACCGTGGGTTCCTGCTCGGGACGAGGCGTACCTCGGAGTGTTGATCGACGACCTGGTTACGCGCGGTGTGGATGAGCCGTACCGGCTGTTCACGTCCCGGGCTGAGTTTCGCCTTTTGCTCCGGCAGGACAACGCCCTGGCGCGGCTTGGTCCCATCGCAGCCAACCTGGGGCTGCTTTGCGAGGACGAGACCCGCCGATTGGACGACCATCTCAAAGAACTGGAGGGGACCCGAGCCTGGGTGCGAGAAGCACGCGTGGAGCCGGAATTCGCGAACGAGTGGCTGGTGCAGCGGGGGACCAGCCCACTGAGCGAGAAGCAGCCCCTGGAGCGGCTCGCCCGGCGCCCGCAGGTAAGCCTGCACGAGCTGGTCGCGGCTGAAGGCCCGCTCGACGATCCCGGTTATGGACGTGATGCGCTTGCCGTGGTTGAGATGGAGATCAAGTACGCCGGGTACATCCGGAGGGAAGAGGAGAGGGCTCGAGTCCTGGCGGACCGCGAACACCAGGCCCTGCCGGCGGATACTCCCTACGCCACGTTTCACAGCCTGTCCTTCGAGGCCAGACAGAAGCTGGAGGCAGTGAAGCCGGAGACCATCGGTCAGGCCGGCCGAATCCCGGGCGTGTCCCCGTCGGATCTCCAGAACCTGCTAGTGGAAGTGCGGAGACGCCTGGTCTCGCACGAATCCTGAGAGGCAACGGTGTTGCACGTGCAACATGCACCTCCTCGGGAAGGGATGTGTTGCACGTGCAACACCGACGTTTGTTGGCGCGCTACGGACACGCGAGTATATTCCTCGCCCACGTCGACCAAAGAGGCTGCAGCCGAGTCGGCGGAGACGCGTCGGACCGCGTCTTACATCGCGTGTGCTGCACCATAACTATATGTAATATATACATTTACGCTCGGGGGATAGATGTCGCGTGTCATCGCCATCGCCAACCAGAAAGGCGGAGTCGGAAAGACCACGACCGCCATCAATCTGGGAGCTTCCCTGGCGATCGCGGAAAAGAAGACGCTGGTCATCGATTGCGACCCCCAGGGCAATGCATCGAGTGGTCTCGGGATCGCTCGGGAGACCGGGGCGCCCGACGTGTACGACTGCCTGGTGGATGGCAAGGCGGTCGAGGATGCGCTGCGGCCGGCCATCCACTTCCCCATGCTCGACGTGGTTCCAGCCAGTCGAGACCTGGCCGGGGCCGAAGTCGAGTTGATCGAGCGACCGCGCCGGGAGCGGATCCTGCGGGAAATCATCAAGCCGATCCGTGACCGTTACGACTACATCCTCATCGATTCGCCCCCGTCCCTGGGGCTCCTGACGCTCAACGCGCTGGTGGCGGCGGACACGGTGTTGATCCCTATACAGTGCGAGTTCTATGCCCTCGAAGGGTTGAGTCAGCTGCTCAACACGGTCAGGATCGTCCAGCGCAACATCAATCCGGAACTCGGCATCGAGGGCGTGTTGCTCACGATGTTCGATTCCCGCCTCAATCTGTCCAAACAGGTGAAGGGTGAGGCGGAGGAATACTTCGGGGCCAAGGTGTTCAAGACCTGGATTCCCCGTAACGTAAGGCTTGCCGAGGCACCCAGCTTCGGTCAGCCGATCGCCTTGTACGACGTCCTGTCCACCGGTGCGCGGGGCTATCTCAGCCTGGCTTCGGAGATCGTGCGGCGGGATGAAGACCGGAAGGGGGCCATGGTTGGCCAAGCCTGAATCTCGGCGCCTGGGCAAGGGCCTGGGAGCACTTCTCGGCGAGTATCTCGAGGAGCCGGCGGCCGGGGACGCACCGCTTCGCGAAGTGGAGATCGCGCGCATCCGCCCGAACCCGTTCCAGCCGCGGCGCCAGTTCGAGGACGGGGCGCTGGACGAACTCGAGGCCTCGATCCTGGAAAACGGTCTCCTGCAGCCCCTGGTGGTTCGCCCGTCGGGTCCGGACTTCGAGCTGGTTGCCGGCGAACGACGCTGGCGCGTGCTCCGCAGGCTGCGCTGGGAGCGGGCGCCCACCATCATACGGTCCCTGAGCGACGAGCAGATGCTGGTGGTCGCGCTCGTAGAGAATCTCCAGCGGGAAGATCTCGGCCCGCTGGAGGAAGCGGTGGGCTATCAGCAGCTGATCGACGGATTCGGGCTGACGCAGAAGGCCGTGGCCAGGCGGGTCGGTCGCGATCGGTCGACCGTGGCGAACGCCCTGAGACTGCTGACCCTTCCACCCGCCGTCCGCGACCTGATCAGCTCCGGCGCCCTGACCGCCGGTCACGCCAGAGCCGTTCTGTCGGTCGAAGGCGAAAGCGCGCAGGTAGTCTTCGCGCGCGAAGTCGCCAAGAAGGGCCTCTCCGTCCGGGAAGCAGAAGCGCGGGCGCGGGGCGGTCGAGCCAAGCCGACGAAGGGGAGCAAAAGGGGGCCGATTGAGCAGGATCCGGTTGCCCGGAAGGCGGCCACCCTTCTATCTCGCGCATTCGGAACGGACGTGAAGGTCAGCCTCAGGTCCAGGACACGAGGCGAGATCCGAATACCGTTCCAGGATGCTGTTGATTTCGAGCGCCTGTCGCGCGAGCTCCTGGCCGAGGCGGATGCGGACGAGCTGTTCGGAGCCCAATGAGCGGAGAAGGCAGACGTCGCTGGACGGTGATCGTGGTCCGAGAGGGACAGGTGGAGTCACGAACTCTGGCCCTGTCCCTCCGCCGCGCGGTCATACTGGGCGTGGCGGCGCTCTTGCTGGTGGCGGCTGTGGTCTTCGCAGCCGGGAAGTGGGTCAGCGACGTGGCGTCGCGGGAACGGGTGGCAGTCCTGGAGGCAGAGGTCTCGGAATTGCAGGCGGAGAACGCGGCACTGGCCGTCGTGGGCGAGCGGATCGAGAGGCTCGAGGGCGAGTATCGGCAATTGCGCGGTGTGATGGGGGGAGACCTGGGTAGCTCGGGACGTGACATTTTGCTTCCTCCGCTGTCTGAGGATGACGTGAGCGCGCGTCGGGAGAGTGCGAAAAGCGAGGAATCGCGGTTCGTATGGCCTGTGGTGGAGCGCGGATTCGTTACCCGCGTCTTCGGAGATACGTCGTCGTCACCGCTCGGAGAACACGCCGGTGTGGACATCGCGGTTCCGGTAGGATCGTATATCCGGTCGACCGGAGACGGGGTGATACTAGAGGTGGGAGAGGACGCGGAATACGGCCAGTACGTGCGCGTTGGACACGACGACGGTCTGGGCAGTCTGTATGCACACAACTCCTGGCTATTCGTGGCCGTCGGAGACTCGGTGGAGATGGGTGAGGTGATCGCACTGTCCGGAAACAGCGGTCGATCTACGGCACCCCATCTTCACCTGGAGATGGAGAGGGACGGACAACCGTTAGATCCGCTCGAGTATCTTGCGGAAGGGACCTGAGGGCGGGCAGCGCAAGCGGCCCGGAAGGGGTGAAAGGAATGAGCGAGATGTCGAAGACCAGGAATCGGACCGACCACACGCCGCGCGACGTGGGAGATGTGGTGTCCATCATCGGTCCGGGAATGAAGGTCGTGGGGGACTGCTCGAGCGATGGGACGATTCGCGTCGAGGGACAGGTCGAGGGTTCGGTGAAGGCGGCGAAGAGCGTGGTCATCGGCAAAGAGGGTGTAGTCGTCGGCGATGTCGCTACCCAGGATGCGATCGTCGCGGGCCGGGTGAACGGTAGCGTCAGTGCGGAGAGCCGCGTGGAATTGCAGGCGAGCTGCCGTGTCGAGGGAGATATCCGCAGCCGCCGCATCAAGCTCGACGAGGGCGGCCAGGTCGACGGACAACTCCACATGGGCGGACAGAGTTCCGGCCAGCGTCCAGAGTCTTCCAAGCATGGGGAGAACGCCGCCAAAAGCACGGCCGGGGCGGTGCAGGTCAACTGACCTGCCAGCCTAAGTTTATCCTTGATATATAGTTGCGCGGCTGCACTTCGAGTGGCGACTTATCCACAGTTGTCCACAACCACGGGCCCCGGCGCTCGGCGTCCGGTCCAGTTTTCCACATTCGTGGAGTGAGCGACCCGTGGTCCTCGTAGACGCCCTCCTGTTCCTGGTCGGCCTGACCTCGCTCACGCTGGGCGCCGACTGGCTGGTAACCGGGGCATCACGGGTGGCCGAGCACCGCGGAGTGAGTCCCCTCCTGGTGGGCCTGACGGTCGTGGCGTTCGGGACTTCGGCGCCGGAGCTGGTGGTGTCCACCACGGCCGTCCTGGGCGGAAAGCCCGGGATCGCGGTCGGTAACGTGATGGGGTCTACGGTAGCGAACGTCGGGCTGATCGTCGGACTCGGCGCCCTGGTTCGCCCCATCAACGTGCACCGGAAGCTCTTGCAGCGTGAAGCCCCCCTGATGGTGCTGGTCCTCGCCGCGGTGATGGTGTTTGCGGCGAACGGCGTCATCGGTCTGCTCGACGGCCTGATCCTGGTAGGTGGCTTCACCCTTTACATGCTCTACCTCGTTCGGTGGGGGAAGTCGGAGTCCGAGACGGGGCAGTTCCAGGCGGCGCGAATCGATGCGAGAACGAGCGACACCGGCAGGATCCGGCGTCCTTACCTGAACTGGCTGCGGGTGGCCTTCGGGACTGCGCTTCTGCTGGCTGGCGCCTCCTGGATGATCGATTCGGCGGTCAAGATCGCCATCGCCTACCACGTTCCGGAGGAGGTCGTGGGCGCGACCATGGTCGCCGTCGGCACGTCCCTTCCAGAGCTGGCGTCGACGATCGCGGCGGCGGCGCGAGGCCTCGGCGACATTGCGATTGGAAACGTAATCGGCTCCAACATCTTCAACCTCGGACTGGTGCTCGGGACCGCCTCCCTGTTGAGCCCACTGCACCTGGCGCCGGCGACGGTCGCGACACAGGTCGTGCCGGCGATGATCTTCTGCCTCGTCCTCATCCCGCTCGCCTACACCGGGGAGCGTGTGAACCGTTTCGAGGGTACCCTGCTCCTCGCGGGTTACGCCGCGTTCCTGTACCAGGTCCTCTGACCCACGGTCGTACCCCTACCCTATCTCGCCTCAGCCTGTAAAGTTGTTTCGTAAAGGAACCACCAGGAGGCGCGATGACGGCATCCGTTAAGATGAGCAGCAAGCACCAGATCGTCGTGCCCAGGGAGGCACGCGAAGCCCTCGGCCTCCGGCCCGGCGATCGGCTCCTGGTGACCGTGGCGGGCGACGTAATCGAAATGCGGGTCCAGCCGAGCGACGTGGTCGCGAGCCTTGAGGGGATGCTGGCCGACTCAGCCGGAGCGCGGGGCGGGTTGTGGCCGGAGGTCCGCGGTGAGTGAGGCGGCGGCTCTTCGCACCGTGCTGGCCGACGCGGGCCTGGTGTACGTGGACGCCGGCGTAATAGCCCTGCACCTGTCGGGCGATCCCACGTACCTGCCTCTGACTCGTACGATTCTCGGCGGAATGAGGGACGGCGAGTTCGAGGGCTTCACGTCGGCCGTCACGGTATACCAGCTGCTCGTGGAGCCGTACAGGTCTGGACAGCCCGAGGTCGCGGAACGGATCGAAATGCTACTGGCGGCGCTTCCCGGCCTGGTAATCGTCCCCGTGACGCCCACGATCGCCCGGCAATCAGCTCAGGTAAAGGCGCAGGTGGGAGGCGGTCTGACGCGCGCGATCCAGATCGCGACCGCGCTCTCGGGTGACTCGGAGATCTACGTGACCCGGCGCTCGACGCTCAGGCGCATCGCAGGACTCGGAGTCGCCCAGCTCGACAGCTACCTGGCGAGCGAGGGCTCCCCGGAGAGAACCTAGTCCGCGAACTCGACGTTCACGGACGCCGGCAGGATTCCCGCCTCGACGCCGCGCTCCAGGAAGAGGCGGACCGCCTGGCGGCCATCGGGTCCATAATCCAGCGTTCGCTGGTTGACGTACATTCCCACGAATTCGTCGGCCGTGCCCCTGTCGAGCCCCCGCGCAAACCCCATGGCGTAGTCCATCGCGTCTTCCCTGTGATCGAGGGCATGGGCAATGCTACGGCGCAGGTAATCCGAGACTCGCGGAATGAGGTCTCTTCCGAGGTCGCGTCGAATGACGTTGCCCCCGAGCGGCAGAGGCAGGCCCGTCTCCTCTTTCCACCACCTGCCCAGGTCTTCGAGCAGAACCAGTCCGGCATCGGCGTAGGTGAGCTGACCCTCGTGAATGATCAGGCCCACATCCACCTCGCCGTCGCGAACGGCCTCCAGGATCTGATCGAACGGTATCACCACGGTCCGCGCATCCGGCTCCCAGAGCTTCAGCGCGAGGTACGCCGAGGTAAGCTCGCCCGGGACCGCGATCGTGGCGGCCCGTATGGCTTCCCGGTCCATGGGTGTGCGGCTCACGAGCCGGGGACCGTATCCCTCACCCATGCTCGCTCCGTGAGGAAGGAGGATGTATCGATCGGTGAGGTAGGCGTAGGCGTGAATCGATACGGCCGTAACCTCGAGCTCGCCCCTCAGGGCTCGCTCGTTGAGTTCCTGGATGCCCTGGAGCTCATGTTCGAAGTCAAGTTCCTTCGTATCGACGGCCCCGGAAGCGAGGCCGTAGAACATGAATGCATCGTCCGAGTCCGGACTGTGCGCGACACGTATGAGTCTCCGGGAGTCCCGGTCCACCTGGGTGGTATTCATGGCGGCCGAAGGTATCCCGGTCCCGGAGGCCGGGCAAACCCACCATGGGTTGACGCCCGACGTCCGGATGAGCCTCTAGAGCCGCCTGAATAGCAGTCCCGAAGGCATCTTCGGCTCGAAGTAGGTGGACTTCGGCGGCAGGCGCCCGCCTCGCGCAGCTGTGGCCCAAACGTCCTCGAGTGAGACGGCCGGCAGGATGAACCCGCATCCACCGGCCGGGGGGCTCGTGGCCGCAGCCGGTCCGCGGGAATAAGAGAGGATTCCCTCGTGCGCCGCTTCGTCGGCGTCCATGGAATACAGCCGCCGGAGAACCAGCTCATCGAAGACCACCGGCGCGATCCTCGCCCTTTCCGCTGGAATGGCGGCCGCGGACAATGCGTCGGGGAGGGCGTGGGCCAGCCACCGGTCCGGAGAATCGGAGGCCGCCACCACGAGCGAGCCGGGGGCGGAATCGGCCACGCGACGCTCGCAGTCCTCCGGGGCGAGCCCGCCGAGGTCCTCGAGGGCGAACCCCTCGAGCAGGCTCTCCCGCCAATCGAACGGCCCGGGTTCAGTGCGAGGTGGGCGCGAAAGGACGCGATGTGTCGGCCTCACGACGAGCCCAGGGTCGCGTTGGCTGACGACACATACCAGCAAATGCGCGGCCTTTACGCTATCACCAAGCAGATCGCGGGCAGCGAGCGCCGTCTCGTAGCGGTGGTGTCCGTCGGCGATGAGCAGAGGGTCGGCCGCGGCGGAAGCGAGAAGCTCGTCGCGGACGCCACCGGCCACCACCCAGAGAGAGTGCCGGATTCCATCCGGTGTGGTGGCCTCCACGTCCGGCGGCCGCTGACTCACGGTCCGCTGGAGGTCGTAGAGCCCGCCCTCCTCATCGTGCGCCACCATGAAGATCGGAGACAGCTGGGCCCGAGTAGCCAGGGTCAAGGCGAGGCGATCCTTCTTGGGACCAGCGTGCGTGTGCTCGTGCGGGAGGACATCCCCTTCCGCGAACGGCGCCAGGCGCACGGCGGCGAACAGGGCATAGCGTTCGGTAGCACCATGTTCCGTCCGGAACTCCTGCCGGTACACGTACGCCGAGGGCTCGGAGTCCGGTTCAAGGACGCCCTCATTCAGCCATCTCGTAAGTGTATGCGAAGCAGCGGAGTATCGCTCGTCACCTGAGCCTTCCGGGAGGATGAGTCGGACCGTGTTGTGCGGGCTGCGCTCCCGGAGATCCGCAGCCGCGCCTGCGTCGATGACATCGTACGGGGGAGCCAGAAGCAGAGAGAGATCGCCAGCGTTTCTGCTGAAGCGGAGCGCAGGGAACGGAGTAAGCTCGGGCACGTTATTCTTCCGGGTTTCTTGGGTCGGTGGCAGGTTCTAGCTTGAAGCGCAAGCATCGCGTTCGAAGCTGCGCGGAGCAAGGCCCCACCGGGAGGATGGACGAGTGCGAGCCGTCGAAGGGCTGCTGATCGATCTGGATGGCACGGTCTACCACGGCGAAGAGCTGATCACGGGCTCCGCCGCGGCCGTAGAGCGGCTGCGGATGAATGGCGTCCCCTTCGTCTTCACGACCAACACCAGCCGCATGTCGCGGGCCGACATCACGGAATCGCTCGGTTCGCTGGGGCTCCCGGTGGAAGAGAATGAGGTGTTCAGCGCACCGGTCGCCGCGGCGCGCTGGCTGCGGGATGAGGGGGTCCGACGCATTCACCTGCTGGTCGCGGAGTCGACGTTCGCCGACTTTTCGGACTTCGAAATCACGTCGGACGGAGCGGAGGCCGTCCTGGTCGGGGATCTCGGACCGGGCTTCACCTTCGAGCGACTCGACGGAGCGTTTCGGAGCTTGCGGGACGGCGCCCGCCTGGTGGCCATCCACCGGAACCGGTTCTGGCTCACCGCGAGCGGACCGACGCTGGACGCCGGTCCCTTCGTTGCGGCACTGGAGTACGCGAGCCGAATGGAGGCTACGCTCGTCGGCAAACCATCTCCGGCCTTCTTCGACGCGGCCTCGTCGCTTCTCGGGGTCGGCAGGGATCGACTGGCGGTGGTGGGTGACGACCTCGAGACCGACGTGCGGGGAGGTCGAGCGGCGGGACTGACCACCATCCAGGTCCGGACCGGCAAGTTCGACGCGGCGTTGCTGCGGGAAGCAGCTGCGGACCAGCGTCCCCACCACCTGGTCGCTTCCCTGGCCGATGTACCGGATCTGCTGGACTGATTCGATGAACCCGACGCGACCGCGCCCGCAGAGGACCTTCCGCCCGGGGAGGCTCATTCTCGGAATCGGCGCAGGACTTCTCCTCGCCGCGCCAGGTGGAGCGCAGGAACCCTCGCCCGTTCAGCTCCCCCCTCAGTCGCCGGAGAGCTATCTCGGGTTCCGGCCTGGCGAGGATCGGCAGGTGGTGGACTGGGGGCAGGTGACGGGATACCTGGCGGACCTGGCGCGCAGCAGTGCCCGCGTGCGAATCGATACGATCGGCCGGAGCACCCTGGATCGCCCGCTGGTTCTCCTCACCGTGACGGACACGGCCAACCAGGCCGACCTGGAGGCGATACTCGCCGCCCAGGCCAGAATGGCGGATCCCCGGACCATACCGGACGAGGCCGCCCGGGCCGAGCTCATCCGCTCCGGGCGCGCGGTCGTGCTGGTTACGTCAGCCATCCACCCCACGGAGGTGGGCGGATCGCTGGTACCGCTTACCCTGGCCTACCGGCTGGCCACCACCACCGAACCGGAGCTGCTACAGGTCCTGCGCGAATGTGTCGTGCTGATCGTTCCGTCGGTGAACCCGGACGGCGTGGACATCGTCGCGGAATGGTACCGGGAATCCGTCGGAATGCCGTGGGAAGGTACTCCCCCTCCGGCCCTGTACCACCACTACACCGGGCACGACAACAACCGCGACTGGTACTCGCTGACGCAGGTGGAGACCCGCAGCGTGGTGGAGCGCGTGTACAACGTGTGGCACCCGCAGGTGGTGCACGACATGCACCAGCAGGGCGCGAGCGGCAGCCGGTACTTCGTGCCCCCGTGGCGGGACCCGATCGAGCCGAACGTCGATCCGCTCCTGGTCGCGGCCACGAACTCTCTGGGCACGGCGGTGGCCTGGGATCTCGTGCGCGAGGGGAAGCTGGGGGTGGTCGTGAACACCGGCTACGACGCCTGGAGCCCGGCACGAGCCTACGCCCACTATCACGGCGCGGTCCGGATCCTGAGCGAGACCGCCGGAGCCCGGCTGGCCACACCCGTCCGGGTGTCCGAAGAGCAGCTGCAGACGCCCGCCGGAAACAGGCGGTCCTGGAACCACCCGGCGCCGTGGCCGGGTGGCAACTGGGGAATGGCCGACATCCTGGATTACATGGAATCCGGCGCCCTGGCCCTGCTCCGGCACTTGGCCCGCTCGCGCGAGCAATGGCTGGATACCTTCGTGACCGTCGGCGAGAGGGCGGTGGCGGGCTGGTCGAGCTGGCCCAGAGCATGGGTGGTGCCGGCAGGAGCGAGACGCCGGGCCGGAGTGGCCGAGCTGAGCCGGATCCTGAGGACCGGCGCGGTCGAGATCGAGGTCGCTGCCACGGAGATTGCGATCGGCGAGTCGTCGTGGCCTGCCGGAAGTCTCGTCATCGACATGCGGCAGCCCAACGCGGCGTTCGCCCAGATGCTGCTCGCGCCGCAGTCGTATCCGGGCGGCCCGGAGTACCCGGGAGGTCCCCTGCGCGAACCCTACGACGTGACCGCCCACAACCTGCCCATGTTCCTCGGGGTCGGCGCGTTACCGGTCAGCCGGGTGCCCCGAGGTGAGCTGCGATCCGTGGAGGGGATACCCGCTCCCGCGGCCGAGGAGGTGGACGGGGTGTCGGACGAACCGGGGCTCCTCGTGGGGCTGTATCAATCCTGGGTTCCGTCGACCGACGAAGGGTGGACGCGGTGGCTGTTCGACCGCTACGAGATTCCCTACGCCACCCTCCGGGACGCCACGGTGAGGCAGGGAGACCTGGGCCGGCGTTTCACCAGTGTGGTACTGCCTTCCATGGAACCCGAAGCGCTGCTCGAGGGCTGGCCGGTCGGCTCCATGCCCGCCCACTACACGGGCGGCCTCGGCTCGGCGGGAGTGGCGGCACTTCGAAGCTTAGTCGAGGAGGGCGGCACCCTGGTCGCACTGGGCCGCTCTTCCGGCTGGGTCGCCGAGCAGCTGGGACTGCCGGTCGTGGACCGGCTCCGAAACCAGCCGCGCAGCGTCTTCTTCGCCCCGGGCGCCCAGGTGGCCCTGCGGGTGGACACCACGACGACGCTTGGACGTGGAATGACGGCCGCCACGGCTGCATGGATGGAAGGAGGCTCGGCATTCGACCTGCCGGCCCGAAGCCCGGCCGTCGCCGTGGCGACGTTCGGCCCCCGGCCCCGGGTTCTGAGCGGATGGGTCCACGGAATCGGCGCCCTGGCCGGAGCGGCCGCCGTCGTGGAGGTGCCGCTGGGCGCCGGCCGGGTGATTCTGTACGGTATCGATCCCCAGCAACGCGGGATCTCCATGGCCACATTCCCCCTCCTTTTCAACGCCCTCCGGGTGCGTCGCTGACATACGCCGTTCCTCATGAATCTATTCTGACTGCGGGAGAGTGCGTGCCCCCCGGCGATTCGCCTCGCAGAAGGAGCGTGCATGATTTCAGCAGCAATCGAGTATACTGGCAACGCCATTTGTCGCAACGGGTTACAGGTTTCGGGGCGGTCATCCCATCGATGGCACTGCGAGTGCTATTTCACGGGGTCAGGGAACCCTTACCCACCCTCGCGCCAAGGAGCGCAACGTGCGAACGAGGAGAAGCCCAGAAGCCGGATTCTCACTGATCGAGATGCTGGTCGTACTCGGCCTCATCTCGATCCTGGCTACGATCGCCACCGTCACGCTGGGGGGCAGCTCGGAGCGCGCGTACAGGACGACGATGCAGTCGGATCTGCGAACGATCGCCGCCGCGCAGGAAGCCTACGTCGAGCAGACTTTCGCGGAGACGGGTACGGCCACGTACGCAGATCAGGCATCGAAGCTCGACGTGAACCTCAGCAACGGGGTGCAGGTCGATCTGCGCGCGACCGTGACCGGGTGGTCCGCGCGGGCGACGCACCAGCGCGTGGCCGGCCAACGATGCGCTATCTACAAGGGTACGATAGAGGCCTTTCCGCCCGCCACAGAGGAAGGACTGATCGAATGCGACTGACGTTCCGCTGGAGCATCAGGTCCTGGAGCTGAGGATGCCCGCCGCCTGACGGGGAAGCCACACTTCGGCCACACAACCGGGACCGTCGGATCGGTTCCGAAGCCGCACCCTTCCTCCGTGCGCCTCCGCGATCTGCCGGCTCAACGCCAGGCCTATCCCCGACCCTTTCGGCTTCGTGGTGAAGAAGGGGACGAAGAGATTCGTGGTCTGGGCGAGGCCGGGTCCCTCGTCCTCGACTCGCACTTCTACGTGCCCGTCCGCGTCCGCCCACCCCATTCGCACCGCGCCCCCGGTCTCCAGTGAAGCGTCCACCGCGTTGTCGAGCAGATTGATGAGGAGCTGATCCAGCTGGTCCCCATCCGCTTCGATCCTCACGTCCGGGCTGTCCAGCACCTGGACTTCGATCCGGGACTCGAGGCTCGCCACTCTCCGCACCCACTCCTCGACGCTCAGCTCCCGTCGCTGCGGCTGCGGCAGCTTGGCCAGCCGGGCGTAGGAGGACATGAACCGGCCCAGGGCCTCGGATCGACCCGCGATGACCCGCAGGCCCTCCTTCAGGTCTTCGGTGTCCGCGTCCGACTCGTCCCGTCGCTCGAGAAGGGCGTCCAGGCTCGAGGCGATGGACTTGATCGGAGTCAGCGAGTTGTTGATTTCGTGGCTCAGCACTCGAATGAGTCGCTGCCACGCCACGCGCTCTTCCTCGCGGAGTACCTGGCTGAGGTCCGCGAGCACGACGAGCCGGTGCGGACGGCCCTCCCACCGGAAGCTGCGGCGCCTGAGCTCCCAGCGTCCCAGGCCTTCCGCTACGCTCACGTCCATGACCCGGGGCGTCTCCCCCGTGAGACACGCGCTCAGCCCCAGCTCCTCGGCCGTGAGTCCGAGGACGGCTTCCTCCTCGCGTCCGAGAAGGTCCTCGCCCGCCCGGTTGATCAGCTTGAGGCGGTCGCGGTCATCGAATGCGAACAGCGCCACGTCGATCACGGTCATCACGCGGGTGAGCAGGTTCGAGGCCTCCAGCGCATCGAGTCGCTGGTCGTGAAAAGAACCGGCGAGCTGGTTGACTTCGTGCAGGATCAGTCCGAGGGCGTCGTCCTTTGCCGGGGCGCGGGTGCGAAGCGAGTAGTCCCCCTCGCGCAGCGCCTCGAGCATGTTGGATACGGCGTGCAGCGGCCGCACCAGCCGATCCCTCATTGCGACGAGCGTCGCGATCCAGGCGCCGAGGACCAGAACGCTTACGGTCCACTGCGTTCGGCTGGCGTGATCTCCCGTCCACACGAGGACGAGTGCCACGATCACGGCGGGGACTCCGGACAGCACGGCGAGCAGCGGGATGGCCCGCTGGTAGGTGAAACGCTTCCCGAGCCGTCGTCGGATGCCGCGCAGGGTCATGAGCGGCCTTTCCTCGCGTAGTGAATCAGGCGTGCAGGCCGTGCCGCTTGAGGCGACGGTACAGTGCGCTGCGACTCAGGCCGAGGTCGTTCGCCGCCCGGCTCACGTTCCCCCTGTTTCGGGACAGGGCCTTTCGGATCAGGATGCGCTCGGCCTCGTCCAGAGGAACGGCCTCCAGCCGCAGGGAACCCTCTGCCGCCTGTCGAAGGCCGAGGTGCTCGAGGTCGACCGTGTGGTTCTCCGTGAGGAGCACGGCCCGCTCCACCGAGTGGCGCAGCTCGCGGACGTTGCCCGGCCACGGATGCCGGAGCAGCGCGTCCATGGCGCCGGCCGAGAACGTCATGTCGGGCCGGCCGTACTTGGCGCCGCTGACCCGGAGGAAATGCGCGCCGAGCAGCGGAATGTCTTCCCGCCTCTCCCTGAGTGGAGGAAGTCGAATCTCGACCGTGTTCAGCCGGTAGTAGAGATCCTCCCGAAACGCCCCGTCCGCAACGGCACGCTCAAGGTCCGAGTTCGTGGCCGTCAGGATCCGGACGTCCACCTTGCGGGCCTTCGAGGAACCGACTCTCTGGAACTCGCCCGACTCCAGCACCCTGAGGAGCTTGGCCTGCTGGGTGAGCGGGAGGTTCCCGATTTCGTCCAGGAACAACGTCCCATGGCCCGCGAGCTCGAAGTACCCGACGCGGTCCGCCTTGGCGTCCGTGAAGGCCCCGCGTACGTGCCCGAACATCTCGCTCTCGAAGACGCCTTCGGAGAGGCCGCCCGTGTTCACGGTGACGAGGGGGCGATCGGAGCGGTTGGAGCGATAATGAAGCCAGCGGGCCACCACTTCCTTTCCCGTGCCGGGCTCGCCCGTGATCAGCACGTTGGCATCGGAGGGGCCGACGCGCTCGATGAGGCGGAGGACAGGCTGCATGGACCGGGAGTCGGCGATCATCTCCGGGACGTCCGCGTCCCGCAGCATCTCGTTCTCGGCTTCCAGGAACTGGGCGCGCCGGACAGCCTGCACCAGCTGGAGCTGGGAGGCGATCGTGGCCAGGAGACGGTCGTTGTCCCACGGCTTCTCGATGTAGTCGCGGGCGCCGCGCCGCATTGCCTCCACCGCGCTCTCGATGCTTCCCCAGGCCGTCATGACGATGACGGGAAGCGTGCTGTCGAGTGCCTGGATGCGCGGCAGGAGATCGAGTCCCTCCTGCCCGGAAGTGGTGTCCCGCGTGTAGTTGAGATCCAGCAGAAGACAGTCGAACTCGTCCAGCTCCAGGAGCTCGAGCACTTCCGCGGGCGAAGTCGCCGTCGCGATATCGAAACCCTCGGCCTTCAGCAGCAGGCGGAGCGCGGCGAGCACGTCCTCCTGGTCATCGGCAACGAGGATACTGGCCCTATGGGTGCTCACGTTCAGCTCGTTCCGGTTTCCTGCGACCGCTCCTCGACGATGCGTCCGTCGAACAGGTGGATGGTGCGCTCGGCGTAGGCGGAGTAACGAGGATCGTGGGTGACCATGAGAATGGTGGATCCCTCGGCGTGGAGCTCCTTCAAGAGCTCCATGACCGCCTCGCCGTTGGTGGAGTCGAGGTTCCCCGTCGGCTCGTCGGCCAGGAGGATCAGGGGGTCGCCGACCACGGCCCGCGCTGCGGCCACTCGCTGCTGCTGGCCGCCCGAAAGCT
>CAJIAC010000020.1_pt1 | contig 15701 bp, 14 predicted proteins | sample 9198961 | NCBI WGS metagenome assembly CAJIAC01 (sample SAMEA7708276, study PRJEB35096) | sediment metagenome | biome: marine neritic benthic zone biome [ENVO:01000025]; feature: sediment [ENVO:00002007]; material: shallow marine sediment [ENVO:03000034] sea grass bed [ENVO_01000059] ... | reverse complement strand
GCGGCCATGCCGGGCGGCTACGTGCCGTTCGACGTGTCGACCCTCAACAACGAGGGTGGCGCCGGCATCATCATGCCCACGGACGGGCGTGTGCTCGAAGCCACCGACTACGCGGGCGCTGTCGCTCCGGGCGACGCCGATCCGTGGTACGTCGGGTGGACAGTGTGGGCCGTGGACGGCTCGGACTCGCGTCCGAACGCCGACGGTCAGTAATGCACTACACGAGGATTCTCGGGAGGCCGGCGGCTCAGCTGCCGGCCTCCTGGGCTCGTTTGCTCAGGGTGGCCCGAGCGACCTCTGCAGTCGCTCTGGTGACCGTACTCGTGCCGTCGATGGAGGCGTGCGGAGAGGATCTGCAGGCCCGGTCAGGGTTGGCCGGAGCCTTTCCGAGCCCCGAGGCCGCGACGCAGGCGGCGCTCGATGCGCTGAGCGCGGGCGACCGGGAGGCGATGGAGGCCCTGCTGCTCACCCGTGAGGAGCACCGGAACCTGATCTGGTATCAGCTTCCGGAGCGGGAGTATTTCTCGTTCGACTACGTCCGGTTTCTGAACGAGAAGAACTCCGGAAAGGCCCTGAGCCAGGCCCTGGGTCGGTACCGGGGATCCGAGCTCGAAGTGCTTACCCTCTCGTTCGAGAAGGAGAGCGAGACGTATTCCGACTTCGTGCTCCACCGGGGAGCGAAGCTTACGGTCCGCCGGCCGTCGGATGGCCGGGAGGGCGAGCTGCAGCTGGTCGACGTGTTCGTCGAGTGGAACGGCGGCTGGAAGATCATGAACTATGTCGAATGAAACACGCAGCACGGGAACGGCAGACGCCGCGCCTGAACTCGAGGAGAGCTTGGACGCAGGCGGTCAAAAGGCCGCGCGGCGCGGTTGGATGCGCCAGTATCTGCGCTCGTCCGTGCACAGCCGCCTCGCGGAGCTCGACTCCCTGACCCGGGCCGAGCTGAGATCCCTCGAAGCCGAGGAAGAGCCGGCACCGTAAAGGCGGCGCCGGCCTCACTCGAATCTCCGGCTACTGGGACCACTCGTCGTTCGAGTCGTCGTCATCCGGGTAGACCCCGCGCGGATCGAGTGTGACTCCCACCACTTCACGCCCCGCAGGCACGCGGTACGTATAGACCGGACCCAGCTTCCACATCTCCACGGGAAGGCGAACCGTTTCGGTCGCGCCCCCGGCGAAGGACACCGCCAGCTCCGCGGGCATGACCATCTGCCCCAGGCTCTCCAGCCGGATCTCCGTCACGCCCTCGTCCGTGAGCCTCACGTCGGTGATCGCCTGGTCCAGTCGCGCCGTCGAGTACACCCAGGCGCGCCAGAACCAGTCGAGGTCCATGCCCGCCGAATTCTCCATCGAGCGTATGAAGTCGGACGCCGTCGGGTGCTTGAAAGCCCAGGCGTTCGTGTATTCGGACAGCGCTCGATCGAACCGCTCCTTGCCCAGCACTTCGTACTGGAGCAGGTGCATCATCAGTGCCGGCTTGAAATACGCCGCCCAGAACAGGTCGTGCTGCTCGTCCGGGGGAAGCGCCATCGCCTGCTCGACGCCCGGGATCGAGTGCTCGGCCCACAGCTCGAGCGGCTGAACGGAGATCGCATCGGCGTACGGCTCGCCCTCGAAGTAGACCTCCACCGACTCGATGTTGATGAACGTGTTGAAGCCCTCGTCCATCCACGGGTGCAGGCGCTCGTTGGTGTTCACGATCATCGGGAACCACTCGTGCCCGAACTCGTGCGTGAGCACCCAGTACAGGGCCTCTCGCGTCGTCTCCGTGGGCACGAACGTGATCATGGGATACTCCATGCCGTCGTTCGGTCCCTCGACCGTCGTGGCGTGCGGCCACGGGTAGGGGAAGAGCCTCTCGGAGAAGTGCTTGATGCTGACCCATGACATCCGGTTCGCTTCTTCCCACAGCTCGGCTTCCGGACGATAGAAGGTCTGGATCCGGATTCCGTCGTACGAGCTCGCGTCCCAGCGGAAATCCGGGGCCATGGCGAACGCGAAGTCGCGCACGTTCTCGGCCGCGAAGCGCCAGGTGTTGGTTCCGCCCGCCCGCCGGCCCCGGTTCGAGCGTGCCTCGGATTCGGTGATGATCGCAACCGGGTCTTCCGAAGCGTCCGCCTGCGCCAGCCGCGCCTGCTGCTCCTCGGTAAGGACCGCATCGGGATTCACGACCTCACCGGTGGCGGTGACGACGAAGTTATCCGGGACGGTGAGCGACACGAAGAAGTCGCCGAACTCCTGGTAGAACTCACCGGCGCCCAGGAACGGATCGACGTTCCAGCCGCTCACGTCGTCGTACACGGCGAGTCGTGGGTACCACTGCGCCACCTGGTACAGCGTTCCGTCCCGGCCGGTGCGTCCGTAGCCGTACTCCGGCAGGGTGGTGGTCCAGTCGATCTCGATCTCGGTGTGGGCTCCCGCCGGCAAGGGGTGCGGAAGCTCGACCCGCGCGATCGTGCCCATGATCTCGTGCTCCAGTTCCCGCCCGCCGCCCGCGATCCGATCCAGGGTCATACCGCTTCCGTCGCACGTGAAGTCGAACACCGATTCCCCGAACAGCAGCGGAGGAACGGCCAGCACCTGCGACTTGCTGTCGGGGTGGCACAGGTTCGTGTCCAGTTTGAGCCACAGCACGGAAAGGGCGTGCGGGGAGCGGTTGTGGTACCGGATCGTCTGCGAGCCCGAGAGCACCTGGGTCGTAGGATCGAGGGTCGCGTCGATGCGGTAGTCCACCTTCTGCTGCCAGTAGTCGGGCCCGGGTAGGCCGGCCCCGGTCCGTATCGTGTTCGGGGTCGCCAGGGGCAGCGGCCGGAACGGCGAGCGCACCTTCCAGCCGGGCCCTTCCTCCTGCGCCGCGGCCGAGCCGGGGGCGAGAAGCAGAGCTGCGGCGGCCAAACAGGCGATGGTCGGCAAACGGGCGGCAAGCGAGCGGCGCGGATTCATGAGAGCCTCCTCTGCGTCCGCGGTAAGAGCGGTCATCGGGACCCGGCAAGATGCGCACGGGGACGCCGGCCGCTCAAGTGGGTCGGCCGCGGAATTGTCTCTCCCGCCCGGGATGTCCTATCCTGCGTGCGCCCGGCATCCGGGAAACCCGATCGGAGAGCGAATGACGCAGCGTCGAAACCGAAGGTGGATTGGAGTCGTGGTGGCCGTCCTGCTGCTCGCGGCGGGCCTGGCGGTGGCTGGCCGGTTCCCCACGAATGGGACGCACTTCGGGTTCTGGTCCATCGTGCCTCCTGTAGTCGCGCTGGTGCTCGCTTTTACCCTGCGCGACGTGATCGCCGCCCTGTTCATAGGCATCGTGCTGGGGGGCGTGATCAGCGGCGAGCTCAACATCGTGCAGGAGTTCCTCATCCCGTCCATCGGATCGCCCGGCTTCGCGCTGATCCTGCTCGTGTACCTGTGGGCCCTGGGCGGCCTCATCGGATTGTGGACCCGGACGGGCGGGGCGATCCGCTTCGCCGATTGGGCCGGAGCCAAGGTGGCGCGCGGACCACGCTCGGCGAAGTTCTTTGCGTGGGTCATGGGACTCGTCTTCCACCAGGGGGGCACGATCAGCACCGTGCTCACGGGAGCCACCGTGCGCCCGGTGGGTGACCGGCACCGCGTGTCGCACGAGGAGCTATCCTACATCGTGGATTCCACGGCGTCGCCGGCCGCCACCATCATCCCGTTCAACGTGTGGCCGATCTACGTGGGGGGCCTCGTGGCCGGCACCGTTCCCGTGCTCGCCACCCAGGAAGAGGCGATCGGCTTCTTCTTCAAGGCGGTCCCGTTCAACTTCTACGCGATCTTCGCTGTGCTGATGACGTTTCTGGTGGCCTGGGAGCGCTGGCCGTGGCTGCCACGGCGCATGCGGGAGGCGATGCGGCGGTCGCGGGAAACGGGAAAGCTGGACCGGGACGGGGCGGAGCCCATGGCCGCGGAAGAGCTGACGGTGCTCCGTCTCCCCGACGACTACCAGCCGAGCCTGCTGGACTTCTTCGGCCCGATCGGCACGCTGCTGGCCGTCGCCGTCATCCCGTTCGTGGTGACGTTCTACATCCAGGGCAACCGGGCTTCGCCGTCGCTCCCCATCGCGGAGGCCTTCGTGCTGGCGGTGCTCGCCGGAATGGCCATCGCGCTGGCCCGGGGCATGAAGCTGCGCGACGTGATGGACGGGTTCATCGACGGCTGCAAGGGCGTCACGATCGGGGCGCTGGTCCTGGCCCTGGCGGTCACGCTCAAGTCCGTGGCCGACGCCCTCGGGACCGCCGACTACGTGGTGCAGACCGTCGGGCCGTGGGTGAGCCCGGTCGCTCTGCCCGCGGTATTGCTGCTGGTGACCATGTTCGTGGCGTTCTCGACCGGGACCTCCTGGGGCACCTACGCCGTCCTGTTCCCGGTGGCCATGCCGCTCGCCTGGTCCGTCCAGCCCGATCCGATGTTCCTCACCCTGTGCTTCGCCGCCGTGACCGGCGGAAGCGTGTTTGGCGACCAGTGCTCTCCGATCTCGGATACCACGATCCTCTCGTCCGTCGCCACGGGCTGCGACCTGATGGATCACGTGACGACCCAGCTTCCGCTCGCCATGATGGCGGCGGCGGGCGGGGCCGTCCTCTATACGCTGATTGCAGCGGCAATCCTCTAGCCGTACCGCCGGATCCCGCCGTCGGCCGCGAGGAGTGGAATCGTGACAAGGCAGCTTCGGGAAACTACGTTCCGGGCACTCAAGACCAGTCTTCCGGGAGGGTTCATTGGGTGACAGCGGTGCGAAATCTGCCCTGATCCTGGGCGCGTCGAGCGGATTCGGAGAGGCCGCGGCGCTGGAGTTCGCCAAAGCGGGCTACGACATCTTCGGCGTGCATCTCGATCGCCGGGCCGGATTGGCTCGTGTGCAGGAGATCCGCGCCGCCATCGAAGCCAGCGGCGTGAAGGCCACCTTCTTCAACATCAATGCCGCCAGCCCCGAGAAGAGGGACCAGGTCCTGGATGAGATCGCGGAGGCCGAAGCGCCCGGCTCCGTCCGCGTCCTCATGCACTCGCTGGCGTTCGGGACGCTGCGGCCCTTCGTCGCCGCGGACGACGCCGGCTCGATGACCATGGAGCAGATGGACATGACCCTGACGGTCATGGCGCACTCCCTGGTCTACTGGGCGCAGGGACTGGTGCGGCGTGGTCTGATGGGCGACGGAGGTCGGATCTATGCCATGACCAGCTCGGGAGGGGACCGGGTGATCCCTTCCTACGGAGCCGTGTCGGCTGCCAAGGCGTCGCTGGAGTCCCACTGCCGGCAGCTCGCGCTGGAGCTGGCGCCCTACGGGATCACGGCCAACTCGATCCGCGCCGGCGTGACGGACACGCCGGCCCTCCGGAAGATTCCCGGCGCGGAGCACATGATCGAGGAGGCCAAGCAGCAGAACCCGCACGGCCGCCTAACCACGCCGGAGGACGTCGCGCGCTGCATGGTCGCCCTGGCGGCGGAAGGAACGGCGTGGATGACGGGCAACGTGATACGCGTCGACGGCGGTGAAGACTTCGTCGGATCCATGCCCTCCACGGGATGATCGCATGCTGAGAAGAAGGGAAGACGAGGAAGGCCTGGCAAAGCTCGCCACCTGGGCCGTCCGGAATCGCGCTCTCGCCCTGCGCGACGAGATCGCCCGGCCCTGGCACCGGGGACGACAGATCCCCGAGGCGGAGGTCGGCCGCTGGATCGGACTCGGCCTGGCCTTGGGCACGATCGTCGTAGGGGTTGGTCTGGCCATCATCACGACGATTGCCGACGACTGATGCTCGCGGTTTGCGGGGTGCAGATGGCGCCCCGGCGAGGCGACCGCTCCGCCAACCTTGATTCGGCGCGTGCGGGCATCGCGGCCGCGAGCTTCGAAGGAGCCCGCCTCGTAGTATTCCCTGAAGCTTCCCTCACGGGCTACGTGTACCACGACCGCGAGTCCGCACACGAGGCAGCCATCCAGGCCGACGGCCCCGAGCTCCTGGAGATCGCCGCGATGTGCCGGGCCCGAGACGTCTGGGCCGTGGTGGGCGGGATCGAGCGCGACGACGACCGGCTGCACAACTCGCTGTTCCTCATCGGTCCCGAGGGACCCGCGGGCCGGTACCGCAAGACCCACACGCTCTGCCTGGGCGTGGATCGGTTCACCACTCCCGGTACGCGGCCGCCCCCCGTGTTCGATACGCCGCTCGGGCGAATCGGGCTCAACATCTGCTACGACGGGACGTTTCCCGAGACGGCGCGAGCCCTGAAGCTGGCCGGGGCGCAGCTCATCGTGCTTCCCACCAACTGGCCCAACCTGCGTCTGAAGCGCGAGCAGGTCCGCATGCGGGCTTATGAGAACCACGTGAACTACCTGGCCGTCAACCGGGTGGGCGTGGAGGAGGGGGTGTCGTTCCATAGCGGAACCATGGCCGCGGACTGGCGCGGCGACCTGATCGGCGAGCTGGGCGACGGGGCCGGACTCCTGCACGTCGATTTCGACATGGAGGCGGCTGACCGGAACCGGGTGGTGGAAGTGGGCGGGGAGTACGAGTACGACTACGTTGCGGACCGCCGTCCCGATCTATACGGGCGGCTTACCGAGACGCCGCCGGACGGCGAGCCGAGCGGAAGCCGACGGGCTTAGTCCGCCCGGTTTCGGCGACCTTCCCGCCTCACGAGCCCTTGTCCTCGCAGACGCAGCTGCGCGCGGTCAGGCGGTCCAGGGGCTCGACGGAGATCGGAGGCGGCGCCGGGTGCACCGGCCTCTCGAGGTGAGGCAGGGTGAGGTGCACTTCGTCCGGCAGCTCGACCGCGTCCGGGAGGTCCGGGGCGCTGACCGCCGCGGTTACCGCCCACGAAGGCTGAACGTTGCCCTCCAGGGTCTCCACTCCGAATCCCGCGAACAGCACCAGGGCGCACGTTCCCGCCATTCCCAGGATCTCGGTGATCTCCATTCGCCCGATCATCTTTCCACCCCTCCACATCAGTCCCCTCGCGGGCTTGGCGTCGGTCCTCCGTCGCCTTCATTCGTTTGGACAGCACGAATGGTCTGATCGTTGCTTACTCTACGATGTTGGACCGGGGTGGGTTTCCGTCGATTCCAACTGCGCAGTGGCTTGGGAGGCTACTCGAAGGAGATGCGGGCGACCCGGCCCTCGGGCCCGACCAGCCACCCGGCGTCCGGGGACGCGATGCCGAGGCCCCAGTAGCTGAGCGTGTCAGCGGAGGCCCAGGTCTGCCCCTCGTCCGCGGACCAGTCCGCCCCATTCGGGCCGACGGCGACTACCGTCGGCGTCGGAGCGCCGGGCACGTAAGCGGCCCCGTAGACGGCGCCGGCGAACACCGGGCGGCCGGACAGGGTCCAGGTGGCGCCGCCGTCCGCCGTCACGGCGACGTTGTCGGTGTGGTCTTCCGGGCGAGCCAGGTCGCCGCCGAGGATTACGCCGTGCAGCGAATCGCGAAACGCGATCGTGAAGATCCCGGCGGCTTCGCCTCCGGGCAGCGGGGAAGCCGTCGCCGTCCAGGTGCGGCCGCCGTCGTGAGTGGAGAGTACGCGGGCTGTGTCGGAGGCCCCGGTGCCGATCCAGGCCCGCCCACCCGGTCCCAGCGCCACGCAGGTGCCGCTGGCCGCGAACCCGCCCTCTCCGGCGAGCGCCGGCGGAACGTCCGCCGTGCGCGTGTATTCCCAGGTCTCGCCGCCGTCCCGGGTGCGCAGGATGCGCAGCTCGCCGTCCACCGCGTCCCCGTAGGCCAGCCCGTGCTCGGCGTCGCGGAACTCGATGCAGTCGTAGAAGCCGTCCGGCTCCGGGTTGAGGAACTGCAGGGCCCAGGTCTCGCCCCCGTCCCGGGTGCGATAGATCCGGGACAGCTCACCAGGGCCCGCGCTGAGGAGCCACGCACGATCGGCATCGACGGCGTGCACGTCGCGAAACTGGAGGGTATCTGCGCCGTCCATGACGCGAGCCGTCCAGGTAGCGCCGCCGTCCAGCGTGCGCGCCCACGTCCCTCCGTGGCCGCTTGCCCAGACGACGTTCTCGTCCACGGCGCTGACGGCCTGGAGGAGCACGTCGGTGCCGCTCTCCTGCGGCTCGAGCCGGAGGGTCGAGAAAGGCGCCACGGGCCCTTCAGTCCCCGGCCGCTCGGCCGTGTCGTCCGGCGCGCAGGCCGCTAGGGCGACGAGGGCCATGATGGCGGGAAGACGACAGTTCACGACTCTGCTCCCTCTCAGGTCCCGTCGAACGCCAGCGTGATCTCGATACGCCGGTTTCGAGCGCGTCCCGCCTCGGTGCTGTTGGGGGCGACCGGACGCGACTCGCCGTAGCCCACCGCCGTGATCCGGTCGGCGCTCATGGCGATGTTGGAGAGTATGTACTCGCGCACCGCGATGGCCCTCCTGCGGCTCAGGCTCTGGTTCATCGACTCGTTGCCCTGGGAGTCCGTATGTCCCTCGACCACGATCCTGGCTTCGGGGAACTCGCGGATCACCCTCTGGACCTTGGTCAGGAGGGCGAAGTTGTCGGGGCGGAGCTCATCCGAGCCGGAGGGGAACGTCAGGCCCGCCAGCCGGAGGATCAGCCGGTCCTCCGACCGCAGGACCTCGCCTTCCTCGGCCGAGAAGATGGCCTCGACCTCGCGAAATCGCTGTTCACGCCGCTGCCGCTCCCGCAGCTCGGCGCTCACGGTCGCTTCCCGCACCTCGAGCTCGGCCAGGCGTGCGTCGAGCGAGTCCACGCTGCGGTCGAGGCGGGCGATCTCCGCCGACCTCTGATCCACGTCGGCGCGCAGGGCCGCGCGCTCTCCGTACAGGCTCTCGATCGCCAGAAGAATATCGGCGACGATGGGGTCCGACCCTTCGGTGAATCGGGCTTCGAACTGGAGGGCCTCGGAGATCCTGCGTACATGAGTCTCGGCTCGGAGAACCAGTTGCTCCACCGTGAGCCGCTTGTCGGAGATGCTGTCCGCGAGCCCGGAGATGCGGGCGGCGTGCCGGTAGGTCTCTGCCGCCTCTTCCGCCAGCTCACCGGCGCTCGCCGACTCGTAGCGATCACCGGCGAGCACGGCCTCCGCTTCCGCAACCAGCGAGTCGCCGCGGGCGAACAGGACGGGCGACCACCGATCGGCCCGCGCCTCTCGCGCGGCATCACGCGCCCCCCGCGTGCGTCCGAGGACGTCGGCCCGAATGGCGTTGAGCTCGGCATCCCTGTAGAGCGCTTCCGCCCGGCCGGCTCTCGCTTCGGCCTCCGCGGTGTCCTCGCTCTCGATCCTCCGCCCCGCGTCGCGCGCCTCCCTCTCCGCCCCTTCCCAGTCTTCCGGAGCGAATTCAGGAGCCTGGACTCCGAGGGCGTCCGCTCTCGCCTGGAGCGCCGCCTCCAGGACCGTCCGACCCGTCTCCGCGAACCGGCCGGCCTCTTCGAGGGCGGACAGCGACTCATCAAGCCGCGCCTCGATGTCCTCCGCCCGACGACCCTCGTCGTACCGTCGTCTCGCGTCCTCCAGCCGGTCTTCGGCCCGCTCGAATGCGCGCGGCGCGATCAAATCGACGTTCGCGGCCCGTGCTTCCTCGATCTGCTGCGCGGCCCGCTCGATACGGGACTCGATGCTCTGGGCTGGGAGCGCCCCTGCGGCGAGGAGAATCAAGGCGGAGGCGGCCGCGCCCGTGAGCCGCGAATTCAACATGAGAGCCTCTCCGGTCTGTCGGTCAGCCGGCTTCGGCCATGATCTTCAGGAGTTCCCTGAGCGTCGTCCTTCCCCGGTCCCGGGCATACCATCGTCGGGTGTCCTTGTAGATTTCGGCGACGGGCCGATCGCCCTTGCGCTTCTCGCGAATCACGAAGGCCTGCAGCTCCGCCGGCCGGGGGCCCCAGCGTCCCAGGGGCTGCAGTTCCTCGTCCGCGATGGCCACGATGGGAATCGAGCGGCTTCCGTTCGTGAGGTACATGTCCATGAGCTCGGGGTGCTCGTCACGCTTGACCACACGCATGTCGATCCACTCCGAGTCGCGGGCCAGGCGTCCAAACACCGGGCCGAGATTGGAGGCGTCGCCGCACCAGTCCTCGGCGATCACCAGCAGCTTCCACGTGCGGCCCATGTCCTCGAGGGCCTCGAGGGCCCAGACGGGGGTAGTGGCACGGCGGTACACACCCAGCCACAGATCCCGGTGCTCCGCCACTTCGTGTTCCAGGTAGTCGTCCCACGAGAAGCCGGAATTCCACCATGTTTCGAGGCTCTCCGGGACCGATTTGCGGGTCTCGGCGGTCGTCGTCATATCGTCATCCCCTCGCGGTAGCTTCGAGGCGAGAAAGCCAGTAGGATATGGGGCCGCACGGCGGCCCAGAATCGCACGAAAGATAACCTTCTCGCGGTCTGGATGAACCCTGCGAGGGTCTGGCGCGTTCCCGCCAGCCGAGCCGATCCCAAACGAACCGACGGAGAACGAACCGATGAGCCTCCATATGCGACCCGGATTGACGATCGAGGGCGACCTGCGCCCCCCGACTCCGATCAACGAGCCCGTGTGGGCCTACGAGCCCGGCTCTCCGGAGCGGGCCGATCTGAAGAGGAAGCTGGATCGGATGGCCTCCGAGGTCGTGGAGATCCCCATCATCATCGGGGGCAAAGACTACACGACAGGCGATATGGGGGAGGTCGTGATGCCGCACGACCACGCGCATGTGCTGGCCCGGTTCCACAAGGCGTCGGACGAGCACATCCAGATGGCCGTCGATTCGTGCATGGAGGCCTGGCAGGAGTGGTCCGACTTTCCGTGGCAGGACCGGGCCGCCGTGCTCCTCAAGGCCGCCGACCTGCTGGCCGGCGACTGGCGGCAGGTGCTGAACGCCTCGACCATGCTCGGCCAGAGCAAGACCTGCTACCAGGCCGAGATCGATGCCGCGTGCGAGATCATCGACTTCTGGCGCTTCAACGTTCACTACGCGCGCGATCTCTATTCGAACCAGCCGATCTCCTCGCCCGGTGTCTGGAACCTGACGGACTACCGTCCTCTCGAGGGCTTCGTGTACGCCATCTCTCCGTTCAACTTCACGTCGATCGGCGGGAACCTTCCGACCGCTCCCGCCCTGATGGGCAACGTGGCGATCTGGAAGCCGGCGCGTACGTCCCTGTTCAGCTCGTACTACCTGATGCGGCTGCTCCAGGAGGCCGGCCTCCCACCGGGCGTGATCAACTTCCTTCCCGGCAACTCGAGCCAGATCACGGACAAGCTCCTGGCCAGCGAGCACCTGGCGGGGATTCACTTCACCGGGTCGACCGAGATCTTCCAGCTCCTGTGGAAGAAGGTAGCCGAGAACCTCGAGAGCTACCGTTCGTATCCGCGGATCGTGGGCGAGACGGGTGGCAAGGACTTCATCGTGGCGCACCCCTCGGCGGACCCGGAGGCCGTCGCGACGGCGATGACTCGCGGAGCGTTCGAGTACCAGGGACAGAAGTGCAGCGCCGCCTCGCGCGCCTACGTCCCCGAGTCGCTGTGGCCGCAGGTCAAGGAGACGCTCCAGGCGCAGCTCGCCGAGATCAAGATGGGCGACCCGCGGGACTTCGAGAACTTCGTGTGCGCGGTGATCGACGGCTCGGCGTACCGGGACATCACGGGGTACATCGAGCACGCGAAGTCGGCCCCGGGTGCGGAGATCCTGTTCGGCGGCGGCTACTCGGACGAGAAGGGCTACTTCATCGAGCCCACCGTGATCCTGGCCACCGATCCCAAGTTCAAGACCATGTGCGAGGAGATCTTCGGGCCCGTCCTGACCGTGCACGTGTACGCGGACGATCAGTGGGGCCCGACGCTCGACCTGGTCGATTCCACGTCGCCGTACGCGCTCACGGGCGCCGTGTTCTCGCGCGAGCGGGGCGCCACACGTGAAGCGATGGCCACGCTCCGTGGGGCGGCCGGGAACTTCTACATCAACGACAAGCCGACGGGCGCCGTGGTCGGGCAGCAGCCGTTCGGCGGAGCCCGGGCCAGCGGCACGAACGACAAGGCCGGCTCCTTCCTCAACCTCGTGCGCTGGGTATCGCCCCGTTCCATCAAGGAGACCTTCGTCCCGCCCACGGACTTCAAGTATCCGTTCATGAAGACGGGTGTGGGGGACTCGATGGAGGACCTCGGCCAGAAGCTAGGTGAGCAGATGGGTGAGATTCGCGAGCACCTCGGTGTCCTCGGCGGCTCGCTGCGCGAGAAGTTCGGCAGCGTCGTCGAGAAGACGAAAACCGAGGCCGCCGAAGCCGACGGCGAGGAAGATTCACCTGAAGCGTAGGTCAGGCCGACGCGGAGCAGGGACAGAGGGCCGGTCCGGGATTTCGGGCCGGCCCTCCGCGCCGTGGCTCGCGATCGCAGGCGCCGCGGTCGTGGCGGCCCTCCTCGCGCCGCTGATCGCACGAGCGGACGTGGGGCCTCCGGCCCACATGCAGGTCACCGAAAAAGCGCCGGATCTGTATTCCCTGCAGTGGCGCGTCGCCAAGGCTCTCCCCGCCCGTGCCGTCCCGTCACCGGTTCTTCCCGAGACCTGCCGTCCGATCGGCGAACGAACCGTCGCGGACCAGCCGGCTGCATGGCTCTTGTCTCAGGAGTGGCACTGCGACGGGGGCCTGGCCGGCAAAGACCTGGGAATCCGGTACCCGTTCCCGGATCTCGCCCTCACCACCGTCGTCCGCGTGGACCTGCTCTCGGGGGACCGTTTCGCCCACGTTCTGTCACCTGGAGACGGGGCCTGGAGAGTACCCGAGGGCACCGCTCCACCCGACCCGGTCCTCGGAGCGCAGAGAGCGGTGATGTCGGGGGCCGCACACGCGCTCGGAAGCTGGATACACCTGGCGTTCGTCCTCGTCCTCTGCCTCATGGGTGGCTTCGGGACGCCTCTCCGGCTCGTCACGGTCTTCACGGGGGGGCAGCTGGTGGCCGTGGCCCTCACGGCCGCAATCGGAACCGGGCTGCCTGCGGGTCCGGCGGAGATCGGCCTATCGCTGGGCGTCGTCCTTCTCGCCCGGCAGTCTCTCCTCGCTTCCGGGGAGAGGCGGAGACCGGGCGCCCTTGCCGGGGTCGCGGGACTCGTCCACGGCCTGGGGCTGGCATCGCTGCTCGCAGAGGACCTGGGTGGTGCGGCCGGTCTGGGGTCGCAAGTCGTGGCCGTACTCGGTATGGACGCGGTGCACCTCCTGGGAGTCGGTCTGGTCGCCTCTGCCCTCGCCTGGATCCTCCGCCGGCAGCCCGCTTCACGGGCGCCCGGCCGGTTGGCGTACGCGGCAGGCATCGCCGGAATGGCGCTCTCCTTCTCGGTGGCGTTTGCCGGGCAGGCCGAGGAGACTCCGGCCGCGGGTGCGGAGGTAATCGGCGGGTCCGAGACCGCGGCGTCCGGAACCGCGGGCGCGGCGGCGTCCCAGCGGCTCGCGCCTTCTTCCCCGAACGCGGCGGTACAGAGTTTCCTCGCGGTGGAGCCCTTCGAGGTGAGGCACGAAGTGATGCTCCGGGTGGGGGCCCTGTCGGCCGGGCTCGGACTCGAATCGGCGCCCGTCCTGGCCGTGGAGGAGCAGGGAGGCGTGGCAGACCGTCTCGTACAGCTGGTGCTCGGGTCGACCCGGGTGGAAGTGGACGGGTCTGTGGTGGATCCCGTCCTTCGGCGCGCCGACTTCATGACGGTGGACCCGACGGGCGCCCTGCCGCGGACGAGGCCCGTTCCCGAGGAAACGGCGAAGGCGATGGTGGGCGTGGTCGTAGCGTACCCGACGTCCGGCATGCCCGGGGACGTGAGGCTGGCGTGGGACCCGTTCCCGGAGGCCGTCGCCGTCGTACCGGCGACCGTGATCGACCCGGAGAGCACATCGTCCGTGAGCCTGCTGCCTGGGGCCGCTCTCGTGACCTGGGAGAACGAACTCCTGGAGGACCCGATCCCCAGCGTGTCCGCCGTGGAGGTGGAACCGGCGCGGGTCCCCATTCCGTGGCTGTCGCTCCCGCTGATCGTCCTTGCCGGCCTGCTTCTGTTGAGGGGGCTTCGCCAGGAACACGGGGGAGGATCCGTCGCGCTGGCCCGCGTGGTGCTCGCGGCGGCGCTGGTCGTGGGGCCGGTGGTTCAGGGCGCGATCGCCGTGCCCGGGTCGGCCGGCCGAACTCCGTCCGAGCGACAGGCCCGACGCATCCTGTCCGGACTCCTGCCGAACGTGTACCGGGCCCTGGAGTACCGGCAGGAAGAGGCGATCTACGATCGACTGGCCGTGAGCGTGACCGGAGAAACCCTGACCGAAGTGTACCTGGAGCAGCGCCGCGCGCTCGAGATGGAGGAAAGAGGCGGCGCCCAGGCGCGCGTGGAGACGGTCGAGGTACGGGAGGCCACGGACATCGAACGCGCCGACAGTGGCTTCAGGGTGCGTGGCCAGTGGACGGTAGGCGGAATGGTTACCCACTTCGGGCACCGGCACTTCCGGCAGAATCGATATGACGCCCGGGTCGGTATCGTGCCCGTCGAAGGCACCTGGAAGATCCGATCGATCGAAGTTCTCGATCAGGAGCGGTTGAGATGAAGTGGATACGTGAGCCCCTCGTTCAATTCGCGATCCTCGGCGCGATCCTGTTCCTGGCGTACGCGGTCGCGAGCGACCTGTTTGCCGAGGACCAGGCGCGCCAGATCGTCATCGATGACGCGGGGATCGAGATTCTCGCAGACGGCTGGCAGAGGCAGTGGCAGCGACCGCCGACGGCCGACGAGTTGCGGGGACTCGTCGATGCTCGCGTCCGGGAGGAAGTGCTGTACCGGGAGGCGCAGGCGATGGGCCTCGATGTGAACGACGTGGTCGTCCGCCGGCGGATGGTGCAGAAGATGGAGCTGCTGTCCCAGGACCTGGCCCTCCTGGCGGACCCCACGGACGCAGAGTTGCGGGCGTTCCTGGCCGAGAACCCGGACGATTACCGGGTGCCGCCCCGGATCACTTTCAGCCACGTGTACTTCAACCTGGATCAGCGGGGCCCGGCGGCGGAGGAAGATGCGGTCCGCGTCCTCGAGTCTCTTCGGGCTGCGGATCCACAGCCCGCCCGCGCCCCGGAGCTCGGCGACCGGTTCATGCTGCCGTACGACTACCGCCTCCAGGCGCCAGCCGAGATCCAGCGGTCCTTCGGAAGCAGGTTCGCCGAGGATCTCGCGAGCCTCGAAGTGGGCTGGCACGGGCCGATCCTTTCCGGCTACGGGCTGCACCTGGTCCACATCACGGAGCGCGTGGAAAGCCGCACGCCCGAGTACGAGGAGATCCGCGACCGGCTGGTCAACGACTTCAACCGGGTGCGCCGGGACCGGGCGAACGAGGCCCTGTACGAGGGCCTGAGCCAGGGGTACGATATCGAGATCGACGAAGCGGCCATCGAGGCCCGCGCGCTGCCGACGCAAGCGTCGTAACCACCAGCATCATGACCACTTCCTGAAGGGGAACTTCGCATGAGATATCAGTCCGTGAAGTCCGCGATCCTGCTGCTCGTTTGCCTGGTCCTCGCAGCCCCGGCTGCTGCCCAGGACTTCGGCAACGCCGAGCAGTTCGCCGCGGGCACACTCAAGAACAAGGAGTACTCCCCCTACGCAGGGCGCGGTTTCCCGACCCAGGTGTTCTGGGGCGACACGCACCTCCACACCAATATCTCTGTGGACGCCGGGATGTTCGGGAATCGGCTGGGGCTGGAAGAGGCCTATCGGTTCACGAAGGGCGAGGAAGTGGTCTCCTCGACCGG
>CAJIAC010000152.1_pt1 | contig 16100 bp, 12 predicted proteins | sample 9198961 | NCBI WGS metagenome assembly CAJIAC01 (sample SAMEA7708276, study PRJEB35096) | sediment metagenome | biome: marine neritic benthic zone biome [ENVO:01000025]; feature: sediment [ENVO:00002007]; material: shallow marine sediment [ENVO:03000034] sea grass bed [ENVO_01000059] ... | reverse complement strand
CACGAAATCCGCCAGACCCCTGGCCGCCTGAACCTCCGTGATCGCCGCCGTCAGCGTCGTCTTCCCGTGGTCCACGTGTCCGATCGTTCCCACGTTCACGTGCGGCTTCGTCCGCTCGAACTTCTGCTTCGCCATCCTGCCGTTCTCCTGTACTGGTCTCTCTATCGTGGCGGGAAGGACGTGGTCCGCCCCGCCGTCTTCGAATCGCCTGCTACCGTCCCGCCGCGATCTCCTCGGCCTTGCTCGCCGGGACCTTCGCGTAGTGCGAGAACTGCATCGTGTACACGGCCCGTCCCTGGCTCAGAGAGCGCAGGGTGGTCGAGTATCCGAACATCTCGGACAGCGGCACCGACGCTCCTACCACCTGAGCCTGCGCCCGCTGCGTCATCCCGCCGATCTTTCCGCGCCGGCTGGACAGGTCGCCCATCACATCGCCCAGGTACTCCTCCGGAGTAACGACCTCGACGTCCATGATCGGCTCCAGAATCGCCGGATCGGCCTTCTTCACGCCGTTCTTGAGCGCCATCGATCCCGCGATCTTGAACGCCATCTCGCTGGAGTCGACATCGTGCGTCGACCCGTCGATCAGCGTGGCCTTGATGTCGATCAGCGGGTAGCCCGCCAGGATCCCGGAGTCCATTGCCTCCCGGATCCCCTGCCGCACCGGCCGGATGTACTCGCGGGGGATCTTCCCGCCGACGATCTCGTCCTCGAAGACGAACCCGGCGCCAGGCTCCGTGGGCTCGATGTTGATCACCACGTGGCCGAACTGGCCGCGTCCACCCGTCTGCCGAACGAACCTGGCCTCGACGTCCTGGACCGCCTTCTGAATCGTCTCCCGGTACGCTACCTGGGGTCGGCCGACGTTGGCGTTGACCTTGAACTCGCGCTGCAGCCGATCGACGATGATCTCCAGGTGGAGCTCGCCCATTCCGCTGATGATCGTCTGGCCCGTCTCCTCGTCCGTGTAGACGCGGAACGTCGGGTCCTCCTCCATCAGCTTGGCCAGCGCCTGCGACAGCTTGTCCTGGTCCGCCTTCGTCTTCGGCTCGATCGCCACCCGGATGACCGGTTCGGGGAAGCTCATCGCCTCCAGGATCACCGGATCGTCGGTGTCCGACAGCGTGTCACCCGTACGGGCCACCTTCATTCCGATCGCCGCCCCGATGTCGCCCGCGAAGAAGCTCTCAGCCTCCTCACGTTTGTTGGCGTGCATCTGCAGCAGCCGTCCGATGCGCTCCTTCTTGCCCTGCGTGGCGTTCAGGATGTGCGAGCCTGCCTGCAGTTCCCCGGAATAGACCCGGAAGTAGGCCAGGCGGCCCACGAACGGGTCCGTCATGATCTTGAACACCAGCGCGGAGAAGGGCTCGTCGTCCTTGGGCGCCCGCTCCACGAAGTGCTCGTCGTGATTCGGAAGGTGTCCCGTGACCGGCGGCTTCTCCGTCGGTGACGGCAGGTAGTCGATGATCGCGTCGAGCAGCTTCTGAACGCCCTTGTTCTTGAACGACGCGCCACACAGCACCGGCGTGATCGCGCCCGCCAGGGTCGCCTTGCGCACCGCCCGTCGAACCTCATCCTCCTCCAGCTCGCGGCCCTCCAGGTAGTGCTCCAGGAGCTCTTCGTCGTGCTCGACCGCGGCCTCCACCAGCTCGTGGCGAAGCTGCTCAGCCTTCTCGAGCAGGGCATCGGGCACCGGCCCCTCGTCCCACTTCACGCCGAGCGAATCCTCGTCGTACACGACCTCGACCATGCGAACGAGGTCGATGTGGCCCGTGTAGAGCTCGCCTTCTCCGAGCGGGAACTGAAGCGGGTAGGCTTTCGCGCCCAGCCGGTCCTTCATCATCCCCACTACGTTCTCGAAGTCGGCCCCCACCCGGTCCATCTTGTTGACGAAGGCGATCCGGGGAACGCCGTACTTGTCTGCCTGCCGCCAGACCGTCTCCGACTGCGGCTCCACTCCGCCGACCGCACAGAAAAGCGCCACGGCACCGTCGAGCACGCGAAGACTCCGCTCCACCTCGACGGTGAAGTCGACGTGTCCCGGCGTATCGATGATGTTGATCTGGTACTGTTCTTTGTTGCGGTTCCAGAACGTGGTGGTCGCGGCAGAGGTGATGGTGATCCCGCGTTCCTGCTCCTGCTCCATCCAGTCCATCGTGGCGTCGCCATGATGGACCTCGCCCATGCGATGCACCCGGCCCGTGTAGTACAGGATGCGCTCGGTGGTCGTGGTCTTACCGGCATCGATATGCGCCATGATGCCGATATTCCGAAGCTTCTCCAGCTGCGTGCTACGCGCCATCTATATCTGAACCTTCCTTCGTCCTCTTCTCACGCCCGATGATCCGGGCCTGGTCCTTTGCGCCGTGCTACCAGCGGTAGTGAGCGAAGGCCTTGTTGGCCTCCGCCATCCGGTGCACGTCCTCCTTCTTGCGAACCGCTCCACCATCGCCGCGGGCCGCATCCATCAGCTCGGCAGCGAGACGATCCGACATCGTCTTGCCCGACCGTCCCCGCGCCTGGCCCACCAGCCAGCGGCGCGCCAGCGAGTCACGCCGACTCGGGCGCACCTCGACGGGTACCTGGTACGTGGCGCCACCGACGCGCCGGCTCCGCACCTCGAGCACCGGCTTGGCGTTCGAAAGAGCCTGCCGGAATACGTTCAGACCGGGCTGACCGGTCTTCTCCTCGATCTTCCTCATGGCGTCGTAGAAAATCTGCTCCGCCGTCGACTTCTTGCCGTCCAGCATGAGGACGTTGACGAACCGAGTGACCTCCTGGCTCCCGTACTTGGCGTCCGGAGGCGTCTCTCTCGGAACGGCCTTCTGCCTGCGTGACATGTAACTCTTCCCCTGAAACGGAAACCCGGCCGAGACGTGCAGGCCGGGTCGAATCCCACTGCTTCTCTCGAGTGCCGTTACTTCGGGGCCTGTGCGCCCTGCCGGCGCATGGTTCCCCTCGCTGTACTAACGCTTAGAGCCGTACTTCGACCGGCCCTGCCGCCGGTCGGATACGCCCGAGGCATCCAGCGTTCCACGAATGATGTGGTACCGCACGCCTGGAAGATCCTTCACACGACCGCCGCGAATGAGCACGATGCTGTGCTCCTGCAGGTTGTGGCCTTCTCCCGGTATGTACGCGGTGACCTCGTATCCGTTGGTGAGCCGCACACGCGCGACCTTGCGAAGGGCCGAGTTCGGCTTCTTCGGGGTCGTCGTGTACACACGCGTGCAGACGCCTCTCTTCTGCGGATTCGCCTCGAGTGCGGGCGCTTTCCGCTTCTTTTCGATGTCCTGGCGGCCTTTGCGCACCAGCTGATTGATCGTGGGCATACCCCAGCCGCTCTCCCTGTACTCGGTAGCGACAGAAACCGCTCCCTCTCGTGCCATGAATCGCGGCACTCGAAGCAGCGGTTCAAAGTGCGCGGAGACGACCCCCGTCTCCGTCGAAAACCGTCACCGACCCATTGGTCGATAGACGGGTCAAGGTAGGTGCGCTACTTGTAGTTGTCAAGCATAGGTTCCGGGGCCGCGACCGGCCCCGGAACCGCTGAATCGTCAAGACTCGCGGGCCGCCTGAGACGGTTCTCAGACCTCCGCCTGCACCTCGGTCGCTCCGGGGACGTCCGGGGTCTCCGGAACGTTCGTTTCCATCTCGCCCCGGAGCTCCGCGAACAGCCCACCGGCTGCCGTGACCGGCTCCTCGGGCTCGGGCTGCTTGCGCCGCATCGCGTCCAGCTCCTCCTGCAGCGGCTCCCCGACCAGGAACTCCACGTTCTGATAACGGTGGATTCCCGTACCCGCGGGCACGAGATGCCCGATGATGATGTTCTCCTTCAGCCCGCGCAGATCGTCCATCGCGCCGCGCACCGCCGCGTCCGTCAGGACGCGCGTCGTCTCCTGGAAGGAGGCCGCGCTGATGAACGACTCGGTGGTCAGGCTCGACTTCGTGATCCCCAACAGCACCGGCTCGGAGCGCGGCGGCTTTCCGCCTTCCCCGATCACGGCACGCGTGCGCTCGCGGAACTCCATGCGGTCCACGTGCTCGCCCTCGAGGTACTCCGTATCGCCCGGATCCATGATCTTCACCTTCTGAAGCATCTGGCGGACGATCACACCGATGTGCTTGTCGTTGATCCGCACGCCCTGCAGGCGGTAGACCTCCTGGATCTCGTTGAGCAGGTACTCCTGCACGGCCCGCGGTCCCTTGACCCTGAGGATGTCGTGAGGATTCACCGGACCCTCGGAGAGACGGTCGCCCGCCCGCACCAGGTCGCCCTCGTGTACCCGGAGGTGCTTGCCCACCGCCACCTGGTACACCTGCTCCTCCTCGTTCTCCATCGTGACGATGATCTCGCGCTTGCCGCGCTTGATTCCGCCGAACGAGACGCGCCCGTCCACCTCGGTGATCGTAGCCGGATCCTTGGGACGCCGGGCCTCGAACAGCTCGGCCACACGCGGCAGGCCGCCGGTGATGTCCCTGGTCTTGTAGGCCTCGCGGCTGATCTTCGCGATCGTGTCGCCTGGCTGCACCTTCTCCTTGTCGTGCACCAGGAGCTGGGCACCGACCGGGACGATGAACTCACGAAGCTTCTTGCCCTTGGAGTCGACGATCTCGATCCGGGGATGGAGCTTCTTGTCCCGGTCCTCGATGATGACGAGCTGTCGGCGGCCCGTGGCCTCGTCCAGCTCCTCGCGGAACGTCTCCTCCGGAACGATGTCGTTGTACTGGATCTTTCCGACGTGGTCCGCCACGATCGGCTCGGAATACGGATCCCAACCGAACAGCAGGTCGCCCGGCTTCACATCCTGGCCGTCCGTCACGTGCAACTGCGCGCCGTACGGGACCGCCAGCCGGGACCGAATGCGGTCTTCTTCCGTCCGCATGAGGAGCTGGCCCTCGCGGCTGGTGACCACGATGTGCCCGTCCGGGCTTTCCACCGTCGTGACCCGGTCGAATCCGACCGTACCCTGCAGCTTGGACTTCCGCTGTGTCTGGGCCGCGATGCGCGCCGCCGTGCCCCCGATGTGGAAGGTCCGGAGCGTGAGCTGCGTGCCCGGCTCGCCGATCGACTGGGCCGCCAGAATCCCCACGGCCTCGCCCACGTCCACCATCTTCATGGTGGCCAGGTTGCGGCCGTAGCACTTCTGACAGATTCCGCGCCTGGACTCGCAGGTGAGAACGGAACGGATCGTGACGGACTGGAGTCCGGCCTCCTCGATCGCCTCCGCGTCCTCGTCACCGATGATCTCACCGGCCTTGACGATGACCTCGTCGCTGATCGGATCGACGATATCCTCGCGGGCCACGTTGCCGACCACGCGGTCGCCGAGCGGCTCGATGATGTCCTCACCCTCTTTCAGGGCCGAGATCTCGAGCCCGAGCACCGTCCCGCAGTCGTCCTCGACGACCACTACGTCCTGCGCCACATCGACCAGCCGCCGCGTGAGGTAGCCGGCATCCGCGGTCTTCAGCGCCGTGTCTGCGAGGCCCTTTCGCGCTCCGTGCGTCGAGATGAAGTACTCGAGCACGCTCAGTCCCTCGCGGAAGTTAGCCCGGATGGGACTTTCGATGATCTCGCCGATGCCACCGGTGAGCTTCTTCTGCGGCTTGGCCATCAGGCCGCGCATGCCGGCCAGCTGCCGGATCTGGTCGCGGGAGCCCCGCGCCCCGGATTCGAACATCATGTAGATCGGGTTGTAGCCGTCCTCCGACGCAGCCATGCCCTTCACCATCGCGTCAGCCACGTCGTTGTTCGCGTGGGTCCAGGCGTCAATGACCTTGTTGTAGCGCTCACCGAACGAGATCACGCCCTTGTGGTACGCCCGCGTGAACCGGTCGACGTCTTCCTGCGCGTCCGACAGGATCGTCTCCTTCTCCGCCGGGATGACCATGTCTTCCATGCCCACGGAGACTCCGCCACGCGTCGCATGGCTGAAGCCGAAATTCTTGAGATCGTCCAGGAATTCGGTCGTCCGGGCCATGCCCGCAGCCCGGAACACCTCGAACACGAGGTCTCCCAGCATCCCCTTGTTCATGACCGTGTTCTGGAACGGCAGCTGCTCCGGAATGATGTCGGCGAACATGATGCGTCCGACCGTGGTCACGACCCACTCGCCATCGTCCAGGTACAGAGCCGGCCGGTGGTAGTCCGGCGTCCCCCGCTCCGTTCGCAGGTGGCCGTTCGCCAGAGCGAGCTCCACACCCGCCGGGCTGGTGAACCGCGGCAGGTCATCTTCCGACGTGATCTTCTCGAATCCCGGCGGCGCCTTCGTGACGAAATAGCAGCCCAGGACGAGGTCCTGACTCGGCGCGGCGATCGGCCGGCCGTTCGAAGGCTTGAGCACGTTGTTGCTCGAAAGCATCAGGACCCGAGCCTCCAGCTGCGCCTCGAATGAGAGCGGCACGTGCACGGCCATCTGGTCTCCGTCGAAGTCCGCGTTGAACGCGGCGCAGACCAGCGGGTGAATCCGGATCGCTTTCCCCTCCACGAGAACCGGCTCGAAAGCCTGGATCCCGAGGCGGTGCAGCGTGGGCGCCCGGTTCAACAGCACCGGGTGATCCTTGATGATGTCCTCGAGCACCTCGTAGACCTTCGGGTCGTAGCGCTCGACCAGCTTCTTGGCGCGCTTGACCGTCTCGGCGTCGCCCCGCCTCTCCAGCTCGTGGATGATGAACGGCTTGAAGAGCTCGACGGCCATCACCTTCGGAAGCCCGCACTGGTGCAGCTGCAGCTCCGGCCCCACGACGATCACCGAGCGGCCCGAGTAATCCACGCGCTTTCCGAGCAGATTCTGGCGGAAGCGACCCTGCTTGCCCTTCAGCATGTCGGACAGCGACTTCAGCGGCCGCTTGCCGCGCCCTCGGATCGCCTTGCCTCGGCGCCCGTTGTCGAACAGTGCGTCCACAGCCTCCTGGAGCATCCGCTTCTCGTTCCGAAGAATCACTTCGGGAGCCCGCATCTCCAGGAGCTTCTTGAGCCGGTTGTTCCGGTTGATGACGCGCCGATACAGGTCGTTAAGGTCCGAGGTGGCGAACCTTCCACCGTCGAGCGGGACCAGGGGACGCAGATCCGGCGGAATCACCGGGATCACGTCCATGATCATGTGCTCGGGGTTGTTCCGCTTCGCAGGGTCCGGATCGCTGTTGCGGATGGCGTCGATGACCTTCAGCCGCTTCAGCTTCTTCTTCTTGCGCTGCTTGGACGTCTCGGTCGCGACCTCGACCCGCAGCCGCTCCGCTTCCGAGTCCAGCTCGAGCTGGTTCATCAGCGTGCGGACGGCTTCGGCTCCGATCTCGGCCCGGAAGTCGGTGTCGCCCTCTTCGCGAGCCTGGTCGGTGAGCTCCCAGTACTCGTCCTCCGTGAGCACCTGCCGGACCTCGACCTCGCGGCTCCCCGGGTCGGTGACCACGTACGCGGCGTAGTAGACCACGCTCTCGAGGTCGCGCAGCTTCATCCCGAGCAGGTAGCCCATCTGCGAAGGCAGCGTCTTGAAGAACCAGATGTGCGCCACCGGCACGGCCAGCTCGATGTGCCCCATGCGCTCCCGGCGCACCTTGGACAGCGTGACCTCGACACCGCACTTGTCGCACACGTGCCCGCGGTACCGGATGCGCTTGAACTTGCCGCAGTGGCACTCCCAGTCCTTGACCGGCCCGAAGATGCGCTCGCAGAACAGGCCGTCCCGTTCCGGCTTGAACGACCGGTAGTTGATCGTCTCGGGCTTGGTGACCTCACCATAGCTCCATGACCGGATCTCGTCCGGCGAGGCGATCTTGATCTGCATCCAGTCGAAGTCCGAAGAACCGGCTCCGCGATGGCGGGGGAAATCGATCATCCTGTGTGACCCCTCTGTCGCTGAATATCCGTCACTGCGCGAAAATCGAATCGTCGTCGTCGCTGCCCAGCGTCACGCTGAGTCCGAGCGCCTGAAGCTCCTTGACCAGCACGTTGAAGCTCTCAGGCACGCCCGGCTTGGGCAGGTTCTCGCCCTTCACGATCGCCTCGTACGCCCGGCTGCGGCCGGTGACGTCATCGGACTTGACCGTGAGCATCTCCTGCAGCGTGTGCGCTGCGCCGTACGCCTCGAGCGCCCACACCTCCATCTCACCGAACCGCTGTCCGCCGAACTGAGCCTTACCGGCGAGCGGCTGCTGCGTGACCAGGCTGTACGGCCCGATCGAGCGGGCGTGGATCTTGTCGTCCACCAGGTGAGACAGCTTCATCATGTAGATCTCGCCGACCGTGACGTCCGCGTCGAACTGCTCGCCCGTGCGGCCGTCCCGCAGCATCATCTTGCCGCCCGGCGTAATACCGGCCGCGAGCATCAGCTCCACCACGGCCGCATCGAGACCACCAGTGATCGTCTTCTTGCCGACGAGCTCGGCCGCCGCCGGCCAACCCGCTTCCGTCAGCTTCGCTGCCGTGCTGACGCCCGCGGCCGCGCGCGCCACCTCGACCACGTACTTGCCGAACGCCTGAAGGAAGGCCTTGGCCGCCTTGTCCGCACCGCGTGTCAGGTACGCGTCCAGGCTCTGACCGAGACCGGACGGGTGGCCGTTCTTCGCTGGCTGGAAGTCGCCGCGGTACGCCTGAATTCCCTTGATGAAATCCTGCACGGCCTCGGCATCGATCGCCGGCAGCTCCACGTCGCGGGCAAGGAAACGTCCGCCCCACGCCGCGCCGCCTAGCTTGACCAGCGCTCCGATCTCGTCCTCGGTCGCACCCTGGAAGACCGGGGTCTGAGCCCGGAAGCCAAGCTGGGCCGCGGCCCAGCCGAGGTGCGTCTCGAGGATCTGCCCCACGTTCATGCGGCTCGGAACTCCGAGCGGGTTGAGCACGATCTCGACGGGGGTGCCGTCAGGAAGGACGGGCATGTCCTCCTCCGGGACCACGCGGGCGATGATGCCCTTGTTCCCGTGGCGTCCGGCCATCTTGTCTCCCACGGAAATCTTGCGCTTCTCGGCCAGATAGACCTTCACGAGCTGCACCACTCCGGGCGACAGCTCGTCGGCCTGGAAGACCCGGTCGATCCCCTCCTCCGTGCGCTCGCGGATCCTCTCGATCCGCCGCTTCGCCTCTTCGATCACGCGGCGGGCGCGACGATTGGCGATGTCGTTCTTCACCTTCAGCGTGCTGAGATCGACTTCACCGAAGTCGAGCCCGCCCAGCGCTTTCTTGCCCAGCTTCTGCCCCTCTTTGAGGAGCGGCTCGATGGTGCCGCGCCGCAGCAGGAGTGCGACCGTCTGGCCCTCGAGCAGCGTCTGCAGCTCCTCGTCCCGGGCCTCGGTGATGCGGCTGATCTCCTCGCGCTCCGTCTCCCTGAGGCGTGCGATGCGCTCGCCATGCTCCCTTTCGAGGAGCGGGTCGTCGATCCGTCGGGAGAAGATCTTGACGTCGATGACCGTGCCCTCGACGCCCGGCGGAACGCGAAGCGAACTGTCCTTCACGTCCTTGGCCTTCTCACCGAAGATGGCCGTAAGGAGCTTCTCCTCCGGTGACAGCTCCGTCTCGCCCTTGGGCGTGATCTTCCCGACGAGGATGTCGCCGGTCTTCACAGCGGCTCCGATGCGGACGATGCCGCGCTCGTCCAGGTCGACGAGCGCCTCCTCGGCCACGTTCGGGATCTCGACCGTGATCTCCTCGGTGCCTCGCTTGGTGTCACGGACGTGGAGCTCCAGCTCCTGGATGTGCACCGACGTGAAGGCGTCGTTCTTCACCAGACCTTCGCTGATGACGATGGCGTCCTCGAAGTTGTGACCGTACCACGGCATGAAGGCGACGGTGACGTTGCGACCCAGCGCCAGGGCGCCGAAGTCGGTCGCCGCGCCGTCGGCGATCACGTCGCCGGCCTTGACCTTCTGCCCGGCCTGCACGATCGGACGCTGGTTGATCGCCGTGTCCTGGTTCGTGCGCCAGAACTTCTTGAGCCGGTACCGGTCGTACTGGGAAAGGCGGGCCAGCGGCTCATCCGCCTTCGCGCCCTTCCGCGCGCCCGTGTCGATTACGATCTCCTCGGCCGTGACGCGGGTGACTTTGCCGCCCCGGCGGGCGACAATCACGGCAGCGGAGTCGGCGGCCACCTTCTCCTCGAGCCCGGTGCCCGCCAGCGGCGCGTCCGGGAAGAGGAGCGGTACGGCCTGCCGCTGCATGTTCGAGCCCATGAGGGCACGGTTCGCGTCGTCGTGCTCCAGGAACGGGATCAGCGCGGGTGACACCGCCACCAGCTGATCCGGCGCCACGTCCATGAAATCGATCTCGTCATGCGGCAGCAGCGGGTAGTCGTCCCGGCGCCGGCACAGGACCAGGTCCTTGACGAAGCTCCCGTCCGGGTTGAGGGCCGCGTTGGCCTGGGCGACGGCATAGTCCTCTTCCTCTGAAGCGGACAGCCACTCGAGGTCGTCCGTGACCATTCCGTCTACGACCTTCCGGTACGGGGTCTCGAGGAACCCGAGCTCATTCAGGCGAGAGAACGTCGTCATCGAGGTGATAAGACCGATGTTCGGCCCCTCCGGGGTCTCGATGGGGCACATGCGGCCGTAGTGCGAATAGTGCACGTCGCGCACCTCGAAGCCTGCCCGCTCCCGACTCAGGCCGCCCGGCCCGAGGGCGCTCAGGCGCCGTTTGTGCGTCAGCTCCGCCAGCGGGTTGGTCTGATCCATGAACTGGCTGAGCTGCGAGCTCCCGAAGAACGCCTGGATCACGGCGCTGACCGTCCGCGCGTTGACCAGGTCGTCGATGCTCATCTTGTCCGGATCGCTGTTGATCGACATGCGCTCGCGCACCAGCCGCGCCATCCGGGACAGCCCGACCGAGAACTGGTTCGCGATCAGCTCTCCAATGGAGCGCACCCGCCGGTTGCCGAGGTGGTCGATGTCGTCCGTGTACCCACGACCCTCGCTGAGCTCGATCAGGTAGCGAACGATCGCCACGAAGTCCGAGGGCGCGAGCACCGTGGTGTCGGCCGACGGGACCTCGATGTCGAGCAGCCGGTACACGTCCCGCAGCCGGTGATTCACCTTGTGCCGCCCCACGCGTCCCAGGTCGTACCGCTTCGGGTTGAAGAACAGCCGGTCCAGCGCCGTCCGCGCCGTCTCGATGTTCGGCGCTTCCCCCGGCCTCACGAGCGAGTAGATGTTGCGGAGGGCCTCGGCCTCCCCTCCCGTGGGGTCCTTGGCCAGGGTGTTCCGGATCAACGGCGACTCGCCGCGCGGCCCGCCTGTGAAGACCAGGGCTTCGCGCACGCGCTTGCCGCGCAGTTTCGTGAACAGCTCGAGAGTGAAGTCGTCGCCACGCTTCGCGATCCGCTTCCCTGTCTTGGGATCCTTCACGTCGGCGGCGAGAGTGGGCTGAATGCTCCAGTCCCGGCGCATCGTGAGGTCCTCGAACGAACCCCGAAGCGGAATGAACGCGGCGCTCGAAAAGACCTCGATGCGATCCACTCCCGCCCGCAGAAGGCGGTCGTACACGTCGTCGGTAAGCTCTTCTCCCCGGCGCGCCACGAAGGCCGCCGGGTCGTCGAAGACCGTGACTTCTTTGACTCCGGCGGCCGTGAACCGCCGCGACAGAGTGTCGTCCAGCCGCTCGCCGAGGAGGGCCAGCGTCTCGCCGCCCGCCTTGACGTCGTCGGCGAGCCACATCGGCTCGTCCTTGGCCGGGTCGAACGACGCGAGGACCTGCACACGCGTCTCGCCCTCGAACTCCGCGTCGAGGATGGACTCCACCAGGGGGGTGCCGATGACCTCCCGGCGGATCGTGCGATCCTCCGAGACCTCTTCGAGAAGCACTTCCCGGTGCTCGTAGAACAGCTCCAGGATGTCCGGATCGGTTCCGTGGCCGAGCGCACGCAGGAGGGCGGTGGCCGGGAACTTCTTCCGCTTGTCGATGTGGACGTGGATCACGTCGTGGATGTCCAGCGTGAACTCAACCCACGAGCCGCGGAACGGTATGATACGTGCCGAGAACAGCCGGGTGCCGTTCGGGTGGACGTTCTCCTCGAACACCACGCCGGGGGACCGGTGCAGCTGGCTGACGATCACGCGCTCGGCGCCGTTCACCACGAAGGTCCCATGCTCCGTGAGCAGCGGAAGATCTCCGAGATAGACTTCCTTCTCGAGGATGTCCGCCGGGCGGCGCTCGCCGTCGCCCAGGTCTTCCCACAGCACGAGGCGGAGGGTGGCCTTGAGGGGCGCGGCATACGTCATGTCGCGCTCCATGCACTCGTCCACCGAGTACTTGGGCTCGCCGAGCGAGTAGTCCTGGAACTCCAACGAGTAGTTCCCGTTCACGTCCTCGATCGGGAAGATCTCGTTGAAGATCCGCTCCAGGCCTACATCGCGGCGCTCGCCTTCGATGTCGGGCTGCAGGAGCCTCTCAAAAGCCTGGATCTGCACATCCAGGAAATGGGGAGTCTCCATCGGAGAATCCAACTTCGCGAAAGAGACAACCGATCCGTCGTTCTTCGGTTCAGCCAACTTGGTCACCCCTGGTGGTAGAACGGCCCTCGGGCCGATTCAGGTACAGCGATATGGACACAGAACGCCCTGCCCCCCGGGGACCCGTTACCGGGCCGCCGGGGCACTGAGGGCGCCGTGCGAGCGCGAACTGCCAATGTTCTTTGAAGAGCTACGCATCTAGAGCCAACGCTCGAGTTTTCGTGGTGAGGCCCGCGTCGCGGGCCCCGCTTACCCCACTACTTCAACTCGACGGTGGCTCCCTGCTCTTCCAGTTTCGCCTTGATGGCCTCGGCCTCCTCCTTGGAGATGCCTTCCTTCACCGGCTTCGGAGCGTTGTCCACGAGATCCTTCGCCTCCTTCAGACCCAGCGAGGTGACCTCGCGAACGGCCTTGATGACCTGGATCTTCTTGTCGCCGATCCCGGCCAGGATGACGTCAAACTCCGTCTGCTCCTCGGGGGCGGCGCCAGGCGCTGCGCCTCCGGCGGCAGCCACCGCGACCGGAGCGGCCGCCGTGACACCGAATTTCTCTTCCATCATGTCCTTCAGCTCGGCGGCCTCGAGGACCGTCAGCGAGCCGATTGCGTCGAGAAGCTCTTCAACCTTGCTCATGTTTCCGTGTGCTCCCTGCCACGATGTTCACCGAAAGGGGCCGGTCCCGATGGCTTCGGACCGTGCTGTCCCCGTGGGGATTCGGGACCCGTCCCTATTGCTCCCCCTGCTTCGCAACTTCATCGACCATGTAGGCGATGTCGCGGATGAGCGAATTCAGCGCTCCCGCGATGCCGCCGACGCCGGCCGTCAGACCGCCGGCGATCGCCGCCAGCAGCTGGTCCTTGGGCGGAAGATCCGCCAGTCTCGTCACTTCCTCGGGCGAAACGACCTTGCGCTCCACCACGCCTACCTTCACGACGGGGCGCTCGTCGTTCCCCTTCGCGAACTCCCGCACGACCTTCGCCGGAGCCACGGGGTCCTCGCCGCCGAGGACCAGGGCCGTCGGCCCCTGCAGGTGCTCGGTGAGGTCCGGGAGGTCCGTACCCTCGAGCGCCCTGATCGTGAGCGTGTTCTTCACGACCCGGTACTCCGCCCCGGCCTGCCGGAGCTGCCTGCGCAGGTCTCCGATTGCCTCGACGGTCAGCCCGGTGAAGTCCGTGAGGTATACGACGTCCGCCGAGCTCAGGTGTCCCTTGAGCTCCTCGGCGATCGTCTGCTTTTGATCCAGTTTCATTGCCATAGAACTATCCCGGCTTGGCCCCGCGCTGCGCGCGAATCGCCCCGTTACCGATACAAGTTGGGATCGATTCCGATCCCCGGTCCCATCGTGCTCGAGACCGTAACGCTTCGAATGTAGGTGCCCTTGGCGGCGGACGGCCGGTTGCGCTTGATGGCGTCCATCAGCGCATCGAAGTTCTCGAGGAGGGCCTCGATGTCGAAGCTCACCTTCCCCACCGGAGCGTGGATGATACCGGTCTTGTCCACCCGGAACTCGATCCGTCCCGCCTTCGATTCCTTGACCACGCGGCCCACGTCCATCGTGACCGTGCCCGCCTTGGGCGTCGGCATGAGCCCTCGCGGACCCAGCACCCGACCGAGCTTTCCGACGTCCTTCATCATGTCGGGCGTAGCGATGGCCACGTCGAAGTCCAGCCAGCCGCCCTGGATCTTCTCGACGTACTCGGTGCCCACGTAGTCGGCACCGGCTTCCTCTGCCTCCCGCGCCTTGTCTCCCTGAGCGATCACCAGGACTCGCACCTCCCGGCCCGTGCCGGCCGGCAGGACCACGGTCCCGCGGACGATCTGGTCGGCATGCCGCGGATCCACCCCGAGACGGACCGCCGCATCGACCGTCTCGTCGAACTTGGCGTAGGCCAGCTCCTTGACGGCCTCCAGGGCCTCCCGACGTTCCCGAAGCTGCTCGAGATCCACGGTCGCTGCGGCCTCCCGGTATCCCTTGCCGTGCTTCGCCATCAGTCCTCCACCTCGATGCCCATGGAGCGAGCCGTCCCGGCAATCATCCGGGCGCCCGCTTCCGCGTCGTTCGCGTTCAGGTCTTCCATCTTGATCTCCGCGATCTTCACGAGCTGCGCGTGGGTGACCTTGGCCACCTTCTCGCGATTCGGCTCGGGCGACCCGGACTCCAGGCCCAGCTCCTTCTTCAGAAGCACCGCCGCGGGCGGCGTCTTCGTGATGAACGAGAAGCTGCGGTCCTGGTAGATCGTGATCACTACCGGGATGATCATGCCCGGCTGGTTCGACGTCTTGGCGTTGAACTGCTTGCAGAAATCCATGATGTTCGCGCCGTGCTGGCCGAGCGCCGGGCCCACGGGTGGGGCCGGCGTGGCCTGTCCGGCCGGAATCTGCAGCTTCACGAGCGCCATGATCTTCTTTTTCGGTGCCGCCATGATATCCCTGCTCAGAATCCCTTAAGCTGCGTGTAGTCCAGTTCCACCGAGGTCGGGCGGCCGAAAAGGCTCACCTGGACCCGGACCTTGCCCTTGTCCGGAATGACCTCTTCCACCGTGCCACTGAAATCGCTGAAAGGTCCTTCCATGACCTCCACGACCTGTCCCGGGTGGAACGGAATCTCCTCCTTCGGTCCTTCTTCCTCGACCGCCTCGGCGACCCCGAGGATCTTGTTGATCTCGTCCGGACGCAGGGGCTGAGGCTGCGTGCCTCCTCCGAGGAACTTGATCACGCTCTGAACGCTGTTCACCAGGAACATGGTCTCCTGGTTCAGCACCATGTTCACGAGCACGTATCCGGGATACAGCCGTTTCGTGCTCTTGATCTTCTTGCCGCCCTTGATCTCGACCACCTCGCGGGTCGGCACGATGACCTCGCGGATTTCCTTCTCCTCGGGCTCGCCCGGCAGGTCCGCGATCTTCCGCTCGAGGAGCGTCTTGACCTTGTTCTCGTGTCCCGAGTAGGTCTGGATCGCGTACCAGCGCGCGGCCTGGCCGGTCTCTGCCACGTCTTCAGCCACTGAGCACCCCTACGAACGTGCGGATGAACCACGAGAACAGCGTGTCCATGAGGCCGATGATGATCGCGATGATGATGCAGAAGACGAGGATCACGGCCGTCGCGTTGCGCAACTGCTCGCGGTCGGGCCACGTGACCCGCTTCATCTCCATCTGCACGTCCTCGACGAACTGCTGCACTTCCTTCATCCGGCTCATATCGAAGCGATCGCTCTCGTTGGTCCTGCCGTTTACTCGGACGACGGAAACGCCGGTCCCTCCCCACGCGACACGGGGAGTCGGCCTCCAGGTCACCCTCGGCGGGCACCCGGGACCGGGACCGGCGCAGCTCACGCCGTCGCGCGCGTCAGCGCGTCTCTTTGTGCGTCCTGTGCGCGTTGCAGCGCGGGCAATACTTCTTGAACTCCACCCGCTGCGGGTGCAACCGCTTGTTCTTCGTGCTCGAGTAGTTGCGTTCCTTGCACTCCGTGCATTCGAGCGTGATCTGGTCCCTCATCTATCCAGCCTCAGTCAGTCCGGTTACTCGGTGATATCGGTGACGACGCCGGCGCCGACGGTGCGGCCGCCCTCGCGAATCGCGAACCGGAGCTCCTTGTCCATCGCGATCGGCGCGATCAGCTCCACGTCCATGTTCACGTTGTCGCCCGGCATCACCATCTCCACT
>CAJIAC010000084.1_pt1 | contig 16356 bp, 10 predicted proteins | sample 9198961 | NCBI WGS metagenome assembly CAJIAC01 (sample SAMEA7708276, study PRJEB35096) | sediment metagenome | biome: marine neritic benthic zone biome [ENVO:01000025]; feature: sediment [ENVO:00002007]; material: shallow marine sediment [ENVO:03000034] sea grass bed [ENVO_01000059] ... | reverse complement strand
ATCACGAGACCGAGATCGTGAGCGGCGCCTCGAAGATGAACCTCAGTATGGAGGAATCGCTGCCAGTCATGCTCGACGGGACGACGGAGTCCCTTGCCCACCTGATGCCAGCGGCCGCCAGCTGAGCGAATGGCCCCTGCAGGTGGAGTCCAGCCGACCCTGCCGCCGCCCAGCGATACGGCCCTGCGACCGACACCCGGTTCGGAGCTGCGGCCCCACGACTCCTCCCCGGGCGCGGTCAGCAGGCGGTATTCGGTGAGCTAGATGGGGCTGGCTCCGCTTCGTCGGGAGTACCGTGCCCCCGCATCCTGGTAAAGCGAGAACCGGAGTCTCGAAGGCTCACGGCGGTCTCGAAGCCCCAGACACTCCCTGTTGCGCCGCCACCGATGTGACTACAACGCACCCTCGTCTGTCAGAGGGCCGGAATCCGCAGGACTCTGGACCCGGCGCACGACAGCAAGGAGGCGGCGTTGAACTTCGGACAATTGATGGAGTCGATCATCTCGGACATCGGGCTGTACGTCCCGACGGTGATCGGTGCACTTGCCATCCTGCTTCTTGGGTGGATCGTGGCAGTCGTACTTCGAGCAGCCACGCGCAGGGTGCTGAAGGCGGCCGGATTGAACCGACGCCTCCAATCGGGCACCGAGGCTGCGGCAGATCTTGAGGGCCTCGTTGCGAGGGGCGTCTTCTACGTCGTCCTGCTGCTGGCCTTCATCGCGTTCCTGAATGCGCTGGACCTGTCGATGGTCTCCCAGCCGCTACAGGACCTGGTGTCCGCGTTCCTGGCCTTTCTGCCCAACCTCATCGGCGCGGCCGTACTGGCATTCGTCGCCTGGATCGTGGCCACCATACTTCGAACGGTCACGGTCCACGCCCTCCGATCCAGCGGACTCGACGAGCGGCTCACCGCAGCGGCGGACATGAGACCAGTGAGCGAGAGCCTCGGGCAGGCCGCCTACGGACTCGTCCTGCTACTCTTCCTCCCCGCCATTCTGGGGGCGCTTCGTCTGGACGGTCTGCTGACGCCGGTGCAGAGCCTCGTGGCCGAGCTGCTTCAGTACCTGCCTAACATCATCGCTGCCGCCGCGATCGGAATCATCGGCTGGTTCGTGGCAGGGCTGATCCGGGACGTCGTGTCGAGCCTTCTGGGAGCGGCGGGCGCGGATCGTTTGGGCGAGCGAATCGGTTTGCGCGGCGACCTGACGCTTTCCCGGCTCACCGGGCTGGTCGTCTTCGTGCTGGTCCTCGTGCCGGCCGTCGTGGCCTCTATCGAGGCTCTCGCCATCGAGACGATCTCTGCGCCGGCAAGCCGCATGCTGGCCGTGTTCCTGGGGGCGCTGCCCAACGTATTCGCGGCCGCGCTCATCCTCGGGCTCTCATACCTCGTAGCGCGCCTGCTCGGGGTGCTGACGACCAGCCTTCTCGCCGGAGTCGGAGTGGACTCGCTTCTGGGACGGCTGGGGCTGGGAGACACGGTGTCGGAGCGCATGCGCGTCTCGGATCTCGCCGGCAGTCTGGTCGTCTTCTTCCTCATGCTGTTTGCGGCCGCGGAGGCAGCAGGCGTCCTCAACTTTGGCCGAGTGTCCGACCTCATCGCCTCGTTCATCGAGTTCGGCGGACAGGTCCTTCTAGGCCTTGCTGTGATTGGCGTCGGCCTGTGGCTGGCCGGGATCGCCCATTCGGCGGTGCTGTCAGTCGCCCGATCGAACGGTCCCTTCCTGGCCGGACTCGTCCGGGTCGCGATCTTGGGCGTCGTCCTGGCCATGGGACTGCGTGCCATGGGAATCGCCGACGACATCGTCAATCTGGCGTTCGGTCTGACGCTCGGGTCGGTCGCCGTCTCGTTCGCACTCGCGTTCGGACTCGGAGGTCGCGAAGCGGCCGGCACGCAACTCGACCACTGGCTGACGAGCCTCCGGGGAGAGAAGTAGGCCCTTACCGCCGAGAGATACTGTGCATCCGGGCGCGGGACACATTCGCAGCAAGCGATAGGCGTCCGGGTGTGCTGTATCTCTGCTCCTCCAGGTAGTCGGATCACCAGTCGACTGCGGTAGCACACGCTCCCTCGCTGCGCCCCCGACCTCGGCCACATACCTTGATCGGAACCGCGACCCCCTCGCGGCTCTTTGAGATCCGATCGCGATCACTGCCTTCGATTCTCAGTTGAAGTCCATGCAGCCACGGCACATCAACGCGCAGCCAAGCGCGGAGGTCTAGAATGAAGAGAACGTCCCTGATGCTGGCGAGTCTGATCGGCTTCGCCGTCGGTTCTGCCCTCTCGGTGCCCGGAGCGCTGGCGCAGGAGGCCGGTCCGGCCTCGACCGGATGGATGACGCCGGCCGACGACATCCTGGAGGTGCTGCACGCTCCATCGCTGCCCCGGGTGTGGACCTCGCCGACCGGCGAGTACCTCCTGCTGGCGGATCCAGTGATGTATCCGTCGCTGGCCGAGCTGGCCGCGCCGATGCACAAGCTCGCCGGCATGCGGGTCAATCCGGCCACCAACGGCCAGCATGGCCGGCACGGAGGTACTTCCCCTCGGCTCGTTCGGGTCGAGGACGGTGTCACCACGCCGCTCGATCTCCCTCCGGCTGCCGAGGTCTGGGGCGTCGACTGGGCGGTGGACGGCCAGCGCTTCGTTCTCACGGTCGGCACGACCGATCACATCGGACTGTGGGTCGGCTCGACAGACTCCGAGCTGACCCGTGTCGACGGCCTCGCGCTAAACCCGCTGATGGGCAGTCCGGTGACCTGGCTGCCGGATCAGGAACGCCTCCTCGTCCGGCGGATCCCCGACCGTGGACCGGCGCCTGAGCCGCCCGTGATTCCGGCGGGTCCGGAAGTGGCCGAGGCGGCGGGAGCCACGGCGCGCTCAACTTACGAGGCGCGCAATCTGCTCGAGACGACGCACGACGACGCGCTCTTCGACTACTTCACGACGTCGGAGCTCGTGATTCTCGATCCGGCCACCCTCGAGGTCGAGGTCATCGGTGCGCCGGCGCCGTACACTACGGCGTCATTCTCGCCCGACGGCCGGTATCTCCTCGTCGAGCGCCTGGTTGGTCCGTGGTCGCACGAGGTGGCCTGGTGGCGGTTCGCGAGCGAGATCGAAGTCTGGGACGATGAGGGCGAGCTGGTGGCGAGTGTCGCCTCGCTGCCGGTGGCCGACGAAGTCCCGATCCACGGCGTGCCGCTGGGTCCGCGCTCGGTCGCATGGCGCCCCACGGCTCCGCACACCCTCTTCTGGGTCGAAGCTCTCGACGGCGGGAATCCCGTAGCCGAAGTGCCCCACCGCGACCGTCTCATGCGCCTCGACGCGCCCTTCAGCGACGGGCCCGAGGAAGTCTTCCGGGCCGAGCACCGGATCCAGTCGGCGGGCACCTGGGGCGCCGAGGGCGGCACGCTCATGCTCACCGAACGCGAGCGGATGCGCCGGTGGCGCTACGTCTGGCTCCTCGATGTGGATGAGGGGACGTCGCGGCCGTGGTTCGATCTCGACGAGGACGACCGCTACGGGAATCCCGGCTACCCCGTGTACCGTCCGCTGCCCAACGGCCGCTGGGTGATGCACCAGCAGGGAGACGCGGTCTACTTCAGCGGCAGCGGCGCCGCCGAACAGGGTGACCGACCCTTCCTCGACCTTCGTGACCTGGAGACCGGGGAGACGGACCGCCTGTTCCGCAGCGAACCGGATCGTTACGAGTACTTCGTGGCTTTCGCGGGTGAAGATAGCCGCTTCGTGATGAGCTCAGAATCCCCCGTGGACGTGCCCAACTACTACCTGGCCGCCCTCGGCGGTGAGATCCAGGCGGCGGAAGGTGAGGCCGTCCGCAGCCTGACGCGGGAGCCCATCACCCGGTTCGAGGATCCCACGCCCCAGCTTCGCGAGATCGAGAAGCGCCTGGTGCGCTACGAGCGCGAGGACGGTGTGCCTCTCAGCTTCGAGCTGCTGCTGCCTCCTGGCTACGAGGAGGGCACGGCCCTTCCCACGGTCCTGTACGCCTATCCGCTCGAATACTCCGGTATGGCCACGGCAGGGCAGGTCAGAGGCTCGTCGCAGCGCTTCATGCGAATCTACGGCCCATCCCATCTCTACTTCCTGCTCCGCGGCTATGCGGTGCTGGACCGTACGGCCATGCCCATGCTCGGCGATCCCGAGACCACCTACGACACGTTCGTGCCGCAGCTGGTGGCGGACGCGGAGGCCGCGGTGGCCAAGGCGGTCGAGATGGGAGTGGCGGACCCGGAGCGGATCGGAATCATCGGGCACAGCCACGGCGGGCTCATGGTGGCCAACCTCCTCGCGCACTCTGACCTGTTCCGGGCCGGCATCGCGCGGAGCGGGTCGTACAACAAGACCGTGCAACCCTTCGGTTATCAGTCGGAGCGGCGGTCCCTGTTCGAGGCGAGGGACGCCTACATCCAGGCATCGCCCACCTTCTTCGCCGACCTGGTGAACGAGCCGGTCCTGATCATCCACGGGAGCGACGATTCAAACCCCGGCACCCTCACGCCGCAGTCCAAGGTCTTCTTCGAGGCAGTACGGGGGTCGGGAGGCACCGCCCGGCTGGTGCTGCTGCCGTTCGAGGACCACGGCTACCGGGCCCGCGAGACCGTGGAGCACGTGCTGTGGGAGCAGCTCCAATGGTTCGACCGGTACGTGAAGGGCTACGGGATGGCGGTGTCGGCGAACTGAGTGCCTGACATGCCGCGCCCGGAGTCATCCGGGCGCGCGGTTGGAGGCGATCAACTGGCTGACCGCCACCCGGTTCGAGACTGCGGCCCCACAACTCTCTCCCCGGGCGCGGTCGCTGTCGGCCGCTCGGTCCTCAGCGGTAGCCGTTGCAGGCGACGGAGAAGGTCACTGCGGCCGTCTCGTTGGCCTCGACGGAGATCCAACGCGGATTCGGACCGTCGAGTTCGCAGTTAGCTGCGATCCCGGTCAGTAGCACCAGGTGTGATCCAGGCTCGACGCTGGCCATCGTGGCGATGCCGTTGGTCTCCACGTCGGCAAAGCAGCCGCAGTCGAGCGCAGCGGTGTAGCCGTCGGCGTCGAGGTCGTCACCCGTCGTGATGATCGTCAGCTCCACTGATCCCGCGGGAGGTGGAGGGTCCGATGGGAGCGTTTCGTAGTCCACGTTCGAGCAGGCCGTAAGGCCTACAAGCCCCGCGATCGCCAGCGCGGGCATCAGGGTAGCCTTCCTCATCATGCACCTCCTGTCCAGCAGGATACTCGGCCAGGAGGGGGCTGGCTGCGATCGTTCGGGGGTGCCTGACCCCCGCACAAGGCAAAGCGAGAGCAACCGGGGGATGGGCTCACGACGGCCGGCCCCGCCAGGGAGCACCGGGCGGCGAAACTGTCGAAAATGCCCACACGAGGGCATATTCAGCGGGCCGGACGGGCACTCGACCCCGGGAGGCTCCGGACTTCGATGGACGACCTGGGCGTTTCACGATCGCCGACTCCGCCGGACATCACGGGCGTGCTGCGTGCTCATCGGGCTGGCGACGAATCCGCCATGCACGAGCTCGCGCCCCTCGTCTACAACGAGCTCCATCAGATCGCCCACCGTCAGTTCGGCAGGGAATCTCCGGGTCAGACGCTTCAGACCACGGGCCTCGTGCACGAGGCGTTCGCGAAGCTGGTCGGACTCGACCGGATCGAGTTCAACGACCGCTCTCACTTCTATGCGCTTTCGGCGCGCATAATGCGCCAGATTCTCACCGATTACGCAAAACGACGCCGGGCGCTCAAGAGGCGAGGCGTGCACGTGCCTCTGGAGCCCGGGGGGGGAGGTGCGGCCGAGGGTACGGAGGCTACCATCGAGGCGCTCATCGACCTCGATCGGGCTCTCGAAAGCCTGTCCGAAATATCCGAGCGGCAGACTCACGTCATCGAGTGCCGCTTCTACGCCGGGATGACGGTGGAGGAGACCGCCGAGGCCCTGGAGATCTCGAAGGCCACGGTCAAGCGGGATTGGCAGGTGGCCCGGGCGTGGCTGAACCGCGAGCTCGCCTGAGCCCTTCGGGGTGCCGAGTCTCGCTTTCTATAGGGGGGATGGCCGGGAGCGACGGCCCTAGTGACGGCCGCAATCGTTCTGGAGGGCGAGCCATGGGGTGAAGTCCGAGCACTGGGAGCGGGTCGCTGCGCTGTTCGACGAGGCGACGAAGCTCGGCCCCGCCGAGCGCGAGGATCTCCTCTCGACCCTTCCCGATGACGGCCTCCGAAACGAGCTGCGCTCCTTGCTCGATGCCCACGAGGGCCGTGGTGCCTTCGATGAGCTCAAGGAGTACGTGACGGGTCCCGGGGCGGAACAGCTGCTCCAGCTCCAACCCGGCGACGAAATTGGGCCGTATCGTATCCTTCGCGAGATCGCGACCGGCGGAATGGCCACCGTCTACCTGGCAGAGGATCTGAAGCACGAGCGCCAGGTGGCCGTCAAGGTGCTGGGTCCGGTCCTCGCAGCCGTGCTCGGGGCCGAGCGCTTCGCGCACGAGATCATGACGACGGCCCGTCTCCAGCATCCCCACATTCTTCCGCTGCTCGACTCGGGGCAGACCGAGGGTCTCCCCTACTATGTGATGCCCTTTATCGAGGGAGAAACCCTGCGTGAGAGGCTGAACCGGGAGACGCAGCTCGGGGTCGAGGAAGCGGTCCAAATCGCCGTCGAAGTGGCGGACGCGCTGGACTACGCGCACCGGAACGAGGTCGTTCACCGCGACATCAAGCCGGAGAACATCCTGCTCCACGATGGCCGCCCTCTGGTTGCGGACTTCGGGATCGCCCTGGCCGTGACCGCGGCAGCCACCGGACGGACGACGGAGGCGGGCCTGCTCCTCGGCACCCCCCACTACATGAGCCCCGAACAGGCGACGGCGCAGAAGGACCTCACGCACAGATCGGATATCTACTCTCTCGGCTGCGTGCTGTACGAGATGCTGGCCGGCGAGCCGCCACATACCGGCAAGTCCACACAGGAGATCATCCGGCGAATCGTCACCGACGAGCCGCGGCCGCTGAGCGAGCTGAGAAAGTCGGCGCCCCACAACGTGGCCGCGGCCACCGCAAAGTCACTGGAGAAGCTGCCGGCCGATCGCTTCGCCAGCGCCCGGGGCTTCGCGCGCGCGCTGCAGGACCCCAGCTTCACGACGCCCGTCACGCGGGTCGATCCCCGGTTCGGAAAGCCGCCCGCCCGGAGGCATCGCCTCACCGCCGGACTCGCGATACTCGCGGCAGTGGCGGTAGCAGCGGCCGCCTGGGGCTGGCTGCGGGTCTCGGGCGATGTCGCCCTGCAGCCGGTGGTCGAGTTCTACCTCGAGCCGCCCGCGCCCGGGATGTACTTCGGCAGCGGGCTGGCTCTTTCACCTGACGGCCGGCGACTGGTGACCGAAGTCCTGATTGAGGACGGCTGGGCCCTGTACCAGCGAGACCTGGACGCCCGCGACTGGCAGGTCGTCCAGGGAACCGGGAGGGCCACTGGTCCATTCTTCTCGCCGGACGGCGCGTGGCTCGCCTATTTCTCGAGCCGGGAACGAGCGATCAAGAAGGTGCCCATCGGCGGCGGTCCCTCTCAGACGATCGTCCGCGCGGCCTGGATGGGGGGTGCGAGCTGGGGCCCGGATGGCACCATCGTCTTCCAGACCAAGGTGGATCCCTCGACCGCCTCTCCGCCCGGTCTGTTCCGGGTGAATGCCGATGGAGGGGAGCAGCAGCGCGTCACCCTGGCGGACAGCACGATCCCGCCGATTCATGGGTCGCCCCGCTGGTTGCCGGGAGGGGAAGTGCTACTGTTCAAGTCCGGGATCTCCCCTCCCTTCGTCTGGGCGCTGGTCCCCGAGTCTGGAGAGGCCGCGCGTCTGACGGCGGGCATGTCGCCCGCGGCCGATCGGTCCGATCGCCTGACCTACGTGACGCTCGAAGGTACCCTGATGGTTCAGTCCTTCGATCCGGGGACGCTAACCCTCGAGGGGTCCCCCAGGCCGATCGCGGAGGGGATCAGCATCGGGATGGGGGGCTTCGCGCCGTACTCGGTGGCCCGAGACGGATCGGTGGCGTACCTGGCGCCATCGGAGCGGGGAACGCGGCTGCTCCTCGTGGACCGGCAGGGCGCGTCTCGAGCCGTGTTCAGCCCGGGGATCGGCTCCTCCATTGGCGCCCCACGATTCTCGCCGACGGGAGACCGGATCGCGTTCGCCCGTGACGGAGACATCTGGATCTACTCCATCGCGCAGGACGCGGCCCGCCGACTGAGCTTCGAGGACGGGCAGGCCGGTGACCCCGCGTGGACGAACGACGGCCGGTTCGTCGCCTACTCGGTAGACGGGGCAGGGGACGAGTCCCCGGCCAGCGTGCACCTGCGGGCGGCGGACGGCACCGGTGAGGCTGAGGTTATCGTGACGGGTGAAGCGGACCTGTGGGAAGTGGAGTTCGCCCGGGGAGACACCCAGGTGGTCGTGTTCTCGGTCGACAACATCCACCGGGCGTCCGTGAGCCCAGGCGGCTCCGGTCCCGTACCCCTGATGGAGACCGGGGCGTTCCTGGCACACGGCACTCTCTCGCCGGATGGACGCTGGCTAGCCTACCGTTCCAACGAATCCGGCGTCAACGAAGTGTACATTCGCTCCTACCCGGACATGGGGCCGGCCACCGTCATCTCGACCGGCGGCGGGAGCGCCCCCGCCTGGTCTGGCGACGGGAGCGAGATCTTCTACTGGTCCCGGGGGCGGATGAACGTGGCATCCGTCCGAGTTGACGGCGGCAGGGTCGCGGTAGTCGATCGCGCCGAGCTGTTTCACGCCGGCCCCTTCCAGCAGGAGTGGAACCGCAACTTCGACGTCCACCCTCGCGGCAATCAGTTCGTAATGGTGAGCCGGCCGGAGAGCCGGATCGTGTGGCGGGTAAACGCGCTGGCAGACCGACCTTGAACGGTCGAGGGGGTGCAGCATGCTAAAAGGAAGACCGCTCCTCGTTGTTCTCCTGACCTTCCTTCTCGTATCGCCCGCCGCGGGTCAGGACGGGCGCGGCGTGGGTCTCCGACTCGTCCCGGGGCTGGGCGTCGGGATCGCGAGCTTTGGGGACAACAGCCCCAACTCGAGCACGGCGGGCGTGCTGGCCATCGGGGGAATGGCCCTGTTTCCGGTCTCCTCTTCGACGGACATCACGCTCGAGGCCACGTGGAGACCCACGAGCATCGACAATCCGCACTTCGACGAGACGTTTACGTCGTTCTACCTGATGGCCGGCGTGTCGTTTGGAGCGAACGTGTATTTCCGTCCCTCGCTGGGGGTGGATCTGCAGCACTTCGGCGGTCAGTTCGCGGCGGATGATGGCACTGCGCCCGCGATCGGTTTCGCGGTGGGCAAGGAAAAGCCACTCGAGACCGGTCCGTGGCACCTGGCGCCGGAAGGAAGTCTTCGCTTCTCGGTGGCCAGCGGGCTCAGCTCGTTCGTTCTGATGTTCTCTTTCGGAATCGGCTGGAGAGGGTGATCGGTCGGGCGCCGGTTAACCGCCGAGGCGCGCCACCGCGCGCTCGGCCTCGCTGACCATCGGTTGCACCTCGGGATCGCCGTTCGCCCACACCCGGCTCACGAACCGGTAGTCGCGCAGGGCCGTCTCCGTCTGGCCCAGCCGATCGGCGAGACGGGCGCGCTCCAGGATCCAAAGCACGCGGGAGGCCAGGGGCCAGTCGTTGAGGAAGCGCGCCTGGAGCACTCCCAGGGCCTCCGCGTCGCGGCCCTGCGATTCCAGTAGCTTGGCCCGCGTAAGGACCGTGAGATTGGTGTGCACCCAGCTGGTCTTCACGTCCTCGAAGAGCAGTATCGCCTCTGCCGTGTCACCGCGAGCCAGCGCGAGGGCCGTGCGCCCGATGGGCTCGTCTCCTCCACGCTCGATGTAGCGAAGGACGGCCGACGTGTCGGACCGCGAAGCCCACCACCACAGGGCATGGGTCAACAGGTCTGGAGCGAATTCCTCGCGCTCCAGCCACTCGGCGAAGGTAGAGTCCGCGACCCCCGCCGCGACCGTGCCGAGCATGGCGGCCTCGGGAACCAGGGCCTGGAACCAGCCGGAGATGTAGGTGCCGGCCATCTCGGCGGACTCCTCGAGGTGGCCTCGATAGGCCAGGGAGGCGGCGAGGTTTCTCTGCTTTACATGGTCGGCCGTAAACCAGTAGCGCGGGTCGTGCTCTCGCTGCTCCGATTCGCGGGCTACCCGGATCGCCAGCTCGGTCGAGTCCGTGAGAAGCCACAGGCGGATCCAACCCATGAACAACGTCTCCGGGTGAAGCGACGCGAGCAGACTGTCCGCCTCCGACGGCTCGGCCTCCGGATCGAGAAGCCTGTTCAGCAGCAGAGCCAGCTCCCCTGCCTTCTCGGGAGGATTCAGCGACAGGTACTTCCGCGTGTACTCACGGGCCTCCTCTACACGTCCCTCGTCGAGCGCGTAACGGAGGGCCAGGCGGTAGGCCGGAGCAAAGGCGGAATCCAACTCGATCGCCCGATCGAACGCGTCCGCGATATGCGCCACGGTGACGTCCCGCAGATCGTCGTAAAACAGATCGCGAACGACACCCACGCTGTACCATGACTCCGCGTCGTCGGGATATTCCTTGATCGCCTGGAGGGCTCCCCGGTACGCGCTCAGAGCGAGCTCTTCATAACCGCCCTCCGGTAGCCGGCCGAGCCGACCCGCCGCCACGTCCGCAGACACCGCCACCAGGAGGCTGTCGTGGTGCGAAAGGCCCTGATTCAGCTCGCCGGCCCGAGCGATGAGTTCCCACCCCTCGTCGCCTACGCCCAGCTCGATGAAGAGGATCGTCGAGCCGAGCCGCAGGTGTCCCATCGCGAACGCGCTGTCGAGCTCGATCGCCCGTCGGTAATGCGCCCGGGCGCTGTCCCAGGCCGTCCTCCGAAACGCCTGTTCGCCAGCCAGGAAAGCCCTCAATGCGGGCATGGAGCGGGACCCGATGCTGGTGTACCGCATGGCGCCGATCTGACGAGTGTCGCTGAGACTCCTGAGGATCTCGACGGTGAGGCTGTCCACGAGCTGATCCATGCGCTCGGGCGTGCCCCGGATCTCCAGGTCGCCCAGAACCGAATCCTCACCGACGTCTACTACGGTCGCGGCGACGCGCACCGAGTCGGCTCCGATTCCCATCATGCTTCCGAAGACCACGAGCCCAGCTCCGGTTCGTCGTCCGGCGACTTGCGCCGACTCCACGTCAGAACGGCCCGGCCAGGCACGTACTGCCGCGGTGGGGGACAGGGTGCGGATCTCCCCCGCGCGGTCCAGGCTTCGTGACAGGTAGTCGCCGATGCCCTCGCTCCACACCTCGTGATCCGGATTGAAGACCGTGAACGGCGCGACTGCCAGGAGGTTCGGGTCGAGGTCAGGACTGCCTTCGCCGCTCAGGGCCAGGATGGCCGGGATGAGAGTGACGGCGGCGAGGAAGGCGGCCACGATTCCCACCCGCCTCCATCGGCTCGTTCGCGTTGGCGCCGGGGTCGGAGCGACGTGCGGCGGCTGTGGCTCCACTTCCTCGACGGTTGGGCTGCTCCGCCCGGCCGTCGCCACGCCGTTCGCTTCGCTCCGTGACCGGATTCGCTCCACCAGCTGAATCGTCTCGGGCGGAGGATCGGCCCCGTACTCGTCGGCCAGCCAGTCCGAGTACTTCTCATACGCGCGCAGGGCTCCGGCCCGGTCGCCGGCTGCGTCGAGGACTTCCAGGAGACGCCTGAGGCGCTCGCCGTCCGGCGGGGCGAGATCGAAAGCTCGGCGCGCCAGTTTCGCGGCGGCTCGCAGGTCCCCGGCCTTCTCTCGGCCGGCTGATCCCTCCCAGGCGGCCTCCGCCACGGTCCGCTGCAGGCGGGTCTTCTCCGATTCGAGCCAGCGCTCGAACTCGGGCGAGGCCCCATCCAGGTGAAAGCCGTCCAGCAGGTGACCGCGATACAAGGTCAGTGCGTCGTCGAGCCGACCCTCCTCGAGGGCCAGGTCGAGTGCGCGAACGTCGCACCACAGCAGCTCCGGGTCGATTCCGAGCTCGGCGTCGCCGCGGCTGAGGATCACATCGGATCCGAGAGCCTGGCGCAGCTGGTACGTGGATTTTCGGAGAGCGGCCCGGGCCCGATCCTCGCTCGAGTCGGGCCAGAACATGAAGAGGACCCGGTCCCGCCTCTGGAAACCGTACGGGCGGGCGATCGCGAGGTACGACAGAAGGGCGAGGCGCTTTGGCTGCCGCAGGACTCTGGGAAGGGGCCTACCGTCTGCGCCGAGGAGCTCGGTGCCCCCCAGCAGGCTCAATCTCGCGATCGGGGCTTCAGAATCCCCGGCGCGCGGGAGGCTCGGTCTGGTGTCCAGGCGGTTCTCCATTGAGACCCCGGCGCCGCCCTTCCACACGCGGAATGGCCTCGGAGCGACTCGGGTCGTTGATCAAAGATAGCTGAATCGCAGCGGTCGCCGAAGGTCGGCGCGGTCCCATAAACCCGTAAAAGGCGCATCGAAATATGCTTACGGGCCAGCGGAACGGCTGGGGAACGGTCGGGGGCACGGCTCGACTCTACCGTGGAGGCGACCGAACGAGTCGGTCACCACTCACGCAAGGGAGGGCTCCCATGAGACGCACATTCGGCCGTTTCACATCGCTCGCGATCATTGCCCTGGCGGCGGTCTTCGTCGCCTGTGACGAATCACCCACCGCGCTGGACTCGCAGGATCAGGCGCTGACGGTCCCCGCGCTGGCAGCTGGCGGGGCCAACCCGGTGGTCCGGTCCGCGAGAGGCAGCGCCCACGTACAGACGGCGGACAACCCGAACTTCCGGGAAAAGGGCTGGCGGGTGTTCACGTTCAACGCCATTCAGCGCCAGGACGGGACCACCACGGGAAACATGAAGTACGATGTGCACGATCAGGGCGATCCCGCTGTTACGCACAGAGTGCAGGGCAAGGTCTTCTGCATGGCCGACCTGGGGAACGACTTGATCGCGATCGGGGCCGAGGGCACTCAACGGACGCCCTACGACCAGCCTCCGGTCTTCGCACCATTTGGCCCCCCCGCGCTGCTGCCACCGGCCGTTCTACCCGACGACTGGGGAATCTTCTTCGTGGTGCGCGACAATGGTGAGGGTGCCAGCGCGTCCGGTCCAGATCAGATCACGGGAGTCGTGCATACGGATCTGGAGAACGTGTATGGCGTCTGCCTTCTTGGTGAGAATCATCCGTTGGCAGGACTAGCGGAAGTCTTCCTCAACGACGTCGAAGCGGGCAACATCCAGGTGAGCTGGTAGCCGATACGCGAGAAGCGGGTGGGGGCATAGGGAGCCCTCCTTCATCGCCAGTACGGGGTGAGCCTCCATCCGCGCTTCACAAAGAGGAGGGCGAGCGACCAGCGCCCGGCTTCGGCCGGGCGTTTCGCTTTGGGGCCGAGTTTCAGGAGGCCGCGTCTCCGAACTCCTCGCGCAGGCTCTCCGTGTCCCAGCCGGCGTCGCGCTCCTCGCCTGGGCCCTCGACCTCGGACAGCAGGAGTTCCTCCAGGGATTGGATTCGCTCCCTCGCCTCGGAGAAGTAGGCCTTGCGATCGTGGCGCATCTTTCCGAGGTCCCGCACGGATTCCTCGTCGTGGCGCCGGAACATCAGGGACGCCCGGTGACCGGTGTGCGCGCGCCGGCCGAGAAGCCGGAGCACGTCCACCCCGGTCCGAAGCGACGTGTCCAGGGTCTCGCGGTACACGTGCTCGACACCGCAGTCCAGGAGCTCGTAGGCCTCCGGCCGCCCGGCCGCCCGAGCGAGGATCGTGAGGTTCGGGAAGTGCTTCTGCGCAGTCTCGACGATCGCCAGGGCGCGCTCGTGGTCTTCGAGCGCGACCACCAGCAGGCGGGCCTTATCCGCGCCAGCCGCTTCGAGCAGGTCCTTTCGGGAAGCGTCCCCATAGTAGACTTGCAGCCCGAGCTTTCGGAGAAGCTCCACCCGATCGGAGTCGTACTCCAGCACGGTCGGTTGGATGCCGTTGGCCCGCAGGAACCGTCCCACGATGCTTCCGAACCGGCCGAATCCCGCGATGATCACGGCGCTTTCAGTCTCGATCTCATCGGGTTCGCGATCGGATTGTTCCCGCGTGCCGAAGCGCGGCTGAACGAGCCTTTCGTTCAGCAGCATGAGCACGGGAGTGAGGGCCATCGTCACGGCGACCGCGGCGATGAGAGGGGCCGTGATGTCCTCGGAGATCACCCGATTCTGCGTGGCGAAAGAGAACAGCACGAACGCGAACTCCCCGCCCTGCGCGAGCGAAAAGGCGAACAGGAAGTTCTGGTCCAGGCCCATACGGAATGCGCGCCCGAGCACGAACAGGATGACGAACTTGATCGCCATGAGCCCGGCCACGATACCGAGGATGAGCTGCGGCTCGCTCTGGATCAGCTGGAAGTCCACCGACGCCCCGACGGCGATGAAGAATACGGCGAGCAACAGACCCTTGAAGGGATCGATCTCGCTCTCCAGCTCGTGCCGGTATTCGCTGTTGGCGAGCACCACGCCCGCGACGAACGTCCCGAGTGCGGGACTCAAGCCGACCTGAGTCATGAGCAGCGCGATGGCGATCACCAGCAGCAGCGCCGTGGCGGTGAACAGCTCCCGCAGGCGGGTGGCGGCGATCATGCGGAACACCGGCCGCATGAGATAGCGGCCGGCGACCACGATGGCCGCGACCGCGAGCAGCACGACCAGCGTCTGTTCCCAGGCGGGCAGGCCCTCCACCCAGGTCGGTGCGTGCTTCGCCGCATCGGATCCGTGCGCGGCGGCGTCCGGCTCGCCTCCCGATACCGCGAGCAGGGGCATCAGCGCGAGCATCGGGATGACGGCGATGTCCTGGAACAGGAGGACGGCGAACGAGCTTTGCCCGCCGTCGGTCTGCATCAAACCCTTCTCGTTCAGCGTCTGCAGCACGATGGCGGTGGACGACAGCGCCAGGGTCATCCCGATGGCCACCGCCGTCTGCCAGGGTAGCCCGACGGCCAGGCCGACGGCGGTCAGCGCGGCGGTCGTGATACCGACCTGGAGTCCGCCCACGCCGAGGATCGGGCCCCGCATACGCCACAGGAGCGTGGGGCGGAGCTCGAGCCCGATCACGAAGAGCATCATGACGACGCCGAACTCGGCGAAGTGCATGACGTCCTGCCCTTCTTCGCCGATCAGTCCCAGCCCGAACGGTCCGATCACCATGCCCGCGATCAGGTACCCGAGCACCGACCCGAGCCCCAGCCGCTTCGCGAGGGGTACGGCGACGACGGCAGCCGCGAGATATACGAACGCCTGGTAGAAGAACCCCTGTCCGTACATGCCTACCGCCCCCCCTCTCTCACCACAGAATCGAGGCTGGCGTTCAGCCGGGTCTGGCAGCGAGCAGCCTCCAGGTCGATCCGTTCGTCCCGAAGCGCCTCGACGATCCGGCGCCAATCTCCCGCGTGCCGGACGATCTCATCTTCCCTCATCCCGAGTGTACCGTGGGCCACGAAAGGCGGCAGGACCTCCATCTCGCAAAGGCGCGCGGTCTGTTCGATGGGAGCCAGCAGCTCCGTGATCGTGAAGCGGTTGTGGCCCTCCCGCTGGTAGGCCACCTCGCGCCCGCCGGTGGTGATCGCGCTCAGGAATGTCTTGCCGCGCAGGGCCTTTCCCTCGCTTCCGTAGGCCCAGCCGTGCTGGAGCACCAGGTCCTGCCACTCCTTGAGTATGGCCGGTGTGCTGTACCAGAAGAACGGGTGCTGGAACACGATGACCTCGTGGTCGAGCAGCAGCCGCTGTTCCCGCTCGACATCGATGTCGAAATCCGGGTACTCCTCGTACAGATCGTGGAAGGTCACTCCCGGGAGTCCGCGCAATCCCTCGATCAACACACGGTTGACGCGGGATTTCTGCAGCGCGGGATGCGCGAAAAGTATGAGCACCGGTTTCAAAGCGGATCCTGGTTCGGGTGGTCGGGCGCCCCAACATGGCGGGACGCGTTCCTTTTCGGTAGCCGATGCCTGCAACGTCATGCTCACCGGCTATACTTGTTCAATTATTTTTCAAATATTACATTATACAGACAAGCGAATCAACCACATCAGGAGGTCCAATGGCGGATAGGAAGATCATCGCTGTCGTCGGCGCGACGGGGGCACAGGGTGGCGGCCTGGTTCGGGCCATCATGGCGGACACGGATGGGGGCTTCACTGCCCGCGCCCTGACGAGGAACCCCGATTCCGAGAAGGCCCGGGAGCTCGCCGCCCTCGGAGCCGAGGTCGTCAAGGTCGACGTGGACGATCCGGCGAGCCTCGAGGCCGCGTTCGCGGGGGCATACGGAGCGTTCTGCGTCACCTTCTTCT
>CAJIAC010000003.1_pt1 | contig 16630 bp, 25 predicted proteins | sample 9198961 | NCBI WGS metagenome assembly CAJIAC01 (sample SAMEA7708276, study PRJEB35096) | sediment metagenome | biome: marine neritic benthic zone biome [ENVO:01000025]; feature: sediment [ENVO:00002007]; material: shallow marine sediment [ENVO:03000034] sea grass bed [ENVO_01000059] ... | reverse complement strand
CCGGCTTGGTCAGCGGTATCCGCGTGACCGTATCAGAAACTGGGATGGCTCTCATTCGACCGCTATCGACTAGCGAATTGTACTCCAGGACCTGCGGGTGATCCTCCAGTTGCCATCATCGGACCGCTCGGCCACGGACAGGTGCACGGCCTGGCTCGTGAGGCGGCTGACTTCACCGTCAGCGCTCTCGTACGTGAACGCCAGCGAGCCGGTCCCGCGCAGGTAGGCCATGTCCCCGCTGCCAACAACCTCCGCCACCTCGATCTCGTAACTCTCGATCGTCGTGATGGAACCGTCTCCAGGCCACCAATACTGTCGTATGGCCGAGTCACCTACGAGTGGCGGCACACCCGCGGGCATGAGCACCGCGTCAGGAGCGAGAGTCGCCATCACCGCAGTGCTGTCGTTCGAGAGCCACCCGGTGCGATATGCCTCCTCGAGCGCCCGGACGGCTACTTCGTCGGCCGGCGTGAAAGCCGGAGGGGCAGGCGCACACGCCGAGAGAGCGACCAGAGTCGTGAGAAGCAGGCGTCGCATGAGTCTCCTTTAACTGCAACAGGGGGCACTACGAGTCTACGACGTCTCGCCGAAGGCAGCGATCTCTTCGACGTAGGCCGCGTCGAACTGCAGCGCCTCAGCCAACCGTGACAACTGGGCCGCGTACGATGGATTCGCCCCGGTCAGGCCCAGCTCGCGGGGCAGGTTGTAGCAGTCCGCCTCGACGACATCACCTCTGTCCAGCAGCTCCACCTGGACTCGTTCTCGCAGGTAATCGCGGACGCTCGGCTCCGAGTAGAGCGCTCCGGCTTCAGGGTCGTCGAGCTCCATCACGATTCCATAGGCGCGGCTCGAAGCGGACCGCAGCAACGTGGCTCGCTCGCCGATGTGTATGCGGTAGTCGGGCAGCACTGCGGGCCCGACCATCTCCGGGTGCAGGCCCTTCTCGACGAGAAGAGACCGATCCATGAAGAGGCCGTAGAAGAAGATTTTGCTCACGGGTGCGGAGCGGTTCGCTGCGCGCCGAGATTCTCAAAGTAATCTGCCCAGGACTGGTGGTCCCTTCCGGCCGCTATCGAGAACTGGCTCGGACTGTCCATGGCGCCTTCCCGGATACCTTCGTAGATGCCAGCGATGACTCCCCCGAGAAACTCTCCAAGCTCCGCGATCCGATCGCGCCGGTACTCCTCGACTGACATCTCCCGGTAGCTGAGATTCGTGTCGAAAGCACGATTCAGGTAGCTCGCCAGCTGCGCCTGGGTGAGCGCCTCGCCATGCAGATCGTACGTCTGCCCGTTGTGTCTCTCCTCGGTCAGCATCCGCGCGTACGCGTAGCCGAGCTCGGGGCGGGTCGTATATCCGCACCTGCCGCCCCCGGCACAGTTCGCGATGCACCCCGCCTTCTTGTAGGCATCGATGTATTCAACGTCCGGCTCGATGTAGATCCCGTTGCGACCAATCGCCCAATCCAGGCCGCTGTCCGTAACGTCCTGCTCCGTTTGACGATTGCTCTGCACGATCGGAGAAAAGGCGTTTCCGGCCTCCGCCCCCTGCACGCTGGTGTAGACGATCTTGCCGACCCCTGCATCCCGGGCCGCACCGATCACGTTGCGGTGCTGTTCGACGCGCTTCGCGGGTTCGTCCATGCCCGACACGAGGAGGACGGTCTCGACAGAACGAAGGGAGTCCTCGAGATGGCTCCGAGAGTTGTAGTCACCCGGCCTGACCTCGACGCCCAGGTGCTCGGCCTTTGCGGGAGTGCGCGCCAGCCCGACCACGCGGTGCGTCCCAAAGCGAGACAGAGTCCTAATGATCTGGGAGCCGAGCTTCCCGCTAGCCGCGGTCACTGCGATGGTCATGGTGGAGTGGTCCTCCCAATCGCTGGTGGACATCTACAAGTCATCAATCGGGTCTGGCTGAGTCCCGTCCGTGTCCTCGAATCCGTATTCCCTTGCGAGTTCAGCGGAGACAAGAATCTGCCCGGTCTTTGTCATGATGTCCGGATCAGCAGCCAAAGCAGCGACGGCCCTTCCAACGAATTGAGCCGACTCCCTCTTGGGCTTGCGCGTCTTCTTCACATCGATCACATGGCCCGGATACAGGGAAACGGAAGCGACGTTGTGTGGCTTCAGTTCCACCGCCATGTCCTGGGCCAGACGATCAGCCGCTGCTTTTGATACGCCATACGGCACGTTGTCGTAGTATCTGCGTCCGGCATAGAAGGAGATGCTGACAATCAGGCCGTGGCCCTGCTTTGCCATGATCCGCGCGGCGAACACGCTGGCGACGTAGTTCGAACGCACGCCGACGGTGTGCATTTCGTCCCACAGCTCCAGGGGCTGTTGCCAGAACGGATCCTTCCAGTTGAAGCCAGGATTGGCCTTTCGATTTCGGAGGCGCTGGTACCCTCCCCACGCGTTGTTGACGAGGACATCCAGGCGTCCTTCCTGCTGCCCGATGCGCTCGACCACCGATCTCACCTGGTCATCATCCTGGTGGTCGCACGGAACAGCGACCGCCTTCCCACCCAGCGCGCCGACTTTGCTGGCGATCCGGTCGGTGACGGTTCGACCGGTGATGTAGACCGTTGCCCCCGCCTCGCACAGGCCCAGTGCGATGCCTCTGCCCACGCTGCGGCTACCGCCCGTGACCAGAGCGACCTTTCCATCGAGCGAAAGCATGGTCCCTTCCTCCCCCTATTCGTTCATGGCCTGGTTAGCTTGCCCCGCCGGTCAGGTCGAGCAGAACTCGGCCTTCACGGGCACCCTGCTCCACCAGCTCGTGTGCCGTTGCGACGTCATCGAGGGGCAGGACCCTTCCGACGCGGTAGCCAGCCCAGCCCTGCGCGAGCATCTCCGACAGGTCGGCGGCCGCTCGACGCTTCGCTTCTACCGGGAAGTCGTCACTCCCGAGGAAGTAGAGCCGCGCGTTCTTGAAGACCAGGTTCCAGAACGGGATTTCGGGATTCGCCTTGTTCGTGGCGTAGCTCGCGATAGAGCCACCCGACTTCAGAACCTGCTCATCCACTGCCACGTTAGCCTGGAAAGCGACTTCGACGACGTGGTCGACCCCGTCGGAGGTCAGGGCCAGCACACTCTCTACGATCTGCTCCGGGCCCAGTCCGTCCGTCCGGAGAACTTCGTCCGCGCCTGCGCCGAGAGCGATCGTCGAATCCGCTTCGCTCCGGACCGTAGCGATGACCCGGGCAGCCGCGTGCTTTGCGATCGCCACGGCCGCCATCCCGACCGCGCCGGCCCCGCCCTGGACGAGCACCACGCGACCTTTGACGTCTCCGCCCACATGAACGGCTCGGTGGGCCGTGATGCCGGGGATGCCCAGACAGGCTCCCTGGTCCAGAGAAGCGTTCGGGGGGAGTCGCGTGATCTGCTCCACCGGGACGACCACGAACTCAGCCGCCGTTCCGAACGGCCGATAGCTCTGCGCGCCGAAGCACCACACCCGTTCACCCACCAGCGCCTCAGGCACACCCTCGCCCACTGCGTCGATGCTTCCCGAACCGTCACTGTGAGGGATGACTCTCGGATATGGCATCCCGACGCCAAACGCGTCGCTGCGTTTCTTCACATCGCCCGGGTTGATGCCCGAGCGCTGGACTGCGATCCGGACCTCACCCGGGCCTGGCACCGGGTCCTCCATCGTGCCGACGACGAGGACGTCTCGGGCCTCGCCCTGGGATTGGTACCACGCTGCTCTCATGGGTCACGACCGCCTTGTCATCAGTGGCCTTCGGCTGGCCCATGCCTAGCGCCAATACGGCCGAGTATGGTCGCGCTAAGGACGACTCGGGCGCAGCAACGATCCGTCGCCAAAGCGGCGGAGGCTTCCCCTACCGACACACGCCCACCGCCATCCGAAGGTAGGTATCGGACGTCAACTGGTTCAGCATGAAGTCCGCAACGTCCGCCCGGGAAATTCGGGCCGTCAGTAGGAAGCCTCCCACGCGGCGACCATGATTTGAGCGACCGCGCTTGTCGCCATTGGTCAGCACCGCTGGTCGCACGATCACCCAGTCCACTTTGCTCCCCGCGATCATCCGTTCCTGCCGCGTCTTGTCCCAGAAGTAAAAGGCCAGAATCACAGGAATGACAAAGAACGTGTAGTACAGCCCCATACGCCCGGCACTGTCTCCGATGCCGAGAGAGGTCTCGCAGATCAAGCGCGGAACACCTTGAGTGTCCATGGCGCGCAGGATGTTCCTGGTCCCTTCGGAAAGGATGCGAGTCGGCTGGAAGAAGCGTTTGTGACCAAGTGCTGACAGCACCGCGTCCTGGCCGCACACTGCGGCTTTGACTGCACCCTCGTCGAGGACATCGCCCTGGATGATCGTCAGTTGCGGATGGTCGACTTGAAGCCGGGACGGATCTCTTACGAAGGCCGTTACCGCGTAGCCACGCTCCAGAGCTTGCGTGACAAGCTGACGACCCGTCCCGCCAGTCGCTCCGACGATCAACAGCCGCGAGGGATGCTGCCGAGGTCTTTCGTGCGAGGGGATCTCGTGCGAGCGGTGCCCCATCCGTGCCAGCGCGGCTGAGAGAGCGATCGCGTACGAGATGAAGACCAGAAGAATCGTCATGTTCAGATTGTCTGCGGCCCGGGGTGCGGGTCGGCAAAGCTGTTCGCCCCACCCAGCACCTCCGGGAAGATCTCCTCGAGACCCACCGACTTGAGCCGCACTGAGGTAAGCGGCACGTCGCCCAGGGTATGAACTACCGAACGTATGGGCACCTCTTCCGGCAACCACAGGACGGTGGCATCGGCGCGGCGACGGAAAGCGATGCCGAGCTGTCTGGCTCGGTGGCACACGGCATCGGGATCCTCCGATTCGACCACGGCGAGCACGGCCGCCGCGACGTGGCGTCGGAGTGCCTCCATGCTTCCTTCCACCACGATCTGCCCCGAGTCGATGATCCCGATGCGGGTGCCGAGTCGCTCCGCCTCTTCGAGATGATGCGTTGTGAGGAGTATGGTCCGCCCCTCACGCCTCAGGCCGTTGATGACGTCCCAGACCCGCTCCCGGATCTCGAGGTCGAGCCCGACCGTTGGTTCATCTAGAATCAGCAGCGGGGGGTCGTGGATGAGCGCAGTAGCCAGTTGAAGCCGACGTCGCATTCCTCCACTTAGCTCGGCCACCAAGGAGTCTGCCCGTTCCCGCAACCCGACCACGTCGAGGCAGTCCTCCGCGCGCTTGCGTCTCGTCGGCCCTCGCAGGCCGTACACGGTGCCGAAGAACTCCAGATTCTGGATACAGGTTAGATCGCGATAGATGGCGATCTCCTGCGGCGCGATACCGAGTCTCTCTCGCGGTACCTCGGTATGGCTCATCCCTCCGATCGTAACCGAACCCTGCTGCGGTCGTAGGAGGTCGCAAACAATGCTTATGGTCGTGGACTTCCCGGCACCGTTGGGGCCCAGAAGGCAGTACACTTCCCCCGCGGCGATGTGAAACGAGAGGCCGGCCAAAACGGAGAGGTCGCCGTAGGCCAGGTGCAGATCCCGGACCGACAGGTAGGGCGTATTCATAACGCCCTCTCCCGCTCCAGCATCTGCCGATACGATCGGGCGCCGATCACAAGGGAAAGGGCGGCGAACGCGAACAGGAAGGCGAGATGATCCTGCACCGCAGCCCACCCCAGGCCCTCTGCCGAGACCGCATCCAAAGCCTCGTTCATGTGGAAGATCGGGTCCAGGTGGGCCAGGGTGTAGAGATAGGGTGGCAGCATCGACGTTGGGAAGAAGGTCCCGCCCAGGACCAAGAGCGGGACGCCGATGGCCGCCACCGGCCCGTTCACGTCCTCAGTGCGCCGGGCGAAACGGGAGCCGAAGAAGAAGCCCAGTCCCACGTACGACGTTACGCTGAGTCCCACGATCAGCACGCCAAGGGGAACGGATCCAACGAACGAACCTCCGAATCCAAACGCGATCCCGTAGACGATAACGGTTTGCCCGGCACCGATGGCCAGGTAGGCCAACGTGACGCCCAGGAAGTACGAGGATCCGCCCAGCGGAGACAGCAGCAGGCGCTTCAGTGTGTTGCGTTCCCGCTCCGCGACGAGGGTGGCGATCGGTCCGCCGAGGCAACTGAAGAACAAAGCCGCGCCGATGAGAATGCCTGGAGCCATGAAGTTGAATGCGTTGGCCGTACCGCCGGCGCCTTCGGCGTAGATCAGCCCGAACAGCAACAACATCAACGCGGGAAAGAGGGCCCAGCCCACCAGACTGCGGCGAGATGACCACTGCTCGGTCAGAATCCTGCGGGCCACCGTGAACGCCAGCACTCAAAGCACTCCGGCGAGCGCTTGCGAGCCACCCTCAAAGGTCGCGGCGGCTGCAGCAATTCCTCGCAAGGAGGAAACGCCGCCCGCCCTATCCGTTTTCTGGCCCATGGATCCACTCCAGCGGTTCGCCGAACAAAATGCGGTGACCGTCCCTAGTGCGGAGGACGAACTCTCTGTGACCATGCGCTCTGTCCCCCAGTGGGACGACGATGTCCGCGCCACGCACCTGGACCTCGTCGTGGAGTGCATCGACCTCTTCGACCATGACATGCAGGAACCAGGAGTGGTTACCTGTAGCCTCAGCATCGACCTCATCGGGGCACTCACCGAGCATGAGTCGGATCGAATCTCGGGAGAGGAAACTCCAACCGGGTGCCTCGATCGAATCGAGCTCGAACCCCAATACGTCGATGTAGTAGCGGGTCGAGGCTTTCAGGTTGCGCACTGCCAATACAGAACGCGGTTGAACCAAGCGAGCCACCCGATCCTCCCTTCTAGACTCGCCGCACTCTGGCACCGAGTTCTTCGTTTCTGCCCAACGGTCGGCGCCCGAGCTGCGCGCCGACCGAGCCCGTGTTCCCCTATCTACGCGTCCTCTCGCAGGTTAGGCGGTCTGGCACCCCTTCAGGCACTCAGAATTACTCCGCCGGTCAGCGCTTGAGCTGGGGGCCGGCCAGGTTCGGTTGTCGTGTACCAATCGGCTGCCTCCGCGCTAGAGAGCTTCGAACTTGGCCTTCATTTCAGCCATCCACTTCATGCCCTCCTCTTTCGACTTGCTGGCGCTGGCGGCCATCACGTCCGCATGGTCAGACCTGTAGTGGGTCCGCATTTGCTTGAACCACTCGTCGAAAGTCTCGGCCGAGAAGGCCCGGTCGCACACGTCACAGGAAAGAGTCTTCATGATTCACACCCCATTTTTCAGTGTGTTTGTGTGTCATTCAGCGCCGCGTCAATGCTCTTCGATCAAGCTAACGGTGTCAGCCGCAGACGCGTGTTAGGTGTCACGCTGCCGCTACTTGACCATCTGTTTCAGCCAGTCCGGTGAAGCTTCCGTGGGACTCTGTATCAATACACGAAGGCCGTCCGGGTCCGTTAGCGTGATGCCCCGTTTGTCGAGATGGATGTCCACAGGACCTTCGAACTCTACTCCTCTTGCGCGCAGCTGCGTGGCCAGCCTGTCCACGTCGTCTACGATGAACGAAATGTGAACGCGATCCGGGTAGCCGGAGCAGGCGCCGATCTCGATTCCTGGCCAGCCGCCACCGAAAACGGAGAGACCTGGTTCGTGATGGTGGAGATCCAACCCCAAGATGTCGTGGTAGAACTCCATGCTCGCCTTCGGATCCCGCCCGAACAATCCGATCTCGTGAAGCTTCATGTGCCTGCTTCCCGTTCTCTTAGGTCTCGACATTCACGGTACACTAGGCTCTTGACTCTGAAAGTAGACGCGCCGCCTAACGGTTGGCCCTGAGGCTCTCAAAGGTCCTTTCTGAAGCAGCGCAGCAGCCCTGCGTCGTTGAAGCCGAGCGCCAGGTGAGCCGCGACACTGGCCATATTGTCAGCCTGGGCATCTGAGGCGAACTCAAAGCAGCCTTCTGTACGCGCCCACTCTTCTGCGGCCTCCAGCAGAGCGCGGCCCACACCACGGCCTCTCACGCGGAGCGCATCGTTAGCCAGGCCTGAGCATCGGACGGTTGCACGGGACGGACGCTGTACATCGACAGATATGCTCCTTGACGGTCGGCGCCCGAGTCTGTGAGGCCGCCGCCTTCGCTCAGCCCGGCATCAAGGCCAGGCAAACCCCCACCGGATCGCGAATGACAGCGTAGACGTACTCGCCGGTGAGCCCCTTTCTCGCCTCCACGACCTGACCACCTCCGCCCCGCACCCGAGCAAGGCTCTCGATGAGGTCCCCGACGGGTAAGCAGATCAACCACACGGGCGGTATGGACTGGTTCACCCCACGCGCATGGTGGACGCCGGCCACCGCGGTCCCGTCAGGCGTGCAAAGGGCGTAGTCGGCGTAGCGCTTCTCCGCATCCTCCATCACGACATCCTGCACGGACCAACCCACCACATCGCGGTAGAAGTCCCGAGTCGCAGATGCCTCGGAGACCGTCAGATCAAGGCAGGAAATCTGCCCAGCAGTGTCAGACGAGGCCCCATCCGGAACCGCGTGAGAGGCCACGACGGGTATGATTCCGAAGGCGGCCCCGTTCGGATCAACAAGCACGGCCCACTGACTCTGTCCACCAGCGTCCTTCTGGTGCATGAGCTCTCGCCCACCCAGAGCCAGAGCTCGACCGGCGCTGGCGGCCACATCAGCGACTTGAATGTGCGGCATCCATTGGAGCGGCAGGTCAGCATACTCCGCGCTCTGCTCTCCGAGGCCGATGATCGGGATGCCCACGTTGTTCATCAGGTCCTCGCGCCACAGGGGACTCTCTCCTGTGGTCAGGACGCGGGAGTAGAACTGCAACTCTCGCTCGTGCTCGGGCACGGCGATGTCGGCACTCAGTACCCCACCGACACTTGAGGGATGAAGGGCAGTCACCGTTCAGCTCCTTGGTTCACGATGCGGCGCACGGCCTCAGGCGGGCGGCGGCCTAACGTTCCGTCCCCTCTTGTCCTACGGCGACCAGCTCAGTGACGTCTTCTGCTCGGAGAGCTTCCAGAGTCTATCGGCCATTTCCTGGTTCAGGGCTACCTCATGTAACGGACACTCGCCGATCGGGCCGACCATCTCGGCTCGCTTCGTGGGTCCATATAGCGTTTCCGGCTTGAGCCCCTCTTCCGTTGCGCACATCACTTCGGGCCAGGAGCCCCTCTCGGCGGATTGTGCCATAAGGCGAGAGGTTATGGACCAGACGATCTTGTTGAAGCGGCTGGCCGTGTCCTTCAACAAATTGGTTCGTGACGCGCCGGGGTGGCAGACCTGGACTTCAACGTTCTTACCCGCAGCTTCGACACGGCGTTGCAATGCATAGGCGAACATCATCTGAGCCAGTTTGCTCTGAGCGTAGGAGTCCCAGGCGGTGTACTTCTTGTCGAAGTTGAGGTCTTCGAACTGAATCCTCTTCAGCCCCATCTTGTACGCGTTGCTCCCGACGACCACGATGCGCCCCCCCGACGCTTCGACCCGCTCGAAGAGCAATCCAGACAGTAGGAAGTGACCGAAGTGGTTCACACCGAGCTGGCTTTCGAAGCCGTCCACGGTGATTTCCTGTTTGGCCACCTGCGCGATGGCGGCGTTGCAGATGAGCGCATCGATGTGGTGGACCTTCTCCATCACCTCCGCCGCTGCTTCCCGCACGGAATCCAGCACCGCCAGGTCCATGCGCATGAACGTCACGTCAGCGTCACTGCCAAATTCCTGTCTCAAGGTCGCGATGGCGGCGGTTGACTTGTCCGCGTTGCGGTTCATCATCACCACTCTTGCGCCCTTGGACAGGAACACCCGAGTTGCCTCGAACCCCGCGCCGGCGTTGGCACCGGTGATGACATAGGTTTTTCCGGCAAGGGAGCCGAGTCGCTCCGGTGTCCAGCCCCTTGGTCCGAATCTCCGCGTGGTAATCGTTCAGCTCCTTGTGCTGCAGGCTTGGTTGCCAATCGAAGCCATCAGGGGCTGCTTCGCTCGCTTTCGAGGCCCGCCCGCCAAATGACGTCGAGAAGCATCTGGGTGCGCTCCGTCCCCGTCATCCACTGATCGCGCAGCGCCCGGTCGGCCGCAGCCGCCGCCATGTCCTCGAACATCAGGACCGACCCGCGCTTCGCGGAGGGCACGGTGATCGTCTGCCGTCCCGTCGGGCCTCGGACCATGAAGTCGGCCGAGCCGTCGCCGTTGTCAAACAGGAAGTTGTCCATGTACAGCACACCGGAAGTCCCTGAGATTCGCACGTCCGCCACGAATGCGGCCGAGTCGAAGCCACAATTCCAGGTCGATGTCAGTCCGCCGGCGAAGCGCAGTACACCGCTGCCGGCGGAGACCGCCCCCGTCTCCTCGTCGCGGCGCAGGAACGCGGCGGCGCCCTCGACCTCGAGGTCCGGCGGCAGGTACTCCACGACGGCTCGCATGTTGTACCAGCCGGCGTCGCCGATCGCGCCCATGGGCTCGAGGTCCGGGTTGTAACGGATATTGGATCGATCGGGCAGGCCGAATTGGAATGCTGACGCGAGCGACAACGGCCTCCCCACGAGCTCTGCGCCTCGCGCCCTGATCTCGGAGGTCCGAGGGTGGTGCGGGAAGTGAGTCCCGTCCATGAAGGCGACGTCGTGCTCCCGGCAGGCCGCGACGATCCGACGCACGGAATCCAGGCTCGCAAACGGCTTCTCGCCTAGCACATGCTTGCCTCCGTCCGCGGCGGCGAGACAGATCTCCTCCCGCACGCTCGTGGGCGTGGCAACGTAGATTGCGTCCACCACGTCCGACGCGATCATGTCCGCCCACGAGTCGAAGGCGTGTGTCAGGCCATGTCGGTCCGCGTACTCCCTCGCGGTTTCCATACGCCGGCTCGAGACTGCAGAGAGCTCGGCGTTCTCCGCCCGCTTGATCACCTCCGCCATGCTGGTCGCGATCGATCCAGTGCCGACGACACCCCAGCGCAGGGTACTTGCCGGTCGGGCGCCGGAGGACCTGTCCTTCACCATGCTCGCGGTGCCTAACGCCCCGGCGCCGAGAGCGCCGGCCGCCGCCACACGGACGAAGCTGCGGCGGTTCAGTCCGCCCCTATTGTGCCTTCCGGCCTCCGCACTGTCCTGCATCGCAGTTCTCCTCCTGTGCTGGTACTAAATCCCCCGCGCCAGCTCCTGGCGCGTGTCAGGAAGCGCCGGCCGCAGACTTGGGAGGTTTCCAGGCCATCCGTAGGCGACGGTTCCTCGCCGCACAGTCCCGGAGGTAGAGATTGATCAACGTCTGGTAGGGAATCCCGGTCTCACCAGCCAGCTGCTTGAAGTACTCGATCGTCACCTCGTCCAGACGGATCGTGACCCGCTTCTTCAGTCGCTTGGCGTACGGGTTCGCCCTGGCTTTGGAAAAGTCGTATTCGTCTCTCATGGCGCCCACCTTCGTGAGTACTCGCTTCGCTCCTTGCGGCTCGCCTTGCGGGCCGAGATCAGACGGATGACGCTCTCCGCTTCCCGGTAGCAATGACAAACGACTAGGGTTCGGAGATTCGCGCTCAACCCCAGAAGAACGAAGCGCTCCTCTTCTTCGGAGTGGTCGGGATCGTCCAAGAGGAGCGCCCGCTCATCGGAGAACACGGTGGTCGCCTCATCGAAGCTGACTCCGTGCTTCCGCTGGTTCGCGGCGTCCTTCTTCGGATCCCACTCAAACCGAAGCTCGTTCATGACCTAACTGTACATACAACGTACACATGAAACAAGAAGGTGTTCGCCTTCCTAACGGTCGGCGCCTGAGCTGCGCCGGGATGTCATGCTACTGCAAGCGCTGTTCGCCGGTCTAGCGGTCGGCGCCTGAGCTGCGCGCCGACTGGGCGCGCCGGATTCGGTCAGCTCAACGCCGACTTACGCCGGCTGGTGCGCGGTCGCGACGTGACAGATTCGTGACAGGTTGGGGTGGGCGGTTGAGTGTGCTTACCAAGAATGCCGTAGAATCGGGTACAAAAACTACGATAGTTGTTGTATAGTGGCGCCACCACCTTAGTCGAGGCTTCACTGCCTCGGCTGTTCAACGGCGCCGGATGCGACCTCATCTAAGAGGTCTGCCTTATCCCAATCGCGCAATTGCGCCAGGAGCCGTTTCCCGTACGGGCCGATGGTCCGGCGGGTATCGTATTGAAGCATCTTCTCTACCTCGCAGTGGTCTCCTTGACCTCCCTCGGCTTCATGGCCTGCGACAGCACCGTCGCGCCGGAGTCGGATGTGGCCCCCGCGAGCAACACAGCCGCAGCTTCGATGATTGCAAACCGCGGCTCGTGGAACGGGTGGCACGTGCACGATTTGCCATACGACCACCCGGACAAAGGCTTCACCGATGAGAATGGTCTCAGGCATGAGGACTACGACATCTGGCCGCTGATCTGGCAGGACTACCCTTCGGATAAGTCTCCGGTGGTGTATTGCATTGACGGGGCGGAGAAGCTGCTGGTTGGTGGAGACGGCGGCTCAAAGCTGGCTGCGGGTACCTGCCGGAACGATCTCTACATCATCCAGATCAAAGTAAACGATTCCGACGCGCCCGGCCCCAGCGCACGTTCAGGGTGGACGGAGTTTCCTCTGGGCAACGGTTTCACCTTGTACTATCGCCTCACCGCGCGTTGAGTCAGCAGACGAGGCGAGACAGCTGACTGACTCGTGACTGCTATCAGGATGCCCACCGGCTGAGCGAGTCGCCCTGCAGTAACGGGACGCAGTCCCGTGCTGCCATGCGCGGGACGGATCACTCGGCACGCAGCGTTCTCCCGGCCTGCTCAGGCTGTTCTGGGCAGGCCGGTGCTGTGTGAGCGCCAGCCGATACGCTGCCGATACTCAGCCTTCCGCCAAACGTCCCAATCGTGACTTGGCCGGTCGGAATGGAGTGGGCGTGAGGGTGAGAATCGAGGTCGGCCTGGGCGCTTATCGGGCACTCAACCCGCGAATCAGAGCGCGATCAAAGCCGCAATCTGACTCATAACCACCTGCTTGCCCAACGGTTAAGGAAGTGGACCGGCCGGGATCGAACCGGTGACCTCCTGCTCCCAAAGCCGCCGAGTTGACGACGAGTGACGCCGAAGGGCGCTGACTGACGCCGGATTCGGTCAGTTCAACGCCGACTTACGCCGGCTGGCACGCGCTCGCGACGTGACAGATTCGTGACAGGTCGGGATGGGCGGTTGTCGGCTACGGAGCTGTTCGTCCGTGATCTTCACCGCGTCAGCTCCAGGCGCGTGTTAGGCAGCGGCTCAGAAACGAGTCGGGCTTCAGCGCGCCACTGCGCCCACGAGTCCCTCGGCATCGCGGCGAACCTCTACCGGCTCAGATCGCCCCCAACAGTTCGCTGAGCTCAGGACCCGCGCTGTCACCGGCGAGCGACAGGAAGTCTTGTGCAACGGCGTGCATCTCCTCCCGCGCGGACTTGGCGTGACCGGCGATGGCAATGCGGCCGAAGTCGGAGTCGAGAAGCTGGCCAATCCTCCGCGCTCCCAGCCACGCGGGAATGTACTTCATCATCCGCAGGCCCCTCGGCAAGATGGGAAAGTCGGCGCGCTCCACTGCCCGAAACGCCGCAGAAGTGCAGCGCATGGTGCGCTTGAGGAGCGCACGGTCTGCGGCGACGCGGGCGGTGTCACAGTCATAGACATACGCGGCACCCGCGAGCGGGACCACCAATGCCAGGTGGCTCCATTGCCAGGCCATGATGGGCACGTAACGCTCGACGTTCATCCCGAGCGCGCCGATCTCCCGTTCCACGCGCTTCGCCGCTGCGGCTCCGTCGTCGAACGCCTCCCCGACGATGAGCCGGTCGAGAGGCAACTCCGCTGGCTTCTCCCTGTCCGCGAAGACGAGCACATCGTCTTCCCAGGTCCCACCTACGCCTGGAAAGCCTCCAAGCACTCGGTCGCGCCCGAGGACCTCGCCCGCGCGGTCGAATCCAGTTGTGGTGTTGCCCAGGTACCAGATGATGGGCCGACCCGGGAGCTGGCCGAGTAGACCGTCGAGCGATGGCCGGTGAAGGTCCTGCACGCAGACCATCGCAACCTCGTGCTCCTCCTCGACGGGCGCCCGGACAATGGACAACCGCGTCGTGCGCTCCTCGCCGGTAATGCCGTCTCTCAGCCGAAGGCCGTCCCGCTCCAGACGGTCGGCCTTTGCTCCCCGAGCGAGGAGGGCTACGTCCGCGCCTTTGTCCTGCAGGCGAGTGGCGGTGAAACAGCCGGTGACCCCAGCCCCCACAACGAGGATCTTCACTCCTGCCCTCCTTCGGGCAAAGGTCCTCTTCGAACCGTCGCTTGCCCGCTGCCTAACGGTCGGAATTCTGCTGCGGCAGCTTAAAGTTCGCCAGCGAGCGACCGCGAGCTGCCCGCGCAGCTTACGCGGACAGCAGCAATTCCTGTTGGGCGGCGCACCCGGAACGTCTCACACCGTTCACCGCTCTTTGAGAGCGGCGACCATGGACAGAATGTGCTCGACGACGAGCTCGGGGCGCTCATGGTGGACCATATGGCCGCTGCCCTCAGCTATAGACAGGTAGGACCGTGAAGAGAGGCCTAGCCATTGGTGTGAACCGTCGAGCCACAACTGCCGGTGAGCGACTAGGCTACCCAACTCGCCGAAGTCTTGAGAATCAGCAACGATCACGGTCAGCGGTAGGTCGTCGGGAAAGGCCGTGAAGTCCCACTCCGAGGGTACTTGGGCGCCCTCACGTTCAAGCCGCACCACCTCCGGGGCGCGCGCCGCCCCGTCGCGCAAAACCCGTTCCCGCTCAAACTGCTCGTCGGGCGTCAGGAGCCCGAAACGTAGTTGTTCGAAGTTCGGAGGAGGAGTCTCAAGAATCACGACCCCAGCCACCTCGTCAGGGAACAGCGTCGCGTAGCGAAGGACATGGACTCCCCCCATGGAATGGCCGACCAGAACGTGCGGACCCGATTGCGCGAGTGCTTCCACTACGTCGCGAAGCTCGCGGGCGATTTGGGTCGGTGTCCGGGGGGACTGACCTGGCAGGCTTTCGCCTAGCCCGGGACGGTCGAAGGTCACGACCCGTGCGGACGGCGTCAGCCGAGACAGGAGTGTATCCCAGGTCCGAGATGTCTGCCCAGCACCTGCCGCGAGGATGATCGTTACCGAACCCGTGCCCAGCGAACAGGCCTGAATCGAGCCTGTCCCCACCGGAATCAGACCGCATTTTTCCTGAGCGGAGGCGAACGCCGGCGCCCAAACAGACGCCAGAATGAGGCTCCACGCGCAGATCTTCACTCGCCTGCCTCCTACACTATGTCACCGCGCAGCCCAACGGTCGGCGCTTGAGCTGCGCGCCAGCCAGGTTCGATTGTCCATCATGTTACCGCGTCTGCTCCAGGCGCGTGTTAGGCTGTACCGCTACCACGGTGTAGGGAAAGTTCCTCTGGACCTGACTCCAACAGGTCAATGTCTTCCGCACGCTGGGCTAGTTTGATCGTGCCGAAAGCCGTGGCGCCGCCCATCAGGGAGTAGATACCGGTGTAGGCGATGAACCTGGGAAGATCGAACGGCCAGATCCAATAATCTTGCAGGAGGAGCACTACCTGCATTATCAAGGCCGACACGAGACTGCCGCCGAGCGCAAACCTCCATGGGCTCAACTTCTCCGCTCGCTGCTTCCGGAAGTTCGCCGCAATGAAGGCGGAAAACCCGGCCCCTACGAAGGCCCCGGTGACTCCGATGTCGACAGCCATATGAAGTGCGCTGTACAACTCGTAGGGCCAGACGAAGCGCCCTCCGGAAAGTGCGCGGAAGACGAGATGCAAAACGAAGCCCATGCCAAACCACGCGGCACCCCAGAAGAGAGCATTCATAGCCGCGCCACGTAGCCGTCCCAGAAGCGTGCTCATTCGGCGCCCTCCAATTCGTGCCCCTCTTTCCAGCAGCCTAACGGTCGGCGCCTGAGCTGCGCGCTGACTCTGATTGATTGCCAATAACGTTCACCGCGCCAGCTCCAGGCGCGTGTTAGGCTGTTCTATAGGCCCAAGTGCGGCGGGAGCTCTTCGAAACCTGACTCCAGCAGGTCAGTCTCGTCACCGCGCTGTGCGAGCTTGATGGTCCCGAAGGCGATGGTTCCTCCTACCAAGGAGTAGACTCCCATGTAGGCAATAAGTACTGGCAGATCCATCGGCCAAATCCACCACCCCCGTGAGAGCAACAGGCCAAGACTCACCAGTGCCGTCACGAGTCCGCCCCCGAATGCGAACCTCCACGGGCTCAGTCGCTCCACACTCTGATTCCTGTAGTTCGCAGCGATGAAGACCGAGAAACCCGCCCCTATGACCGCCCCAGAGACGCCTAAGAAGGCCGCCATATAGACGGCATTGTAGAACTCCCAGGGCCATAAGTAGCGGCCTCCGGACAACACCCGGATGACTGTGTGTACCACCAGACCAATCCCAAACCACCCTGCGCCCCAGAGGAAGGCGTTCCCAACCGCTCCGCGCAATCGTCTCAGCAACGTGCGCACTCGGACTCCTCACAGTCTTGAGGTTGTGTACCCGGTATCAGCCTAACGGTCGGCGCCTGAGCTGCGCTCTGACCAAGTTCGATTGCTTCTGGTGTTCACCGCGTCTGCTCCAGGCGCGTGTTAGGCATCGTCTTTGCCTCGCGACCCGGTGGTTCAGTGCGTGAGGCGCAGAAATAACCCGCCGGATCGGCGG
>CAJIAC010000052.1_pt1 | contig 17676 bp, 22 predicted proteins | sample 9198961 | NCBI WGS metagenome assembly CAJIAC01 (sample SAMEA7708276, study PRJEB35096) | sediment metagenome | biome: marine neritic benthic zone biome [ENVO:01000025]; feature: sediment [ENVO:00002007]; material: shallow marine sediment [ENVO:03000034] sea grass bed [ENVO_01000059] ... | reverse complement strand
GTGGACGCCTACGACGACTCGCCGCTTCTCAGCGCCCTGCTCGGTCCGTCGGGACTCCGGCTCGGAACGGACTCCACCGGCATCGCCGGTGAGCTGGGGCCGGTGGATTTCAGCCTCGGGATCATCACGGGCGATCGGAGCATCAATCCGATCGGTTCCTGGCTCATACCGGGGCCCGACGACGGTAAGGTGAGCGTATCCCGGGCGCGCCTGGAGGGTGCGGCGGACTTCATCGTCGTGCACGCCACGCACACGTTCATCATGAATCGGCGCGACGTCGCCGAGCAGGTGGCGCACTTTCTCGCAGACGGGTCCTTCAGCGGGGGAGAGCAGACGCGGCCATACGTGAGACGGCCCGGACCGCTTGTGACGCGCCGGGTGCAGAGCGCTGGGTCCTCGATCTCCGCGATCGCATGCTCGAATTCGACGACCTGGGCCTCTATGCCCTCGAGTCCTTCGGGGCGCCCCTCTCGTGCGAGGGCGGGGTCGAGACCGAGTTCGACGGACTCGAGTTCGGATCTCTCGCGCTGGGATTCTCGGAAGGCGCCGTGCTGACCGTGAGGACGGAGCCGCCGGAGGCCAGCGTCGTAGCGCTCCGGGCGCCGAACGGCTTCGAGGACGAGGACGCTGCTCGAGAGGTCCTGCGGGCGTACGCGGAGCGCATTGGACTTGAGATCGACTGGACTACTCCCGAGATGACGACCGAGGATGGCGAGACGGTCCAGCGTTTCTGGGATCCGGACACGGGCCTCAACGCTTCCGCAGTCCTCCGCTATTCCTCTGGTTCGCTGGTCGAGCTTGGCCTGAGCCTGGCCCTGTGAGATGAGGATCGACTTCGAGGAGGAGTTCGCGATCGCCGCGGACGAGGCGTACGGCTACTTCCGCACTCCCGCGGACTGGCCGCGCCTCTTTCCCGCTTTCGCCGGCACCTCGGAACGTGGAGACGGCTGGTACGCCGTGTCGTTCCGCGGTTTCCCGTTCCCGCTGGTTACCCGGATCACGAGGGATGAGGCCGACGCGTGCGTGGAGTGGACCTTCAGCGGATTCTGGATCGGCGAAGGAAGGGTAGAGCTGGAAGAAACCGCCCGCGGGACGATCATTCGGGGGTACGAGGTCGTCTCGCCGCGCGGGCTCTGGTGGCTGGGGCCCGCTGTGGAGCGCTGGTTACTGGAGGCACGCTTCCGGGCGGTCTGGGAAGGCGGTTGGCGACGTCTGCGCCGCCGGACCCAGAACGGTGATTCTACCGAACCTTCAGAGCACTAGGGTCCGCCATGCTGCACATCTATGTCGACGCAGACGCGTGCCCGGTGAAGGAGGAGGTGTACCGCGTGGCGCGGCGGTACGAGCTCGGCGTTACGCTGGTCGCGAATTCCTGGATGCGGGTACCGGGAGATGAGCGCGTCTCGCTGCAGGTGGTGGAAGACGGCTTCGATGCGGCGGACGACTGGATCGTGGAACGCGTCGAAGAGGACGACATCGTCGTGACCGCCGACATCCCGCTCGCCAGTCGCTGTATGCAGGAAGGCGCCCGCGCGATCGGAACGACCGGGAAGCCGTTCACGGATGACAACATCGGGGAGGCCGTGGCCACCCGGGACCTCCTCGCCGTACTGCGCGGCGGCGGCGAGATTACGGGCGGACCACCCCCGCTGACGAAGCGGGATCGATCGCGCTTTCTCCAGACGCTCGACGAAGTGATCCAGTCCATTCTGCGGAGCCAGCGAGGAACAAGGCCGTGACAGGGTTCGCAATTCTCCTGGCTGCGGGCATCCTGGCCGGCGGCGCGCTTCTTCATTGGGGCATGCGCTGGGGTTCGACGCCAGCCGAGCGATCCGGGTCCATGCCGGGCGACGAGTACCTGGCCGGCGGCCCTCCGGCCCGTGTCGCCATGACCCGAGCGATCTCGATCGACGCGCCCCCCGATGAAGTGTGGCCCTGGATCGCCCAACTCGGCCGTGGAGCAGGCTTCTACAGCGTCGACTGGCTGGACAATGGCCGCAGAGCGTCCGCCCGCCATGTCGTTAGCTGGATCCCGGATCCAGCGAGGGGCGATGCCACCGCGATCGGCTACCTGCGCCACCTCGAGCCGGGCGAGGGCCTTGCCTGGTGGGTGGACGAGGTACGGTTCGTAGGAGCGACCACCCGGCTCACGAGCTCCTACAGGGTGCAGCCTGAAGGCGAGGGCACACGCCTCATCAGCCGTATGTCCGCGGACGCTTCCGGCGCCTCCGCGCACCTGTCGCTGTTCGTGTTCCGGGTCATGGACGCGATCATGGCCACGCGTCAACTGCTGGGGATCCGGAATGGCGTGAAGGCGAGGCATGGGTCCCATGCGGAGTGGAGCGCCCGCGAGACGGGAGCGCCCGACCAGTACCAGCTGTACGAGGTCATCTACGCGTCCGGACGGAGCGCCGGCCTGAAGGGAAAAGAGCACGCGGGCCGGTACCGGGCGTCCGCGCTGCGGGACGGTGTGATTCGGGACGAGCCCGGCGGATGAGGAGCGACGTGGCAGCCCGCGAGTACGAAGAAGCGGATATGGAAGCGTGCCTCGCGGTCTTCGACAGCAACATGCCGAAGTACTTCACGCCGGAGGAGAGACCCGAGTTTCGGTCCTTCCTGCAGGCACTGCCGGGACCGTATCTGGTCCTGACGGATGCGGGTAGTAGGATCATCGGGTGCGGGGGCTACGCCATCGACGGGGACACCGGGTCCGCAGACCTATGCTGGGGAATGGTCAAGCTGGAGCTGCACGGAACTGGCCTGGGCAGGTTGCTCACACGGCACCGGATCGAGCGTTCCCTGGAGGATCCTCGTGTGACCGAGATCGCCGTGCATACGAGTCAGCATACCGCCGGCTTCTACGAGCGACTGGGCTTTCGCATCCTGTCCGTGACCGAGGACGCCTACGCGCCCGGCTTACACCGCTACGACATGCGCCTGAGCGCCGCGCACAAGCCTGAATGACTGGAGTCGAAGACATGCGTTTCGCCCTGCTGCTGCTCGTCCTGGCCGCGCCGCTTCAGGCCCAGACGACGCCCGTGTTCGCCGAAGCGGACCGGACGGAGAAGGTCCGGGCCACCGCCGATGCGGTCGACGAGAAGTTCCGGGAGTACGCCGAACGGCGCCGGATGCCCGGCTTCGCCTACGGAATCGTGCTGGACGGAGAGCTTCTCTACTCCGGCGGCTTCGGCTACGCTCGCCTGCTGCCTCCGACTCCGGCTACCACCCGATCGCTGTTCCGCATCGCCTCGATGAGCAAGAGCGTCACGGCCATGGCCATCCTGCAGCTTCGGGACGGGGGCAAGCTCGCTCTGGACGATCCGATCTCGAAGTACCTGCCGGAGGCGACGGGCCTCCAGCTGCTCACGTCGGATGCGCCCGAGATCACGATCCGGCACCTGCTTACGCATTCCGCCGGATTCCCCGAGGACAACCCGTGGGGAGACCGGCAGCTCGCGGACTCGGACGAGGAACTCCGTTCTCTGGTGGAGTCCGGGCTGTCCTTCTCCAACGCTCCCGGCGTGGAGTACGAGTACAGCAATCTCGGCTTCGCCCTCCTCGGGCAGATCGTCCAGAAGGTGTCGGGGGCGGATTTCCGGGACTACACGCGGGCCGAGATCTTCGAGCCGCTCGGAATGAACGCGACGGTGTGGGAGTACGAGAGGGCGGATCCGGATCGCCTGGCCCTTGGATACGACTGGGTGGACGAGGCATGGATCAACATTCCGCTCGAGCATCACGGCGCGTTCGGGGCAATGGGCGGCCTGATCACCTCCATCGAGGACTTCACTGCCTACGTCGCCCTGCACCTACAGGCCTGGCCGCCGCGGAGCGATCCGGACACGGGCCCCCTCAGGCGAAGCTCCCTGCGCGAGATGCACCACCCGTGGCGGTTCGCCGGCGTGATGGCGAACTATCGCTACCCCACCGGGAGAGAGTGTCCCTCCGCGCGGGCCTACGCTTACGGGCTTCGTTGGGTCGAGGACTGCGAAGGCCGCGTGATGATCGGACACAGCGGTGGACTGCCCGGCTTCGGAAGCAACTGGACCATGATGCCGGAGTACGGACTGGCCGTCATGTCGTTCGACAACGTCACGTACGGCGGCACGAGCACCTTGAATACGGCCGTGCTGGACGGGATCATCGCCGCTGCCGACCTGAAGCCGCGCGAGCTCCCGGCGTCGGACATTCTCGAGCAGCGAAAACGTGAGCTGGCCGCCCTCCTTCCTTACTGGACCGACGCGGAAGACAGCGGGATCTTTGCCGAGAACTTCTTCATGGACAACCGGCTCTCGGACCTGGTCGACCGATCCCGGGCGGTGTACGCCGGTGCAGGTCAGATCGTGGGGATTGGGGAGCTCCGGGCCGTGAACCAGCTCCGTGGCACTTTCCTCATCGAGGGTCTCGATCGCAGCATCGAGGTGTTCTTCACGCTCACGCCGGAGCCCGTTCCCTTGATTCAACAGGTCCGTCTGGGGATCGTGGAGTAGCGCACCTGGCCCTCGACGCCGGCGGTCAGAGGTGACGGCCGGTGAGCGGAACGCCCCTTGCACGTTGGCGACGAACTCGATCATTGTGCCACGCGGAGCCCTGCAAGGTGGGGCGCACGGTGGCATAACGCCCCGCACCCGAAAGAGGGGATCGCCCGGTGAATCAGCCGTTCGTCGATCATTACGAAATCCTGCAGATCAGCCAGAACGCGGACCAGGAGACGCTGGAGCGCGTCTTCCGCCTGCTGGCCAAGCGCTATCATCCCGACAATGCCGAGTCGGGCAGTGAGGAGGCGTTCCGCGAGGTCCACGAGGCTTACGAGGTCCTGAACGATCCCAGCCGGCGGGCCGCCTACGACGTGCAGTTCGACAAGCACCGGAGCATGCAGTGGCAGGTGTTCGACCAGGACGCCACGCGCGGCAGCCACCAGGAGGACCAGAAGATCTTCAGCGGGGTGCTCTCGCTGCTGTACGCGGCGCGGAGGCAGAATCCCGAGTTCGGCGGTGTCGGCGGAGTCGACCTGGAGCGAAAGCTCGGGGTTCCGCGCGAGCACCTCGAGTTCCCGTTCTGGTACATGAAGAAGCGAGGCTGGATCGAGATCCTGCAGAGCGGCCAGTACGCCATCACGATCGACGGCATCGAGGAAATTCTGACACGCGAGGCGACGGCTCCGGTGCAACGCATGCTTACCGAGGGTGACGGAGACTCGTCGGACTCGAGTGAGGCGCAGCCCCCGGGCCCGGAGTGAAGGAGTACCGTCGATGAGCCAGGAAGCCGGATGGGTCGTTCTCGCCGAATTCGGCGCCCCCTACGAAGCGGAGATCGCTGCCGGGCGGCTGGAATCCGTCGGGATCATCTCACGGATCGATCACGCCGGTGCGGTGGGGATCTTCGGGCCCGGTCATGGGGGCACGTCCATTCGGGGCGTCACGCTCTACGTGCCGGCCGATCGCCTGGATGAGGCCCGGGAGGCACTCGACTACGGAGACGAGTCTTAACCCCCGGCCAACGATGACCAGCGAGCCACGCTCGGCTGCGCGCGCGGCATCGACCGCGCTCATCCTCCTCTACGCTGCCTCGATGCCGGCCTGCCGCAGCGAGTCGAGTCACCCGGCTGCCTCCGACGAAACCGACAGTTGGATCGTATCGGAGGAGCCGAGCCTCAGGATCGGCGTTCTGGATGGCGACCCCGACTACCAGTTTTCCCGCATCTCCGCAGCCGCGCGAACCCCCGGTGCCGGGTGGGTGATCGCGGATGGGGACGCCGCCGTGGTCAGAGCCTACGACTCCGCCGGCCGGCTCGTGCGAATACTGGGGGCGGCGGGCTCGGGACCCGGCGAGTTCGAGCGCCCGACGCAGGTGCTCAGCCTTAGGGATGGGTCGATCCGGGTCTGGGATGACGCAGCGTTCCGCGTCACCGAATTCGATGCCGACGGCAAGCTGGCGAACGTAGGCTCGTTCAGCCGAGAGCGAATCGCGAAGGCTGCAGAACCACCCCTGTATCCGGCGTTCGGAACTCTGCTGAGCGACGGGACCCTGCTGGTTCGCCTGATCCACAAGAGTGGGGAAGCGTCCAGGGGGCGCACGCGAAACCGAATCGGCGTTCTCCGCGTGAGCCGGGACGAGTCCAGGATCGACACCTTGTCCTTCTTCCTCGGCGCGGAGCAGATCTCGATCGAGTGGTCGAAGGGGTCCTTCCCCGTGACTCCTCCGCTCGCTCGGGAAACCTCGATCGCGACTCAGCCGAACGCCCCGCGAGTGTGCATCGGCGAACAGGAGCGGGGCGAAGTGAGGTGCTACGACCCGGCCGGATCAGAGATCGTCGTCGAGTGGGCGGCCGAGCCCGTGCCAGCTGAGCCCGGCGGAGCGGCCGTGGCTGCGTGGCGCGATTCGATGACGGACCTGTACGCGCAGAAGGTCACGCGTGAGGACGCACGGCGCATGCTCTCGCAGGTCCCGGCTCCCACGGCGTACCCGCCGTACACGGACCTGGTGCTGGACCGCCGGGGCCGGCTGTGGGTCAAGATCGGGCGGGCGGCCGACACGGCGGAAGCCGACTCGTACCTGGTATTCTCTCCAACCGGCGAGGCGCTGGGCACGGCCTCCGTTCCACCGATTCGGATCCTGGAGATCGGAGACGACTACGTCGCGGGCGTGTCTCACGACGAGTACGGGGTCCAGTACCTGGAGGTGTTCGAGATCACTCCTCCCGACCTCCCGACTGACGGCTAGCCGCGCGCCCTCCAGGCGGCGATGACGTCGGCCTCCCGAGCCATCAGCGATCCCTCTCCCGAGGTCATCCGCTCCATCCGCTCCTCGGACACGACGCCCGAGTACCACCATTCGTGAGTATCTCGGACGGTCTCGGCCAGCGGCATGAACGTGAGCCCGCTTGCGACCGCCTTCTCCACGCTGGCCCGGGCCGTCCCGTAGTTGTCTCCGGTGGACAGTACCCACGGCGTGACCTCCGTGATGTCGTGCTCCAACAGGAAGTCGTAGTCGGTGACGGGCACGTACTCGATCGGATTGCTGAATGCCGCATGGGCGCCGTAGACGAAGGCGTGCATTCCCATCGGCGATGCCGGGCCGGCGACGTTGAAAGCCCCAACGTTGCGCTGCTCGATGAGGCGCACCATGAAGGCCGAGACGTCGCGCGCGTCGATGAACTGCACCAGGTCGTCGGCCTTGCCAGGGACGAGCACTTCTCCGCCGAGCGGAAGCCGGACGGGCCAGTACGTAAACCGCTCCGACCGGTCACCCGGGCCTACCATGTAGGTCGGCCGGGAGAGGATGGTTCGGTCCTCGCCGAAGACGCGCACGACCTCTCTCTCGGACAGCGTCTTCATGACCGCGTATCCGTATTCCAGCTTCTGCACTTCGGTCAGCGTGTCCTCGGGCGGGATCTCATCGTTCAGGACGTCGTCTTCGAGCAGCACGTCGCGCGTGTACGGGTAGTACACGCCGATGGAGGACGTGTAGAGATAGAGATCTGCTGCGTCCCGCAGGAGCTCTGCCGAATCGGTGGCCCACTGCACCCGGTAGCCGGAGTTGTCGATCACCGCGTCCCACGACCGTCCTTTCAGGGCCTCGAGGTCGCCGTCCCGGTTGCCCACCAGTTGCTCGACGTGGTGGAACAGGCCCTGGTGGACCGTGGGCTTCGACCGGCCGCGGGTGAACGTGGTGACCGAGTGACCCCGGTTCAGCGCGTAGGCCACCAGGTGCGGTCCGATCAGGTGCGTGCCGCCGAGCACCAGGAGGTTCAGGGGATGCGGCGACGGCTCCGGCTGCGCCGTCTCGACGCCCGGTCTCGGTATGGCGAGAAGGGGTCCGCTCCGACCGAGAACAGCGAGGGCAGCGCCGGCCGTCAGCCCTGCTCCAAGGAATTCGCGCCTCGAGGTGGTCATCGCACTCTCCGGTGGTGAGGTGAGGTCACTCCAGCGTGCCGAAAAAATAGCCCTCTCGCTCGACGGCGCGCGACACTGGAGCGCGGGCGCGTGCGGCCGATCCAGCTGCCGGAGTTGCTGCCACACGGGCTGCGGGCGCAAACTGTCGCCGAACGGTGTGCCCACATCGCTGGAGGCGATTACGAATGAGTGTCCGGATCCTGTCCGAAACCGATGCGCCGGTCGTGACCGAGATCCTGTGCGAGGCGTTCCACGACTATCCCGTGATGCGCTGGGTTCTTGCCGACTCCGGAGCGGAGTACGACCGGCTTCTGTCCCTCATGGTGGGCTACTTCGTGGCCGCACGCGTCTTCCACGGGGAGCCCCTCCTGGGGGTCGATCACGGCGACGGCCTCGGCGCGGTGGCGATCCTCTCCAGTTCCGACGGTCCTCCGTCACCCCCGGAGATGGCGGCAGAGCGCGATGCCGTGTGGCGGGACCTCGGGCCCCGGGCGCTCGCACGCTACGAGGCATTCGGCGACGCCTTCGAGAAGCTCCTGGTCTCGGGATCTCACCTGCATCTTAACATGATCGGTACCCGGGCCGAGTGCAGGGGAATGGGCTACGGAGGGCTGCTCATGGACTACGTGCACTCGATGTCAGAGAACGATCCGGTGTCGAGAGGCGTCTCGCTGACCACGGAGGATCCCGCGAACGTGCCCTTCTACGAGCGCTTCGGGTACGAGGTCACGGGCCACGCCCGCGTGAGCCCGGAGGTGGAGACCTGGGTCTTCTTCCGTCCCGACAACCCCTGAGGCTGAGGCGCTACGGCGCCGGGTCGATCCGCCAGGCCCTGCTTCCCGCCAGGATGTACAGCTCGCCCGCCGCGTCGCGTCCGAAGGAGTAGACGTTTCCGATGTCCGCGATGGACCATTCCCGCTCGTCCGTTGCGACGCCCAGCGAAGGGTCCCAGCGGAAGCTCCGCAGCCATCCATCGCAGAAGTCCGAGTAGAAGTACGTGCCCGCAAGCGCCGGGATCGCGGAGCCGCGGTAGACGTGCCCTCCGGTGATCGAGCAGCCGTCCGCGTGACTGTACGAAACGGCGGGATCCGTGAGCCCCGTCCGATTGCAGTTGGATTCCGAGTAGCACTCGGGCCCCTCGACGATGTTCCACCCGTAGTTGACCCCCGCCTCATCCAGCGGGACGACCGTGATCTCCTCCCACTCGTTCTGACCCACGTCCGCGACGTAAATGAAACCGCCCTCGGAGTCGATGTCGTTTCGCCACGGATTCCGGACGCCGGACGCCCAAATCTCCGGTCGACCTCCGCCGGAGACGAACGGGTTGTCCGGGGGGATGGTGTACGGGTCGCCGCCGTCCACGTCGATCCGGAGGATGGACCCGAGGAGCGTGTCCAGGTTCTGCCCGTTGCCCTGTGGGTCTCCGCCGCTGCCGCCGTCCCCGAGCGGGACGTACAACAGGCCGTCCGGGCCGAACAGAAGCTGGCCGGCGTTGTGGTTTCCGAACGGCTGCGGGACGAAGAGAATCTCGTTGAGAGTCGACGGGTCCAGTGCCAGGCCGTCGGCGCTCTCCGTGTACCTCACCACCCGCGTGTCGCCCGCTCCGTTGGTGTAGTTGACGTACGCATAGCCGTTGGATCCGAAATCGGGATGGAAGGCGAGACCGAGGAGGCCCTGTTCGTTGCCGCCGGATATCTGACTAGTGACGTCGAGATAAGGCGTCTCCCGAAGCTGCCCACCTTCGAAGACGCGGATTCGGCCCCTCTGCTCGACGATGAACAGGCGCTCGTCGTCCGGAATCCCCACGAGCTGAACCGGCCGCTGGAGGCCGGACACGACCTCCGTGAGGACGATGTCATCCGCCGTCGGAAGCGTCGCGGTGACGCCCTCGCTGCCGCACCCGGAAGCGGAGACCGCGATGGCCGCGATTCCGATCATTCCGAGCAGGTACCTGTGAAACGAATTCACCCTCTGCTCCCCTTCGAGTGTTCATCGACGATCGCTCCGGCGCCCAAACCACTATCTTAACGCGCAACCGACCCTCCGTCTTGGAGTCGAGCACATGTGGTCTGAGCGGGTCCTGCCTATCGCGGCGACGTGTGCCGGTATCGCGGCGATCCTCGTCGGAGTCGCCATGATGGGCGCCTACGTCCTGGAAGCCGTGATCCGGAGGGTGGGCGAGCCGGATCAGTCTCTCCTCTTCTGGTACTTGCCGCTGCTCTTCATCGGCATCATGTGTACGATGGCCGGAATCGGAGCTACGGCCTGGGGCGTGTCGCGGCTGCGATCGTCGAAACCATCAAATGAGGGCGATCGAGAATGACTGAAGACACGTCGGGCGCTTCCGCAAAAGGAGCCGGCGCCGTGAGCCACGAATGCGAACTCGGCTTCGCCGACCTGTTCCGGATGGCGCACCAACGGGACTGGACCCCAGAGGAAGAGCGGAGCTTCGAGGGGCTGGAACAGGAAGCCCGGAACTCGATGGTCCGGGATCTGGCGCAGAAGGCGGGCGGGGTACGCACGGCGGACCGGATCGGGACCGACGGCGTCACCTACACGGCCTTCTGGATCGATCGGCCCACACCGTGAAGCTCTGGCTGGGCCTGCTCGTTCTCGTCATGGCCACCCCTCCGCACGTCGGCGCGATCCAGGATGTCCAGGGGACCGTGGAGGCGGCGCCTCCGGCGCACGCGTTCCAGGCCTGGGTCGGGCTCTACGATCCGGCGCAGCTTACGTGGCTCGAGAACGAGAATCGGATCGATGTCCTGTGCGCCGACGCGCCCGATCCCTATGCGTGTCGAGAGGAGATGCTCGGTCCGGCCGTCTCGGTTCACGATCTCCGCCGGGCTCCGGACGAGGCGGCAGAGGCGCTCGGAGAACTCATCATCGTAGCGGTTCCCGGCCGGCCGCTCAGCGCACGGTTTCGCGCCAGGGGCTCGACCGGGACGGTCCCGTTCAAACCGGATCTGTACCTGTCGGATTGGGGGTACGGTCCCTACTTCCACCACACGTTCATCTCGAGGGACGCGGACTGGTTCCAGCTTCCCCGCGGACCGTGGAAGGAGACGGTCTGGATTCAGCGGGTTGTCGAGGGCGGTCACGCCGGGGCGCTCGCAGTACAGGCTGGCGACGCCATCGAGATCGACGGTACGGGGTGGACCGTGCTCGACACCGAGCCTGACGTGCTGCTGCTCCGTCCAGAACAGCCGGCCGACTTCTGGTGCGGCGAAGGCGAGCCCCCCGAAGTCGAGCCCGGTGAGGAGCGCCGGTACACGCGCGCGGAGTTGAGCGACGAGAAGGGCCACCTGAGATTCCGACTGAAATACCTCAAGGGATGCTGATCACACCCGTCCATCGGGTCGCCTGAGCAGAGGAGTATCGATGCGTATCAAGCTCTCGGAAGAGCGGCGCGAGGTCCTGGTGGCCGAAGTGCAACAGCTGTTCTCCGAGGAATTCGAGCGTGACCTGAGCGCGTTTCAGGCCGATCGCCTCATCGACTTCTTCCTCACGCAGATAGGTCCGCCCGTCTACAACCAGGCCGTTCAGGATGCACGTGCATTCGTTCTCACCAAGCTCGAGGACCTGGACGGCGAGGTCCACGAGCCCGAGGCAGCGGACTGAATGATGAGAGCCATGATGCGTTTCGGGGCGCAGATGCTCCTGCTCGTGTTGGGTGCCGTGGGCATGACTGGACCCGTGAGCGCCCAGACGAACTCGGATCTCGCGGCAGAAGTCAGAGCAACAGAGGCGGCGTTTGCCGCCACCATGGCGGCGCGTGACCCGGCAGCCTTCCGCTCGTTCCTCGCCGAGGAGGCGGTGTTCTCCACCGGGGAAGTGCTACGGGGCGCCGGTGCGATCGCGGACGCGTGGAGTCCCTACTTCGAGGGTCCGGAGGCTCCGTTTTCCTGGGAACCGGAAGAGGTCGTGGTGCTCGACTCGGGTACCCTGGCCCTGAGCAGTGGGCCGGTGCTCGATCCCGAAGGAAACCGGATCGGCACCTTCAACTCGGTGTGGAGATGGGACGCGGACGGGCGGTGGCGGGTGATCTTCGACAAGGGGTGTCCGTAGTACGAGTGTCCGCAGTCGCCGAGTCTCTCTCTCGCGTTCACCTCTGCGAACTGCCAGCCAACACTCGCGATGACGATTCGCTATTCTGGGGAGGAACACGAACCGGCCAGCGATGCCGCGTGACTTCGGCGGTCCGCAAGGCGACCCAATCGAAAGGTGTCGGAATGCTACGCACGACAGCCCTCTTGATGATGGTCGGCGCACTCGGCGCCGGGAGCGCCACTCAGGTATCCGGGCAGGACGCCCCTGCGGAACTGGCTCTCCTGAACGGTGATCATCGGGTCCCGGTCGTCGCCTTCGGCCCGTCGGCTGAACTGCAGGTGGGGCAGTTCGATCCCCCGGCCTCTTCGGGCGACTTCTTCTTCGTCGCCGAGCGCGAGGCGTTCTTCCATCCCGATATCGACAAGATGGGAGGCCAACAGACCACGAGCGGCGCAGCCACCGGCACCTCGAACGTGGCGAGCTCAGCGAGCGGCGCGGCGAGTAGCGCCGCCGTGGCCTCCTCTGCTGCCGGAGCGGCGGGAGAGACCCCGGCCCCGGCGACCACGGCCACGCCGCAATGGCGTTCGGTGGGCGCGCATGCCTTCGAGCTGCTACATGACGGGACCACTTACAACTGCATGGCCGGCAAGATATCGGAGGATTCCGGGCAGGCGTCATCTCTCGGAGACGGGGCAGTGGACCTGGAGGACCCTCGACTGTACCGGGTACAGTGTATGGGCTGGACCGTCGCTGAGTGACGGGATTCGCGCGGAGGAGTCGTGACTTCCAGAGATGAAGCGGGCTTCGTCGAGCTCTCGCCGGCCAACATCGACGGCGAGCACATCTGCTGCGCCATCGTGGGGAAGCAGCACCAGGAAGGCGTCGATCGTAAGAAGGCCTTTCTGTCATCCGGATTCGAGCACGGGCTGGTGTTCCGAAAGCTCGACGTGCGCGGCAAAGTCTTCGTGGAGTACGCCCCGGCGGAGTACGCCTGGCGGCCGGTGGTCGCCCCCGGGTACCTGGTCATCCATTGCCTCTGGGTGTCCGGCCGATACAAGGGCCAGGGCCTCGGCCGGGATCTTCTCGATCATTGCGTAGCCGACTCCGTTGAGACCGGCGGCGTCGTGGCCGTCAGCGGGCGCGCTCCCTACCTGACCGACACCCGCTTCTACCTGCACCACGGATTCGAGACGGTGGACCGAACGGACACGGGTTTCGACCTCGTGTGTCTTCGGCGCGATCCCGGAATCCCGCCTCCACGGTTCGGCGAGAACGCCAGGCGCGGGACGGTGCCGGAGACCGGCGGCGTGCACTTCGAGTACGTGTACCAGTGTCCCTTCGTCCCCGGCTGCGTCGAAGAGATGTCGGCGGTGGCGGGCGAATTCGATCTGCAGGTCACGCAGCGCGAACTCACCACGGTTGAAGAAGCGCATCACGCCGCCTCGCCGTTCGGGACGTTCGGTGCCTTTCTGCACGGCCGGCTGGTGACGCACGAGCTGATGAGCGGCAACAAGTTCCGAAAACTCCTGACGACGGAGCTGACGCGGTAGCCGCCGATGGAAGGGAAATTGCGATGAGTTCCTGGCTCGACGGCCGGATCGAGATCGAGACCGCGGATATCACGACCCTGGACGTGGACGTGATCGTCAACGCCGCCAATACGTCCCTTCTCGGCGGGGGCGGAGTGGACGGCGCGATTCACCGGGCTGCGGGGCCCGAGCTCCTGGAGGAATGCCGGACCCTCGGCGGGGCCGAGACGGGCGAGGTGAAGCTCACGGCGGGCTACCGCCTGCCGGCTCGCTGGGTGGCGCACGCGGTGGGGCCGGTGTGGCACGGCGGCGACCGTGGCGAGCCAGAGTCCCTGGCTTCGTGCTACGCCCGGGCCCTGGAGCTCGCGGCCGGCGTCTCCGCCGACTCGATCGCCTTTCCCGCCATTTCCACCGGCGTATACCGGTACCCGCTCGCCGACGCCGCCCGGATCGCCGTCTCGACGGTGCGGGTGTTCCTCGAGTCATCGCCGCTGCCTCGACGTGCCATGTTCTGCTGCTTTTCCGCCGCGGACGCGTCGGTCTATGAGGAAGTTGCCTCCGAGCTGCTGGCTGGAGGAGATCCGGCGGAATGAACGACCAGGGGCCCGTGCGCTCCATCATGGGGCCGCTGACCGAGGCGGACCTGCTGCCGCTGGAGCCGGATGTCAGACAGATCTGGATTCGTGAGAGCCTCTCGCAGCCCGACTACGAGCGCATCGCCCGGACGTGCGCGGGCCGGGATGACGTGCACCTGTTCATGCAGAACCAAGACGAGGATCTCTCGATCCTGGAGGCGTTCCCCGGGCTCCGAAGCTTCGAGGTGGCCAGCCTGAGACTCCGATCTCTGGACGGCATCGAGGCGGTCGCTGACACTCTGGAGTCGCTCTCCATATCGGACACGCTGAAGAAGGTCAAAGTGGACCCGCTCGCCGGGCTCGGCAGACTCCGCCACCTGTATCTCGACGGGCACCGCAGCGGAATCGAGGTCATCGCCGGCCTGACCGGATTGGAGAAGCTGACGCTCCGTTCCATCACGCTGCCGGATCTCTCGATCCTGCTCCCGCTCGAGAATCTGTGGTATTTGGACCTTAAGCTTGGTGGCACGAAGGATCTAGCCTTGCTGCAGGAAGTCGGAAAGCTGCGATACCTGGAGATCTGGAGAGTGCGAGGTCTCTCGGACCTGTCGTCACTCGAATTCCTTCCGCACCTGGAAGAGCTGCACCTGCAGTCGATGAGTCGAGTGGAAAGCCTGCCGTCCCTGGCGGGCGCCTCTTCGCTCCGGCGGCTGAGCCTCGACAGCATGAAGGGCATTACTGACTTGCGGCCGGTCGCCGACGCACCGGGTCTCGAGGAGCTGCTCCTGGTCGCAATGGGACACCTGGAACCCGCCGACCTCGAGTGCTTCGTGGGCCACCCATCCCTGGCGTATGCCGTGTTCGGCCTCGGGAGTCTGACGAAGAACCGGGCGGCCAAGGCGCTGCTTCCCCTGCCGCACCCCTCGGCGAGAGCCTAGCGGAGGCCCCGTACCGCGTCGCCCCTGATGTCGAGCACCTCCGTGGGGCCTCCGTAGTGCACGGCCATGCCCACGTCGATGCACCAAACGCGGCCGCCGCAGTACGAGGTGATTCCCGCATCCTGGATCGTGTGCCCGACCACCAGCCGGTCCACGTCCAGGCCGTCGAGCACCTCGGCCAGAGTGGCACAGGCTTCCTGGCCGGGCGCGTCGGAATAGAGACGGTTCCACACGGGGCTGAGATCCCCCCGAATCCACTCGGGCTGTTCGGCTTCGCCGCGCAGCCAGGACCGGACCTTCTCGTTCATCCAATCGAGGCCCCAGTCGACGTGCTCGGGCAGAACGCCACCGTGCGTGAACAACGTAGACCCGACGATGAGAAAGGTGTGGTTATCTGCCATGAGCCGGGCGAACTCGCCGCCCGGCCGGAGCGCCTGCGCCCGGGCCCGCTGGTGCGGCTCGAGCGTGGCCAGGAAAGAGTCGACGGCGACTGCCGTCGTGACGTCCTCGAAGTCGGCCCAGCCCCCATCTGTGACGTAGCGGTAGTCCAGGTAGGCGTTCATCAGCTCGTGATTGCCGTTGAGCATGTAGATGGCACCGCCGGCCGACGCGGCCTGCTCCTGCAGGTCAACGAGCAGACGGAGGATCGCCTCTTCCTCGTCTCCCCGATCGAGGATGTCGCCCGTCTGCACGAGCACGAGGTCGCCCCCGATCCAGGTGTCGGTCGAATCGATCGCTCCCGCGAGCCTCAAGGCTTCGCGCGTCGCGGAGAGGTCTCCGTGCAGGTCGCCGACGGCCACGATCCGCCCCGCTGCTTCCTGACGCAGAGCGTGGGGGTCGGGGTCGGACGCCGGTTCGGGCGTCACGACTTCGAACGAGCAGGCCGCGAGCGGGAGGGTGATAGCCACGCCCGCGCGTCGAAGTCCGGCCAGCCAGGTCCTCACCGCGGCAGTACCGGCAGGCGGAGCTGCGAAGGGTGCTCCGCCGAGTGATGCACCTGGTTGTTCGCCACCACGCCTTCCGTTTCGCCGTAGTTGTTTCCGCCCGTATTAAGGTTGCGGGTGAACCGCGGGAAGTTGGAGCTGGAGACCTCGATGCGCAGGCTGTGTCCGGGGGCGAAGTAGTTGGATGTCGACATCGGGCTGACCTCGAGCTCGTACACCTGGCCGGGCTCCATGAATACCTGCCGGTCGTATCCCTCGCGGTACCGCACCCGCTGGATGGTCTCGTCCAGGTTGTAGGCCCTGCCGTCGGGATAGACGTCGAGGAGCTTGACCGTGAAGTCCGTGTCGCGTGCGTCCGACGACACGTACAAGGTCACGCCGATCGTTCCACTGACCTCCAGGCCGTCCTCGAACGGTGCGGTGGTGTACACGAGCACGTCCTCTCGCCCCGCCTCGATGTCCCGCTGGTCGAAGGCGCCGGCCTGGATGGCCCCGCCAGTGCAGCACACGTTGCCACCGTAGGAGATCACCGGGTCCATGGGATCGTAGACGAACGCATCGTGCCCCGCCTCTGGTGGCGGCTCGGCCGCGAGGGTGCCGTCACCCTCGAGCGTGTTGGCGCCCGTGGACGAGTTCAGGTACAGCGTCAGCGTCTCTGCGTCCTCGGGCGGCCAGGACTCCGATGTGTTCCAATCGTTCGAGCCCATCGTGTAGTAGCGCACCCTGGGCAGGGAGTCGGCGATCCCGTTCGACTCTCCCTTCAGCCAGTGATCGAACCAGCCATAGATCAGGTCGCTGTAGTCCCAGCGGGCATCGCCCACGTTCCGCTCGCCGACCACCGTGCTCTCCTCGGCTCGCGTGTACGCGCAATGCGTGACCGGCGCGACCATGGCGAACTGGTTCTCTCGCGTCTCGGCATCGATCCCGTTCTCTCGGACGTGGTTGAACAGGGCGAGGTTGGGCCCGATCGACACGTCGTTCCAGGACATGAACCACAGGCTCGGAACGCCAAATGGCTCGTCGTCGTGATACAGGCCGCCCCGGTACCAGGCGGGGTCATCGGGAGTGCGCTGGATCATGCGCCCGCCGGTGGCCACGGGCGCCGGGTCCGCGTACACGCCCTCCGGCCCGTCCACGCTCCGCATCAGGTCCTCGAGAGGCAGGTGCCAGAAGGCCTCCGGCCAGTCCACGCGCGGCAGTTCGGGCGCCAGGTCGAAATAGCGGGCCACCCGAGCCCGATCGTCCGGATCCAGGTCCGGGTCGAACTGCGGCCGCTGGGTGTTCTGCACCCCGTACAGCCAGGAGAAGAAGAGCATCTGCTCGGCGCCGCCCCGGTACCAGTTGCCCTGCTCGTACCAGTCGCCGATGCGCTCCACCCCGGCTCCGAATCCCTGTGGCACCATGGCCGCGTGCGCCGGGTGATCCAGCGACGCCAGGCCCATCTGCCACTCGGCGGTGGACGAGCACCCGAAGGTCCCGACCTTGCCGTTGGACCACGACTGATCCGCGATCCACGTGAGGGCATCGTACCCATCGGTCTTGGGCGGGCCCAGGATGTCCCACTCTCCTTCGGAATAGAACTTCCCGCGCTCGTTCTGGTTCACGTACGCGTAGCCGCGCCTCACCGCTTCCATCGGCCTGCGCAGCATCCACGCCCGCATCTCTCCGTCGCCCCACAGGTTCATGTTGTAGGGGGTCTTCACGAAGATCGTCGGAACCGGCTCGTTCCCCGACGTTTTCGGCCG
>CAJIAC010000076.1_pt1 | contig 17811 bp, 15 predicted proteins | sample 9198961 | NCBI WGS metagenome assembly CAJIAC01 (sample SAMEA7708276, study PRJEB35096) | sediment metagenome | biome: marine neritic benthic zone biome [ENVO:01000025]; feature: sediment [ENVO:00002007]; material: shallow marine sediment [ENVO:03000034] sea grass bed [ENVO_01000059] ... | reverse complement strand
GTGGCGGCGAAGAACATCAGGCCACGGATGAAGCCGAGCATGCCACCCAGCAGGTACAGGGCCGAGCCGATGGCGAACGGTGCCAACAGGAAGAGCAGCCCGTTGAATACGTAGTGGTACGAGCTGGCGCGGCGAAGGTTGAAACGGTCCACCCAGTCGAAGCGCTGCTCCTGGACCGCCTCTCCGACCGCGTGCGCGACGGCCAGGTACCCGGCGGGTATGGCGAGCGCCACGGCGAGGGCGTACACGGGGATCACGAGCCACGTAACGACGCCGACCACCAGGAGAAGAAGGATCGGCAGTACCAGGAGCTGTCCCGCGAGCCCCACACCGAACGCCCGGACGGTATCCGCCCGCACCACTCCGGCGGCCGTCTCGAGACGGGATCCGAAGAAGTACACCACCACGAAGCCGAGCGCAGCGAGAGCGAGAAGCCAGACGATCGATCCCAGAATACCCTGGATCGCGTGTCCGATGTTGTGACCGATCGAACCGAAGAAACCGCGGTCCCCGGAGCGCACGTTTACTCGTACGGGAACGTCCAGCTCCGCGTCGAGATCCGCCTCGAAGTCGCCTGCGACCAGCCTTCCGAGCTCTCCGGACAGGAGAGAAACGATCTCCCCGGACACCCTGCCTCCGCTCTCGATCACGTCTCCCTGCACCTGCAGGACGTCACCCGTGATGCCGGACGAGGGGGCGAGGTTCAGGATACCGTCGAGGACCAGCACGTCACCATCCACCGTGCCGCGCAGATCGAGCTCCCCGGAGAGGAGCGCCAGGTTTCCGTCGACCACCCGGTCGATTCCGAGCGTGTAGTCGTCGTGAACCACGAGCGCCAGGTTTTCCTCGAGGCCGGCCACCTGCCCACCGAGAAGGTCCAGCTGTCGGCTGAGCAGCTCCACGCCACGCGTCAGCTCTCCAAGCGACGCGATTCGTCCCGGCGCGATCGCCACCGGACCGCCACCGTCTATTTCGACGGTAGCGGTTTCCGGGAGTGCCTGGACGGCCGTCGTCTGGTTCGAACGCTGCGCCAGCCGGTCGAATATCGCCTCCAGCGCGCCCCCTGCTTCGACGTCGGCCTCACTGCCCACGTCGGGGACCCACTCGGCCAGACTTCCCGCCACGTCCGATCCATCGAACAGGGTCGGGCTCGAGAGCAGGGACCGCCACGAACTCTCCAGCGTTCCCCCGGTCTCATAGCGGCCCTCCACCTGGCCGTCGACCAGCAGATCGCCCTCCCTGAGCGCTATGACACGGGTTTCCCCGTTCGCCAGCGAAAGCTCAAGGCTCGCGGCTCCTGCGGCCAACGAGACCGTGCTCCCGGTCACCGCCTGATCCTGCGCGAGCAGGCCGGCCGAACCGGGCCACAACAGAGCTGCCCCAACCACCGCCATCCACACCCTGTGCATCGTTCTCGAACTCCTGGTTCGCACGTTCTCGTACCTCATGTTCGCCTCATCTGCCGGTAGCCGGCGGCGAGACCGTCGTCACGTTCATCAGGGAAAGCATGATCCGAAGGGCCGCGAGGCCCACGAACAGCACGGTCGCCACGGCCACGAATCCAGTGAGCGGGGTGAGCTGTTCGGCAATTCCCTGGGCCGCCTGCAGGGCTCCCGTCCCATACAGGAAGCGGCCGGCCGCCATCACTCCGCCCCAGAGGAGAGCCGTGGACTTCTCTACCAGAAACGCCGCGACCGTCACCGGGGTGAGCTCCGGATACCGCGCGATCCACGTGAGCCCTACTCCCACCGCGGCTGCGGCTCCGGCCACGGCCGCGGCCGTGGCGACCCGGTGAGTTCGAACCGCGGCGAGCACCCGAACACGCCAGGGGACCGGCAGCCGCACACGCCGCATCACCCGATCGGAGAAACCGATCATCGGATGCAGGGGCGTGAGGGTCTGCAGCTGCGCATGCAGCGACTGCAGCTCGGCGACGGCCCCTCGGCACCGGTCGCATTCCGCGGCGTGCGCGGAGCTTCGGGCCGGGAGCTTGCGCCCGTCCGGAAGAGCCAGTCTCTCCAGCTCCTCGGGGCGCAGATGCTTCGCCGGTCTCGGTTGTCTCGTGTTCATGCGGCTGTCGTCTCCTTCGTTCCTTCCGCACTACGTGATGCGGGGCAGGGGAGTTTCATGTCCCGTCGTCCCCTTCCCACCGGTCCTCGAGCAGATCCCGGAGCTCCCGGCGGGCCCGGAAGATGTAGGTCTTCACGGTGCCGAGCGGCACGCCCATGATGTCCGAGATTTCCTCGTACGGCCGCCCTTCGACGTGGCGAAGCAGGATCGCGGTGCGGTAGTCGGGCCGGAGCTTGCTGATGGCCACCTCCAGGTAGCCCGCCAGCTCGCGGGCCTCGACCATGGCGTCCGGACTTTCCTCGTCGGACTTGAGGGACAGCGACGTGGCCTCCTGCCTCTCCGGAGTCACCGCGTCGGGCGAGCCGTGCATGGAGATGGTCTTGACCTGCTTCTTCCGCAGGTGATCGACCGTGAGGTTGTACGCGATCTTGAAAAGCCAGGAGGAGAACTTGTAGGAGCGGTCGTACCGCTGGAGGTTATTGAAGGTGCGCACGAAGACCTCCTGCGTGAGGTCTTCGGCCAGCTCGCGGTCGCGAACCATCCGGTAAACGAGCGAGAACACCGGACGCTCGAACCTCTCCACGAGCTCCCGCGCCGCGCGCTCGTCACTCTTCAGGCACAGGCGGACCAGGTCCTGGTCGCTGCGCTCCTTGTAGCTCACGGCATGGTCCCGACGATTCTGGCGCCCCTACGTTGCTGATCCGTTTGGCCCGTCATAACGTGGGCGAAAGCTAGGTTCCAGCAGTCCGACCGCAACGGCAGGGCTGCGGCCGCCACCCGATCCCGAGACGATGCATGTCCTTCAAAGATCTTTCGGAGTTCGCCTCCACCCTCGAGCGCGAGGGCGAGCTGGTCCGCATCACGCGTCCCGTGCGCGTCGAGCTCGAAATCACCGAGATCGCCGACCGGTGCATGAAGAGCCCCGGCGGGGGGCCCGCGCTCCTGTTCGAGCGGCCGGTGCTGCCAGGCGGAGCCGAGTCCGACGTGCCTGTTCTGATCAACATGTTCGGGAGCGAGCGCCGGATGGCGATGGCGCTCGGCGTGGAGCGCATCGAGGACATCTCGGATCGGATCACCGACCTCCTGGAGATGAAGCCTCCCTCGGGCCTGAAGGAAAAGCTGCTCCTGATTCCGCAGCTGGCGGAGTTCGCCAAGTTTCCGCCGCGGAAGGCCCGCGGTGCACCGGCCTGCCAGCAGAAGGTCGTTCGCGGGGACGAAGTGGACCTGGAGAGCCTTCCGCATCTGCTTTGCTGGCCGGATGACGGCGGGCGCTACATCACGCTGCCCCAGGTCATCTCCGAGGACCCGGCTACCGGGCGCCGCAACGTCGGCATGTACCGCATCCAGGTGCTGGGCAGGAATCGCCTGGCGATGCACTGGCAGCGGCACAAGAGCGGGGCCGCGCACTGGCGCGAGATGGCCGAGCGTGGAGAACGGATGCCCGTGTGCATCGTGCTCGGCGGGGATCCGGCCTGCGTCTACTCCGGAAGCGCGCCGCTACCGCCCAACATCGACGAGTATCTCTTCACGGGCTTCCTGCGGAAGGACCCGGTGACGCTGGCCCCGGCGGTCACGTCCCACCTGGAGGTGCCGGCCGACGCCGACATCGTGATCGAGGGCTGGGTCGATCCGTCCGAGGCCCTGGTCATGGAGGGGCCGTTCGGCGATCACACGGGGTTCTACTCCGAAGCGGACCTCTATCCCGCGGTGAACGTCGAAGCGATCACCATGCGCGAACGCCCCGTCTACCCGGCGACGATCGTGGGCCGTCCCCCGATGGAGGACTTCTGGCTCGGGTATGCGACCGAGAGAATCTTCCTGCCACTGCTGCAGATGACCTCTCCGGAGGTCGTGGACTACCACATGCCGCCCGAGGGGATCTTCCACAACCTGGTCTTCGTGTCCATCCGCAAGGACTACCCGGGCCAGGCCTACAAGGTGATGCAGGGTCTTTGGGGACAGGGCCTGATGTCCCTCGCGAAGGTCATCGTCGTCGTGGACGACTGGGTCGACGTCCGGAACGTGCCGGAGGCGTGGTGGGTGGCCCTCAACAACATCGATCCCGAGCGCGACGTGATGTTCACGCGGGGACCGATCGACGTGCTGGACCATGCGTCGCGCCGCTTCACCTTCGGATCGAAGATGGGGATCGACGGGACGAAGAAGTGGCCCGAGGAAGGATTCGAACGCAGCTGGCCGGACGTGATCGAGATGGACGGTGCTACGAAGGCCGCGGTAGATGCGTTGTGGTCCGAGCTGGGGATCGATCTTCCTTGAGCGGAGCCGGTTTCCGGGCGGGCCGATATGCCCGCCTCGTCAAACTCGAGCACACCGGCTTCGCGCTCCCGTTCGCGCTCGTCGGAGCCATCCTGGCCTCCTACCGCTACCCGGTCACCGCCTGGCACATCGTGTGGATCGTGGTGGCCTTCACGGCCGCGCGGTTCGCGGCGATGGCCTTCAATCGGGTCGTGGACCGGGAGTTCGATGCCCGCAATCCGCGCACGGCGGCGCGGGAGATCCCGGCAGGCCTCGTGTCGGTGCGGGAAGGCAAGCTGGCGGTGATCGTCGCTTCAGCCGTGTTCGTGTTCGCGGCTGGCATGCTCAACCTCCTGTGCCTGGCGCTGTCTCCCGTGGCCCTCGCGGCCGTTCTCGGCTACAGCTACGCCAAGCGCTTCACGGCCGCCACGCATCTCATACTGGGGCTGGCCGACGGGATCGCGCCTTCGGCGGGCTACCTCGCGATCTCGGGCGCGTGGAGCGATCCATGGATGCTGCTTCCCGTGCTGACCATGGCGGTCGGCCTTTGGATCGCCGGGTTCGACATTCTCTATTCCCTTCAGGACGTGGAGACGGACCGCAGTCTCGGCCTGTATTCCGTGCCTTCCCGGTACGGAGTCCGGTGGGCGCGCTGGCTGGCCGCTGCGTTCCACGTCGGCACGATGATCTGCCTGCTGGCCGTGCCGATCATGGTGCCCGCGCTGGGGGCGGGATACCTGGTCGCTCTCCTCCTGACCGCGGCTCTTCTCGGCCTCGAGCACGGTCTCGTGGACCCGGAATCCCCGGAGTCGATCCACCGCGCGTTCTTCACGATCAACGTCTGGCTTGCCTCGCTGTTCGCCCTCCTGGTGCTCCTGGATCGTATATTGTGAGTCGCGAGAGAATCGACCCGAGACGCACCGACACCGGAGGCCTGCCGGATGAGTGAGAGACGCTGGGTGGTAGGGATCACCGGAGCTTCGGGGGCGCCGTACGCGCTCCGGCTCCTGCAGGTCCTGGCCGACCTCGACGTGCCGGCCGACGTCATCGTGTCGGCGCACGGCTGGCGGCTGTTCGCTCACGAGACCGGGGTCCGCGGGCAGGAAGAGCTGCTGGAGCGCATCGGCGGCGCCGGATCCCTGCGGTTCTTCGACAACTCCGATCGCGGCGCCAGGCCCGCCTCAGGGTCCGCGCCGTATGCCGGCATGGTGATCTGCCCCTGCTCCATGGGGACGCTGTCCGCCATCGCGCAGGGCAGTTCGCGGAGTCTGGTCGAGCGTGCGGCGGACGTGGCGCTGAAGGAGCGGCGGAAGCTCGTGACGGTGGTGCGGGAGACTCCGCTTTCGGCGATCCACCTCGAGAACCTGCTGGCCCTGGCCCGCCTCGGAACGGTGGTGCTCCCGGCCTCGCCGGGCTTCTACCACGAGCCTCGCGGGCTGGACGACCTGGTCGACTTCATCGTGGCGCGGGTCCTGGATCACATGCAGGTCGAGCATCAGATCGGGTACCGGTGGACCGGGGAGGAGGAAGCCGGCGGTGCCTGACGCCCGGGTGGGGCTGATCAGCGACACGCATGGTCACCTCCGGGCGGAGGTATTCGAGGCGCTGCGGGATGTGGACCGCCTGGTGCACGCCGGCGACGTAGTGGATCCGGATCACCTGACGGACCTGGAAGCGCTCGCTCCCGTTACCGCCGTGTACGGCAACGTGGACGGACACGACGTGCGCGCGTCGGTCCCGGAACAAGCGGTCCTGGACGCAGGCGGAGTGCGCGTCGCCGTGATTCACGGGCACCAGGTGCACCCTGAGTATCGCAAGCTGCTGGCCCGGTTCCCGGACGCGCGGGTGATCGTTCACGGACATACGCACGTGCCCCGCTGCGAGGCGGTGGGCAACGTGCTGGTGGTGAATCCCGGGGCCGCGGGACGGGCCCAGAAGGGGCATCCGGCCAGTGTGGCTATCCTCGAGGTCTCCGGCGGAGTACCGTCGGTCCGGCACGTGGACCTGGAGACTCTAGGGCGCTGATTCGGCGAGACGGCCGGTGAGGGTTTCGGTCAGCTCTGGCAGGAAGGGCAAAGGAAGGTGCTGCGCCCCGCCTGCACGATCCTCTCGACGGGTGTGCCGCAGGTGCGGCAGGGCTCTCCCTCTCGGCCGTACACGAGTAGACTCGCCTGGAACGAGCCGGACCTCCCGTTGACCGCCCGGTAGTTCTGAAACGAGGTCCCGGCCTGCCGCAGCGCCTCCCGCAGCACGCTGCGTACGGACCGATGTAGTCTCCCGATCTCGGGCCGCGTCAGGTCCCTGCCGGGCCGCCGCGGATCGACCCTCGCCCGGAACAAGGCCTCGGAGGCATAGATGTTCCCGACCCCGGCCACGCGCCGCTGATCCATCAGCGCGTTCTTCACCGGTGACCGCGTCGAGGCCAGGGTTCGCGCGAGATCCGCGGCCCGGTAGGAGGCGGCGAGAGGCTCCGGGCCGAGTCGCTTCTCTTCGCGCTTCCATTCCTGGAGGGTGAGCAGCCGAAGCCCACCCAGCCTGCGCATGTCGTCGTAGTGAAGGGTGCGACCGTCATCGAGCTTGAGGCGAGCCGCGATGTGCCTGAACTCGGCGGGGTCGGGGGCCTCGAGGCCGAGGGCGAATCGTCCGCTCATGCGGAGCTGGACCTGGAGAACGGAATCTCCCTCGAGGTGGAAGAGCAGGTACTTGGCCCGTCGCCGGACTCCGACGATGCGGCGGCCCCGCAATTCCCGGCGGAACGACGATGGGCGGTGCGGGGGAAGCACGATGTCCGCCTGGTGCACGACGACGTCCGTGATCAAGCGGCCGGAGATCTCGGGCTCGAGGTCCCGCCGAATCGTCTCGACCTCGGGCAGCTCGGGCATGACTAGTCCGGCGACGGTCCGATCTCGGAGTGGCCGATGTCGGTTCTCCAGGCGGCGCCTTCGAAATGGATCCGGGCCGCCGCCTCCCGGCTTCTCTTCGCCGCCTCCTCCAGGTCGTCGCCCAGGCCGGTCACGCCGACCACGCGTCCCCCAGCCGTGACGAGCTGTCCGCCCTGCCGGGCGGTACCGGCGTGGTAGACGTGCACGTGATCATCCTCGAGGTCGACCGGGACCTCCATCGGCACACCCTTCGGGTACGATCCCGGGTAGCCCCCGCTGACGACTACCGTGACCAGCGCCGATCCGGGTAGGGGCTCGGCTTCCCAGCCGGCGAGGCTCTCTCCGCGCGCGACGGCCGCCAGCGGCGCCGCCAGCGGAGCTCCCGTGAGGGGCAGCACCACCTGGGCCTCGGGGTCTCCGAGCCGGACGTTGAACTCGACCACCTTCGGTCCCTCGGCGGTCAGCATCAGCCCTGCGTACAGGAAACCGCGATACGGGAATCCCCGCTCCGCCATGCCCCGCAGAATCGGATCCGCGACCTCCACCCGGGCCCGTTCCACGAGATCGGCGGTGCCGTCCGCCACCGGCGCGTACGCTCCCATGCCGCCCGTATTGGGCCCTCGATCCCCCTCGAACCGGCGCTTGTGGTCGCGCGACGGCACCAGCGGCACCGCATTCTCACCGTCGCAAAGGAAGAACACCGACAGCTCCTCGCCCGGCATGAACTCCTCGACGACCACCTCGCGCCCCGCGTCTCCGAAGCGCTCCTCGACCAGCATCCCGCGGAGCGCGTCCCGTGCTTCCTCCAGGGACTCTGCGACGATCGCACCCTTGCCGGCCGCCAGGCCCGATGCCTTGACGACGATGGGCGGCTCGATCCCCGAGACGAAGTCCGCGGCGCGGTCGAAGTCGGCGAAGACCTCGAACCCGGCCGTGGGCACTCCGCAGTCCCTCATAATCCGCTTCGAGAACACCTTCGAGGATTCCAGGCGGGCGGCATCGCGGGACGGGCCGAACAGCGGGAGGCCGCGCGCCTCGAACACCTCGGCGATTCCATCCGCCAGCGGCTGCTCGGGTCCTACGACGGTCACGTCGATGGACCTCTCCGCCGCGAATTCTGCCAGGCCGTCCAGATCGGACGCGGTGAGAGGGACGTTCTGCCCCGGGCCTTCGGTTCCGGGATTACCGGGAGCCACGTAGATCGTGGCGCCGGGATCGTCACGCCGCAGCTTGGCGGCGATCGCGTGCTCCCGGCCTCCGCTTCCGACGATCAGAATGTTCATGGGGACAGGATGACACCGGGGGTGACGGGCCGCCAGATGTGCGAAGGGGCGCGGCCAACGGCCACGCCCCCTCGAGAGTCGACCGCCCGCGTTACGGCCGGACGCGCCGCTTCAGAATCAAGACTCTTCACCTCTGCCGCGGCGCCACGCGTCCGTGAAGCGCGTCTTCAGCTTGTCCACCGCCGCATCGACTTCGTCGAAGATCTCCTGGGCGGCGTCGGTGTAGCCCTTCATGGCTTCCGCCAGGTCCTCGCGGTACGGCTTCAGGTCGTCGTCCGACCGCCTCGGATACTCACCCGCCATGATCCGATCGTAGGCGCCGGTATCGATCCAGTCGCGGAGCTCCGCCACCCGCATCACCGAGAACGGGTGCGTGGCTCCGATGACGTTCAGGACCTTGTACACCGAGTCCAGCAGGTCCCCGCCGTGCCGGTACTCTTCGGACTGCGCGATGAACTCCTGCAGGTCGAGCGTCTCTCCACGGGTGCCACCCGCCAGCTGCATGAGGCTGCTCATCACGACGTCCTTGTCCTGCACGGCCAGGAGGGCCGCGCGGTCACAGGACAACTCGGATTTCCTGTACCATTCGAGCAGCGCCCACAGGATCGGCAGCAGCGCCAGTCCGGCAATCGGATACCGGAACAGGGCGAGCCGCATGATCAGGAGGAGAAGCGTGCGGTACAGAACATGCCCGGAGAGAATGTGGCCGACTTCATGGGCGAGAACGGCCTCGACCTCGTCGCGGTTGAGCACCTCGAGCATGGACGAGTTCAGCACGATGAACGGGTCGCTCATACCGACGGCGCCCGCGTTCACGAGAGGCGTCTGAGAGACGTAGACCTCGGGAATCTCCTTCAGGTCCATGATCTCGCACACGCGCAGCGTGCGCTCGTGGATCCACGGGTACTGCTTGGGCGATACTCGCACCGCATTGGCCTTGAAAGCCAGCCGAATGGCGCGCTCGCCGAACATCCCGAAGATCTTGCGCAGCGCGAGGTCGAATCCCGGAATCTTGCGCAGCGCGTTCAGTGCCGCGCGGTCCGCCGGGTGCTCCCACGCCTGCGGGCTGATCTCTGTCAAAATCCGGCGCTGAAAACCGTCGCCCGACGAGGTCAGGTTCCCCCCGTCGTCGCCGTTCTCTCCGTTCCCGCCGTTCTGGTTGTCTTGCTCGTCCATGAGTTCACTCCGTCCGCATGATTCGGTTCATCGCCATGCCCCCGGTACGCGATCGGGCCCGGGACGGTTTCACGGCTGGTCCACCGCCTCCAGCGCCTGCTCGAGATCCTGCACGAGGTCGGCCACGTCCTCCACCCCCACCGAGAGGCGGACGAGTCCGTCCGTGAGCCCCATGGCATGCTTGCGCTCCGCCGGGAGCGAGGCGTGGGTCATGCGCGCGGGCACCGAGATCAGGCTTTCCACTCCGCCGAGGCTTTCGGCCAGCGCGAACACGCGAGTCCCGCTCGCCAGCTGCTCGGCCCGCTCCGCTGTTTCCATGTCCACGGTGATCATGCCGCCGAAGTCGCTCATCTGCCGGGCGGCGAGCTCGTGCTGCGGATGGTCCGGGAGGCCGGGGTAGAGGACCCGGCCCACCGAGGGGTGGTCGACGAGCCACCCGGCTATGGCGCGGGCGTTGTCGCAATGGGCCCGCATCCGGAGGTGGAGTGTCTTGGTGGCCCTGAGCACGAGCCAGCAGTCCATTGGGCCCGCAACGCCGCCCGTCGCCATCTGCTGGTACCGAAGGCCTTCGGCGAGCTCTTCGGATCGCACCATGCAGGCTCCGCCGACCACGTCACTGTGGCCATTCAGGTACTTGGTCGTGGAATGGACCACGATGTCGGCGCCCATTTCCAGCGGGCGCTGAAGCACCGGCGTGGCAAACGTGTTGTCGACCACGAGGAGGGCCCCCGCGTCACGCGCCAATCGTGCGCCCGCCTCGAGGTCGGTCAGCGCCATGAGCGGATTCGTCGGCGTTTCCAGGTACACCATCCGGGTATCGGGACGTATGGCGGCCCGCAGGGCCTCGAGGTCGGACGTGTCCACGTAGTCGAAGACGAGGCCGTATCGCTCCCAGAACCGGAAGAGGCGTTCGCTCCCGCCGTACAGGTTGTCTCCGCACAGGACATGGTCGCCGGCCACGAGGTTGGCCTTCAGCACGGCCTCGATCGCGGCCAGACCCGATCCGAACACCACCCCGTGGTTGCCGCTTTCTAGAGAAGCGAGGTTGGCCTCGAGGGCCGTTCGGGTCGGGTTCGTGACCCTGGCGTACTCGTATCCCTCGCGGGGGCGGGCGACCCCATCCTGGACGTAGGTGGACGTCAGGAAGACGGGCGTCATGATGGCTCCCGTTTCCGTGTCGGGCGACTGGCCTGCGTGCACCGCCCGGGTACCGAATCCGTCTTCGTCTCGCACTGGCATAGGGGATCTCCGTGGTCCTCGTGAGCTCGGGTGCGGAAGATACGGTTCACCCCGGCGGGCGTCGAACACGGTTGAGCGGGAGATGACGCCGGTCCCCCATCTCCCGGAGATGGAAATCGACCGGATCGTACCCGGAAGGGCGGCCCACCGCCTCTACTGCCACTTCGTTTGGCCCACCCTGGGTCGCATCCCCCTCGTGTCCTCGGGAGTGGTACCCGTCGTGGAGAGACACGTGATCACCCTGTGCCGGCGGCTCGACGCCGAGCCCGTATGCGTTCGCGCGTTCTCCGACCGCCTCCACGTCCTCTTGCGGATGAAGCCCGGCCACGCCCCCGCCGCCCTGGTGTCGCGGCTGAAGAGCGGAACGGAAGACGAGCTCCACGAGTGCGGTCATTCCGTCCGCTGGGGGCACGGGTACGCCGCGGCCACCGTGTCCGGCGCCGACGTCCGCACCGTGATGCGGCGAATCCACCGCCTGCCCGATGCGCCTCTGTCGCGGGCCTGCTCCACCGGGGAATATCCGGGGAAGGCCGGCCAGAGCCGGGGCCGTCGTCGGCCCGGGGGCGCCGTTGACGCCCCACGGACCTCCGGGTAACGTTGCGGCAGCCTGACGGCTGCGGCCCACCCTTTGCAGTTTCGTACGCCGGTAGTGAGCCGACGTGCGGCTTTGAATCCCCACAGCGGGCGGAATGCGGGAACCGGTTTGACCACAACGGATCCATTCATCGTCTCGGCCTCCGGCGTGCGCGGAGTCGTTGGCTCGACCATGACTCCGGCCGTCGCGGTGCGCTATGGAGAGGCGTTCGGACAGTACCTGCGAACGACAGGTCTGGCGGACGATCCAGAGGCGTATGTCATCGTGGGGCGCGACTCGCGAACCTCCGGAGAACTGCTTTCCAATGCGGCCAGCGCCGGACTGAGGGCCGCGGGAATCCCGGTGCGGGACGCTGGGATTGCCACCACCCCCACCCTGCTCCTGGCCGTTCGGGACGACGAGCGGGCAGTCGGCGGGCTGGTCCTGACGGCGTCTCACAATCCCATCGAGTGGAACGGCCTCAAGCTGGCGTCCGGGAACGGCTCGTTCGTGAGTCCAGACGCAGGCCTCGCCGTCCAGCGCCTGTTCGAGGAAGGGCCGGAGCTCGCCGACTGGAGCGGCCTCGGGAATGGCGGAACGCTCGAAGGTGTGGCGGAGCACCACATGGACCGCATTCTGTCGCTCCCCTTGCTGGACGTGGATCTGATCCGCAATCGGGCGCCGGTGGTGGCTCTCGACTGCGTACATGGCGCGGGCGGGAGCATCGTCCCGGAGCTTCTCCGCCGTCTCGGGTGCGAGGTTCACGGCGTGGGTCTCGCCACGGACGGGCTGTTTCCCCGGGATCCGGAACCGATTCCCGCGAACTTGGGTGAGCTGTCGCACCATGTGCGATCCGTAGGCGCCGAGATCGGGCTGGCCGTCGATCCCGACGGTGACCGGCTGGCCCTGGTCGACGAATCCGGCGAGCCGGTGGGCGAGGACTGGACCCTGGCGCTCGCGGCCGAGTACGTGCTGGAACGCCGGCAGGGTCCCCTGGTGACGAACCTGTCGTCCAGCCAGTCCATAGAAGAGGTGGCCGCCCGCGCCGGAGCTCCGTTCTTCCGCAGCGCCGTGGGCGAGGCGAGGGTCGCACTGAAGATGACTGAGGTCGGAGCCGTGGTGGGTGGCGAGGGGAACGGCGGGGTGATGCTCCCGGACCTGAATCTCACGAGGGACGCCTCAGTCGCGGCTGCGCTCGTGTTGAATCTCCTGGCCTCGCGGGGGGCGACCCTGCGGGAGATCCTGGCGGAACGTACGCGGTATCGCATGGTGAAACGGAAGGTGGAGCGCGGCGGCCTGGAGCCCGGGGAAATCTACGCCCGACTCCAGGATGTTGCCCCGACCGGCGCTTCTGAGAACCGCGAGGACGGCCTGCGGCTGGCGTGGCCCGAAGAGGGCGAGTGGCTGCACGTACGACCCTCCGGAACGGAGCCGATCCTCCGCATCATCGCGGAGGCTCCCAGCCTCGATCGTGCGGAAGAGCTAGCAGGGCTCGCCGGCCAGATCCTCGATCCGGGAGCGGACTGACGTCATGTGCGGAATCGTAGGGTACGTAGGGCCACGGGACGCGCAGCCCCTCATCCTGGAGGGCCTGCGGCGCCTCGAGTACCGCGGTTACGATTCGGCCGGCATCGCGACGCTGCACGAGGGAGCGCTCGACGTCCGCAAGGCCGCGGGCAAGATCGCGAAGCTCGAAGCGGAGCTCGGGGTCCGGCCGCTCGCGGGATCGCACGGAATCGGTCACACGCGATGGGCTACCCACGGGGCTCCCACGACCGTGAATGCTCACCCGCATACCGACGACGAGGGCCGGGTCGCGCTGGTTCACAACGGGATCATTGAGAACCATGACGTGCTCAGGGTCAAGCTCCAGGAGCTGGGGCACGAGTTTCAGTCGGATACGGACACCGAGATCCTGTGCCACCTGATCGAGGAGACGTTCGAGGGCAACCTGGAAGAGGCCGTCGCGGAGGCCCTGACGCACGTGGAGGGCGCCTACGGAATCGCCGTGATCCACGTGGACGAGCCGGGCAAGATCGTGGTCGCGCGCATGGGCTCGCCGCTCCTCATCGGGCTCGGTGAGAACGGCGCACGCGAGATGTTCGCGGCGTCGGACGTCGCCGCGGTCATCCGGCACACGAGGCAGGTCGTCTATCTGAACGACGGAGAGCTGGCCGTTCTGACCGCCGACGGGCATTCACTTCTTGACATCTCCGGCTCGGGAAACGGAGAGAGCCCCCGCCGGGTTCGGCGCGAGGCGAGCCGGGTGGACTGGGATCTCGGAAAGATCGAGCGCGGCGGCTACGAGCACTTCATGCTCAAGGAGATCTTCGAGCAACCCGATACGGTACGGGACGCCATGCGGGGCCGCCTGCTCGAGGAGGAGGGCACGGCGAAGCTCGGCGGACTCCTCTCGCTCGAGGACGCGGTGGAGAGCGTCGAGCGGATCGTGATCACCGCGTGCGGCACCAGCTGGCACGCCGCCCTCGTCGGCGAATACATGATCGAAGAATTCGCACGCATCCCGGTGGAGGTGGAATACGCGTCCGAATACCGGTACCGGCACCCCATCGTGACGGACGGGACGCTCGTCGTCGCGATCTCGCAGTCCGGGGAAACCGCGGACACGCTGGCCGCGATGCGCGAGGCGCGCTCGCGCGGAGCGCCGGTGATGGGAATCGTCAACGTCGTCGGATCGACGATCGCACGCCAGACGGACGGTGGCGTGTACATCCACTCCGGCCCCGAGATCGGGGTGGCGTCCACCAAGGCGTTCACCGGACAGCTCACGGTGCTGGCCCTGTTCACGCTGTACCTGGCGCGCCGGCGCGGGATGTCAACGCTTGAAGGCCGGGAGATCGTGGCCGCGATGCAGCAGCTGCCGGATCTGGTGCGCGCCACGCTCGAGCAGTCGGCTGCGGTCGAGTGTATCGCCCGCGAATACGCCGACAGCGCGAACTTCCTGTATCTCGGCCGCGGCTCCAACTTCCCGGTCGCTCTCGAAGGCGCTCTGAAGCTGAAGGAGATCAGCTACATCCATGCGGAGGGATACCCGGCGGCCGAGATGAAGCACGGCCCCATCGCCCTCATCGATCAGAACATGCCCGTGGTGTTCATCGCGCCGTCCGACTCGGTGTATCACAAGATCGCGAGCAACATCGAGGAGGTGAAAGCGCGGGGCGGCAAGGTCATCGCCATCGTCTCCGACGGGAACGGCGACCTGTCTTCCCGGGTGGATCACGTGATTTCGGTGCCGCGCACCCTCGACATACTCCAGCCCCTGCTCACCGTCATCCCGCTGCAGCTTCTCGCCTACCACATAGCGGTCCTCCGCGGCTGCGACGTGGACCAGCCCCGCAACCTGGCCAAGAGCGTCACGGTCGAATAGCCCCGCTTCGGGGTATCGCCTTCGGACGGCCGTACGTAGGTTCTCGCGCGACACGGTCGGCCCGTGGAGCAAGGAGACGTGACGTGGCAAAGCAGTATCCTGGCCTGAGCCCGATTCGGCAGAGAATTGCACGGTGCGACGGACGCCCGAAGCGGCGGTCGCTGCTCGTCCGGGCGCGCCTCTCCATGCTGATCGCCGTAGTGCTTGCCCCCTGCGTCCCGGCTGGGGCGACCGCGCAGTACGCGCTCGAGGCGGCGAACGGGGATACCGTGTTATTCGAGTCGGCCGAGCTTCGCACGATGCTGGACACGGCGCGCGCCCTCTACAAGGACCTCCAGGAGGATCCCCGCGTCCTGTACTACACGCCGCTCGGTCGTGAGCGCGTACCGGAGAGCGATCCTTCCGCGAGCTACCCGTGGAACGTGGTCACGGTGATCAGCGACTCCGTGGCGGATCTCCAGCGCCTCCCCGCCGATCTTCGGGAGGCCGACCGGGCCTACTACAACTACGCGGTTCAGCGGATGCGGGTCGTCCGCGGCGCCGACCCGGACGTGCCGTGCGACTCGGTGCTCGCCCTGGAGGAGAAGGTCGTCGGCTCCTTCATCGACGGATGGATCCTGTCCCGGACCCTGTTCGGCGGACCGGCATTCGATACCCTGGACGAGCTGGTGTTCGCCCGCCACGAAGGACTTCTGCGACCCCTGCTGGCGCGGAGGAACGATCGCCAGGTCGGTGCATGCGCGGCCCAGTGGGCGGACGAGAATTCGGAGCGGGTAGCCGCGTACGACGCCTGGCGCCGCGAGCACTTCGCGCAGCCCGGGGAAGCGGAAGCGGCGGAGCCCGATGAGGAGGCCGCCGGGGACGAAGCCGCGGAGGCAGAGACCGTCCCGGGCACCGAATCGGTACGGCCGGAAGGCGACGGATCGCCATGAGCGTGCGGTTCTACAACACCATGACGCGCACGGTCGAGCCACTGGACCCCGTGGAGGAAGGGCACGTCCGGATGTACACGTGCGGACCGACCGTGTACGATCGCGCGCACATCGGGAACTTTCGCGCATTCACCTGGGAGGATCTGCTTCGGCGCTACCTGAAGTGGCGAGGATACCTGGTGACGCAGGTCATGAACCTCACGGATGTGGACGATCGGACGATCCAGGCCGCCGTGGATCGTGGGGTCGGGCTGTCCGAGGTGACCGCCCCCGTGACCGAGGCCTTCTTCGAGGATTGGAAGACGCTGGGCCTCGAATCCGTGGAGGAGAATCCCAGGGCCACGGATCACGTCCCGCAGATGATCGAACTCGTTCGCCAGCTCGAGGAGCGCGGCCTCACCTACGAGAAGGACGGGTCGGTGTACTTCGCCATCGACCGGTTTCCCGGCTATGGCCGGCTCGCCAACATCGATCCCGCTTCGCTGCTTACCGGGGAGCGCGTGGAGGGCGACGAGAACTACTCCAAGGAGAATCCAAGGGACTTCGTCCTGTGGAAGGGAGGGGCCCGCGGGCACGAGGGTGAGGTGGCGGTGTGGGACTCTCCGTGGGGTCCCGGCCGGCCGGGCTGGCACCTGGAGTGCTCCGCCATGGCCATGGAATACCTGGGCGAGACTCTCGACATCCACACCGGTGGGGTGGACAACATCTTCCCCCACCACGTGAACGAGATCGCACAATCGGAAGGCGCCACCGGGAGTCCGTTTGCGCGCCTGTGGCTGCACGCGGAGCACCTGCTCGCCGAGGGCGAGAAGATGTCCAAGTCCCTTGGCAACTTCTACACCCTCGAGTCGCTGCTGGACCGCGGGTACCGTCCCTCGGCCATACGGTACCTGCTGCTCAGCGCTCACTACCGGACGCAGCTCAACTTCACGCTCGACGGCCTGAAGGACGCCGACCGTGCCGTCGGCAGGCTGTTCGAGTTCCGGCGGCGGCTTCACGATGCCGCTCCCCTGGCGGGCGGGGGCAGCCGCGACGAGGATCTGGTGGACCTGGCGTCCCGGTGGAGGGGAGAGTTCACGGAGGCCCTGGACGACGACCTGAACGCCAGCGACGCGCTCGGGGCCACCTTCGTGATGGTCCGCGAGGCCAACCTGACGCTGGACGCGGCGGACGGCGTGGGGGCCGCGGCGCTGGAGGCCCTGGAGAAGGCGGTGGATGACTTCGACTCGGTGTTCGGAGTCCTCGAACTGCGCGCGGAAGAGGAGACCGTGGACTCGGCGGACCTTCGCGAGTGGATCGAAGAGAGGATCGCCGCCCGTGCGGCGGCCCGTGCGGAGCGTGATTTCGCTCGATCCGACGCGATTCGGGACGAGCTCCTGGAAGCGGGCATCGTCCTGGAGGACGGTCCGTCCGGGACCCGCTGGAAGCTGCGCTCCGAGACCGATTGAGGTGGGTCGCGACCGGCCCTGATTCCTCAGTTGACGGATTTCCCCTCAGCCCATAAGTTGGCGGTCTGATTTTGCTGACGTAGCTCAACCGGAAGAGCACCGGATTTGTAATCCGGAGGTTGTGGGTTCGAGTCCCACCGTCAGCTCAGTGACGCGTTCGCCGGGGTCGCCCCAGGCAGGCCAGACCGGAGACACGAAGTCATTCCCAACGGCCCTTGAGTCGGAACCTCCGGCGAGGGCCGTACGATTGGGGTGGGGTACCGAAGCGGCCAAACGGAGCAGACTGTAAATCTGCCGGCGAATGCCTACGGAGGTTCGAATCCTCCCCCCACCATTGGTGGCTCCTTGGGCACCCGAACAGACGAACAGGATCTTCAGGCGGATTGAACGGCACGGCGCCCAGCCGCGCATAACAGGAGAACGGCAGGATGGCGAAGCAGAAGTTCGAGCGGACGAAGCCGCACGTGAACGTGGGAACGATCGGACACGTGGACCACGGGAAGACGACGCTGACGGCGGCGATCACGGAGGTTCAGGCGGCCAGGGGTCTGGCGGATTTCGTG
>CAJIAC010000150.1_pt1 | contig 18523 bp, 24 predicted proteins | sample 9198961 | NCBI WGS metagenome assembly CAJIAC01 (sample SAMEA7708276, study PRJEB35096) | sediment metagenome | biome: marine neritic benthic zone biome [ENVO:01000025]; feature: sediment [ENVO:00002007]; material: shallow marine sediment [ENVO:03000034] sea grass bed [ENVO_01000059] ... | reverse complement strand
GTCCTCGAAGCCGTTCGGCGCCCGGAGCGCTACGACGCTGGCCTCCGGCGGCTCCGTCCTCACGGTCAGCACGGCGCCTTCCGAGAATCCCAGCGCGAGAGATCCGAACTCGAGTCCGTCGAACTCGGTCTCGACCGCGCCCTCACACGAGAGGGGCGCGCCGAAGGACTCGACGGCATAGAGGCCCAGGTCGTCGAATTCGAGCATGCGATCGCGGAGATCGAGGACCCAGCGCTCTGCATCATGCGCGTCACAGGCGGTCCGGGCCGTCTCCGCGTATGGCCGCCTCTGCTCTCCCGCGCTGAAGGACCCGTTAGCGAGAAAGAGCGCCACCTGCTCGGCGACGTCGCGCCGATTCATGATGAACGTGTGCGTGGCGTGCACGACGATGAAGTCCGCCGCACCCTCCAGGCGTGCCCGGGATACGCTCACCTTGCCGTCGTCGGGCCCCGGTATGAGCCAGGAACCGATCGGATTGATGCTCCGATCCCCCGTGATGATCCCGAGGCTGAAATCCACCGGCCCCAGCTCACCGGCGATGCCGGTGGAGTCCGTTCCGAGCCGGAGTCCCGACGGACCGAGCAGGGCGCTGAGAAGCGGCGAGTCGTCGTAGGCGTCCACGATCTCGCTGCCCTGGTTCGGAGGGCTGAGCATGACGACGCGGCCGAGGAAGGGCTCCTCCCGGCGTTCCAGGTAGCTGCGGACCAGCACTCCGCCCATGGAGTGCGTGACGAAATGGAAGGTGACGTCGGGTTCAGAGCAGCACTCGTGGACGGCGTTCGCCAGGCTGTCGGTCAGCGTCTCGAGGGGCTCCGACCTGGACGGGTATCCGAAATTCACGATCCGGTACCCTTCCCCGGCGAGTCGATTCTGGAGAATCCCCATGGACGCCGGCGTTCGGCCGAGTCCGTGTACCAGGACCACGGTCTCCTCCGCATCCGGGGGGCCCTCCGAGCAGCCGGCGAGAGCGACGACGGCCGCCAGGGCCGACGCGGTCAGGGCGAGGGCAAGGTTTGGTCTCATTCAGGCCTCGGGCTCCTGGCTGCGAAGCTCCTTCTCGAGCCGGCGTACCGTTTTCCTCAGGTCGTGCAGCTTCCGGAGAACAGCCGTGTTCCGGAGATACGACGGATAAGGCTCAGCTGGCCCTCCCGCGTACACCCCGGGCTGATCGATGTCCTCCGTGACCCCGGCGCGGTGGACCAGGAATACGTCGCTGCAGATGTCGAGGTGATCCAGGACCCCCACCTGGCCGCTGGCCACGACCCGGTCCCCGAGCTTCGTGGAGCCGGCCACGATGAAGCCGGCCGTGAGGAGGCAGTCCCGACCGATCTCGACGTTGTGCGCGATGTGGCACAGGTTGTCAATCTTCGTGCCGGACCCGATCCGGGTCTCGCCGTACGTCGCGCGGTCGATGCAGGTCCCGGCTCCCACCGAGACCCGGTCCTCGATGACCACCCGGCCGAGCTGCGGAATCCTGTGGCTGCGGCCGGTCTCGTCCTGCGCGAAGCCGTACCCCTCGGCCCCGATCACCGCGTTCGACTGAACGATGACATCGTCGCCGATCTCGCAGTCGTAGCCGATGGTCGCGTTCGGATGAATGACGCAGCGATCTCCGATCACCGCCCCGCTCTCCACGACCGAACCAGCCATGACCGCGCTGGACTCGCCGACCCTGACGCCTGCTCCCAGGACGACGTTGGGTCCGATCCGGGACTCGGGTCCGAGCTCGCAGTCCGGGCCCAGGACGGCGGAGGAGTGGACGGCGGGCCACTCGGAATCCAGCACGTCCCGGTCCACGTAGCGCTGTCGGATCATCGCGTGGGCGAGTTTCAGGTTTGGCGCCACGAGCACGGTCAATCCGGGCAGCTCGGAGAGGTCCGCCTGGAGCGCAGGGCTCGTTACGACGGCCGCGGGCTTTTTCTCCCGGATCGACTCGATCGACCCTTCCGATGTGACGAAGACCAGGTCTCCCGGACTGCAGGTCTCGACCGATGAGATTCCCTCGACGGTCACATCCTCGCCCTGCAGGGCCGCCAGTACTCCCGATTCGCCGAATTCGTCGAAGATCTCCGATACTCGTATCCGCACTGTGACTGCCCTCTCGTCTGATTGGCCACGCCCCCGGCAGCACTGCCGGATCCGCCTCGTGCTGAAAGGTGCTCGAATTCGGGTTGGAAGTCACGCCACCTTGTCCGCGAGCGACAGTCGTAGTGATCTTCGGACCGAAGTCTCACGGCGGCGGCTGCCGAACGATCCACCTGCGCGTCACGGTGCGTTATGGACAAGAAGCCGGTTTCCGAAGAGCAGATCGAGGCCTACGACAGGCTCCTGGCCACCCACCCCGACATCGAGCGGAAAGGCAAGAACCTCCTGTACACGTCGGTCAACGGCCACATGTTCACGCTCTTCTCGACCGACGCGAAGCTCGGTATCCGCCTTCCAAAGGGAGAGCGGGAGACCTTCCTCGAGCGCTTCGACACGACGATTCTCCAGTCTTACGGATACAACATGCCGGAGTACGTGACCGTGCCTGATGCCCTGCTAGAGGATACGGATACGCTGAAGCCGTACCTGGCAATGAGCTGGGACTACGTGACGTCCCTCAAGCCGAAACCCACCAAGAAGCCGAAGAAGAAATAGCCGGCCGACTACGGTGCCGAGTACAGGTCGGTCGACAGGTACTTGATCCCCGAGTCACACTGCAGGGTGACCACGGAGCTCCCGGCCCCGAGGCGCTCCGCCACCCGAATCGCCGCGACGACGTTGGCCCCCGACGAGGCGCCCCCGAACAGGCCTTCCTCCCGCGCCAGCCTCCGGCACATCTCCCATGCCTCTGCAGTCGACACGGGGACGATTTCGTCCACCATTTCCGGGTCCCACATCGGAGGGATGAAACCGACTCCTACTCCCTCGATCTGGTGAGAGCCGGGCTGACCCCCGGAAAGCACGGCCGACTCCTCGGGCTCGACTGCAACGACGGAGACATCCGGCCTGCGGACGCGCAGTGCCTGCGCCACGCCCGCGATGCAGTGCGAGGTCCCAACGGCCTGGACGAAGGCATCCACCTCTCCTCCGGTCTGCTCCTCGATCTCCCGCCCGAGCGCGTCGTATCCGCCGAGCGCGTCCTCGTTGTTGAACTGGTCCGCATAGAACGCGCCCGGGGAAGCGCTGATCTCGGCCGCCCTGGCCATCATCGCCTCCACCAGCGCCTTCGTGATCCGGCCGTCCTCGCTCGGAATCTCGATCACGTCGGCTCCCAGCGCCCGCATGTGGTCGCGCTTCTCGCGGCTGAAGGCGTCCGAGGTGACGAGAGTGATGTCGAAGCCGCGCGCCGCGCACACGAACGCGAGAGACGTCCCGGTGCTGCCGCCCGTGTATTCCACCAGCCTACCGCCCTGCCGGAGTCGGCCCGACGCCGCGGCTTCGTCCACCACCGCCAGAGCCATCCGATCCTTCATGCTGCCCGTCGGGTTCTCGCTCTCCAGCTTCACGAGTACTCGTGCGTGGCCGGCCGGTACGACCCGCCGCAGCTCTATGAGCCGGGTATCGCCGATGGCTCCGAGCAGGTCGCCCGGACTACTCCGGTTCGTCATTCGTCGCACCTGGCGATCCGGCGTCGATCTGCATCAGCTCGACGGGCGCTCCGTCGTCGATGACAAAGGCCACCCGGACTCCAGGCGACGGGCGGTTCGGCTGGATCAGGACTTCCCTGCCCTCGAGGGCCGCCGCCAGATCATCGACCTCGAACGCCACGTGCGGCACCTGCTGAACCAGGTCCGGCATCGGGCTGTCCGGGTCGAACCGCATCCATTCGATGCGGAAGGGGCTCGTGTCGTAGCCGGACACGTGCATGCCGAATTCGGGCAGGTGCCGTTCGCCTGGACGGGATTCGGTCGTGGGTATCCCCAGGTGGTGGTATCGCAGCATGGCCGGTGATTCCTCTTGTAAGTCCAACCTAGGTCTCGGGAGCCGGTGGAGGCGGCCTCAATTCGTCTCTGTATCTCCAATTGAGCAGGAAGAGAAGACCCGTCAGGAAGAGGGGACCTGAAATGGTCAGATAAGTGACCGGCGGAAATTGCCCCCAGGCCATGGCTACGTAGAAGATGGCCAGCCCGAAGAACAGAACCGCGCCGACCCACTCCCAGCGCCACGCGATGACGAGGGCAGCAACCACCACGAAGGTGGGAACGAGGTGCATGACCAGGGCGATGACCGTTTCGCCCGGACCGTATCCCTCGTTGAAGACGTCGAGCGCGAAGAGGCTGAGGAAGGCGGCGAAGAGAATGCCGAGGATCCGCGGCGTCCAATAGAGGAGTCGGCCTGTCGTCGCGTTCACTGGAATAGCTCCGGTCGTTGGCTCGCTCGGCTCGTGCCGGCAACGCTACAACGTGTACCCGTCGTCCACGGGCAGCTCCACGCCGGTTACGTGGTCGGCCGCATCCGAGACCAGGAACAGGATCGCCCGGGCCACCTGCTCGGGCTCGGCGAAACGGTCGCCGCCATGTGCCTCCATGGCCGCGAACGCGGCTTCACTCGATCCGTGCTTCTCTACCAGGTCCCGAAAGAAAGGCATTGCTTCCCACAGCGGCGTCTTCACGCCGCCGGGGCTGATCGCGTTGACGCGCACGGGAAAGCCCAGCTCCCGGCACTCCTTGGCGGCCGATCGCGCCAGCATCCCCACGGCCGCCTTGCTCGTAGAATACGCCGCCGCTCGAGCGGACGCCCGGATTCCAGAGACCGAGCCCACGAGGACGATCGTCCCACCCGCATCGCGCATGGCCCGGATCCCGTGCCTGGTCGCCAGGAATGCCCCGTCCAGGTTCGTGGCCATGACCCGGCGCCATTCGGCCAGTGACGTATCGGTGAGGGGACTGGCGGCCGCGATTCCGGCGGAGTGTACCAGGATGTCGAGGCGTCCCTCGCGCTCGAGCACCGTGGCGATCGCCTGCTCCCAGTCCGCCTCTTCGCGGACGTCCAGTCGGAGCTCACCAGCGCCCTGAGCCGGTTGAGCTGGGGCACCGTCATTTGAGCCGGAGACGACGAGATCTGCACGGTAGGTGGTGGCCCCCTGTTGGGATAGAAGCCCGGCCGTGGCAGCACCGATCCCGGATGCCGCCCCCGTGACCAGGGCGACCCGGCCGTCCAGGGAGTGGTTCATGCCGGTAACATACGGCATCGAGGGCCCCGATCCAGCGTGAGTCGGGGCCCCCGGTGCCGACTAGCGCCTGCGGCGGCTGCCGCCCGGCCGGAAGCCGGCGTTCCGCCGACGACTGCGAGGCTGCTCCTCGCCGGCCTGGCGGCTGTCGCCCTGGGAGCGCCCTCGGCTGCGAGGTGACTCGCTGTTGCGAGGCTTCTCGCTGTTTCGCGGCCTTCCACCGTTCCGTGGATTCCCACCGTTCCGGGGATGCCCACCGTTCCGCGAGTGGCCTTCACTTCGTGGCCGACCGTTGGATCGGTGATGCCGCCCCGACTCATCGGCGGGGTGGCCGAAACCTTCGACCTTCCTGCGCGGAATGGGCGAGCCGATCATGCTCTCGGTGGACCTCACCCAGGCCTGATCACTGCTCGTGACGAACGTGCACGCAACACCCGCCTGCTCGGACCGACCCGTGCGTCCGATCCGGTGAGTGTACGCCTCCGGAGTGTTGGGCACGTCGAAGTTGATCACGTGTGAGACGGAGCTCACGTCGATTCCCCGGGCCACGATGTCCGTGGCTACGAGGATGTCGAACGATCGCGAGCGGAAGCCCCGCATCGCCCGATCTCTCTGGCTCTGCGACATGTTGCCCTGGAGTCCCACCGCACGGTGACCGGCCCTGTTCAGCTGGTCGGCAAGCCGCTTGGCGCGGCGCTTCGTGCGCGTGAACACGATCGCCGAGTCGCAGTCGTCACCGCTCAGCATGAGCTCCAGCAACTCACGCTTGCGCTGCTCCGAGACCATATAGAGCGCGTGGTCGATCGTGGAAGCCGGCGCCGTGTGCGCCAGCTCGACGACGTGGGGGTCGGTGAGCAGGTCATCGGCCAGGCGGCGAATGTCCTTCGGCATGGTGGCCGAGAAGAGCAGGTTCTGTCGCTGCCGGGGCAGCGCCGCGATGATCCTTCTGATGTCGGGCAGGAAACCCATGTCGAACATGTGGTCCGCCTCGTCCAGCACGAGGGTCTCCACCTGCCCCAGACGCAGCAGCCCCCGCTGCAGAAGGTCGAGCACGCGGCCCGGACAGCCCACTACGATCTCAGGGCCGCGGCGGAGCGTGTTGACCTGTCCCTGGATGGAGACGCCGCCGTAGATCGTCACGGACTTCAGGCCCGTGAACTTCGAGAGCGTCCGGAACTCGGCCGCGATCTGGGTAGCGAGCTCCCGTGTCGGAGCGATCACCAGGGCCCTCGGGCCCTTGCGACGCTGGTCCAGCAATCGGTCGAGCAGCGGCAGCGCGTAGGCGGCCGTCTTGCCGGTTCCGGTCTGTGCGAGTCCGAGCACGTCCCGGCCGGCCAGACCCGCCGGAATGGTCTCGACCTGGATCTTCCGGGGGTTCTCGAAACCCGCATGGCGGATTCCGCGCACGAGGGAGTCCTTGAGTTCGAACCGGTCAAATCCGGTCGAACCCGCGGATACGGATTGTGTCATTTAGATGCTTCTTCCTGGACGTACGTGCAGGCTGAGCCTGTACGGCACGGCCGTACTTTCAGACCCACACAACAGTGAAGGGCGAGAATGGTGTTTGGAGGCGCGACCTCGGAGGGATGAACCAGGAGGACCTGTTGTTCGCCGGCGTCGGACACGGTCCGACTTGGTACTAGCCATTCAAAATAGTGCAAATAGACGATTTACGCCAGCCCCTCCGGATGAATGGATAGAATTGTGGGGTGGACCTGCCCCGCGAGGACTCGCTGAGACCCATTGCCTTGGGGTAGAATTCGAGCGGTCACCGCGCGACCGCACGGGCCATTTGATCTGAGGGAGGGCAGGTCGTTCATGCATATCGACATGACGGGAAAGACCGTACTGGTGACCGGAGCCAGCCGGGGGATCGGGCGATCAATTGCCGAGGGCCTGGCCGGTGCCGGCGCCACGGTCGCGGCGCACTACAATCGGAGCTCGGCCGCGACGGATTCCCTGGTCGCAGCGCTGGGACACGGAGCCCGACCGTTCCAGGCCGACCTCGCTGACGCGGCCTCCTGCGAAGGACTGTTCGACTCCGTCCTCGAGATCTACGGACGGCTCGACGTGCTGGTCAACAACGCGGGAGTCGCCGTCAGCATCCCGTTCGACGCGCCAACGGACGGATGGCTCGGGGACTGGGATCGGACGATGGCCGTGAACCTGCGCGCGGTGGAGATCCTCTGCCGGCGGGCAGTACTGCATTTTCGCCAGCACGGCGGGGGGCGGATCATCAACATCGCCTCACGCGCGGCGTTCCGCGGAGACACGCCCGAGTACATGTCGTTCGCGGCGTCCAAGGGGGGCGTGGTGGCCCTCACCCGCAGCATCGCCCGCGCCTTTGGCAAGGACGGCGTGGCCGCCTTCGTGCTCGCTCCGGGCTTCGTCCGCACCGAAATGGCGCAGGAGTTTATCGACGAGTACGGCGAGGAGTACGTCGTTGGCCAGTTGGCCCTGGAGCGGCTCACGGAGCCCGATGACCTGACCCCGCTCGCCGTGTTACTGGCGAGCGGCCTGGCCGACCACGCCACGGGCACCTCGATCGACGTGAACGCGGGAAGCTACGTACGCTGACCGGCTCGGCGGGCTACCAGTCTGCGCCGTGATCGCACCTCACCGAATCGCGTAACCTCCATCAACCACGAGGGCGGTCCCGGTCACGAAGCGTGCGGCCTCCGAGGCCAGAAACACCGCAGCCCCGGCTAATTCGTCGGGCGTCCCGAAGCGACCAGCCGGCGTTCGCGTCAGGATCTCCTCGTAGAGCGGCATCTCTTTGATAGGCTGCGTGAGATCGGTATCGATCCAGCCCGGCAAGATGGCGTTCACCTGAATGTTGTGGGGGGCGAGCTCAATCGCGAGCGATTTCGTGAGCTGCATGATCCCCCCCTTGGCCGCGCTGTACGACGGCGCGAACGCTGAACCGGAGAGTGAGTAGGTGCTGGCAAGGTTGATGATCTTGCCCGCCTTCCGCTCCGTCATCGATTGCGCGGCGTATTTGGCCAGGAGGAAGCATGCCGTGAGGTCGATCTCGATCACGCGATCCCAGTCCTCTGCCGATAGGTCCAGGACCCCGCCGAAGATGCCGATGGCCGCGTTGTTGACCAGAATCGAGACCGGCCCCAGCTCATTTTCCACGGCAGCCAGTGCCGGTTGCAGCTGGTCTCGGTTGGCCACATCGACCTGCATGGCCACAGCCGACGGATCCAATGCCTGCAGGGCCTCAAGGGCTTCCGCGTTCTTGTCGGCATTCCGACCCCAGATGGCGACCTTGGCCCCGGCACGCGCCAATCCGAGCGAGATGCCCAGACCGATGCCCCCATTACCGCCGGTTACGAGCGCGACCTGCCCGTCAAGGTCGAAAGCCTGCAGATCCGTCATTGTTTCCCCCCGGGTGTCTTATGCATATGGCGTGCGGTCTCAGATCGTCATCGTGAAGCCGCCGTCAGGCGTCAGGGTGGTACCCGTGATGTAGCTGGCCTCCTCCGAGCACAGGAAGACGATGGACTTCGCGACTTCCTCCGGCCGACCAGCGCGCCGGGCGTGAACCGTGGGAAGCAGGGCTTCATCGTAGATCGCGTCGCCGAGAACTCCTCGGATGCGATGATGCATGGGTGTATCGATGACGCCCGGACAGACGAGGTTCACTCTGATCCCCTGGGGAGCCAGCTCTGCAGACACGCTCGTCGTCAGCCCGACCAGGCCGTGTTTCGAGGTCACGTAGGCCGAGCCCGTCGGAAAGCCCAGGAATGAGTTGACCGACCCGATGTTGACGATCGCCCCGCCGTGTCCCCCAGCGAGCATGGCCCTCGCCTCGTACTTCATGCAGAGAAACGTGCCCTTCAGGTTGACGTCCAGGACGCTGTCCCACTGATCTTCGGTCAGGTCCGTAATCGCAGCCAACGGTCCTTCGATGCCCGCATTGTTCACGGCGTAATCGAGGCGACCGAAGGCGTCGATGGCGTGAGCGACCATGCGCTCCACGTCCTTCGCAGCGGACACATCGGTTTTGACCGCGGTCGCCTGTCCCCCCTGGGACTCGATCTCGGCCATCAGTGAATCGAGCTCCGGCTGCCGCCGCGCAGCGAGAACCACGCTCGCGCCCTTCGCCGCGAAGGCCTCGGCCGTAGACCTGCCGATCCCGCTGCTCGCTCCGGTAATCAGAGCGACCTTTCCATTCATACTCGACACTGCAGTCCTCCTATGCTGACGGTCCTGCCGGGCCGCGATGGACTACTCGGAACGGTGCGCCTCCAGCTCGATCTCGATCATGAACTCGGGCAGGGCCAGTCCCTTCACCTCGAGCCAGCTTCCCGTCGGATACTGTTTCGTGTAGATCGAACTGCGGTAGGCGGCGAGCTGGAGAAAACCCGCCATGTCGGTGGTGAAGACGTTCTCCACGATCACGTCGTCGAAGGTGTAGCCGTAGTGGTCGAGGACCTTCCCGAGATCGGAGTATACGTTCTTCATCTGCTGCTCCAGATCACCGGCCGCGGTCGGGACACCCTGATCGTCCATGCTCACGGCGCCCGAGATCTTGATGTCGTTTCCGATCTTCACGGCGTGCGTGTAACCGTAGGCCTTCTCGACTTCCGGCCGCAGCATGAAGTACTCGGGCGCTTCCTGAGCGGCCGGCTCGGCGGTCTGGTGCACCATGGCCTGACCGGAGTCGGGGCCGGCGCAGCCTGACAGGACGACCGCGCCAAGCGCGACGGAGGCCAGCAGTAGTTCCTTAGTCATGGTCCCTCTCTTTGAGTGTGCGGCGATGATAGATGTCTACCTGAGAATCTTGACCAGCCCGATCAGCGCGTCCCCAGGTTGTGCACGGTTCGCGAACTTGTACAGGTGTCTCTCGAAACGCGGCAGCACTCCCGGAAGGTGAGCCGCCTTCTTAGTCCCCCTTTGCAGCTGCGTCTCGTCGTAGACCAGCAGCAGGTCAATGCGCACGGGATAGCCCCGGTCAATCGGCGCGTGCTCGCAGAAGTGGAAGGCGATGTCCCCGAAGAACGACGCCACCGTGTCACCCGGATCCGGGAGGACCCGACCGCCCTGAATCACGAACCGGCTCCCATGGAAGTCGAAGTCGTAATCACCGAAGTCTCCCACCGGCGGCTTTCCCGGCGAGTACTTGTCGGTTCCGGTGCGCTCCACGATCGCAGCGAGCGCGTCGAGGTCCAGCCCCGGATGGTCGACGAGGCCGAGCGCCCTGGCTACGTAGGCTCCGTCCGGGAACCCGTTCTCCACCGCCCTGTCCACCGTCGCGCCCACGGCCAGATAGTCCGGCTTGCTCTCCACCGTGTACTCGGGCACGGACACCGAGATTGCCTGGCAGGCCACGGCTAGTTGGACGTGAGATCGACTTCCGCCCGGGCCTGCCGGCAGATCGGTGGACAGTCGGGCCCATTCGGCTGGAAGTCCTCGTACGTGGGCTCCAGGGTTACGGAGAGCGCCTGCTCGTCGCCGGTCACGGTCAGAGCGACCTCCTCGGGCGTGAAGCCGTGGAAGCCGACTTCGCACGAACCGTCCAGGCCCACGACGCAGCGCTCGGTACGAGTTTCTCCGCCGGTCTCCGCGGCCTCGATCTCGAGCTCTGCCCCCGGAGTCGCCTGCACCGTCACGTAGAGACCATCTCCGCACCCGATCTCCGTGCAGGCCGTGTCGCTGGTTCCGTCGCACGCAATGAAGATGGCCGCCGTAGCGACCGCGAGCGCCAGGCCGAATCCGCTCGTCCTTGCCATCATGTCAGTTCGCTCCCTCATGGCAGCCGCTCACCTGCCGGCGCGTTGGCACCCGTGCCCCACACCAGACGATCAACGGCACCGTCCGAGTTACGCTCGAAGCGCACGGTCGCATAGAGCATGCGGGAAAACCAGACCGAGTCGCCCAGGGGGACCAGCTCCGAGGAACCGCCCTCGTTGGCGCGGGCCATGAGCCGGCCATCGGACTCGCTCACGGAAACGACGAAACCGGGACCGAAGGAGTACCGGCCCACGAGCTCATCCAGCGATTCAATCGCGGTCGCGAACTGCCGAGACTTCGGGACTTCCAGCTCTTCTCCGAACACGGCGCCTGCCACGAGCCGCCGGATCTCGTCTCGCGCCACGGACTGAACGTTTCCGAGAACGGCGATGACGAGATCTTCTTCCGGGTAGTAGGCGAGGTCGGAGGCGTACCCCGAGACGCGGCCGTCATGTCCGATCGTCGCTCGTCCGAAGCGGGTAAACACGCTGACGCCGTACCCGTATCCGTTTCCGTGGTCCGTGACGAGCTTCGCGTAACTGTCCGGTGCGAGAATCTCGCCGCCGTGCAGGGCCAGGGCCCATTGAAGGAGGTCGGCGGTGGATGACCACAGGGACCCCGAGCCTACCAGGAAGCCGGGGGCAACGGTAGGCGCTGGAATCAGGTCGCTCGTGCCCCACGGATCGTAGCCCGGCACCCTTCCCGGGACGGCGGGCCCCGGTGCGTCGCTTGCCATCGAGCTCAGCCCCAGTGGCTGGAACAAGCGCCGTTCGAGGAACTCCCCATAGCTCATCCCGGAAACCCGCTCGATCGCCGCCGCGAGGAGTGCGTAGCCCCCGTTGCTGTATGCGTAGCCGGCTCCCGGCTCGCCGGTTAGCCCAGCCTCTGCCAGATCCGCGATGACTTCATCGAACGTCCCCACCTGCCCGCCGGAATTCCCGAACCGAGCCAGGGAGTAGATGTCCGTGACGGCCCCTGTATGGGTCAGCAGCTGGTGGATCGAGACGTCGGGTAGCGCCGCGAACTCGTCCACGTGCATGCCGACGGGATCGTCCGTGCTCAGGCGTCCGTCCTCCTCCAGGAGGAGCACAGCCACGGCCGTGAATTGCTTGGAAATCGAGCCGATCATGAAGATGCCGTCCGGGCCGTGTGGTACCTCGAGCTCCATGCTCGCGTAACCGGACGGAGCCAATAGCGGGGCGGCGCCGAGCCGCTGCACACCCACTACGCCCATGAAGTCGCGGGCCGTCTCGTACGGAGCCACGATCTTCGCGACCTGGCCGGCAAGCTGGGAACCCGACCTCCGGAACCGGTACTGGTTCCGCTGGAGTTCCTCGCCGGTGTCGGTGTACTGTACCCGCTTCGTAATCGTCAGCTCGTCGCCTTCCAAGGCCACGAGGGTCCGAATCGAAGCCGCGCGGTTGTCGTCCTCTCCGTCGCGAGAGAGAACGAGACGCAGGTGGCGGCCCGGCTCCTCGACTTCTTGCTCCTCGACGGTCCAGCGGTCGCCGAAGTAGAGACCATCCGGAGTCTCGTACAGCTGGTCGGTGCCGGAAACCTCGCTACCGTCGGGCTCCACGAAGATGAACTCGAGGTCGAGGCGCCTCCCGTTGCCGGCCGGCTCGACCAGAAGGCGCGTGGGAAGCGTCACGAGGGTGAGGTTGTCCCCGTAGTTCAGGTACTCGAGCTCACCCTCCCATGAGCCGACCAGGAGCTCATAGGGCTCCATGCCCGTCTGGGCGGCGGCGGGAGTCGTGAAGGTGATGGCAGCCAGGAAGCAGGCGGCCGTGGTCAGGATCATGCGCATGTGCGTCTCCTATAGCCGAATTCCCGTCAGTCGCGAGTCCACGTGACGGAATTCGGGGTGGACGATGGTGTCAGTGAGAATCCGAGGCGCTTCAGCTCGTTCGCCAGGGTGCCAGCCTTCATGATCTCGTCGATGTTTTCCGCGACCAACCGGATCTCACTCCAGCGCTCATGGTAGGTGACCAGTGCGGAGAGGGAGCGCACGTACATCTGCTCGCGATCGCGAGCAGCGAGCGCGGCCTCCCGGTCGCGGTGGCCAGCCCAGACGGAGATCGAAACCCGGGGAGCCGTACGCTCCTCGTAGAGTGGAAGGACCTCGAGGCCGATGGCGCGCTCCCAATCGTCCCCCCTCATGTAATAGAAAAGAGGATCCTCGCGCCGAGGATCCATGCTGAGCAGGTATCCTTCGGGCCATTCCTTGATTGTCGCCATTCAAATAGACGCCTCCCGATCAGGGCCGGATCTCCGCCCAGAACCGGGCGATGATCGTGGCCGGCGCCTCGATCGGAGCCATGGTTCCGGCCTGAAGGCCCACGATCTCGGCGTGGATGGTACCGCACGCCGCCTCCTCCGTAACGGCGGTGAAGCGTACCTCGACATCGCCAAGCTGCCAGGTGGCCTCGTCTTCCTCACCGAAGGCGATTCCGCCCATGACCGAGTACTGAAACAGATCCGAGTCCACCACGACGAGCTCCGATCCTCCAGAAGGATCTTCTGGAACGTGCACGACGAAGTGCAGATCACTGGTCATGCGGTTGCGTATGTCCAGGAACCAGCCGCCCTCTGGATGGGGGGTCATGCCCGATGTGGCTCCCTCGTCGCCCCGGCGAATGGACCGCGAGTACGAGCCGGAGACCTCGGCTTCAAAGTCTCCCCGATCCCGCGGGTTGCACGCGTTAACCGCCACCTCGGTGGAGTCCTGACCGGTCCCTCCCTCCAACTGCTCGGCGTCGGATTGGAGGTCGTCGGAAGTGCGGGTCGCGTCTTCGGTCGCCGCTGGCGATGCCGAGTGCGTAGTGATCGAGGTCTCCTGACCGCCGTCCCGGCAGGCCGCCAGGCACACCGCGAGGAGCAGGGCAAGGGCCAGCTTCACGGGACGCGCGGTGCGCTGAGTCCTCTCACCCTGCTTCATCTTGGAGACCCCTTCGCGATGACCCGGATCGATCGAGCATCCTCGATCATCGCCGGATGGGGGGTCATTTGGAAGTGTGGGCTTCAGGTCGGGCAGGTGGGTCTCGCGGCGGGATGGGACGCGAGGGACATCATGCGGGTCCGTCCACCTCCACCCCCATCTCCTGCAGACGCTGGAAGAACGGAACCGGGTCCACGAACGCGGCCTGCGTCCAGACGCCCGGTCGCGGCTCCCGGACCATCTGTTGGATGGCGGCCACGGCCGGGATCGCGGTGAGAAGGTAGGGGTCGGCGTGGGCCACGCGAAGCCGGACCACGGGTGAACCTGCCGCTCGCTCGCCCTCGAGAACCAGAACTGCCCCACTCCGAGCCGACGCCCATCGGCGGAGGCCCCACAGCATGACGTCGGCTGCCAATCTGCTGTTCACTTTCGTCAGGCCCATGGCCAGCGGAAACACCCCGTAGTCCACGAGCGGGCCGAAGCCGGCAATGAAGAAGCCCGCCGAACAGAACGCGCCTGAGTCGCCGAGCTCGCGTATCTCCTCCAGACACATGGGCGCGCAGGTTTCCGCGCTGCCTCCACCGAGGTCGAACTTCCGCGCGTGGCGGTACCCCCGCACCCACTCGCCGTCCTCGAGGATCGACGGATCCATGGACTCGATCTCGGCTACGAAGTCGGAGACCGTCTCAGGCGCCAGCTCGAGCTCGTCCCACGGCAGTCCGAACTTCGCGCCGACCCATGCCGAGCGCAGTCTGCCATGTTCCTCAGCACGCCGGATCATGGCCGCCGGAAGGCCCGGGTGGGCCCCTCCATCATCCACGACCATCAGGCCCCGATCCACGCATTCATCGTGAAGCGGCCGGAGCGATCGCCACTTCTCGTCGTTGGAGAGATAGATCCCGAAGTACGACGTGGAGCAGTTCACGGCGATCGCTGCGATCCGGGGACCGTCGGACCATCGGCTGGTCGCTGCGACGACGAGGTCCGTCGTGGACACCACGCGCTCAACCTCACTCTCGGACTCCACGTCGACGACAGCCGTCCGGAGAGTCCCCCGGCGGTTCACCAGTGACGCTTCCAGCGCAGCTAGATTCGCGGCCGTCCGCGCGCAGGCCGTGACCTCGGCGGATTCGTCATCGAGCAGGAGCCTGGTGATGTGCCGGCCTGCCTGACCGGTCGCGCCCAGCACCGTGATCTTCACAGAATCTGCTCTACCATAGAGCCGCCTTCAGCCCGCTTGACTATTCAGACCCGTCGCGGCGTGCGAAGACCCACGCCAATAGACCGAGAAGGAGAAGCAGCACATTCACGACCACGTAAGCGGCGAGGACCTTCTGCAGATAGGTCGGCTCCGGCGTAAAGTACTCGGCGGGGCTCCAGGTGGATCCGGTCTTGCTAGGGGTGATTGGCGTGACGACTGCTATGCCCAAGGCAATCGTCTGCATTACCAGCAAGCCCGTTGCCCAGCCGGGGAGCCGATCCATCAAGGGATCTGCCACAGGCCCTGCTCGATTCCGCCAAACAGATAGATCGCGATCTTCCCGTGACCGGGGATGTCCACTGGCTCCAGGGCCAGCTCGGCCCCCAGTCCCAACGCTTCTTCCACGGCCTTCTCAATGTCGGTCACTCGAAGGTACGTGCGGACGACAGGCTTCTCCTGTTCGTGCATGGGAGCGCGAATGCCGCAGAGAGAGCCGTCGGGCAGCGAGGCCCTGAACGAGTTGCCCAGCGCAGGCCCCATGTCCTCAAAGCGCCAGCCGTACGCGTCGCCGTAAAGGCGACAGGCCGCCTCCACATCGGGAGTTATGATCTCGAGATAGTGAACCGCGTGTTCCGGAACGGTCATGGTTCGAATCCTCCGTGATCGCCCGTGGCGGCGAGCGTGCAGGTCCTCAGAGACGCAGCAGTAGCACTACCAGTATCGCAGATATCAGGGCGGCAAGCGTAGTCCTGATTACGTTCCACCGATTCCACCGCGGTTCGAAGCGCTCACGTGCCGAGCTGCAAACGGCCTCGTCCGCTCCGTCGACATCCAGTGCCTGGAGCTCGTTGTTGAGAGGGATATTGACGACGAACGTGGGTAGCTGGACCCCGAAGAGATAAAGGCCCGCGGCGACGGCCAGGGCGATTCTCTCCTCGCCGGCGAGCTGTGTCACCCCCAGGATAAGAGCGGCGATCACGGCTAACGCCGATCCCAACCATACCAGACCGAACAGCGGGTGCCCCCGCTGGATCACGCCGTCCATCTCCTGGAAAGCCCTGAGGAACTCCCGGTCGCCGAGTTTCCTGATGCCGGGCATGACTACCACCGCGAACGCGAAGAGAAAGCCCGCCACCAGCGAGCAGAGGAACGCTGCCACAACCAGGATGACTTGGGCTGCCGCTGACATGGATCACTCCTTCGTCGCGAAACTCATTCGATCGTCTCCCCGAAGCGGAGGACGTTCCCTCCCTCATCCGTGAAGTAGGCCTCGCGATCGCCCCACGGCCGGTCTTCCGGACCGAACGTGGCCTCGAAACCAGCGGTGCGGGCTCGGGTCACCAGCCCTTCCAGGCCTGTGACCATGATATGCACGACCGAGCCGAAGGGCGCCACATCGTGCTCGGTCAGGAAGATCTCGAAGGGCCCGCGCGCCATGCAGGTGAGCCTGGGGGCCTCGGCCGACAGCTGGTGCTGCCACGCGACGCTGAACCCGAGCGCCTCGTACAGCGGAAGTGCGTCTTCGACCTTGGCCACGCGGAGCGTCGGGATGAGGGAGCGGATCTCGGTCATACCGTGGCTTTGCCGTCGCCGGGCGAAGCCGTCTTCGCGGCGATACGTCGAATTGTATTCATGTTGCGGGTCGTCGTCGGGGTCCCTCGGAACGCTCGCTCCAGAGCTCCGCCGAATAGCGGCGACTCGCTCATTTTCCCCTGGATGCGCCAGTGAATCTCGGTGCCGGAGAACTGGAACGCGTCTGTTTCGGACGTGAGGCCGGTGATGGCGGATCGCAGGGGCTCTGATGGCGGCGCGTGCAGGAAGATGAGGTAGTGGGAAGTCGCTGGTGAGGCGGCGTCATCCTCCGGCGGGTTGGCTCCGACCATGGCGGCGAGGTGGGCCGGCGAGCGCAGGAACGCCGCGACCTCGTAGCCGAGGCTCTCTGCCAGATGACTCTCGACCGTGTACCGCAGAACGTCCACGTCCTCGCTCTCGTCCGCGAAGATGACGTTTCCGCTCGCAATGAACGTGGACACGTCGCTGCAGCCGAGGTCCTCGAAAAGGTTCCGGAGTCGGTCCATCTTGACCCGGTGCCCGCCGACGTTGATTCCGCGAAGAAATGCGATGTACCTGGGCATTCAGCTGTTCCTCAAGCCTCCCCGGGCGTACCCGAGAACCACGGGTGGGCGCCGAATTGGTTGCGAGGCACCGCTTCGCCCCGGGTGACGTACCATTCGAATCCCCGGGTCACTGAATCCAGGTACGTCTCCAGTCGCGGAGCCAGGACGAGCCTGTGCGGCACCCAGCGGAGCGGGACGGGCAGATGCTGGAGCGTCCCTGGATAGACTGCGATTCTCAGGGTGCAGCTCTGTTCGTCCGCCGGCCTGATCCGCCAGGAGACGAATGACATCCGCCCTCCCGGCCTGCCGATCTCGAGGTCGTAGCCGATGCCTTCGAGCCACGTGCGGAAGTGTCGCTCGAATACCCACCCGCTGAGGTAGTGGATCTCATCGATCGATCCTTCGCCAGGCCACTGCTTGACCGGGTTGCGCTCACAGAAGGGGTGACAGGCTTCGAGATTCCCCGGCATCGAGATCGTGTCCCACACGTTGCTGGCCGAAGACGCGATCTTCCGTTCAGCGGTGACCGGCCACCTGAATCCGGGTTTCGGATCGTCCCATGGAGATCCCGCCACGTCAGCCTTCACCCAGACGGGGTGGCTCTTGGCTTGACTCGAGCGAAGGCCGGGCTTTGCGGGCGAGCAGCAGTGACGCTGTCGCCGCCCCACTGCCAAGGCCGACCAGGAACACGCCGTTGACAATGGCATCGGCGACCGACCATGCCTGCCACGCGTTAGCCGAGAGAAGGCCGAAGAGGAGAAGCCCGCCTCCGGCTCCCAGCAGGGCGACGCGGGGCAGCGAGAGCATGTCGAAGGACCACTTGCGGGCGGCGATCGCCAGGAATCCCGAGAACGCCACTCCGACCGGGAAGGCCCAGATCGCGCTTTTCACCACCATCGCGAGCTCTTCGCGTCCCACTGCGGTCCCCGGCAGCAGCCACAGAATACCCGCGATCACAGACCCGATGAGGCCGACGCCCACGGAGAACGTGAGACCCGTGCCCATCATCCCGCGCAGGACCCTCTTCCACCGCGACATCAGCAGTCTCCGTTCAGGACTTGACTTTGTTTTGTAAAGTACATTGATTTATGGAGCGAGGTCAACGCGGACGGTTCCTGCGAGGCTCCGACAATCAGGTCTGCACGGTGCCCGGAGGTTGCCAGTCCGCATCACAACGGCCCTCCGTAGTACCCAGCCGAGAGGATCGCAGGTGGCTCCAGTCCTGCCCTTGGTTTCGGAAGGTGAACGAGTACATGCGCACCTTGAGGACGGCCTGTTCGTCCGTGGTTCCTTCACACCGGCCGAACCAGACTTCGACTACGGCGGTATCGACCTCGATCCTGGGAGCGCCCAGGAGAATCCGGCTAGCGCCC
>CAJIAC010000028.1_pt1 | contig 19025 bp, 15 predicted proteins | sample 9198961 | NCBI WGS metagenome assembly CAJIAC01 (sample SAMEA7708276, study PRJEB35096) | sediment metagenome | biome: marine neritic benthic zone biome [ENVO:01000025]; feature: sediment [ENVO:00002007]; material: shallow marine sediment [ENVO:03000034] sea grass bed [ENVO_01000059] ... | reverse complement strand
GCGGTCCAGACCGGAGGCCCGTCGGGAGGCTGCCTGCCCGAGGACAAGCTCGACATCCCGGTGGACTACGAGTCGCTCCAGGAGGCGGGCACGATCATGGGGTCCGGCGGCATCGTCGTGATGGACGAGCGGACCTGTATGGTGGACTTCGCCCGCTACTTCCTCGACTTCGCGGCGGACGAGTCCTGCGGTGAATGCGGCCCCTGCCGGCTCGGCACCCGTCAGCTGCTGCGCATCCTGGAGGACATCACCCAGGGTAAGGGCACCGAGTCGGACCTCGAGCTGCTCGAAGGCCTGAGCCGCAACGTCATCCGCGGATCTCTCTGCGGGCTCGGTCAGACGGCGCCGAATCCGGTGCTCACGACGCTCCGCTACTTCCGCGACGAGTACGTGGCGCACGTCGAGGGCCGGACCTGCCCGGCGCTGGCCTGCCGCGACTACATCGCTTTCGAGATCGACGAGGAGAAGTGCACCGGCTGCACCGCCTGCGCCCTGCTGTGCCCGGTGGACGGCATCGCCGGGGCCAAGGATCAGATGCACTTCATCGACGCCGGCGTCTGCATCAAGTGCGGCGTCTGCAGCGACACCTGCAGCTTCGACGCCGTGGAAACCGTGGACGCCCGCCCATGATCCAGAAGATCGAAGTCTCCATCAACGGCTCCGCGGTCGCCGTCGACGCTTCTGCGACCGTGCTGGAAGCCGCGCTCGAGCGTGACCTCTTCATTCCGCACCTGTGCCACGATCCGGACCTCGAGCCCGCCGGCGTCTGCCGCCTGTGCCAGGTGGAGGTGGACGGGCGCATGGTGACCGCCTGCAATACGCCGGTGACCGAGGGTGCTGAGATCCGGACCGACACCGAGGTGGTGAAGGAGACGCGGCTCGGGGCGGTCGAGCTCCTGCTGGTCAACCACCACCGCGGGAAGGTCGACTGCGAGGAGGGCGACGACTGCGAGCTGAACCGGATCGCGCGCTTCGTGGGAATCGACGAGAAGCGCCTCGACCGATATCGGATGCCCGACCGATCGCTCCCGACCGACACATCGAACCCCTTCTTCGAGTTCGACCCCAACATCTGCGTGCTGTGCGGGATCTGCGCCCGTACCTGCGACGAGATCGTCGGGGTGGCGGCCATCGACTTCGTGAATCGCGGGTTCGATACCACCATCGGAAGCGCCCCCGACCAGCTGTGGATCAACTCCGAATGTGTTTCCTGCGGCGAGTGCGTCGTCCGCTGCCCCACCGGTTCGCTTTCGTTCACCGGCTTCGAGACCCCCGAGCGCGAGGTGACGACCACCTGCACCTACTGCGGCTGCGGTTGCGGCATCCACCTGGGCGTGTCCGGCGACCGGCTCGTATCGGCGCGCGGAGAGCGCGAGAATCCGTCCAACGAGGGGCGCCTGTGCGTGAAGGGCCGGTTCGGGTTTCAGTTCGTCAACTCGCCGGACCGTCTGACGACTCCGCTCATCCGGCGCAACGGATCGTTGGAGGAGGCGACCTGGGACGAAGCTCTCGACCTGGTGGCGGAGAAGTTCTCGGCCGCCCGCGGGGACGCCTTTGCCGCCATCGCCTCGGCAAAGCTGACGAACGAGGAGAACTACCTGCTCCAGAAGTTCTCGCGCGCCGTCATGGGCACGAACAACGTGGATCACTGCGCCCGCCTGTGTCATTCACCTTCGGTGGCCGGACTCGTGCAGAGCTTCGGCAGCGGGGCGATGACCAGCTCGTCGAAGGACCTCGGAGACGCGCGCTGCACTCTCGCCATCGGAACCAACACGACCGCCGCGCATCCGATCATCGGACTGCAGGTCATGCGATCGATCCGTGCAGGCGGCAAGCTGATCGTCGTGAACCCGCGCGAGATCGAGCTCGCGCGCTACGCCGATCTCTACATCCAGAACCGGGCGGGAAGCGACGTGGCGCTGCTGATGGGCATGATGCGCGTCATCGTGGACGAGGGCCTGCACGACCCGGAGTTCATCGAAGCGCGGTGCGAGAATTTCGAGGCTTTCCGGGAGTCGCTCGTCGCGTACGATGAGGCGACGGTCGAGGAGAAGACCGGGGTGCCCTTCGCCAGCATCGCCGAGGCGGCGCGCATGTACGCCGAGAATTCGCCGGCGGCCATCCTCTACGCGATGGGGATCACCCAGCACACGCACGGAACGGACAACGTGCTGGCCACCAGCAACCTCGCCATGCTGACCGGCAACGTGGGCCTGCCATCGGGCGGCGTGAATCCGCTGCGCGGCCAGAGCAACGTGCAGGGAGCGTGCGACATGGGGGCGCTCCCCAACGTGTATCCCGGCTACCAGAAGGTGGACCTGCCCGAGGTGAAGGAGAAGTTCGAGAAGGCGTGGGGCGTCGAGCTGGACGAGGTTCCCGGCCTGACGCACCTGGAGATCCTGCGCGGCGTGACGGCCGGACCGATCCGCGCCATCTACCTGGTCGGAGAGAACCCGGCCCTGAGCGAAGCCGATGCGACGCACGCGCGCGAAGCGATGGATAAGGTCGACTTCCTCGTGGTGCAGGACATCTTCCTCACCGAGTCGGCGGAGTATGCCGACGTGGTCCTGCCCGCGGCCAGCTTCGCCGAGAAGGACGGGACGTTCACGAACACGGAGCGCCGTGTGCAGCGGGTGCGGAAGGTGATCGAGCCGGTCGGCGATTGCAGGGACGACGCGTGGATCACCTGCGCGATCGCCAGGCGCATGGGCGCCGAGGGCTTCGACTTCGAGAGCGCCGAGGACATCATGCGGGAGATCGCCTCGGTCACGCCGCAATACGGCGGGATCACGCACGACCGGATCGAGAATGTCGGCCTGCAGTGGCCCTGCCCGGACGCCTCGCATCCCGGTACGCGTTATCTCCACGCCGAGACGTTCCCCCGCCCGAACGGACGCGGTCGGTTCTTCCCACTCGAGTACCGCCCGCCCGACGAGGAGCCCGACGCCGAGTACCCGCTCGTTCTCACGACGGAGCGGAGCCTGTACCACTATCACACGTCGACGATGACCCGCCGCGTGCCGGGACTCGAGACGCTACGCCCCGAGGAACTGGTGGAGATCCACCCGCGCGATGCGGTGGAACTGGCCATTGCCAGCGGAGACCGGGTGCGGGTCACGTCGAGGCGAGGGGAAGTGGAGGCGCATGCCCTGGTGACGGAAGTGTCGCCGCCGGGCACCATCAGCATGACGTTTCACTTCCACGAGTCGCCGACGAACGTCCTGACCAACGCGGCCTACGATCCGGTGGCCAAGATCCCAGAGACCAAGGTGTGCGCCGTGCGCGTGGAGCGGGCCTAGCCGTCTTCCTCGTCTCGCAGGCGCTTCACGGCCGGGCAGTCGTCGGGCCGCATCGGAGTCCCCTCCCGGACCGACTCGAGAAGCGCGTCGGAGTGCGCGACTTCCTCCGCTGAACGCGGCCGGCACATGATCCCCTCGGCGCCGTGGACCAGGGCCTCGTAGCAGGCATCGCACCCCGCCTCGGAGCGGGGAGCGAAGAACACGACGCGGTGCTCCCCGGGCGGGAGACGTTCCGTGAACAGGAACTCCAGTCCACCCGCCTGGAAATCGGCGATGATCACATCGGGATCGGCATCGTAGATCCAGTACGCGTCCCGGTCCGGATCCGTGGAGACGCCGATGACGTGAATCGCCGGATCCTCCCTGAGCTTGTCGGCGATGGCGTGGCCGAGGTCCCGCTCGGGAAGCAGGACGAAAGTGCGGACGGGTTCGTGCTGATCGACCGTCATGCGAACCCTCCTGTCGCAGTATCGGACCCATCGGCGAGGCGCATCGTCAATCCGCGTGCCTCATGCAGTGGGTCGTTTCCGGAAGAAGCTCCAGCCTGTCGGCCTCGATCGGTCCTCCACACACGGAGCACAGCCCATATTCGCCTCGATCCAGGCGAGCCAGCGAGACCTCTACCTGTCGCAGCTCATCGAGGGCCTCAGTCATCTGTCCCTCACGAATCTCGGCGTCTTCCCACTCATGCGCCGAGTCCGTCTTTCCGAGGATGTCACGCGCCCCGGCCTGGAGCTGGTCGACGCGCTGAGCCAGCTCGTCGCGCTGTGCCTCGAGCCGGGTACGGAGGCTCTCGAGATGATCACCCATGGCCGTCGCCTCCCTCCGGTTGGCTTTCTCGGTTGGTTTGTGGCCGCGGCGTCTCCCTGGGTCCGGGCACCGCGAACGCCGCACTGCTCCGATGAAATACGGTACGTCGGGTTTGCTCCTGAGGCGAGTCGCAGCCTTGGTGTGGCTTCACACACGGTAGTATGATTGCGGCGCACAACCATCCACGCGTGAAACTGCTGACCGTATGCGACGCCAGACAAGGAGACCCCATGTCCGAACCAAGCAGCCCTCAGAAGGCTCCCTACCCCGTCGATCTCGAGGAGGGAAAGAAGTATGCCTGGTGCGCCTGCGGAGAGTCGTCCATTCAACCCTTCTGTGACGGCTCGCACAAGGGAACCGGGCTCATGCCTGAAGTCTTCACGGCAGAAGAAACGAAGACGGCCTACCTGTGCGGCTGCAAGCACACGGGGAACGGCCCATTCTGCGACGGAAACCACGCCAACCTCGGCTGAGGCTCTCGGATCCATCGCCTGACTCGGCCGGAGCCGATCGCAAGGCCGGGCGGTGTTCCCCTAGTCAGCCACCTCACGTGACAGGAATTCGACGACGGCTCGCCATCCCTCTCGGCGGGCCCTCGAATTGCCCTCGACGGAACCACCCAGCCGTTCAGCCACGGAGGTCAATGGCTCGCCGGGTGGAGCCGCGATTCCGTGTCCGGCCTCTGAGAACGCCAAATGTTGCACGCTGTAGGCAGAATCGTTGACTCGGGCTCGGGCCACGATCTGCTCTGCCATGAAGGTCGCTGGCCAGATACGATCGTCTACCCCAGAAATGAGAAGGATGCTGCCTTGGATGTTCTCGACCGGAATGGCCGCCGCTTCAAAGGCATCGTGTTGCGCGAGGGTACGATACCACAGGTACATGCCGTCGAACGACTCGAAGAACTTGTCATCGTAGGCGTTCGGAACGAAGGGCAAACCAACACCGCCTACGGACCAGGATGAGATCACCGGGTAGTCCGGCGGCCTGAATCCCTGAAAGACCGCAGAGCCGGGAGCGAAGGCCACGACGGAACCGACATCCTGCCTCCGTGACGCCACTACAAGAGCGAGCTCGGCCCCTTTGGAGTAACCCACGAGCGAGATCCTGGACGGGTCGACTTCGGGACGGGCGGCCAGCGAGTCCAGAGCCTCCTCGACGTATTCGAGCGGAATCTCCACCAGGTGCGGAGGCAGATCTTCCGCGTTGAAGTAGGCCACCGCCAGCGCGGCGATGCCCTGCCGAGCGAGAAGCGCCGCCGTGCGAGCGGCCCATCCCATGCCACCGCCCGAGCCACCGAGAAGAATCACCCCGGGCGCGCTCGACATCCCCTCTTGGTAGAACAGCTCGGCTACCGGCACGCCGCCAATACGCTCCCTCTCTACCCCGGGAGGAAGAAGCCACTGGCGGCATTCGGCTGACGCCAGCTCCGCTCCCTGTTGGGAGAGAGCGAACGTAAGCTGGCTGAAGTCGAGGGGTTCGGGTGCTTCCCAATCCTCAGGAGTGGGAGTGGCCAATTCCATCGAAGAGAGGAGGCCGAACGCATCGCGAGTCTCGTAGGCTCCGTCGATCGGTGCATCTCGCATCAAATCGATCGTGCCGGAAGCGTCAGCCCGAAACCGACCTTTTGACTTCCAGACGCGAAGATAGGCGTCGGTCATGTCCGCCGTGATGGTGTAGACCTCACCGGGTGCCAGACCTCGAGCTCCGATCATTGGCGGCTCTCCCAAGACCACCTCGTCCTGGTACACAAGCGTCGGCGCGGTACCATCGCACGCGACGGACGTAGCCCCCGAGGACACCAGAGCGATTCCCAACAGCCATCGAGCCTTCATGTCCAAGACCTTTCGCATCCGGGATGTACGAATCCGAGCACAGTTCTGTCAGACCCTCAGGCCGTCCAGGACGGTCCGCGTGGTCTGCCGGATCAGCGCATCGAAGTCGACCGTGGACATGATCTGCCCCTCGATCAGTAGTGACGCCAGCCCGTGCACGGCGCTCCACGCCACGTAGGCCTGCACGCGCGGGTCGTCACGCCTTATTCCGCCGCTCTCCTGGTAGGCCTTGATCACGTCGACTAGTTGTTCGAACAGTTCACTCCCCGCGTCCCGCAGCTCGGGGAGGTCCTGGCGGCCCATCGCCTCCCTGCCGTACATGAGGCGGTAGTGCGCCGGGTTCTCGAGCGCGAAGCGCACGTACTCCTCGCCCATGCGCCGAGCCCGTTCCACGCTCGATGTCGGGGCACCCGCCTCGATGTCCTGCAGGCGCTCGCTCAGACGCCGAAATCCTGCGGCTGCGACCGCGACGAGCAGAGCGGTCTTGTCCTCGAAGTGCCGGTACGCCGCGGCACGCGACACACCGAGGCGCTCGCCGAGGGCCCGCATCGTGACGCTCTCGGTCCCTCCTTCGGCGATCATGGCCGCCGCCTCGTCGAGAAGCGCCGTCCGAAGGTCTCCATGGTGATAGGCGCGGTTTGGCTTGTTCATACCTTATAAGGTAGCCCCTGGTGTTGACAACGTCAACATAATCCGTATACTGTATGTTGACAGCGTTAACATACCGATCTTGAACCGGAGGACGAGTCATGGCCGTCAACGAAGACCTGAGCGGATTCATCCGGGAAGCCCTGAATCGGGGCTTGGGACGCGACGAGATCCGGGACGCACTGAGCGAGGCGGGCTGGCCCGAGAAAGAGGTCGAGGCGGCGCTTCGTGGTTTCGCGCCCGTCGACCTGCCGCTGGCGGTCCCCCGTCCGCGGCCCTCGCTGTCGGCGAGGGAGGCCTTCCTGTACCTGGTCCTGTTCGGCACGCTCTACGTCAGCGCCTACAGCCTCGGCACCCTGCTCTTCCAGCTCATTAATCTCGGTTTCCCGGACGCGTCCTGGTCGCAGGAATTCGTGGATGCGATACCGGAGACCACGCGCTGGGCGATCGCTTCGCTCGTCGTCGCGGCGCCTGTGTTTCTGTTCACCGCGTGGACCGTGGGTCGGGAGGTTGCCGGCTCGCCGCTGCAGCGAATCTCCCCGGTGAGGCGGTGGCTCACGTATCTCACCCTGGCCATAGCGGTCAGTGTGATCATCGGTGATGCCACGGCGGTCGTGTACAACCTGCTCAGCGGTGAGACGACCACCCGGTTCATGCTCAAGGCCCTGACGATCGGAGCCATCTCCGGCACGATCTTCACCTACTATCTGAGGGACCTGAGGCGCGACGAGCTGGAGGTGGCCGCGTGAGTTCCGGGAAAGTCGTGCTGTCGATCGCCACCGCGGTGGTCCTGGGATCGATCGTCGCCGGCGTGCTTCTGGTGGGAGGCCCTGCGGAAGGAAGGATCGAGCGCCTCGACGATGAGCGCGTCGAAGACCTGCAGGGCATCATGCGGGCGGTCGATCGGTACTGGAAGGACCACGAACAGCTGCCGGGGACGCTCGAGGACCTCGCGGCCGGTCCCCGCGAGCAGGTGAACACCATCGACCCGGCCTCGGCCGAACCGTACGGGTACGCCGTCCTCGACGAGAACGCCTACAGGCTCTGCGCAGTCTTCGATGGCGAGTCGAGGCCTCGACGGCGGGCATCGGCTGACTTCTGGGGTCACTCCGCGGGAAGGCAGTGCTTTGAACTGGAAGTGACGCCTTCCGCGAATCTCGACTGAGGTTGTGCTTGACCACCGCCTGGTGACTGTCCACTAACGCAATCAACGATTCCCGGCTCAGCTCCCCGGGCCAGAGAAGGGCGATCTCTGGACGCAGAGCTGAGCCTGTGAGGGACTCGACCGCAGGTCTATGGGTGCGGCGGGCCGGCGGGCGCTTCGTGTGGGTGGCCGGCCGGGGGGGGTGCCAAGACGCTTCCTGTATATTGATGACACCCCTCCACGACAGTTTCGCGCCGGAACCCCCTTTCCTAGCGGGCCCTTCGGTCTGAGGCGTCGTACGAGATGACCCCCTCCACCTCGTACTCCAGGACTCCCGTGGTGAGATCGAAGGTGCCCCACTCCGAGCCTCCACCCGTTGCGTTGGCGAAACGACCGGTCCCGCCGTCAAACACGATTACGTCGCGCCACCACACCAGGGTCGGAGACAGGGGGCCCGACTCTCCTGAGCCGTACGTACCCCAAACCTCATCTCCGTTCGGAGCGAAGATCTTCAAGATCCCGTCGCTGTAAGTCGCGGCACCTGTCGCCAGGTTCGCCTGCGAGCAATGAGAGACCAGAGCGGTGACCTTGCCGAGGTGAAGGATGTTGCCTTCCGCCCAGAACCCGATCACCCAATCGGAAGGAACGGAGCACCGACCCTGGAACGTGTCTCTCTCAACGGGGAAGTTCGGCGCGAAGGTCTGACCGGTAGCGCCCCCGACGAACTCACCTCGGATGGGCATCTCCTTGCCGGGCTGCCCGTGACTGGCGAGGAGTTCCTGGTCCGACAGCGTCGGATCGACGGTCGGTCCGGTCGGCGTCTGGTCTTGGCACGCCGCCGCGATACACAGTGCAGCGGTGAGGATGAGTGGGTTACGCCAGCGCATCGAACACCTCCTTGTAGGACGGGCACAGCCGCCAGGAGGGAGGGTCCAGCAGACTATCGATGGGGCCGTAGCGAGGGGGTCGTGAGGCCCTGAGAAGATGCGATGCTATCGAAGGGCGTGCAACTTCGACCGTGGAGCGTAGCGAGACTGATTCTGCAGCGAAGAGCAGGCTGGCAGCTCGCACGTTCCGCGTCCTTAATGTCTCGACGCGCGAGACGAATCCGAGGTGTACCTGTCAGTCCTCCTGAGTCCCTCGAGGACCTTCAGTCAGGGTACAAACCGGGGGTACAAAGGGAGCCCCGGGAGGGGCCGTTCTCGACCCCTCCCGGCTGCTGAGGCTACGGCGTGTACCAGATGGGCGACGTGTAGGCCCGATCCTGAATCGTCGGGGGCACGGATTCCGGGAGAGGCACCCCGTAAAAGGCGTGGTCGTGCGTGGTCCAGCGGGGCGTCGGAATCTCCAGGACGCGCACGTAGTAGAACGCGGGCTCGTCCGCATCGAAATCCGGATCGACCCAGTGAGCCGCCATGACTGCGTCGCCGATCGTGTTGGTGTACGTCGCGGTCGAGATGTCGACCGTGCTGCCCACAGGCTGACGGGCGCGACCGTCCGACGCGATCTCCCGGCCGTCCGAAACCGCGACGTCGTAGATGCGCTCATGCATCTGGCCGTCAGCGTCCAGCCAGCCCTTGATGATCTGCACCCGGTCGAGATTGGCGCCGTCCGGATCCCGCAGAGCGCGCACAATGAAAGTAGGAGCACCACCGTCGGGTGCTCCGAAAAGCTCCCCGCCCATGGGCACGCCGTGTCGATAGCCCTTTGCGGCGAAGTCGGGAGTCGAGACGTCGTCCGCCCCGAAGCCCCAGCCACCGAAGACGCGCACTCGGATACGAGTTCCGGTCGTGGCGTACACCTCCTTGCGCTTCATCGCGCTGAACAGCTCATCGCGCGTGTTCTCCCGCGCCCACACCGCCATGAGGCCCGACGCGGATTCCTGAGCGGTCAGTATTCGCAGGGCGGGGTCATCTGCGGGGATGACGTCACGGTCGTGGCGATTCGGCGAAGGCTCCGTATGGGCGTACTTGCCGAAGTAGTTTTCCTCACGAGAGGTGGGAAGGGCCGTGTGCGCGTCGGTGGCCCCGATGAGTCCGAACTTGTACGGGTTCGCGCCGAGTTCCCGGCCGAGCTTGAGGCCGAGCTTGAGCGCCGAGCGGGTGTGCTCGTACTGCAGCATCTCATCCTCTTTGGGCGCCGAACCGTCGATGTTGGCCACGTCCCACCGTTCGAATTCGGCAAACTCGTCATCCGGCGACAGCAGTGGGTGCGTCTCTTCGTCCCCCTTGATCTGCGTCATCTCGTGCAGCGGCTCCCACCTGGCCCGCGCCTCCGCATAGGCCGCGTCCATGCGCTCGCCGGAAACCGTCTGCTCCGAGAACATCACGCCGTTGCTGAGATTCCCGTTGTGCGGAACCGCGAAGACACGGCCGCCGGTCTTCTCCTCGTAGGCGGCCATGTACGCCCACAAGTCCTGCGGATCGATGCTGTCGAACAGCGAGTACGGGATCGTCTGGCCGGTCTTCTCGGCGCCGTCGGCGAACAGGACTACGCGGTGCAGGTTGTTCCCGTTCGGGCTGGAGGTCCATTCGAAGCCCATCAGCGAGGTGAAGCGGCCCGGCTCGTTGTACTGATCGGCGATCTCGACTGACTGTCTCCAGATCGAGCGCGACAGATCATCGGTTCTGAAGGGGTTCTCCAGCTTCACCGTGCCCCATTGGATGATGTCCTGGAAGGCGGCCATCCTCCCCTCAGGCCCCCTGTTGAACTTCTCGTAGATCGTCCTTCCCCAGGGGTCGGCGAGCAGCAGTGGATCGGACTCGCGCAGCGCCGTCGCCAATCCGTTGAACTCGGCATGTTCCGTTACCGCCAGGAAGTCCAGCGGCCGGATGAGCTGTACGGGTTGACCGGTGTTGGACATGATCTTTTCGCCGCGCGCCACACGGAACGCGTCGTGAATGTCCAGGCTCGTGCCGACCAGCCCGGCATCGAAGGACACCTCGGTGTGGAAGTGCGTATCGCCGAAGAAGACCTGGTCGGGATAGGCCCGGCCTGCGTAAGGCGAGAAGACTCGCTCCTCTGTCAGATCCTCTGCGGTCACCTGGTCTTCCACCTGGGCGTGCAGAAGCCCGGCATCCGCCGACAGGCTCCATGCAGCGAAAGCCAGCAGCGAAACGCACAACACTGAGTTCCGTCCGGGTGATCTCATCTCCACCTGACTCCCATTCCAAATGGCCGGTCCTGCCAGGGCATCGCGAACGCCCAGGTTACAACAGAACCGTTTAGAAATGAACTCCCCGCGCGCGGAGCTGACCTCACGTTTCCCTTCTGAGTCGGAAGGAGTCCTTCTCAGTTGGACTTGGCAGAAAGAGCTTTCCGTCTGCGTCCTCCTCAGTCCCATAATCAGAGTACAAACCGGAGTACAGCGAGCTCGGGCACCGCTCGCCCCATCCGGCGGAGGCTTGCAGATTACTGAAACCTGAACCCGGTGCTTCTCCCGTGGCGTAGGCGACTCCTGAAGACGAGGGTAAGCGATGACGAACGACGGTCAGGCGACTCCTCCGGACAAGGTCGAGCCAACGATCCAGCGAATCGGACGTGGTGGCTACCTTCACGCAATCGTGCCGATCATCGACAAGTCCGGGCGCGTGGTGGAGCGCGTAGTACGACCGTTGATGGTCGAGTTAAGGGCGCGGGATGTCGTTCAGGTCATCGTTGGAGCGATCATTCTCGCCATTCCAGTAGGATTCACCGAGGAAGCCTGGGGCCTCGGTGAGCGACTGAGTATAGGCCGGATCGCAGGCATCGCCATGGTCTCGGTAGCGGCGATAGCACTGTTTGTCTACATGAACTTCTATCGATTCTATCTTCGACAGTATCTCGGGGACTATGTGAAGCGTGTGGTCAGCATCTACGCGATCTCGTTCCTCGTGGTCGGTGCTCTGCTCGCGCTCATCGACGTGGCACCCTGGGGCGTCGACAACATTCTGGCCATCAAGCGTACCATCGTCGTAGCCCTTCCAGCATCACTCAGCGCGACCCTCACTGATGCCCTGAAGTAGACCTTGCTGGGCGGGGTGGAGCGGAGGGGCAGGGATTCGCCGTCGAGCGTAGCGAGACATTCTGCGAACGAAGTGAGCGGACTACCCTGAAGCCCGTGAGGGCGCCGGTAACTCGCACGCTTCGCGTGCTCAATGTCTCGGCGCTAGGCGCCTCGACGCTCGAGACCCATCCAAGCTTTCCCTCTAAGTCCTGCTGAGTTCATCTGAGTACCCATAGTCAGGGTACAAACTGGGTTACAGTCCTGGGGGGCCATTAAGAGCAGGGAGTCACTCTGACTCGAAGACGACGCCCTCCACAGCCAACATCTCCCCACTGTCCTCCATCTCCCTGATGCGGCGCATCTGAGCGTACACGTCGGTTTCGATCTGATCCACGGCGGCCAGGAACTTAGGCTCGCCACGTATCGACTCGAGCGTCGGATCATGGCGGAGGTAGTACCACCACAGGGACCGCCAGCCTTCGTCGACTGCGTTCTGTAGAGCCGCCAGGGCCTCGGCCTTCCTGCCCTGCAGTGCGAGGATCTGTACGTCGGAGACCCAGTAGCCACCCCACCAGCCGAGCCGCGGCTGCTGCTGAATGAAATCGTAGCTCAATTCCAGCAAGCGGTCGGCTCTTGTGGCGTCCCCCGATCTCTGCAGAACCAGGGCCAGATCGATCGCTGACCGGTAGTTGTTCAATCTGATCTCAGGCTCGGACTCCGAGAGCAATTCAGGATGGTGGTCCATATACAGAGCCAACGCATCCTCATACCTGCCCGCTTCCATCGCCCTCCAGCTCAGTTGCGCGAGGCCGACGCTCGACTGCCAGGCAGCCCAACGATGTTGATTGGCGATGGTGCTCGCATCCCCGGCCAGGTCTTCCCCAGCCCCACCGTAGATTCGAGTGAGCAGCCTGCCCCAAACCGTCGCAGCCGCGTCCGGTCCGTTCTCCTCAGCACGCTCGACCAGCGCGCTCGCTCGTGCGGGTTTCGCCAGGTCAAGGTATAGCTGGGCAAGGAATGCGTAGTGAGCGCTTCGCAGCGGGTCGCGGGCGATGAGCTCCGCGTAGTCCCTCGCCGCCTCGTCCAGCCGGTTGAAGACCTGCCACTGGATCGTGGCGATCGCGTCGAGAGTCGCCGGGTGGTCCGGGTCTATCTCGCGCGCAATCCGAAGCTGCTCCATCGCGTCTTCGATGCGGCCGATACCGCGAAGAGCGGTGGCGTACGAGCGCCTGAGCTCGGCTGACATGGGATCGAGCCGCACCGATGCCGCCCTCCAGCTGAGGGCTTCGTCCGGTCGACCGAGCCGATCCAGCAGTATGCCGTAAGATCTGCTGAGCGGAGGATAGTTGGGACTGAGCTCCAGCGCGCGTTTCAGGTCCGCCTGAGCACCCTCGAAGTCACCCTGTATCAGCTTCAGGCCCCCACGTGATGTGTAGGCCTCCCCAAGCTCGTCATCCAGCGCCAAAGCCGTATCCAGGGCGGCGTGCGCCAGTCTAAACGCCTCGGACTCCGCAAGAGCGTCCGTTCCGGCCTGGCGATAGTACGTGTCCGCCAAAGCAACCCAGGCGATCGCGAATCGCGGGTCCAGTCGAACGGCCTCCTCGAAATAGCCGGCGGCATTCCGCAGACTGGCGCCGCTACCGTGGGCCAGTCCCGGCTTGCCAAGCAGATAGGCCTCATAGGCCTCCAGGTTCTCCGTCGGGGGAGTCCCGACGCGTTGCCGCTCGACCGGCGAAATCGTGGCGTGAAGAGCCTCGGCGATGGCCTCTGAGATTTCGCTTTGAATCGCGAACAGACTGCCGACGGACAGGTTGCGGTCATACGTCTCGGCCCAGAGGTGCCGGTCACTGCGGGCGTCGATCAGCTGCACGTTGACGCGGACCTCGTCTCCCGATCGCTGCACTCCGCCCTCGAGGACGTTTGAGACCCCGAGCTCGGCGGCGATCTCCGGAAGCGACTTGGTCGTGCCCCGATAGCGCATGACCGACGTGCGGGAAATGACCCGGATCGTCCCGATCTTCGATAGCTGGGTCAGCAAGTCGTCGTGGATTCCGTCGACGAAATAGGCGTCGTTCGGATCGGCGCTGCGGTTGGCGAAGGGAAGAACGGCTATGGAGGCATCGGCGTCCGGAACGCTCGGCGGATCGTAGGCCGCAACCCGCTGGTCCCCACCGACCTCGCCCGGGACCGCCGCGTCCGGTCTCGAAACGATCGAGCTGAACCAGGAGGTGTTCATCGCGACGAACAACAGCGCCACGACGATCAGGCCAATCGTGATCAGGTCGAGACGCCTCGCGGTCTGGTGGGTGATCGACGCATCACGCACGACGTCCTTTTCGCGCTTCAGCCCCTCGGGTGTGAGCTCATACGCCCAGGAGAAGATCAGCGTGGGGAGGAACCCCAGGGCAAACAGAACTACGATCAGGCGAAGGCCCCAATCGGGGACATCGAAGAGCGGAAAGACGGTGCTGGCCACCTCGGTCAGCAGCCAGGCCGCTGCAAGGTAGGCGACGGCAACCCTGAAGACGTTGCGGCGCTTGAGCTCGCCGATCGACACTGCGGCAGATCTTCGTCCCCGTTCCGCCGGCGATGCACTGCCGCCTGACCAATGCAGGTGGTAGGCCCTCAGTGGCGTCGGAATGTTCTTGACGTGCTGCTCCCCAAGGTCCTCGAAGGTCGCGTCGATCTTCTTGTGTACCGAGGCGCGGACCGGCCCGGACACGCAGATGCCTCCCGGCAGCGCCAGCGACTCCAACCGGGCGGCGACGTTGACCCCGTCACCGAAGATGTCGCCGTCTTCGTCGACGATGATATCGCCCAGGTTGATTCCGATCCGCAGGTGAAACCGTTGGTCCTCAGGCAGCTCCTCGTTACGCAGGCGGATCCGATCCTGCAGCGACATGGCGAACCGGACGGACGCCACCACGGAGGGAAACTCGGCCAGGAATCCATCCCCCAGGTGTTTGACGATACGGCCTCCAGCGGCCTCGATGCCCGGGTCGATCAACTCACTCCGGATGGTCCGAAGGGTCGAGTAGGTATCGTCCTCGTCGGTGGCCATCAGACGCGAGTATTCGACGATATCGGCCACGACTATGGTGGCGAGGCGGCTCGTGTGCGTATCGGACCCGGAAAGCGGCAAGGTTGCCTCTCACCCCCAGATGATCGAGGTGCAGCTACTACCGGACTTGTCAGAGACTCGGAGTTGTTCGAGACGCGGTGCAGCGAACCAGGTGACGGCGCCCCCCGCGACCGCAGTAGATAAGCTACGGTGCGACTTTCCAAAGCTCAAAGGAGCGCGCGGACGAGGACCGTCGAATTAGCGAGACCTTCAACGAACGTCGCGAGTCGGCAACCCTTCAAGGGAGAGACCTGGAGGACGGAGGGGCAGGGATTCGCCGTCGAGCGTAGCGAGACATTCCGCGAACGAAGTGAGCGGACTACCCTGAAGTCCTTGAGAGTCCGTTAGAGTCGGATTTCAGGTGCGATCACAGCGAGGCAGTTTCCGTGTGACTCCCTGTCGGTCTCCCTTGGTCCGCGACAGTCATACCACGAAACTCACCACACCCCAAATGAACATGCGCCCGACCGTGTCTGCCAAAGCCTGAACCTGGACATGGTTCACCTCCAGTAGTTGGAGGGGGCACTATGAAGATACCCTAGGTGAGTCAACCCAGGGTGCCAGAGGAGCTGAGGCTTTCGTCTCAAACATAGTCTTGCTGCGTGGCAATGCCGAGAACTTCGAGTGTCATTCTGGAGCCCGACCGTTATGCTGAGTCGGGGTAGGGCTACAGGGGAACGACGCATGTACATCAACAAACGGGGCCTCCGAGAGATCGGGCACGTGCTCCTTAGAAAGCCGACGTTTGGTCGCCTGGTGACGACGGCCTGGATTACGCCGCTGTACCTGATACTGAGGCAATCGGCGTCGCTTCTGCGCTTACTCGACGAAGTGCTCTACCGCGAATACCGCCGGCAGAAGGTCGAACGGCCCGTCTTCGTGTTCGCCAACCCGCGAAGCGGTACCACGCTCACTCATCGACTGATCGGCATGGACGATGAAGTCTTCACGACGGTCAAGCTCTACCAGACGATGTTCCCAGCGGTGTCAGCTACCAGATTGTTCAAACGTTTGGTCGGGCTCTCTCTGACCCGCGCCGGCTCGGTGCTTCGGCGCGTTTTCAAAGTGTTCAACGCGCCGCTCGAGAGTCGCTGGGAAGGGATCCATCACATCAGCCTCGACCAACCCGAAGAGGATGTCTGCACTCTCTTGTGGAACCTGACCTCGCCGGCGACCGGGTTGCTTTTCCCATTCATGGAGGACCTTCCGAGTCAGACCTGGATCGACCGCCAGCCCCCCAAGCAGCGAGAGGCATTCCTCGACTCGTATGAAGGCACGATCAAACGTCACGTATACGAGGCTGGGGGCAAGCGCTTCCTGAACAAGAACGTGTTCTTTTCGACGCGCATCCGTTCGGTCTACGAGAGGTTCCCGGACGCCGTATTCGTCTACCTGGTTCGCAATCCATGCGAATGCCTGCCTTCGTTCCTGAACCTGTTCTATCGGGCCTGGACCGCGCACTCTCCGAGCATCCGCCCGGACGGTGAGGAGATCCAAGCCCTCAAGCGGCTCGGTTACGCCTACTACCGATACGCGCTCGAGTGTCGAAGAGAGATCCCCGAAGATCAGTTCATCACGATTCGGTACGACGACCTCGTTGCGGACCCCAAGGAGACGGTCGTCGGTCTCTACCACCGCCTCGGAATGGCGGTGAGCAAGGCGTTCGAAGCGAAACTCGACGAGGCCGTGTCGAGACAACAGTCATACAAGAGCACACGCACGGTCGACCTCGGGTTCTTCGGCATAAGTCGTGAGGAAGTGTACGCGGAACTCCGCGAGGTGTTCGAGACCTTCAGTGGTGATGGTGAATGGCGTTGAGTTCCAGGCATACCTCGCTTCCGCACGTCGGCCCAATCTTCCGTGCGCGTCACAAATCGGCTGGCCAATTTCCTGTACTGCCGAGGGGTGTAGGCAAACTCCGTAAGTCGTTGCAAATAAACAACAGCGGAGGGGCAGGGATTCGCTGTCGAACGCAGCGAGACATTGAGCGAATGGAATGAGCGAACTACCCGTAGGGTGAGAAATCCCGGGCGGTGGGGTGGAGCGGAGGGGCAGGGATTCGCTGTCGAGTCACACGGTGACGAGACATTCCGAGCGAAGCGAGGACTACCCGTAGGGTGAAGAATCCCTACGGGGCGGGGAGGAGCGGAGGGGCAGGGATTCGCTGTCGAACGCAGTGAGACATTCGAGCATGCGTCAGCATGCGAGACTACCCGGTGAGAATCCCGGGCGGGGAGGGGAAGCGGAGGGGCAGGGATTCGAACCCTGAAGTCCTTGCGGACGCCGGTTTTCGAGACCGGTGCATTGCCGTTCTGCCACCCCTCCGAGGGGTCCTGCTCATTCAGGCCGTGTGAGGCGATGGGAAGCAGCTCGCGCCGCTCGCTCAGGCCCATCTGTAATCTACGGGGGGCGAACGGACGGGGTGGGATTCGAACCCACGAGACACTTTTGGTGCCCACACACTTTCCAGGCGTGCGCCTTAAGCCGCTCGGCCACCCGTCCAGAAATCACGTACTTCCTTTTCGCGACAAGCGGAGGAAGTGGGATTCGTTCTCGAGCCACTCCGTGGCGAGAGCCCTTTGCAGCGCAGCTGCGAAGGCACCGGTGAGAATCCCACCGTCCGTCCTGTACTCACTTACGTCAGCGGAGGAGGTGGGATTCGAACCCACGTGGGCCTTTTGGACCCAACGCCTTAGCAGGGCGCCGCCTTTAGCCACTCGGCCACTCCTCCATCAGCGCCCGGATCTCCTCATCCGGGGCCAAACAAAAAGGCGAGCGCCGTAGCGCTCCGCCTTTTCGCACCGTCGATTGGCCCGCCAGGGATCGAACCTGGACTCTCCTGATCCAGAGTCAGGCGTGTTGCCAATTACACCACGGGCCAATGCCGCCGTCCTTCAGCGGGCACCGATTATAGACGATTCACCGCATCGGATCAAGGTGCTTTCACACCGGATTGCAGGGATCGTTCCACCCGCGCGCGGGCTGGCAACCGAGCTTTTCCTCGGGCGGTTCGACGGCGGCGCGGGAGGCCGAGCTGTGTCACTGTAAACGCCGAGATCATGGCAAGCGCCGGAACCTCGACCCGAGAGCGGCTCCGCGCCCACGACAGTGATGCGTGGTCGGCCAATACCGTGGAGCAGAGGCGCGTGGCTCGGCTGAGCTGATCGCGATTTCCCGTAGTAACGGGCAAATAGGCTATGCCCTCACCGCCATGGATCAGCGTTGAAGCCGCCGCGAGGCGATGGACGTGCTCGCTGCCCGACACGACGGTCACGAGCGCGGGGCGGTTCAGACCGTGCACCAACCGCAAGAAGCCGGCGTCCGGAGCGAGGTAGATGGGGATTCCCGCACCTTCGAAGTCCGCCTCGACGACGCGCACCGCGAGGCGCGACTTCAGTTCGGCCTCCAGGACTACCGTCAGATCTCGGTCGGGGCACCCAAGCGCCACAGACCTCGGCCCGAGGACGCGGACCATGGCGATCGCCGCCTGCGGGGAGGGACCGGGAGGCCGCGCGTACACTCCGGCCCCGGGCCGCGCCCGCGCGATGCCCGCCTGCACGAGATCCCGGTACGCGGCGGCTACCGTGTTCCGATGCAGCCCCAGCAGCTCCTCCGCGCGGCGCACGCTTGGGAGTCGGCGGCCGGGCTCGATCTGGCCGCCGAGGATGCGGGACTCCAGGTGGCCGACGAGCTGTCGGCGGAGTGAGATGCGAGATCCGCGGTCGAGGACGATTCCGTGCAGCATCATGAGGGCCAGGATGCGCCGCGGGATCAAGCGTCCGTCATCGGCCTCCGCAGCCCGTTGAGGATCAGCCCCGCGAAGCCGATGCAGGCGACCCCGACGACCACCTGGATTCCGTACGTCCCCGGATAGTCGGTGCGGGTCAGGAAGAGCGCTACGGCGCACCCGGCGAAGGCCACAGCCAGGATGCCGACGGCTACTCGGTTCGTCATCCAGGCCCGGTCGCCCATTAGCCGGAGGGAGAGCATCCCCGACATCCACCCGATGAGACCTCCGGCCATCACGTCCAGCGGCCAGTGGGCCCCGACCACGACCCTGGACAGGGCGACGAGAGTCATGAACACGAGGAGAGCCGTGCGTGCGGACCGCCGCTCCATCACCGGCACGAGGGCGCCCGCGAGCGTCAGCGCCGCCGCGGCGTGCCCGGAAGGCATGGCCTTG
>CAJIAC010000134.1_pt1 | contig 19565 bp, 20 predicted proteins | sample 9198961 | NCBI WGS metagenome assembly CAJIAC01 (sample SAMEA7708276, study PRJEB35096) | sediment metagenome | biome: marine neritic benthic zone biome [ENVO:01000025]; feature: sediment [ENVO:00002007]; material: shallow marine sediment [ENVO:03000034] sea grass bed [ENVO_01000059] ... | reverse complement strand
TGGCCGGTGTCAAGGGCACGGCCCGGCAGGAGAACGTTCGCTTCGGGGCCACCGCCGCCTACCCGCTCACGCGGCGGGCCTCCCTCAAGCTGGCCTACATCGGTGGCGCGTCCACGCGCCTCGGGGCCGACTTCGACAGCTTCATCCTGGTCTACCAGTACCGGTGGGGCGGCGGTCTCTGACGGAGGGTTAGAACGGGATTCCCAGGCGGCGGGCGACGCCATCCAGATTCCGGTCCAGGGTCCAGATCCCGATCCGTCCGAGCATCGCCGAAGCGAGAAGGTGCGCGTCGACCCAGCCGATACCCGAACCGGCCAGATTCCACCGATCGATGAAGGTGAGAACCTCCGCGTGGTCCGCCACCGGAGAGCAGGGGAGCGCCTCCAGAAGTTCCAGTACCCGTTCCCTGTCCGACAGCCGTCCGCACGCGAGTTCTCCGACCACGAACGGATGACACCACACCAGATCCGCGTCGAGACGCAACGTCAGATCGCGATTGCCCCGCCGCAGGTGATCGACCCAGACTGAGGTATCGACCAGCATCAGGAGGAGGGCCGCCGCCGTCGAATGGGCTCGAGGTTGGGCTGTGTGCCACCGAGAGCCGCCAGTCGACGGGCGCTCTCTCGGGCGATCAGCGCCTCCAGTCCGGCATGAATGACGGCGGTCTTGCCCTCGAGTCCACTGAGGCGCTGCGCTTCTCTCACCAGCTCATCGTCGAGGTTCAATGTAGTTCTCATGCAGATAAATATGCATAAATTATGCATACACACAAGGGGCCTGGGATCCCTGCCTCGCGCGCAGCCACCATTGCCATCTGATTCTAGCTCGTGCTCTCATCGCCGGATCATGCCGGGACGCGCATTTCACGCCGGGCTCCCGGCTCATTACATTGGTTTCCCCGCGGACGGCCGGACAAACGGCGGCCGCTGCTGAGATCGGCCCTCTTCAGGCAGGAGCGAATGGCGCAGTTCACCGACGAACAGCTGCAGCGCAAGATCCAGGAAGGCTTCATCGTCGAGTCCGAAGCCGACATGACCGAGACGTACAAGAAGGCGCTGATCGGTCAGCTCACGGTGCAGGGCGACACGGAGCTCATGAGCGCTCCCGCGTACTACATGGCGGCCAAGGACGCTCCGTCGACCAACACCATGGTCTCGGCCACGGCGATCATCCAGGACGAGATGGGGCACGCGAACATCGCGTACCGCCTGCTCCAGGACCTCGGGGTGGACACGGACTACCTGCTGTACGATCGGCCTCCCGAGAAATTCAAGAACCCGTTCGGATTCGATCAGCCGCTCGCGAACTGGGCCGAGCTGGTGACGGCCAACGCGTTGTACGACCGGGCCGGCATCACGCTGCTCTCGGACGTGCATCGCAATACCTCGTACGGACCGCTCAAGCGGGCCCTGGTGAAAGTGGGAATGGAGGAGAACTTCCATCTCCGGCACGGCGAGGTATGGATGCGCCGGCTGTGCGAGGCGGGCGGGGAAGGGCGCGACCTCGTTCAGAGGGCGGTGGACTGGATGTTCCCCATGGGTGTGGAGTGGTTCGGCTTGCCCGACGACCGCAAGCGTCACAACGCGCAGCTCGACTTCAAGCTCAAGGGGATGACGAACGACGAGCTCCGTATGACGTGGATGAAGGCCGTCGTTCCCCTGTGCGAGCAGCTCGGAATCCGCGTTCCGGCCCACTCGAACGAGGAGACCGAAGAGGTCGACCTCGAGTACGAGCTGCCCATCGCATGGGACGAGGACGAGCGGGTGTGGCTGCTCGACGAGACGATCACCTGGGATGAAGTGTGGGACCGGTGGCGTGCCCGCGGACCGATGAACGAGCAATTCGTGGAGTCGGTGCGCCGGAGCCGGTTCCAGGTCGAAGACCTGCTGGCGGCCTGAGGACGAGAGTGACTTCGCGGCTGATACAGATCCGGCGATCCGGGGCGGGCCTGCCTGCCCCTGGCCCGGCGTCCGACCCGACGGCGGACGCGGGCTACGAGTCCGAGCTCGACCGGGGCGTGGATTTCTCCGCGGTCTTCGCGGATGCCATGGGCCGCAATCCGGATCTCGTCCTCGAGATCCCGGACTGGGAGACTCCCCCCGCGGACCTGGAGGAGCGCGTCTGGCGGGCCCTGTACGAGGTGCCCGACCCGGAGTTCCCGATCTCTCTCGTGGACCTGGGCCTGGTGTACGGCGTGGAAATGGAGGAGCCGGACGGGGCCGAGGGGGCGAAGGTAACGGTGTCGCTCACGCTCACGGCTACGGCGTGTCCGTGCGTGGAGTTCATCAAGTGGGACGTGAGGGACCGGGTGCTGGCGGAACCGGGCGTGGCCGACGTGGACGTGCGGATCACGTGGGACCCGCCCTGGACCACCGAGCGGATCACGGAACGCGGACGCAGCGCCCTCCGACGGGCTGGCGTCTCGATCTGACCGAACCTGGAGGAGAGATGGGCCACCTCAGCGGCGAGCACCTGTACGAGATCTTTGCCCGGCAGAAGCGGGAAGACCGTCTCGAGCACATCGGGACCATCTCGGCGCCCAACGGGTCGCTGGCGCGGGCCTACGCTTGGCAGACATATGACGAGCAGAAGTGGTTCGAGATGGTGGTGGCACCCCGCGAGGCCTTCGAGGCCGTGAACCGGGACGAGTCGCCGTTCACCCTGAGCCCGGCGGAGGCCCGATGAGCCAGAAGGGAACGGCCGGATACCGCACCGCCGCCGACGTTCCGGAAGAGCTGCACGCGGATCTGGCGTCGCTGCTCCTGTCCCTGGCCGACAACAAGCGTCTGCTGGGCATGCGGTACGCCGAGTGGCTGCTCGGTGCTCCTACCCTGGAGGCGGGCATCGCGTGTTCCGCGATGGCCCAGGACGAGTGGGGCCATTCCCGCATCCTGTACGCGATGTTGAAGGACTTCGGAATGGACCCGGCTCACCTGGAGCACGAGCGGGAGGCGGCCGAGTACCTGAACTCCGAGCTGCTGGACGACCCTCCCCCGGAATGGACCGGCCTGGTAGCGCTGAACTTCCTGCTCGACGCGGCTCTTTCTGTGCAGATCGAGTCTCTGAAGGACAGTCGATTCGAGCCGCTGCACTACAAAGTCCGCAAGGTCCTGGAGGAAGAACGGTTCCACTTCGAGCACGGTCGCGGCTGGCTGGCGAGGGTGGCGCAGACGGAAGCGGGCCGCACCGCGCTGGCGGAAGCGCTCGCACCGGCATGGATTGCGTGTATGCGCTGGTTTGGCGGCGAGTCCGGGCTCGTGGAGCGACTCGCGAAGGCCGGAATCTCGGACGCCGGACCCGACGAGCTCAGGGCACGGTGGCTGGATCGGGTTGCGCCCGTCGTCGCCGGGGCGGGTCTCGAGCTGGCCGGGGTCACGGACGGGAACTGGGCCGTGCCGGAGCTGGACTGGACGGGGTGGGACCCGGAGCGGCGGCGCTCCGGTGAAGGCCGGCTCAACGACGAGACGCTGGCCGGGGTGCGGGGAGACAAGAACCGCACCATGCTGATGGACTGACCGATGACCGATTCCGCCGCGCGCCGGTCGCTGGGCTCGACTCTCCATAGCGGAGCCATGCCGGACTCGGTCGAGTGTCCGTTCTGTCTCGGCCGCGAGACCGAGCAGTTCTCGGCGTTCGGCAGCGCGCTGTCGGTCAGCCAGTACTACTGCCGGACGTGCCGGACCGTGTTCGAGTGGATGAAGCGGACGGGCAGTCCGGAGACGTCCGAATGACCGCAAGGAGCTGAGCGTGAGACGCACCGCGTTTACGACGTTGGGAATGATCCTCGTGGCCCTGGCGTGGGCCAGTCCGGCCCGGGCGCAGCTGTCGCTCGGAGTGGCCGCCGGCGCGACGTATTCGAGCATGGGCGGCACCCTGATCACCACCACGGACTCGGATTGGGGCGCCCTGATGGGTGGCTGGGGCCAATACCGTCTGGAATCCAACCTCGCTTTCCAGCTAGAGGGCAACTGGGTTCAGAAGGGAGGGCGCGGGACCGTCGAGGGCGTTCGGGACGACTTCGACCTGGACTACTTCGAGCTGCCGCTCACCGCGCAGCTGGTCGTCGGCCTGAGTCCGACGTGGGACTGGAACCTGTACGGCGGAATCGCCCTTGCCTTCCAGACCTCCTGCCAGGTGAGCCAAGACGAGGCGGCCAAGGAGGACTGCGAGCAGGCGGAGCCCACCTGGTCGTTCGCCAGCACGGAATGGAGCGTACCGTTCGGCACCAGCTTTTCGTACCGATTCAGTCGCTCCGCTCTGACCGCGGATTTCAGGTACTCGTACGGTCTCTCCGACGCCATCGAGAACCTGCGCCTGAGGAACCGGTCGTGGCAGTTCATCCTGCGCTGGGGCTTCGGGGTCTGACGACGGGTGGTCCGCGACAAGGGCCGCAAGGAAGCTCCAGCTGATTCGGGACACCTCTCGGATCCGGAAGCTCCCGCGGAGCGCCGGCTGGCCGTCCGCATCTGGAGATCGGTGTTTCCCGCGCCACTCGCTCCGAGAACGGAACGCGAGCGCAAGCGCGTGGTCCTCAACCACCTGCTCATCCACATGCGGCCGGTACGAGTGCCCGAGCGCACGCTTCCGTTCCGGCACACGTTCGGGCTCGGAGGAATGGCGGCGACCCTGGTCGGACTCCTGGTTCTGACGGGCGTCCTGTTGATGTTCGTGTACGAGCCGTCCCCCGACCGGGCCTACGCCTCCATACAGTCCCTGCGCCGCGAGGTGCGTTTCGGCGGACTCGTGCGGAACGTGCACTATTGGAGCGCCAATCTCCTGGTGGTCATCACGTTCCTCCACCTGCTCCGCACCTTCTTCACCGGCGCATTCCACGGGGCCCGTCAGTTCAACTGGGTGCTCGGTGTGCTGCTGCTCCTGGCGGTGCTGGCCGCGAACTTCACCGGCTACCTGCTGCCCTGGGACCAGCTCTCTTTCTGGGCCATCACGATCGTGACGGGGATGCTCGGCTACGTGCCGCTGATCGGCGACGGCCTGGTCAGGGTGGCGCGTGGCGGCACCGAGATCGGCGGGGCCACGCTGATCAACTTCTACACCTTTCACACGACCGTCATTCCGGTCACGATCGTGGGGTTGATGGCCTTCCACTTCTGGCGGGTCCGCAAGGCCGGGGGCGTGGTCATCCCGCTCGAGCCCGAGGACGATCCGGAAGCGCGGCCGACGACGACGCTCTTCGTCCCGTCGCTCCTCCTCAGGGAATTCGTGACGGGCCTGGTGCTGGTGGCCCTGGTGATGGTGCTGGCCGTTGCCGTGGATGCGGGCCTGGGAGATCCCGCGAACCCCGGCATGAGTCCGAATCCGGCCAAGGCGCCCTGGTATTTCCTCGGTCTCCAGGAACTCCTCCTGCACTTCCATCCGACCTGGGCCGTGGTCGTCCTGCCCGGCCTGGCGCTGCTGGGGCTTCTCGCGATCCCCTACCTCCGCTACGACGAGCCTCTCGAAGGTCGGTGGTTCGTCTCGGAGACCGGCCGTTCGCTCGCCTCGGCCGGGGCGCTGGCCGCGCTGGCGCTCACGCCGCTGTGGGTCCTGCTCGACGAGTACGTGACCCGCTGGTCGGAGTGGCTGGGCGGCCTGCCGCCGGGGCTGGCGGAAGGACTGGTTCCGGCGATGGTGGCGCTCGGCCTCACCTGGGCCGTGATCCGGCTGGCCGGCCGCCAGTTCGGGGGGAACCGGCAGGAGACCTTGCAGGCGGGCTTCGCCTTCCTGGCGACGGCGCTGGTCATCCTCACCGCGGTGGGCGTGTGGTTCCGCGGAGAGGGAATGGCGCTCACCTGGCCGTGGGCGTGATGAGGAGAGGCCCGTGATGGTCGATCGGCGCGACGTCCGCCCGGACTCAGGGGAGCTCGACACGAGCCGCCGCTCCTTCCTGTCCCGTCTGTGGCTGGGGCTCGGGGGACTGGCGCTCGCCGAGTACCTGTGGCTCACCGTGGAGTTTCTCCGCCCCCGGAAGGGCCCGCGGGAGGAAGCCGGCGTTCTGGTCGCGGGGCCGGTGGACCGCTTCGACCCCGGCTCGGTCACGGCTTTCCCCGCGGGACGCTTCTACCTCACGCGCCTTACGGACGGCGGATTCCTGGCGGTCTCGCGCGAGTGCACCCACCTCGGGTGCACGGTACCCTGGATGGCGGACGAAAGCCGGTTCGTGTGTCCCTGCCACTCGTCCGCCTACGACATCCGTGGTGACGTGATCAACCCTCCGGCGCCTCGCGCCCTGGACCTCCACCCGGTCCGCATCGAGAACGGAATCGTGAAGGTCGACACGGCGCGGACGGTAAAGCGGAGCCACTTCGACACATCACAGGTGGCACGGGCATGAACGCCGACCTGGCCCGGCGCTGGAAGCTGACGGGAGTGGCCGCGACCGCGGTCATCGTCCTGTCGCTGCCGGTGTACGCGGTCAAGGAGAGCCGCCAGCGGGCTGTCTGGGACGCCGCCGACCTGGCGCCCGCCTTCACGTTCGTGGGCCGTGAGCGCTGCGCGGAGTGCCACGAGGACGCGACCCGGGCCTGGGAGGGCTCGCACCACGACCTGGCGATGGCCCCTGCCGACTCTTCAACCGTGCGCGGGGATTTCGGCGACGCGGAGTTCGAGCACCGGGGCGTCGTCAGTCGCTTCTACCAGCGCGATGGCCGCTACTTCGTGTTCACGGAGGGCCCGGGCGGCGAGATGGGCGAATTCGAGATCGCCTACACGTTCGGGTGGGAGCCGTTGCAGCAGTACCTCGTCCCGTTTCCCGGCGGCCGCTACCAGACCCTTTCCATCGCCTGGGACACGGAGCGAGAAGAGTGGTTCCACCTCTACCCGGACCAGGACATACCTCCGGACGACTGGCTCCACTGGACCCGGAACGCCCAGACGTGGAACGGCATGTGCGCCGAGTGTCATTCCACCAACCTGAAGAAGGGATACGACGCGGAGACGGAGTCCTTCGCGACCACCTGGTCCGAGATCGACGTGAGCTGCGAAGCGTGTCACGGTCCGGGCTCACGGCATACGACGTGGGCCGACCTTCCGCCGATGGCGCGTCCGGACGTGACGGACTACGACCTGGCGGTCCCCACGTCCGGGATCACCGCGCGGCAGCAGGTAGAGCTGTGCGCCCCCTGCCATTCGCGGCGCACAGAGCTCGGCGACTACGCGCACGGCAAAGCCGATCTCATGGATCACCTGATCCCCGCCCTCCTCGAGGACCGGCTGTACGAGGCCGACGGTCAGATCCTGGAAGAGGTGTACGTCTGGGGGTCGTTCGTCCAGAGCAAGATGTACCGGAACGACGTGCAGTGTTCGGACTGCCACGACGTGCACAGCCTGGAGCTCAAGTTCGAGGGCAACGAGCTGTGCGGGCAGTGCCACGCCGCCGAAACGTACGACGCGTACGAACACCACTTCCACGAGGATCTCACCGAGGCGGGCGAGCCCAACGAGGGCACGCTGTGTGTGAAGTGTCACATGCCGGAGCGCCCCTACATGGTGGTGGACTGGCGCGCCGACCACAGCCTGCGCATCCCGAGGCCGGACCTCAGCCTGGAGATCGGGACGCCTAACGCCTGCACCGCTGCCGGCTGTCACGAGGACCAGACGGACGCCTGGGCGACCGACCATTACGTGGACTGGTACGGACGCGCCAGGAAGCCGCACTACGGCACGGTACTGGCGGCCGGCCGCGACGGTGAGCCCGGCGCCGCAGAAGGTCTGATCCGACTGGCCGGCGACCCCCTGTATCCCACGATCGTGCGCGCCACGGCGCTCAGCCTGCTTCGGGGGTATCCCGGTCCAGCGACCACGAGGGCCATCAACGCCGCTCTACAGGACGACGAGGCCCTGATCCGCCATACCGCGGCCACCGCGCTGAACACCACGGACCCGTCGGAGCTCGCGGACCTGGTGGGGCCGCTGCTGTTCGATCCGGCCACGGCGGTGCGCGGGCAGGCCGCAGTCCGGCTGGCGGCCGTCCCACGGGAGCTCCTGAAGCCCTACCAGATCGAGGCCCTCGAGGAAGCGACACGGGAATACGAGGAGACGATGCGTTACTCGCTCGACTTCTCCTTCGCCGGGCACAACCTGGCCAACCTGTACGTCGCTCGCGGCGAGCCGGACCTCGCGGAGGAGTACTATCGACGGGCCATCGCGATCGACGACCTGTTCATCCCGGCCAAGATGAACCTGGCGGTCCTGTACAATTCGCAGGGTCGGAACGCCGAGGCAGAGGAGCTGATGCGGGGGGTGCTGGAGGACTACCCGAAGAACCACGACGCGCAGTATTCCCTCGCTCTGCTCCTGGTCGAGGCGGGACGGACCGCCGAGGCCCTGCCGTGGCTCGAGCGGGCGGCGGACGGGATGCCGCAGCGCACCCGGATACGGTACAACCTGGGCCTCCTGCAGCAGCAGCTGGGCCGCCTGACAGAAGCCGAGGCCAGCCTGCGTGCGGTGATCGACCTCGAGCCGGGCAACCTCGACTACCTGTATGCCCTGGCCGACCACTACGCCAAGCGAGGCAACCTCAGGCGGGCCCTGACGGTGGCCGAGCAGATGATCGAGACGAACCCCGCGGCGCCGATCGGAGGCGAGATGAAGGCGGCGCTGGAGCAGGCGATCGCGCAGGGCGGGGGCGACTGATCGCCCGAGCCGGGGGCCATCAGGCGAGAGTCGAGCTGGTGTGAAGTAGAAGCAAGCGGCGGCCCCAACCAGGGACCGCCGCTCCGTGAGTCTTGCCTGCGTTGTCCCTCGAGCCTGCCCTCAGTCGCTCGTCGCGTCCTGGGGCACCCCGCCCGGAGGCATGTTCTCGTTCAGGTAGCGCGTCATGTAGGAGAACAGGTGCTTCCGCGTGCCCGGTCCTTCGAAGATCCCGTGCGACCGGTTCGGATACGCCAGCATGGTGAAGTACTTGTTGTGCCGAATGAGTTCGTTGATCAGCTGCTCGGCGTTCTGGTAGTGCACGTTGTCGTCGCCCGTCCCGTGGACAAGCAGAAGGTTGCCCTCCAGGCCGGCGGCGTGCTTCAGGACCGAGCCCTCCTCGTAGTCCTCGGGGTTCTCATCGATGAGCCCCATGTACCGTTCCATGTAGATCGTGTCGTAGTTGCGGAGGTTCGTCACCGCGGCCACGGCGATCCCGGTGCTGTAGATCTCGGGGTACCGGAACAGGGCGTTCAGCGTGGCGCCACCGCCACCGCTCCATCCCCACATGCCGATGCGGGAAGCGTCCACGTAGGGCCGGTCCGAGATCACGCGGGCCGCAGCCGCCTGGTCGGCGCTGTTCACCTGTCCGACCATGCGGTACTGAGCCTTTCTCCAGTCCCGGCCCCTCGGGCCCGGCGTCCCGCGGTTGTCCACGCTCGCCACGATGTACCCCTGCTGCGTGAGCATGGTGTGCCAGCCGAAGTTCCCGAAGTCCCACCGGTCCAGGACCGTCTGGGCGAACGGGCCGCTGTACGCGAAGAAGAACACCGGGTACTTGAGGCTGGGATCGAAGTCCGGCGGGTACATGATCCACGCGTCGAGCATGGCGTCACCGACGTCCACCTGGAAGAGTTCCGTGCGGCCCCTGTCCAGCTCGGCCAGGGTCGCGTTCAGGCGGGCGTTGTCCACCAGGACCCGCTGCACCTCGTGATCCGGCAGCGTGACCAGGCTGACCACCGGCGGGGTTGTGAAGGTCGAGTAGGTATGGATCGCAAACTCGGCGCTCGGCGAAATGCTGTAGGTGTGCGTCCCCGGCTGATCCGCCGGCGACAGCCTCGTGGGATCGCCCCCTTCGAGCGGCACCCGGTACAGGTAGCGCTGCGTGGCGTTCTCTGGAGAGGCGATGAAGTAGATCCAGCCTCCGTCCTCGTCGATCAGCTGGACGTTGACGACTTCCCAGTCGCCGGACGTGATCGCAGTGAGCTCACCGGTCTCACGGTCCACGGAATAGATGTGCTTCCAGCCCGTGCGCTCGCTGAGCCAGGTCATCCGCTCGTCGCCATCCAGCCAGATCCAGTCGTCGATCGCGTCGAGATATGCGTCGTCGGTCTCGGTCATCAGGGCGCGGATCGAGCCGTCTGCACCGTCGCAGAGCATCACCTGGTTGATGTTCTGCTTACGGTTCATGCGCTGGATCGCTACTTCATCGCCGTTCCCCGACCACTCCACGCGCGGGATGTAGTTGTTGCGCAGGTCGCCCGGCACGTCGCACCACACCGTCGCTCCCCCGTCCGCGCCCACCACGCCCACTCGGGCGGCCGAGTTCTGCGTTCCCACCTTCGGGTACTGCACCGGAATGGTGTAGGAGTAGACCGAATCCGTGTTGTTGATCATGTCGAAGACGCCGATCCCCTCGGCATCCAGCTGCCAGTAGGCGATCGACTGACCATCCGGGGCCCACCGCCATCCGTCGGCGGGGAGCGGCATGAAGAACTCCTCCTCGTACACCCAGTCGAAGTTTCCGTTGATGATCGTCTCGGAGCCGTCGCTGGTGAGCTGCGTGACCTCGCCCGTCGCCAGGTCCTCGACGAACAGGTCGTTCTTACTCACGTAGCCGAAGCGATCGCCCGAGGGGCTGAACTTCCCGTACATCAGGCTTGACTCGGGGCGGTCTGCGCCCATCTGGCGCAGTGCTCCCGACTGCAGGTCGAGAACCCAGTAGTCACCCCTGGAATTGAACCGCCATACGCGCCTTGAGTTCGTGTACACGAGCAGCTTGCTGCCGTCCGGAGACCACTCGTAGTTCTGAATCCCGAGGGGGCGTGTGGCTCCCTCCGGCACGAGCTGGGCGGCCGAGACCAGCACCTCCCGCTCGCCGGTGGCGGCATCGTACCGAACCAGGTCGCGCCCCGCTCCGGCCGAGCTGCGCTCCAGCGTGGTGTAGGCGGATCCGTCCTCGAGCCACCGGGACTGGCCCGGGAACTCCGGGAAGAAATCACCGGACCCGAACAGGCGGTCGAGTGTGATCCTGGCCGGGTCGGTCGCTTCCTGGGCAAGCGCAGGAGGCGCAAGAAGCGGGAGAATCAAGAGAGCCGCGACCGTCAGTAGGCCCGTCATCAGATGTCGTGCGGATGTCATGGGTCGTCCCTCGTTAACGTGTGGCTTCACCGCAGGCAAACGGCGCACCGGAAGATACTGGATGCCGTTGCCTCACGCTCTACTGACAGGCGGGGGCTGTCGGACGTTTAGCCGACGGCATAACCTGAAAACTGCCGCAGGACGTCTACCCGTTGCCAAGGTGTTTCGGTGCGCTCACCACGAGAGATCGTCCACAAGAAGCTGCTGAAGAGAATCGGGTTTCCCCTCCTGAACCGCTTTCTGGGCGAGACTGGCCAGCACTTGTATCACTACTCGGTCGAGCACGACCGACTCTACCCGCTGACCCGGTTCAACTCGGCGAACTACGACTACCTGCGAACAGGAAGTATCGATACGGATCGATGGCGCGGCTGTCTGAGCTCGCTGGAGAAGGGAGGCACGATCCTGGACATCGGCGGCAACGTGGGCTTCACCGCGGTGTGGTTCGCAGCCGTAGCCGACCGGGTCTACGCCTTCGAACCTCATCCGGCGAACCTTGAACTGCTCCGAGACCAATTGCGAATCCGGAGAGTCACCAACGTGGACGTGCGTCCGATGGCGGTGGGTGACCGCACGGAACCGGTCGAGCTCTACTGCAAAGACCCTCGAGGGCAGCATGCGCTGGCCGACATCGGTGGATCACCCACGCTCGGCTCGATTCGAGTACCTTGCACGACGGTGGACGCAGTCCTCGAATCGGAAGGAATCGACGACCTTCGTCTGCTGAAGATCGACGTGGAGGGGTTCGAACCCGAAGTGCTGCGCGGAGCCCGAAGGGCGCTCGAAGAGGGCGCCGTTCCCAGGATCCTCTTCGAGTTCAGTCCACAACTGTATCGCGAGAGGGGAATCGAAGCTTCGGCCCCTGTGGATCATCTTCTCGGCCTCGGCTACCGACTCTCATTCCCAGACTGGACGCCCTTTGACCCGAAGGACCCGCGAGCCTCCATCCAGTGCGACGTGATCGCTCTGGCACCGGGGGCGCTCTGGGGAAACGCGCCTACCGTCTAGGCTGAAGCCTTCCGATCAGTCACCCGCCGACTCCTGCGGGAGGCCGCCCGGGGGCATGTGCTCGTTCAGGTACCGGGTCATCTCCGTGTACAGGTGCTTCCTCGTACCCTGGCCCTCGAAGATCCCGTGCGAGCGATTCGGATACGACAGCATCGTGAAGTGCTTGTTGTGCGCGATCAACTCGTTCACCAGGGCCTCGAAGTTCTGGTAGTGGACGTTGTCGTCCGCCGTACCGTGAATCAGGAGCAGGTTGCCCTCGAGGTTCTTCGCGTGCGTGATCGGCGCCCCGGCCTCGTAGTCCTCGCCCGTCTCGACGGGAAGTCCCATGTACCGCTCGGTGTAGATCGTGTCGTAGTACTTCTGGTGCGTCACCGCGGCGATCGAGATGGCGGTCCCGTACACGTCCGGGTACTGGAAGAGGAGGTTGAGCGCCATCTCACCCCCCCCGCTCCAGCCCCACGTGCCCACCCGGTCCGCATCCACGTACGGCCGCTCGATGATGATCTGGGCCGCCGCCGAGAGGTCTGCTACGTTGAGCTGCCCGATGTTCCGGTACAGGGCCTTCCGCCAGTCCCGGCCGCGCGGGCCCGGCGTGCCACGGTTGTCCACGCTGGCGACGATGTAGCCCTGCTGCGTCAGCATCAGGTGCCACAGGTAGTTGCCCCCGCCCCACGAGTCCTGAACGGTCTGTCCCCAGGGCTCACTGTAGCCGTAGAACAGGATGGGGTACTTCTTCGCCGGGTCGAAATCGGGCGGATACATGATCCATGCGTCGAGCATGGCCTCCCCGATGTCCACCTGGAAGAACTCGAACTTCCCTCGCTCGAGCGCCGCCACGGTCTCCTTCAGGCGCCGGTTGTCCACCAGCGTCCTGATGACGTCGTGATCGGGGAGGGCGACCAGCTCGGTCACCGAGGGCGTGCCGAAGCTCGAGTACGTGTGCAGCGCGTAACGGCCATCCGGAGAGATGTTGTATCCGTGAATGCCCGGCTGGTCCTCCGGGGTAAGCCGCTCGGCGTCCCCCCGGCCGTTGAGCCGCGCCCGGTACAGGTACCTCTGCGTGGCCGTCTCGGGCGAAGCCGTGAAGTAGACCCGGCCGCCGTCCTCGTCGATTCTCTGGACACCTACGATCTCCCAGCCGTCGCCGTCGTCCGTGACGTTGCGGATCCGCTCTCCATCTCGCGACACGCGGTAGAGGTGGCGCCATCCAGAGCGCTCGCTGACCCAAGTGAACTCCTTGTCACCATCCAGCCACTGCCAGTCGTTCACCGCATCGAGGTACGCCGCGTCCGTCTCGGTCAGCACGGTCTCCATGGCGCCGGTTCCGGCATCGCACAGCATCACCTGGTTGGAGTTCTGGTGCCGGTTCATCCGCTGGATGGCGATCTCGTCCGAGTTGCCGGCCCATCCCATGCGCGGGATGTAGTTGTTCCGAAGGTCTCCCGGTACGTCGCACCAGACGGTCCCTCCTCCCGCGCTGGGGATCACGCCCACCCGGGCCGCCGAGTTCACTCCTCCCGCTTTCGGGTACTCGACGGGAATGGTGTAGGAGTAGACAGAGTCCGTGTTGTTGATCATCAGGAAGTTGCGCACGCCCTCGGCGTCCAGCTGCCAGTACGCGATGGACGCCCCGTCCGGGCTCCAGCGGAATCCGTCCTGGATCTGGAATTCCTCCTCGTACACCCAGTCGAAGGTCCCGTTGATCATCGTGTCGGACCCGTCGTCCGTGAGCCGCGTCAACACACCCGACACGACGTCCTCGACCCACAGATCGTGCTCGCTCACGAACGCCACGCGCTCGCCCGCCGGATCGAACTTCGCGAACATCAGGCTGGACTCCGGCCGGTCCGACCCGATCTGCCGCAGATCCCAGGACTCCAGGTCGAGGACCCAGTAGTCGCCGCGCGTGTTCTGCCGCCATACCCTGCGCGAGTTCGTGTAGATCAGGAGCTTCGTTCCATCGGGCGACCACTGGTAGCCCTGGATGGCCAGCGCACGGTCGGTGCCCTCCGGCATGAGCATGGAGGCGGACACGAGAATCGCGCGGACGCCCGATTCGGTCTCGTAGCGAACCAGGTCGCGCCCCCCGGTCACCGCCTCGGAAGGTTCGATGGTCGTGTAGAACGTGCCGTCGTCCAACCAGCGCGCCTGTCCGAAGAAATCGCCCCGAAAGTCGGCGGTACCATAAATCCGGTCCAGGGTCACGCTCGCGGGGTCACCCTCCTGGGCGACGGCGCGCGCGGTGAACACGGCCAGCAGAACGAACGTCAGGCTCGCGCTTCGTGCGGCGAGTCGAATCAGAGATCGCATGGGAGTCCTCGGTCGATGGTCCGTTCCCGCGACCCGGGGGCGCGGGTGTCCGATCACGGCTTCCGAGGGGACAAGCTATCGAACCAGCGGATGTCGCGCGCCCGACAACACCGGAGGGGCAGGGTGGACTTCGAGTTCGCTCAGAATCCCAGGATTCTGAGGATGTCATTGAGGAAGGCGAAGCTCATGAAGAATACCACCACCGTGGCGCCGGCCAGATTGGTGTAGCGCACGAGAACTCGGGGCAGCGGCCTGCGGATCACGCCCTCGATGGTGAGCAGCAGGAAGTGCCCTCCGTCCAGGACCGGGATCGGAAGGAAGTTCAGGATCGCCAGGTTGAGGGACAGGAAAGCGACGAACGCGAAGAACTGGGGCCAGTTCATCCGGTAGGCCTTCTCGCTCATGCGCGCGATTTCTACCGGTCCGCTGACTTGCCTCAGGCCCACGGCACCCGTCACGAGAAGCTTGCCGCTCTCCGTGATCATCCGCGAGTGGCGGCTCACTTCTCCGGCGCTGTACGCGAGGGCCCCGCTCAGGTCTTCGTCGATCAATTCGGTACCCAGGTGGGCCCCGAGCCAACCGAAACTGCCCTCTGCCGCGAACTCCGGATCGGGCTGCGGTACGCTAATGTCCAGCCCCGTCCCGTCACGAAGCACGCGGAGCTTCACGGGGAGGGTCGGTGCGAAGGGCATCGCACCGAGCCAGTCGTAGAACGTGGGGGTAGGACGGCCTTCGACCGCAACGATCCGGTCTCCGGTGACGAGTCCTGCGCGGGCGGCGGGCGAGCCCGGCTGCACGGTACCGAGGACCGGCGGCAGCGGGGGCAGAAGCGATGCGAGCAACCGGATCCGGTCCCCTTCCAGCTCCGGAATGATGACGTCGAGGGCACCACCGTCGGCGAACTCCAGCAACTGGCGTCCGGGCTCGACCGCGAGCAGGGCCATGGCGAACTCGCCCCAGTCCTTGACCTCCCGGCCCGCCACACTAACGACGTCCACGTCGGAGGGCATGGATTCCCACCCCGACGCTCCTGCCGGCAGCTCATCTTCGAATACGGCGCTCACGCGGGCCGGTGTGGGTGCGGTGGCTCCTCCCGTGGATCCGAGGACTGCGAAGATGGCCAGGGCCAGAGCCGCGTTGGCCGCGACACCCGCCACCACCACGATCATCCTTCGGTGAACTCTGTGGAACGCGAAGCCGTTGGGCCAAAGGCGGCGGTCTTCCTCCGTGCCCTGCATGCCCATGATGCGCACGAATCCGCCCAGCGGAATGATGGCCAGCTGATAGCTGGTCTCGCCCACGCGGAAGCGAATGAGTGGCGGTCCGAACCCCACTGAGAAGGTGGTCACGGGCATGCCCGCCCACTTGGCGGCGATCAGGTGCCCGAGCTCGTGCACCAGGATCAACACGTTCGTGACCAGCAGCAGGAGGAGGACCGCCAGGATCATTCGCTCGCCTATTTCTCTCCCGGTCCCGGGCTCGCGGACGAATCGCCGTCCGCCGCCCTCACCGGGGCACGGCCATGGGGTGCAATATTCGTTCGGCGCGAGACTTCTTGGTGCCAGCGATGCTTGGCGCGGGAGGTCGGCTGGAGCAGGGGGGGCCCTGAGCGAGCATTTCAAGTGTGGAAAAATACTGTAACGCGCTACCAAAGAGCGATTTACGCAAACACCGCGATGCCGGCGACGCCATCCTCCCTCGCCGGAACCGGTCGCAAACCCCGCCCTCGCCGGGCCGCACAACGATCCTGTTACGGGCGCCGGACGTTGCGAGTGTGCTACAATCGCGGCCCTTGAACCGTGGCGATCACCCGTCACCGGACGGTCGTTGTTCCGCAGGGCCCACATCCCTAGATTCGCGGCTCCCCAAAGACCATAAACGCTGTGGAGAGAGCGGTGCAGGGGAGCCACGGTAGAGGGTGAAGGGCCGGACAATCGTCCGGTCGCCGCTCTTTTCGGACGGCGCTATGCGCCGCACTCACAGGAGGACCAACGATGCGGAAGAGGATCGCTGGATCGCGCACCTCGACGGAAGCCTTGGCCGGGCTCGCGTCGATCGCGCTCATCTTCGCTCTCGGAGCCTGCTATCCGGGCGACATCAGCAGCGTCGAAGACACCGACGTCGTGCTGACCATCCACAACGGGAATGACTTCTCGGGCTTCTCGACCTACGCGATGCCGGACACCGTAGTGGACGTGTGCGAGAATTCGGACGACCCCGAGTGCGAAAGCGCGCTCGACGTCGATCACAGCTACGACGACCAGATCCTGGCGCAGATCGCGGCGCGCATGCAGGGATACGGATACCAGCGCATTCCGATCGACCAGGTGGACGAGAACAACTTGCCGGACCTCTTCATGCTCGTAACCGTCTCCGCGACCGTGCGCACCTCCGCGTCCGTCTGGTGGCCATGGTGGGGCTGGGGCGGCTGGTGGCCGGGATGGGGACCCGGGTGGGGACCGGGGTATCCGGTCGTCTCCGTGACTCAGTGGGACCAGGGAACGCTCGAGATGAGCCTGATCGACCCCACGGATGTGGAAGTGGGAGACCAGGTCTTCAACGTGCAGTGGGACGGGATCCTGACCGGGGTCATGAGCACCCGCAACGGCCCGATCAACACGGACCGGATCGACCGCGGAATCCAGCAGGCGTTCGACCAGTCCACGTACCTGAACACCAACTGACGACAGCGAGGATCGGAAGACCATGATGAAAGCAGTCAAGGGAATCATCGCCTCGCTGGCGCTCGTGCTGATGTTCAGCGGAGAGGCGAAGGCGCAGGACTGGTGGTGGGGGATCATGTACGAGATGTCGGCCACTTCGAGTATGCCGACGAACTCGAACTCGGACGTGAACTTCATCGAGGACTTCAGCTTCCGAGGCCTCGGAATCGACGTCCGCTACGTGCCGAGTCGCGGCTCGAACTACTCGTTCGGATTCAACTTCGGGTGGAACGTCCTCAACGAGCAGAACGACTTCGGAAGCGAGCGCAACACGATCAGCCTGCCCAATGCCGATATCAGCGGCACGCAGCTGCGTTACTTCAACTCGGTTCCGCTCCTGGCCAATGCTTCGTACTACTTCGGTGATCGAGGTGGAATCCGGCCCTTCGTGGGAGTGAACGCGGGTACGTACTACATCGAACGCCGGGTGGACGCAGGAGTATCCGCGGTCGTCGATGACGGGTGGCACTTCGGTTGGGCACCGGAGATCGGTCTCGCGGTCCCTCTGGGGCGACCCGAGGTCGCCCTTCTCACCCAGATTCGGTACAACTGGGCGTTCAGCTCTGGCGGAACCGGCGACCAGAAGTACTGGGGCTTCAACATCGGGATTGCCTACCGGTAGGACATGGGCGGGGGCGGCCGGCGGTCGCCCCCGCGTTCGTTCACCTCACGCCCACATCTCTTCAAACATCATGTACTGAGACGCCATCATTCCCAGGGTCTCGTACGTCTGCTGCGCCGCCAGGTTGTCCCGCTCGACGTACAGACGGATCCCGATCACCTTCTCCTCGATGGCTGAGTTCCGCACATACTCGTGGAGCTGCCGGTACACGCCTTCCCGTCGGTAGCGCTTCGACACGTACACGCTCTGCAGCCACCAGACCTGCCCGTTCCTCCAGTCGCTCCACTCGGTGGTGATCATGACCTGGCCCACAATCTCATCTCCCTGGATGGCGACGAAGTATCGTCCCCGCGCGGGATCCTTGAGGAGCTTCTCGACTCCACGTGTGAGCGTCTTGCGATCCAGCTCCCGGCCCTCGGTTTCCCGGGCCAGGGCCTGGTTGAACAGGACGATCCGCTGCGTGTCGTCGAGCGTCGCCTCTCGGATGACGGGTGGCATGCCTTGCTCTCCAGTTCGGGTGCCGGGTTCAGGTCATTCTCGGGTCGAGACCCCGACCCTGCAATCCGGGGGCCAGACTCCTGACGCAGTGACTGGTGGCCGATACCTTTCCGCATGCTCCTCGACGACCACGTGCGCGATGTCTGCATTGTGCTCCTGACCGGAATCGGCGACGTCGTACATGGCCTGCCGGTAGCCGACGCGATCAAGGCGGACGATCCGGCGCGGCGGATTACCTGGGTGGCGGAGCCGGCGCCCGCGCGGGTGCTGGAGCATCACCCGGCCGTCGATCACGTGATCGTCTTCCACAAGACCGCCGGACTCGAAGGGGTCCAGCGGCTGCAGCGCGGCTTCCGGGGCCTGCGCTTCGATCTCACGCTGAACATGCAGCGCCACCTGAAAGGGGTGTTTCCGACGCTCCTGTCCGGGGCTCCCGTGAGGGTGGGCCTCGACCCGGAGAAAGTGCGCGAGGGGGTCTGGCGGTTCAGCAACCACCACATCGAAGCCGGCCCGTGGGTCCACACACAGGACCTCCTGCTGCGGTTCCTCGATCGGCTGGGTATCGAGAGACCCGATCCACTCGAGTGGCGGATCACGTTCAGCGCAAGGGAGCTGGCGCGGCAACGGGCGTTCTTCGACGCGCTGCCCCGGGCCCCCGTGATCGGGCTGGTCCTGGGGTCCAACGTGGCCGGCAAGGATTGGCCTTCGGAGCGGTATAGCGAGCTTTGCCGCAGCCTCGCCGACCGTTACGACCCGACGATCCTCCTCATCGGGGGTCCTGGCGCGCGGGAGCGGACGGTCGCGGAGCACGTGCTCGAACACTCGCGCAGCGCTCCCATTTCCACTCTTGCCGACGACGTTCGCAAGATGATGTGGACCGTCGCGGGATGTGATCTGGTCATCAGTCCGGACTCGGGTCCGCTGCACCTGGCGCACGCCATGGGGGTGCCCGTCGTCGGTTTGTACGGGTTCACCAGCCCGGCGCGTTTCGGACCGTACGAGAGATTCCGCGATCTCGTGATCGACGCATATCACGACGACGGTGAAGACGTCACGCCGAACCGCAAGGAAGCGAGAGGTGGGCGGATGCAGCGGATCACGGCCGACCAGGTCATGGAACGCGTGGAACTGGCGTTGAAGCGCTACAAAATCCCGTCCAATCGCACTCGCGACGCCGCGGAGGAGGCAGAGTGAAACGGGTCCGAGGAATGCCGATCGCGCTGGTGATCTGGCTCGCGCTTGCGTGCGATGTCCCCTTCCTTCATGCGCAGGAAGCGACGGACCGGGCCGCATACGCGCTGACTGCTCCGCCCGCCGAGCAGCCCGTGCTGCGGCTTCTGGCCGCGGAAGTGTCG
>CAJIAC010000047.1_pt1 | contig 20062 bp, 18 predicted proteins | sample 9198961 | NCBI WGS metagenome assembly CAJIAC01 (sample SAMEA7708276, study PRJEB35096) | sediment metagenome | biome: marine neritic benthic zone biome [ENVO:01000025]; feature: sediment [ENVO:00002007]; material: shallow marine sediment [ENVO:03000034] sea grass bed [ENVO_01000059] ... | reverse complement strand
GTCACCGTCACCGGTCCGGGCGTGCGCCGTCCCTCCAACCTCGTCGTCCCGGTGGGAACGAAGCTCCGGGACGTGCTCGAGTTCTGTGACGGGCTGACGGAAGACGCGACCCAGATCGTGTTCGGCGGCCCGATGATGGGCGCGGCCCAGCCCGACCTGGACACGCCCCTCATCAAGGGCACGACCGGCGTGGTGGTTCTGACGAAGAAGGAAGCTCGGGTGGTGGAGCGCTATCCCTGCATCCACTGCGGCCGGTGCCTGGAAGCGTGTCCGGTGTTCCTCAATCCGTCGCTCCTCGGCACCCAGGCCCAGGCCGGCCGGTACGAAGAGATGGAGGCCGCCAACCTGATGGACTGCATGCTGTGCGGCTGCTGCTCGTACGTGTGCCCGTCCCACATCCCGCTGTCCCAGATGTTCGCGCTGGGCAAGAACATGCTCCGCAAGCGAGAGGCGGCCGCATGAGCACCACCCGCGCCGGGCGCGGCACGGACCTCGACTCGCTGACCGAAATCCGTCTTCGAATCGCGGCCTCGCCGCACCTGCGCACCATCCACTCGACCCCGCGCATCATGTGGAACGTCGTGGGCTCGCTCGTTCCGATCCTCGCGGTGGCGACCTACTTCTTCGGCCCCAGCGCGCTACTGGTCGTGGGCGCCGCGACGCTCGGAGCGTGGCTGACCGAGCGGGTGTTCGGCGAGAAGGGAAGCACGCGCGACGGCTCGGCGGTCATCACCGGGCTCCTTCTCGGGCTCATCCTTCCGCCTGGCTTTCCGCTTTGGATGGCGTTCGTAGGCGGCGTCTTCGGAGTCGGATTCGGCAAGCTGATCTTCGGCGGCCTGGGTCAGAACGTGTTCAATCCGGCGTTGCTCGGCCGGGCCTTTCTCCAGGCAGCCTTTCCTTCGACCATCACCACGTGGCCGGTGCAGCCGGACAACTGGTGGGCCCTGCGCGGCGACAACTTCGCGCTCCCCCTGATGTCTCCGAGCGCTCCCGACGTCGTCACCGGTGCCACGCCGCTCGGTCTGATGAAGTTCGAGGGCGTGTCCACTCCGACGGCGGACCTCATGCTCGGCTCGATCAGCGGCTCGATCGGAGAGACCGCGGGTCTTCTGATCCTGGTGTGCGGCGGCTACCTCGCGATCCGCCGGTACCTGGATTGGCGGGTGCCGGCGAGCATATTCCTTACCGTCGCAGTCCTCTCCGGGGCTCTGTACCTCATCGGTCCGGAACGCTTCCCGAGTCCGCAGTTCATGCTGTTCTCCGGTGGCCTCATGCTCGGGGCCATGTACATGGCCACCGACATGGTGACCTCACCGGTCACGCCGGCCGGGGCCTGGCTGTTCGGCATCGGGATCGGGCTCCTGACCGTCCTGATCCGGGTGTGGGGTGGTCTCCCCGAGGGTGTGATGTACGCCATCCTGTTCATGAACGCTCTCGTTCCGTTCATCAATCGGGTCACTCAGCCGCGGGTGTTCGGCCATCCGCGCCGGGAGCCCCGCGGGGCCGAGTCATGAAGGAACTCCCGACGATTCCGAACGAGGGCGGGGCGGTCGAGGTCGGTGGCGGCGACGGACCTCCCCCGCAGCCCGAGGTTTCGTCGCCCCGACTCATGGCGACCCTTGCCATCGCGGGCGCCCTGGCCGGCCTGGTGATCGTGCTCGTGTTCGGGTGGGCGGACCCGCAGATCCGCGCGCACCGGGCCGCTGCCCTGCGCGCCGCGGTGAACGAGGTCCTCGGAGACCCGGCGACCTACCAGGCACTGTACGTGACCGCCGACGGCTTGAGCGCTGAGCCTCCGGCCGGCGCCGACACCGTGACTGCTGAGAAGGTGTTCCTCGGCTTCGATGCGGCAGGCTCACCCATGGGATACGCGGTGACCGGCGCGGAGCCGGGTTACCAGGATCTCATCCACCTGATCTTCGGATACGACCCCGCGGAGGAACGGCTGCTCGGGATGAAGGTGCTGGAGAGCAAGGAGACCCCGGGCCTCGGAGACAAGATCTTCAAGGACGCCGAGTTCGTCGCGGAATTCGACGGGGCGCAGACACCGCTGATCGGGGTGAAGGCGAACGAGGGCACCGGGGATCCCGGCGAAGTGGACATGATCACGGGCGCCACGATCTCGTCACGCACCGTGATAGGGACGATCAACCACCGGCTCGAGTCACTGGCGACGGCCATCGCCAGCCACGCCGCTTCGGGCCCGACCGCGCCGGAAGCGCCCCCGGACTCGAGCGCGGCGCCCGCTGCGGCCGTGGCGGTTGAGGGGGGCGAGGGAACATGAGAGAGACCACCGCACGTCAGGACCTGATCCGCGGGATCTGGAAGGAAAACCCCGTGCTGGTGCAGCTGCTGGGTCTGTGTCCGGCGCTCGCCGTGACCAACACGGTGCCCAACAGCATCGCCATGGGACTGGCCACGTTCTTCGTGCTCATGGGCTCCAGTCTGCTGGTCTCCCTGATGAAGAACTGGATCCCGTCCGAGGTCCGCATCTCGGCCTACATCCTGATCATCGCCACCTTCGTGACGATCGCCGACCTGGTCCTCGCCGCCGTCGTCCCGTTGATCCACAAGGAGCTCGGCGCGTTCATCGCGCTGATCGTGGTCAACTGCATGATCCTCGGAAGGCAGGAGGCGTTTGCGTCCAAGCGACCCGTCGGAAGAGCCCTCCTGGACGCGGCGGGCACGGGGACCGGGTTCATGATCGCCATGCTGATGATGGGCACCTTCCGTGAGGTCCTGGGGAACGGGTCCATCATGGGGTACAGCGTGCTGGGTCCGAACTTCGAGCCGTGGATCGTCATGATTCTGCCGCCCGGAGGCTTCCTCACTCTGGGCTTCATCCTTCTGTGGTTCGGCTGGTGGAGCGAGCGGAAGGCGGAGGCGGCGCGGGTCCGGCAGTGGCCGCACGGGGTGGCCAGCGGGGAGGAGGCGGCCTGATGGGCGAACTGTTCTGGATCCTCCTGTCCGCGATGCTGGTGAACAACTTCACGCTGCACCTCTTCCTCGGCCTGTGCCCGTTCATGGGGGTCTCGGCGAAGGTGGAGACGGCCCTGCGCATGGGGTTCGCCAACATCTTCGTGCTGGTGATGACCTCGGTTTGCGTGTGGCTCCTGAACACCTACATCCTCGTCTACGCGCCCTACCTGAGGCTCATCTCCTTCATCGTCGTGATCGCCTCGTTCGTGCAGATCACCGAGATGGCGATCAAGAAGTTCAGCCCCACTCTGTTCCGCCAGCTCGGCATATTCCTGCCCCTGATCACCACGAACTGCGCGATCCTGGGGTACGCGATCTTCAACACGAACCGGGGCTACGGATTCCTGGAGGGGCTCTTCTTCGCCATCGGGGCCGGCCTGGGACTCACCCTGGCCCTCGTTCTGATGGCTTCGATCCGGGAGACCTCGGAGACGGCCAGCGTTCCGGCCATGGCGCGCAACATGGGCCTGGTCCTGATCGTCGCCGGCAGCCTGTCGCTCGCGTTCATGGGTTTCGCGGGTCTGTTCACGTCATGAGGACTCCGGCGCAACCCGCGGACGACCGTTCACGCAGGGCGGGTGGACGATGACCACGTTCCTGGCCATCGTGGGCCTGGCGCTGCTGTTCGTTCTGTTCGGGATGTTCCGGCCCTGGAGAAGGGGGAGCTGCGGCAACTGCGCCTGTGACGAGGGAACCTGCGAGCGCGAGGAATCCGCCTGATCCGACCGGCGTAAGGAGGACCGATGGACCGACACTGGGCCTATTGTTCGGCATGCGACCGACAGGTGGAGGTGGTCGTGAAGTCCGACGACGAGCTCGTGTGCCTCGAGGTCGGCCACACCTGCACGGGCGCGCTGTGCCCGATCACCGACGTGCCGCCCGACAAGATGCGCGAGACGCTCGACGAGTTGCGCCGCTCCGAGACCCCCGACGCCGGAAAGGACTGAGCCATGGACGCCAACCTGATTCCCATCGTCGCGATCATCATGGGCACCCTGTGTTTCCTGGTCCCGGTATCTCTCGTGACCCTGCGGTTCGCCATCAAGCCGATCGCGGAGGCCGTGGCCCAGATGAGGTCCTCGGGGGCCTCCGAGCAGGAGATCTCGCTCCTCGGTCAGCGCCTGGCGCTCCTCGAGCAGATCGTGGGCGGAATGGAGACAGACGTGCAGCGGCTCTCCGAGGCGCAGGACTTCCAGAACGAGTTGTTGAGTCCGCCCGACCAGGCGTGATTATGCTGGATCCGCGGGCATGGCAGCCCGATTGTAACAAGATTGTAACAGGACCCCCAACTCAAGCGACTCAAACGGTTTGACGCCGTCTCTGCCTTGCCGGTATCCACCCTCCCAAGTACTGTGTGAGATCGACGCGGAGGCTACTCCTCACCCTACCATTTGCAGGAGGCCGCGATGAGGCTAATGCTACCGTTGCATTCGTTTCCCGTACCGTCCTTCACCAGCCGTTTCTCCTCTGCTCATTCCCTGACTCGCCATGTTGCCACGACCGTCGCGGTCCTGGCTCTGTTTCTGCTTTCGGGCGGGAACCTGTGGGCGCAGGGAGTGACCTCGGGAGGCATCGACGGCGTGGTGACGGACGCATCCGCCCTGCCGCTGGTCGGTGCCACCGTCACGGCGGTGCACGAGCCGAGCGGAACCACCTATCAGACCACCACGCGAGACGGTGGCGTGTTCAGCATCGGGGGCATGCGCGTGGGCGGCCCCTACACGGTATCGGCGACCTTTCTCGGTCACCAGCAGCAAGTCAGGTCGGAGGTTGTCGTCGTGCTCGGGCAGAACGCGCGGCACGTATTCGCTCTCGTTGAAACGGCGATCGAGCTGGAACCCCTGACGGTCACGACGGATCAGGACCCGATCCTTAACAGCGACCGCACGGGAGCCGCGACAACCATTGACCACGCCGAAGTGCTGGTCCTGCCCTCGGTGGCGCGCAGCACGCGGGACTTGACCCGGCTCGATCCGCGCAATGACGGCAACTTCAGCTTCGGCGGCCGGAACTGGCTGTACAACAGCATCACGCTGGACGGATCGTACTTCAACAACTCGTTCGGCCTCGACGACCCGGCGCCCGGCGGCCAGACGGCCACCGAGCCGGTCCCCTACGACGCCGTGGAGCAGGTCACGGTTCAGGTGGCACCATACGACGTGCGCCAGAGCGGCTTCACGGGCGCCAGCATCAACACGGTAACGCGCAGCGGCACAAACCAGTGGAAGGTCTCCGGATTCGCCTTCTACCGGAACCAGAACCTGCAGGGCAACAAGGTCAGTGGAGAAAAGGTGATCGCCGATCCGGACCTGAGCGCAGGCCAGTACGGTTTCAGCCTCGGCGGGCCGATCATCCAGGACAAGTTGTTCTTCTTCTTCAGCGGTGAGCTGACGCAGAGGGACGACCCCGGATCCAACTTCGTGCCATCCAGCGGCGGCACTCCCGCCTTCGGCGAGTCCCGGGTGGAACAGTCCGTCCTCGACCAGATCAACGACCGAATGCAGACGGTCTACAACTACGATCCGGGACTGTATTCGGGCTTCTTGCGCGAGACCAACAGCAACAAGGTGCTGCTGAAGGTGGACTGGAATGTGGGCGACAACCAGAACATCATGTTCCGGTACAACCGGCTGGACGCCGAGCGCGACCTGCCGCCTCACCCGTTCGTCCTCAGCATCTTCGATTCTGGGCGAGGCCCGAACAGCACGAGCCTACCTTCGCAGAACTCGGGATATCAGATCAACAACGAGTTGAACTCCTACGCCTTCGAGTGGAACGCTCGACAGGGCCAGGGAAAGTGGGCGAACCGGTTCTTCGCGAGCTACAACCGGTTCCGCGATTTCCGCAATGCGGCCAGCGTGCCCTTCCCGACACTCGAGATCGCCGAAGACGGAGTCACCTACACCACGGTCGGGCACGAGCCGTTCTCGATCGAAAACAACCTCGACACGGACGTGTGGCAGTTCACGAACGACTTCACGTACTTCACGGGCCGACACAGCCTGACTCTGGGCGCGAACTTCGAGAGATTCGGCTTCTTCAATTCGTTCAACCTGTTCCGGTACGGGACCTTCGGGTTCCCGGGCGGAGCGGGGAACTTCACGAGCCTCGACGATTTCTTCACTCGGACTGACCCCGATCCTGCGGTCAACGGCGGCAACTTCTATGATGCCGAATCTTTCATCGTAACGGGTGACTACAAAGGGGAGACATTCAGTCTCGGCCAGCTGGGCGTATACCTGCAGGACAATTGGGCCATCAGCCCGACGTTCAGCCTGTCGGCCGGCCTGCGGGTCGACTTCCCCATGTACTTCACGGATCCGGTGGACAACCCCTTCTCACGTAGCCTCACGGCGATCAACGGAGAGGGTCAGAATGTCGAGGTCGACCAGAGCAAGCTCGCCGGCACCCAGCCGCTCTGGTCCCCGCGCGTGGGATTCAACTGGGATGTCTCGGGAGACCGTTCGACCCAGCTGCGAGGAGGCACCGGGATCTTCACGGGCCGTCTGCCGTTCGTGTGGATCGGGAACGTGTTCTCCAACCCGAGCACGAACCCCAACATCTGGCCCGATGCGCCCAAGGTGGTCACGAGTGGGCCGAGACCGGGCTCCGGTGAGGACAGCTTCATACTCCAGCAGTCGTTCGACGGCATCGCGGCCATGGATCCCGACTTCAAGTGGCCGCAAATGTGGACGACCAATATCGCGGTCGACCAGCGTCTGCCGTGGGACATGGTGGGGACGTTCGAGTTCATCTATGGCAAGGACATCAACAACATCTACATGCAGAACATGGACCTCCCCGTTGCGACAGCGTCCCTCGCGGACGGGAGGCCCAACTACCAGGGTCAGCGCAACAACGCCGATCCCAATTTCCTCGGCAGGTCGATATACGTCCTGAGCAATACCGACGAGGGCCGGAACTACAACATAACGCTGCAGCTCCGGAAGATGTTCGAGAGCGGCCTCGGGCTTGGTCTTTCGTACGCCTATCTGGACGCCACGAACACGCTGAAGTCGACGGAAATCGCGAGCGTCCTGTGGGGTGGTCAGCCGACGACCGGTAACCCGAACCTGCCGATCGCCGCGCCTTCCGAGTTCGGGCAGCGGCACCGGATCGTGGCGACCGGAACCTACGGCAAGCGGTGGAGCGATCTGCTCCGCACGAGCTTTGGCCTGTTCTGGGAGGTAGCTGAAGGCAACTCCTTCCGGGGAGGCGGCGGAAACCGGTACTCATTCCTCTACTCGGGCGACGTGAACGGGGACGGGGCGAACAACGACCTGATGTATATCCCCACCGGCCCGAGCGACATCAACCTGGCAGATCCGTCGCAGTGGACCGCGCTCAACGCGTTCATCGAGCAGGATCCGTATCTCAGCAAGAACCGGGGCAAGATCGCGGAGCGGTTCGGGCTGCTGAACCCCTGGTATACGGATCTCTCGCTGCGGATTCTGCAGGACTTCATCTTCGGCGGCGGCGAGATGGACAACGTGCTCCAGCTCAGCTTCGACTTCGAGAACGTGCTGAACCTGATCAGCTCCAGCTGGGGGGTGCGCCAGGTGGCAGACGCCGCCGCACTCAATCCGCTGGCGTGCACTACCTTCCCGTGCACCATCGAGAACGGGATGCCGGAGCTGTCGTTCAACGGAGTCCAGGAGACCTTCCAGGACGACCTGGGTGAGTTTTCTCGCTGGCGGATCCAGGTCGGAATCCGCTACTTCATGGACTGATGTGACAACGGCGGGTGTCGAATGACGCCCGCCCTACCTCTTCCCGGGCCGCTCGCCAACGGCGGGCGGCCCGGTCTTCTTTGGAGATGATGTGGCGGGACGTCTCAAGCGGGATTTGACTGCAATCGTGCTTGCGGTAGCTCTGGGCCTGGCGCCGCACGGGCTGGCCCAGGGAATCGCCGGGTCAGAGGACGCACGTGTGTCGTCCGGGCCCGTTTGCGAGATCGCGGGTGAACAGGTTTATCGGTACCCCCACATGAGCGAGGCTGACCTCTATAAGTTCGCGCACCAGGCGGCGTTCGGGCCGGCACACGCCATTCCCGATCCCGGGAGCGCGCGCGAGTGGATGGCGCAGGAGATCGCGGCGCTCGAAGCCGTTGCTCCCGACGCGCCGGAGCCGCCGATGCTCGAGCCGCTGCTGCCCGACGGCAGCCTGGTCCGCGTCCACCTCAAGCCGTGGATCGAGGCCGGCCGCGACCCGGAAGATCTGCTCTCCGCGTTCGTGCGTACGGCCAATGAATACGTGGGTTCACAGCAGGTCCTGAAGGTCTACTGGGCCTGCTTCCGCGAGTTTGCCAGTGCGGGCGTCCTCCCCCTCGGGGTCGACGCACTGGACTCCTATCTCACAAGCCGGGAGAGCGAGGGGTGGCCGGCGGTCCATCACTCCGAGGCCTACGAAACCGCCTACGCGCCGGCCTACCGTGTCGTCTGGAGCATGTACCTCGGCGAGGACAAGCAACGCTGAAATGCCCCACCGGTGGGACGCCGCTGCCCCGACAACCGTGCCCCGGCGGGGTTTACAGCCTTCCGTGATTTGAACATCCTCGATTGGCGATCCAAACAACTCAGCTACTTACAAACGCCGCGAGGTGACGATGAGGTATCGTGCGCTCCGGGATCGGGCTCTGGTTCCCCTTCTGCCGCTGGCTCTGTCGGCCGGCATCGCCTGCTCCGAGGGAGGCCCGGCCGGCCCGGGCGAGCCGGATCCGGCCGACGACAATGCAGCCGAACCTCAGGTCAGCTCGGTGCACATCGAGCCGGTGGAGGACGATTTCGTCATCGTCGGCGCTGCAATCCAGCTCTCCGCGACCGTGAGGGACGCTCACGGTACCGAACTGCCTCGAGCTGCCTCGTGGACCACACTCGATCCAGACCTGGTCGCTATCGGGGCCGACGGCCGGCTGAGCGTCCTGCGAGCTGGCGCCGCACGCGTGGTGGCCACCGCGGAGGCGGCATCGGACACGCTGGTCCTCGACTGCCTTCCACGCCTAGAGGTATCCCACGACACGGCGACGGTCCGTCCCGGAGAACAACTGCAACTCGTGGCCACGCTCGTGGGAGCTTCTTCCCCCGAGCCTCCACAGGGCGCCGTGTCGTGGAGCACGTCGGACGGCGCGGTAGCCGAGGTATCGGACGGCGGAATGGTCCTCGCGAAGGACCTCGGTGAAGCCGCCGTCCGCGCAACGTACGGCTCGCAGGTCGCGGATGTCGGCATCACTGTGTACCGGCCCCAGTTCGTTTCGGTAAGCGCGGGCGCCATGCACAGCTGCGGGCTGCTGGCCGAGGGAACCGCCTGGTGCTGGGGAGCAAACGGTCACGGCGAGCTCGGCAACGGCACCAAGCAGCACACTTCCGCACCGACCCCTTCGGCGATGGGGTATGAGTTCCGCTCCATCGTGGCGGCGGGCGGTTTCAGCTGCGGCGTCGGAACTGACGACATGGGGTACTGCTGGGGGGACGACTCCATGATGGAGCTGGGCAGTCCTCACCGGGTCCGACATGCCACGACCCCGCTGGCGGTTCACGGAGACATGCCGTTTCAGTCGATCAGCGGGAGCTTCATGGCTCACGCGTGCGGACTGACCATGAGCGGAGAAGCGTGGTGCTGGGGATACAACCGCTTCGGCATGATCGGCCACGGCTCGGTAGTCGATGAGCTCCTTCCGGTCCCCACCATGGGCGGACACACTTTCGCGAAGCTCAATTCATCCTTCTTCCGGACCTGCGCAGTAGACATGTCCGGCCGGCTGTACTGTTGGGGTCGCGGAGGCGCGGTTCAGGTCGGCGATCCGTCCTTCGATCCGGAGGTGTGCTCGGGGCAGCCCTGTGCAACGCAGCCCCGGGCCGCCCAATCCGAGGTCCGTTTCCAGGAAGTCAGCGTCGGGCGGCTGCACACCTGCGCGCTGAGCGAGGAAGGAGAGGCCTACTGCTGGGGGGAAGGCGAGGACGGCCAGCTCGGCACGCAGACCTTCGACGACCTCGCGGTTCCCACGCCGATTCTCAGCGATGATCGGTTCGTAGACGTCAGTGTGGGCCGCGATCATTCGTGCGCCCTCACCGTGGACGGACGCGCCCAATGCTGGGGCGACAACGAGGACGGCCAGCTCGGCGATGGCACCCGCATCTCGACCGCCGGTCCCGTAGACGTCGCCACCGAGCTGAGGTTCACCGGAATCAGCGCGGGCTACATGCACACCTGTGCGGTGACGGGGAACGGCGAAGCGTACTGCTGGGGCGCTAACGGAATGGGACAGCTGGGTGATGCCAGCATGAACGACAGCCTCACCCCGACGCGGGTTGCCCTCGACTGAGCCCCGTGACGGCAATCGGACTCGTGCCGGCTGCGGGGGGCGAGTGGAAGTAGGGCGACACATCCTGTCGCAGCCCGGCCGGATGCCTAGAACTGGTAACCGAGATCTAGCTCGAGTCGGATCGCGTCCGCGTCGCTGCCGCCCGTGACCAGCAGCCTGGCCATTCCGATCCGCGAGTTGATTCCGACCCCACCGCCAAAGCCCGTGATGAAGTCCTCCGTCTCGAATTCCCACTCCACGGGCAGTGCCGCCGTGTTCCAGCGTGCCAGCGCGAAGAAATTCGGCTTCACTTCCCACTGCAGACCCACGCTCAGCATCTGCAGGTGCCGGCCGCGGCGCTCCAACACCCTCTGTCCCGCGAATGAGAACTGCCGGTCGGGATACAGGTAGAAGCGGTTCGCCCCTCCCACGAAGAACAGGTATTGGGAGGGCAGATCGTCTCCATCCGACGTGCCCAGGGTGGCCCGGGCCCGCAGTGCGACCTTTCGGGCGAGGGGAATCGCCGCGTCGACGTCGGCCACGTGCTGTGAGAAGCCGCCGCTGCCCTCGGCGAGCGCTCCGTCCCCCCATTCCGTCCTCGCGGCGACTCGCACGCCCGAGTGCGGGAAGACGAGACGGTCCCACGTGTCGAGCTTCAGGACGCCGGACAGAGTGAAGTAGGTGCGATCCTCTCCCTTCCAATCCGGCGCCAGCGGCGCGTTGTCCGACTCGACGCCCTCGAACTTCACCACGGCTCCGAGCGTGGTCGAGTACCCGATCCCGACGCCGAGAAATGCATCGACGTGGCCCACCGTCACCCGCGGCTCCGCTACCCGCTCGCCATCTACGTACAGGTCGAACGGACTTCGCTTGTATTCCGCCCGCAGGCCGATCAGCGGCGCGGCGCCCCATCCCAGCCGCTTCTGGATTTCGGCCGAGATCCGCGTCTGCTCGCCGAGGCGCAGGTCCGCCAGCAGAGTGGATCCCCGGATGAGCAGGTTCCGGACGGCGGCCGTGGCCAGGATCGACGCCTTGTAGCGTCCCTCGTACCGATAGCTCCCACCCACCCAGCTGCGGCCTTCGTCCTTGACCCGCACCGCGAGGACGCGGTCACCCGGGGCCGCCCCCGGTCCGGAAGCCGGATCCATGCGGTAGGACACGCTCTGGAACAGGCCCGTGTCGTATACGCGAGCCACCGCCTCGCTGACCGCCGCCACGTCGAGCTCAGCGGGAACCGACAGGTCGAGGCTTCGCAGCACGGAGGCTTCCGAGGTACGCTCCAGTCCTTCGACCCGGATCTCGGTTACGCGCGCGGCGGCTGCGAGCGGGTCGGCGTCCCCCTCCCCGACCGGGCCCCGGAGGTCGGTGATGCCCAGGTCCTCCAGCTCCGCGAGCACCGCTTCCGCTGCAACCCGTCCCCGGGCGATGATGTCCTCCGCCCGCGCGAAATCGGCGGACTCGATGCCCTGGATGTCCGGGGCAATCATGACATCGCAAAGCCCGGCGTCGACGTCGCGCCTTTCGACCGTTCGGAACGCCATGGTCTGCGTGAGTATGTCCACCAGGCTCCGGAGACTGTCCGCCGTGGCCAGCGGCTTGGTGACGTCGCTGCAGATGATGATGTCAGCACCGAGCGCCTCGACCTCGGGCGTCGGCAAATTGCGCACGATTCCGCCGTCGATCAGGTAGCGGCCGTCGATTTCCACCGGTGCGAACACGCTGGGGATGGCCAGGCTGGCCCGGATGGCTTGGGGAAGGAAGCCGTGATCGAGAACCACGGCTTCTCCGGTCTCGGCATCCGCCGCCACGGCCGTGAACGGCACCGGAAGATCCCGAAAGTCGCGGACCGGGTGCACGTGCCACGTCAGCCCGGTGAGGAGCTGAGTGATCCTCTGGCCCTGGATGATCCCGCTCGGAAGTCGAGGGGCGCCATCCAGGATCGGGAGGCCGAACACGGTGCGGCCCTGCTCCACCTTCCGCTCTACGGGAAGATTTCGCCGATCCGGCGCGTCGCTGAACATGCGGTCCCAGTCGACCTCAGCCGCCACGGCGCTTAGCTCCTCGGTCGACAGACCAGACGCGTAGAGGCCGCCGACCACGCTCCCCATGCTGGTGCCCGCCACCGCGTCGACGGGCACTCCCGCCTCCTCCAGGACCTGGATCACGCCCACGTGCGCGAAGCCGCGCGCCGATCCGCCGCTGAGGGCAAGTCCGATGCGGGGCGGCCGCGCCTGATCCTCTCCCGGAGCTCCCTGTGACTGCTGCGCGCGCAGGGAAGCCGGTAACAGGAGGAGGGTGAAGAGCAGAGCCGGAAGGGCCGAACGCTGGTTCACGGAGCCTCTGGGTCGGTCAGGGTGGTGGAGTTACAAGCTCCGGCGTCACCCGCTCGGTATCACCCGCGTCGGCGGAGGAGCCGGCCGGATCCCAGGGGGCGTCGCGCCCGAGGGAGGGAACGTGGGCACGGAGGTCGGTGCACCGGCCGGAACCTGCCCGCCCGGCGCATTCGGACCGTCGGGATCGTCCGGGTCCACCGGGACGAAGATCGGAACCGCGATTGGATAGTAGATTCCCGACCGATAGCCGCGGAAGCCGGGGTCGCTCTGACCTGAGGCGCCGCTGCCTGCCCCTCCGACGGCCACGGTCGTCACCTGGACGTCCGGCTTGAGGCCGAGTCCGACGATCGTCTCGTAAGAGACGCACCCGCACTGAAAGAGCCCGCGCTCTTCCTGAAACTCGTTCAGCGCCTTGATCGTCCCGTGATCGAGCTGCCCCGTCCAGCCCACTCCGTGGTAGCCGTCCTCTCGCAGCGCCCTCTGGACGGTCTTGATCTCCTTCTTCGTCAGATCGTAGACGGCCTGCCGGTAGCGGGCGCCGCTGACCGGATCCACGGTCTCTACGACCCGAACATCTCCGTCGGAGGATCGCTGCGCCGGCAGCGGATGGGGCAACAGCACGAGGAGAACAAGCCCAGAGGCCAGGGTCACGATCCGCCACTTCGATCCGGGGCCATACGTCACGGCAGGTATCCGCCTTTCAGCCTCTGAATCCTCTGTTCCACAGGATAATACAATAACCGGGCGGGTTGGTTTCCGCAGAAACCAAAACAAAGAACCCCGGCGCTTTCGCACCGGGGCTCTTCCAGCTGAGAGGGCGAGGCCACACCCGTCACATCGTCATCCACCCGTCAGCCCATCGGCGTCATCCCGCTCGCCGCCCTCAGTTTCCTGTCCGACCTGGGTCAGTCTGCTGCCAGTGTCGCCGGCGTGCCGAAGCGAATGGCCATGGCCACTCGGGCCGAAGCCGGTCCAGCCGGCGCGCCATCGATCCGCGCGATGATGTCCGCCTTTTCCTCGGCCGTGATCGACTCCGAGTCCGCCAGGACGCGTGCCTCTGACACGAACTCCCGCTTCTTGCCGGCATAGCCCTCGGCAATCGCGATGAAGGCCGCATCCACATACGCGTTGGCTGCGGTGAAGACGTCGCCCGTCGCTTCCGCGACTTCGGCTGCGTCCTCCATGGCACGCCGCGCATCAACGAAATCACCGGCGTGGAAGTACAGCACCGCCGCTCGGTTGTATCCGAAGAACTGGCCCGCTGAATTCCGGGGAAGCTGGTCGGCGGCCTGCTTGTGCAGGTCACCCGCCAGCTCCCAGAACGCCGGCATCTCGTACAGCGAGATCGCCGTCTGGTGCAGGTCGTTCTGCAGCACCGTCACCTCGATCGCCGGCAGCTCGAACGAAGGCCGGTCCTGCGCGGCCGCCGGAGCCACTGCGACGAGAACCGCCGCTGACGCCACCACCCCCTCGAGAAGTCTCATCGTCCTCATCATCATCCTCCCGTTCCTCTCGTCTTCATCCTCACTCGCGTCCGGCTCCCGGCCGGCCCCGCCCTTCCGGTGTCGGATAAATGCAACGGGTGTGCCATACCGGTTCCTCGTGCGTAGTCCACTGCAGATGCGCGACTTAGGGCGATGTACCGAGGTTCCCGTGGGACGATGCCTTGTTCCGCGTGCGGGACCGGCTGTGCCGATTCCGAACACTTCGCGGCCCGGCGAGAACGCCCTCACGGAACCGTCGGTGGTGGACGACGCGACGCGCTGGTATCCTCCCAGTCCGGCCCTTCCGCGGCCGTGGGCACAGATAACGGAGAGATGAGATGAGACGGATGGTGACCGCGGGATTCGTGATGTGTGCGCTGGCGTCCACCGCTTGTCTGCAGGCACAGGACGCGGATCCGGACTGGCGCGACCCCTACGACTCGGGCGGCCCCCTGATCGTCGAGCAGGCGGCGTTCGACGTCACCTATTACGACCTCGCGCTCGCGGTCGACCCGTCCGACAGCACGATCGCCGGCACGCTTCGGATGGACGCCAGGATGGTGGCCCCGGCCGAAGTGGTGGCACTGGATCTGGACACGCTCCTCGCCATCGAGTCGATCTCGCTCACGGACCTCGAGTCCGCCCCCGCCCTGGCCTTTCGCCGCTCCGGAAGCCGCGTGTTCGTCGAGCTTCCTTTCACCAAGCAGCCGGGGGATGACCTCTCCCTGACCGTCGAGTACGGAGGCAAGCCCCGCGTCGCCCCCAGGCCCCCGTGGGACGGCGGCTTCCAGTGGGCCGAAACACCATCGGGCCAGCCGTGGATCGGCACTTCGAATCAGATGATCGGCGCCGACGTGTGGTGGCCGAACAAGGACCACGTATCCGACAAGCCGGACTCCATGCGGATCCGCGTCACCGTTCCGGATCCGCTGGTCGTGGCCACCAACGGCCGCCTGGAGCGGACCACGGACAACGGTGACGGCACCTGGACGTATGACTGGTTCGTCTCGACGCCGATCTCCGCCTACAACGTCTCCCTCAACATCGCGCCGTACGAAGTTCTGCAGGAGGACTACCGCAGCGTCACGGGAGAGACCTTCCCCGTCCTCTTCTGGGTCCTGCCCGAGAGCCTCGAGCGTGCTCGAGAGTTCATGCCGGAGATCATCGCCCACTTGCGGTGGTTCGAGCGGACGCTCGGGCCCTATCCCTTCCGGGCGGACAAGTACGGCGTCGCCATGACCCCGTACCTGGGCATGGAGCACCAGTCGATCATCGCCTACGGCGCCGACTTCGACAACGGAGCGATGACGGGCGGCGAGGACTGGGGATTCGACGCCCTGCACCACCACGAACTGGCGCACGAGTGGTGGGGCAACCTGGTCACCAACGCCGACTGGAAGGACATGTGGATCCACGAGGGCTTCGGGACCTACATGCAGGCACTGTGGCTGGAGGAGACGCAGGGGATCGAGCGCTACCACGAATACATGGCCAGCATTCGGCCCCGTATGGGCAACGCCCTGCCCACGGCGCCCCGGTATTCACTGTCCGCGCAGGAAGTGTACGGCTCGGACATCTACTTCAAGGGCGCCTGGGTGCTGCACACCCTGCGCTACCTGGTTGGAGAGGAAGCGTTGCGCGAGGCGCTCCGCGTGATGGCCTATCCCAGCGAGGACGCGGCGTGGGAAACGAGCGGCGCTCAGGTTCGCTTCGCCTCCACGGCCGACGTGGTCACCGTGTTCGAGGCCGTCGCGGACCGCGAGCTGGACTGGCTCTTCGAGGTCTACCTCAGGCAGACCGACCTGCCGGTGCTGCTCGTGGAGATCGAGGGCGGAGACGGTGATCGGCAGATGGAGCTGCGCTGGCAGGTCCCCGAGGATCTTCCGTTCCCCATGCCGGTACCGGTGCGGCTCGGGGAGCGCACCGCGATCGTGGACATGGCCGACGGCTCCGCGACCCTCACGGTCCCGGCCGGCGTCGAGCCGGAGATCGACCCCGAGAGCTGGGTCCTGCGTGAGCCTTTCGGCGACCCGCTGACCAACAACAGCGGCGGACAGGAGTAGGGGGCGGCCCGAGTCGGGCCACCCCCTTGCTTGGCGAGGGCCTATGGTGGTGAGGATCAGCCGCCGACCATGCGTACCGCGTCGGCGCCTTCGATGGAAGTCCCGTCGTACGTCTCCCCCGTCAGCGACCCTTCCGTCGAGCCACAGGTGAGGCTTGTCTCTCCGAACCGGAAGTGGAACACGAGATCCATGTCGCCGTCCAGATCCACGTCCTCCTCGTGACGACGGGCCAGGCCCGTCTTCCTGTTAATGTGCGCCTCGCTTGCTCCCTCGAAGGTGACCGTGGTGTGGTCCACCGTCAGGGCGTCGAAGTCACCCGTGGTGAGAATGGCGACCGCGATTACCCCTTTGGCGTTGGTACAGTTGATCGAGTTAGGGTCGCTCCAGGGCTTGATGTCGACATCGACCTCGATCACGCAGAAGCCCTCGGCGCCGTAATGGACCACGTTGGGCGCATAGATGTCTCTGAAGTTGGGCATCACGGCGGGCGGGCCACTGCCCGTCAGGTAGTAGTCGAGCGGAATGGTCGAGTACACGACACCGCCCCTCCCCAGGCAGTAGGAGAAGGTCACGATTTCAGCCGAAGCGGTGCGTGAGAGTATGTGCGCTCCCGTGCCAGGCAGGGTGCCCGCGACCGCAAACCCATGGCTCGAAGAGGTTCCGCCATCCAGCGTGCTGTTATCGACGATTCCGCCGGGTCCGCTAGTCACATAAGTGGTGTTGTCCAGCACATCTATGTTGCTGTCGTCAACGAAATCACGTCTGACATCAAACCCGGCCCCACCCGGGAGCACGGTCTCTGCCGGGGTCACGTATCGGTCGTGGAAGACCATGACGCCACCTGCGCTGACCCAGGCTGTGATGTCACCTAGACTTGCCAGGAATTCCCCACCACCGCCCCCATAGCTGCCGTTGGACGGATTGTCGATGAACAGCACGTCTATGCCGGCCAGGTCAGCCGCGGTGACGTCGGTCAAGAGGATTGGCGTGTGCCCACCTGTCGTGATGGGAGACACCATGTCGGCGGTGCCCGCTCCTACGGTGATTCGATAATATCCGACGTTCGCACCCGTCGCAGAGAGGGTCGCCATGGCCGCCAGGAATGGTCTCGAAGGAGATTCCCACGTTTGATTCTCGGTCCACGCATGGCGACTTGAACCGTCTACAATTTCGTCAGCGCTGACCGGTGTTTCGGGCTCCGTGATGGACGGCTGCTCATCAGCGCACGCGACGGCAAGGGCGCCCACGAACAAGATGCTCAGCTGCATTCTCGGAGTAAGCATTTGTGCCTCCGATGTGTTGCCTCGTTTCATCTCGCGCACCGGCCCTGGACGAGAAGGGGCTGTCCGCCGGGCTCACGAGATGGGACCACGCACTTCAGTCTGTCTGCCGGAAGGGTTCGGACGGTCACGTGAAGCCGCCGGGCTGGCGATCCGTGTGATCGGACCGGGCCGGTGCGGCATCAGTCTCCCTGCGCCGGCTGCAGCCATAACGGGCAACTCGGCAACGTTGAGTTTGCGAACTAGATGGAGGTTCGGGGCTCACACAGGTACGCCACAGTCCTTTGGGCCGCAACGGGGTCCTGCGGGGGACGCACTCCGAGGGAGATCCAGCTCTGGTGAGCGCGCCTGCGACGGAGGGCCGATCTGTCCGGCTCTCCGTATAGCTCCACTATACCCGCATGCGGCGAACCGTCAAGCAGCGGGGTCTATCCGTCAAAGAGTCGTGTTCGAGCCTTCGTAGCGGCGGTATCCCGCGGCGTCCATCACGGACATCGCGGGCGGGCCGTCGCCGATGTTCCAGGCGCAGCCGAAGTCCCCGTCCTTGTTGATGGCCACGAACTTCTCGCCCGGGCGGAAGTCGATCCCGATCGCGGCGTATCTCTGGTCGATCCGGCGCAGCGCGTCCTCGCACGCCTCCTGTGGAGAGCGGCCCTCTTGCATGCGCGAAACGATGTAGAAGGACGAGCAGGCCTTGATGACGTCTTCCCCCCGGCCAGTGGCCCCGGCCGCACCGACCTCGTTGTCCACGTACAGCCCGGCGCCGATGATCGGGGAGTCGCCGATGCGTCCGGGGATCTTCCAGGAGAGACCGCTCGTGGACGTGATCCCCGAGATGTCTCCCTGCGCGTCCACCGCGAGCACGTTGACGGTTCCGTACGTGAACGCATCGGGCTCCCGCAGGTAGGCCTCCCGGTCACCGCCAGCGTCGATGATGCCCTTCCCCTCTTCCTCCTCCGCTCCTTCGAGGTGCTCGGGCGGACCCCAGTCGTCCCGGTCCGAGTGTCTTTCGCGCCACCGAAGCCACGCCTGGCGAGACTTCTCCGTCATCAGGTCCTCTTCGGGGAAGCCGAAGGAGAGCGCAAACTCCTTCGCCCCATCCGCCACGAGCATGACGTGATCCGTGCGCTCCATGACGAGACGCGCCACGGACGACGGGTGCTTGATGTTCTCGATCCCGGCCACGGCGCCGGCGTTGTAAGTACGCCCGTCCATAATGGAGGCATCCAGCTGGACTACCCCATCCTGGTTCGGCAGTCCGCCGTATCCCACGCTCATGTCCTCCGGATCCAGCTCGATCACGTTGGTGGCGCGTTCGACGGCGTCGAGTGCGGATCCGCCGGCTGCCAGTGCCTCCCATACCTCTTCGAGCGCCGCCTGACCCGTAGGGTTCGGGTGACTGGAGATGATCATCGGAGTCGTGCCGACGGACGCCGCGCGGCGACCGCCGAGGCTCGCGGCCTTCAGACCCAGCGAACGGGTGAGCAGCGCGCCCGTAGTGAGCCCGAGGCTCGTTCCGAAGAAGCGGCGACGCGAAATAGGGAGGATCATGAGTATCTCCTGGCCAAACGTCTATCGGCGACAAGCTGCAATGAGGTGTCGTTTAAAGCGCGTGGCAAGGTAATGCTGTGTGCAGCGTGACGCCCGCATTGCACAGAATGAAGGAGCGAACGGATTGGCAATGTAGCTACGTGTAGCTACATTGATGCCATGAGAGCCGTGGGAATACGCGAATTGAAGAATCGCCTGAGCGAGTACATCCGTCTCGTACGCGATGGAGAGAGAGTCCTGGTTACCGATCGCGGAGTGATCGTGGCAGAACTCAGGCCTCCTGGAACGCCTGCGGAAGACGACCCCTATCCGCTTCTGACAGCCGCTGCGCGGAAGGGTAAGGTCAGGATCGGGGCCCCCAACCGGCCGGACCTCTATCCCGAGTTCGAGAAGGTGACGCCGGACGGCCTGGCCCAGGAACTCCTCGATTGGTCGCGAGGAGAGCGTTGATTCTATACGCCGAGTCGAGCGCCGTACTGGCCTGGCTGCTCGCTGAGGACGCGGCTGAGAGCATCCGGGCCGCTCTGAAGGACGCCGAGCTTGTCATCAGCTCGGATCTGACGCTCATCGAATGCGAGCGTGGATTGATCCAGGCGGAAGCCCGCGGACGAATCAGCGAGGGCCAGATCCGCCGTCGGGCGTCGCAGCTCAGGCAGACGGCCCACCACTGGATCTGCCTGGCGCTCGAACCGGATGTCGCAGATCGAGCCATGACTCCGTTCCCGAACGAACCCGTTCGAACGCTCGATGCTCTGCACCTCGCGTTCGCGCTCTCAGCCCAATCGCTCGTCGGGAGCGCTCGAGTGCTGACCCTGGACAACCGTATCCGGGAAGCGGCCGCAAAGCTGGGTCTCGAGGTCCTCCCGGAATCGCCAGCCCCCTAGGCCAGCGCACGCTGCGACGTGTTCAGGCGTCCGGCTTCTCGGCCAGGTGGCACGCGACCCGGTGGCCGGCCAGGAGAAGCTCCAGGGGCGGCTTCTCGTCCCGGCAGATGTCCTGGCGCACCGGACAGCGATCGACCAGCGGGCAGCCTCCGGGGTGCGCGCGACCTTTCCGGTTTCTGAGGCGAACC
>CAJIAC010000122.1_pt1 | contig 20637 bp, 17 predicted proteins | sample 9198961 | NCBI WGS metagenome assembly CAJIAC01 (sample SAMEA7708276, study PRJEB35096) | sediment metagenome | biome: marine neritic benthic zone biome [ENVO:01000025]; feature: sediment [ENVO:00002007]; material: shallow marine sediment [ENVO:03000034] sea grass bed [ENVO_01000059] ... | reverse complement strand
GGCGACCAGGCCGGGCAGTAGTCGTGCGCGGGCCGATTCGTGACCCGCTGGGTCGCGTCCACGACCGGATCCCACAGGTAGACTTCGTCCGCATCCCCGCCCGTGTCCTTGCGCGAAAAGAAGGCCAGGAGGCGGCCGTCCGGTGACCACCGCGGCCACAGACTCCGATAGGGACCGTCCGTGACGCGCCGGATCTCCGAGCCGTCCGGCCGGGTGAGGAACACCTGGGGAGTCCCCGCGGCCCACGATGCGTAGGCAATCGTTGTCCCGTCGCGTGACCAGCTGGGCGATGGTTCAGGCCCCTCCACTTCAACCACGAAGCGAATGTCTCCTGTGAGGATTTCGAGGATGTAGAGACCGGCCCGCCCGTCCCGATCGCTGAAGAACACGATCTGTCGGCCCGCCGGATCCCACGCCGGGAACCGATCGTTCGCCGGGCCCTCCGTCAGCCGCGTGACGATCCCCGTGCGGGGGTCCATCAGGAAGAGGTTCCAGTCGCCGTCCCGGTCCGATTCGAAGGCCAGCGCTCCGCCGGCCGGGGACCAGGAAGGGTATCGGTCCTCCGCGGGATGATCCGTGAGATTCACGGGCGGACGCGCCTCACGTTCCTGCGCGCCTCCGGCAGCGGGAGCGGCAAGCAGCGAGGCTGCGGCTGCGAGCCCTGCGGCAAGGCGATCCGTGCGGTACACCTACTCGACCACCCTGGCGGTATGAGCCAGGCCGTCCGGACGGGTACCCGCCGGCAGGTATCCGATCACCGCGCCGGAATCGAGCTCGATGACCGCCACCCGGTCCTGCAGGCTGAGCGTCTGGAATACGTACCTGCCGTCCGCCGAGAAGACGACGCTCTGCGGGCCGGCATCGGGGAACGAGACCCGCGCCCTCTCCGAGCGGCTCTCGACGTCCACGATGCGAAGCTCGTTTCCGCGCAGGTCCGGGAGGAGGACCGTCCCGCCGTCCTCGCTGAACACCACGCGGTAGGGCCACCCGAAGCCTTCGAGTGCCTGCGTCACTTCTCCGGTTCCCGTGTCGATCACCGAAACCACGCCGAGCTCGTTGCTTCCCACCCACACCTCGGTGCCGTCCGGCGTGACGCCGACCGCCTCCGGGGTCACCGGCACCTCGAACTTCCGAACGGTCGCCCCGCGGGCTACCTCGATCTCTGTGACCGTCGCGTCCCGGATGTCGCTGGTATAGATGAGATCGGCGCTGCCTGGAATGGCCAGCATGTGCGATACGTCGCCCTCTGTGGGCAGCTCGCTGACGATCTCGCCCGTCTCCACGTTCACGAGCACGACGTGGCGGCTCTGCTCCGTGGTCACCGCGACCACCTCGTCGCCCGGCATGAAGTCGATTCCGTGCGGCCTGCGGTGCTCTCCGAGGTCTATGGTGCGAGCCACGGCCATGGCGGGCACGTCGATCACGGTGAGCGTATTGCCTCCGCTGCGCCCGCCGTAGTCCGTCACCACGGCCACGCTGCCGTCCGTCGAGACCACGACCTCGTGCGGTCCGTCGCCTGTAGGGAGCGTTTCGAGGATCTCGCCACTGCCGACATCGACGATGCTCGCCGAAGCTCCGCCCTTGTTCACGACGATCAGCGTGCCGCCGACCTCCGGGGCCTGCGCCGCGATCGGGGAGTGCACGCCGAGCAGCAGGAATGCGAACGTCAAACCGCTCGCGAAGAAGACGGAAAGGGAACCATGCCGCATCGATCACCTCGGGTTGGGGTCCTGGATCGATGCGGCATACACGCCTGCGCGCTGAAAGAGCCGCAGGCGCCCGCACGGTGAGGGCTGGGTCGCGCGCCAGCTCGCTAATAGACGGCCCAGGTCAGGTTGAGACCCACCGACAGGTAGCGATAATTCGAGGCGCCGGTGGCGAAGCTATTGAGGCCGGTGGTCGAATAGAGGGTCCGCAGGCTGAGCTCCCGGCCCGGCCCCATGGAGTACGCGACTCGGCCCCCCGCCCGGATCGCGGCTTCGGTCTCGCCCCCGCTGCCCACCTGCTGGATGCCGGGAGCGGCGTCGAGACTGAACCGCCAGTTCCCCGCACCGGAGCTCCACGTGCCCGTCACCTCCGCGATCCAGTACAAATCAGGGTCGAAGTAGCCGTCGCTCAACTGCTTCTCGAACCCGAAGGCGCGCGCGAACAGGCCTACGTTCCAGGTGCTGGAGAGGCGCCGACCAGCGGCGAGACTTCCCGCCAGGCGGCGGTTGGACTCCGAGCCGTCGAAGCTCGCGACGGATGCCGCCGCGTCGAACCTCCACTCGGGTCCCGGCCGTGCCACGCCGCTGACCTGGAGCTGATCCACGGTCACCCCGTTCTCGATGAGGACCGCGGACTCATCGAGAGGTCCGGTGGAGAGGTCGAGAGACCCCACGATACGGTGGCGCTGGGGGGACTTCAGCCGGGCGGCAAACCGACCCGTGGTACCAGCTGAACCATCCGATCCGCTCACACCGATCGATCCCGCCACCCGCCATCCCGGTTCCAGCAGGGTCGAGACGCCCGCCTCGACGCCCGCCGCCGAACGCGTCAGCGTACCAGCTCCTCCGAACCGCGCGTCCCTGAAATACGCGTCCGCCGTAACCTCCAATGAAGGAGAGGGGTGCCAGCTCGCGTCCCCCCGGACCGTGACGATGTCGTTCTCATCCGAATCGCTCGTGAACTGGACGCCGGGCTCGCCCCTCGGGGAGAGATCGAGTCGCAGTGCGCGAAGCTCGGCCTCTGCCTCGCGGTTGCTCGGAACCAGGTCCGTCGCCAGGCGAAGTTCCCGGTAGGCCGCAGAGTTACGTCCCTGCCACCTCAGGGTCTGTCCGAGTCCGGCGTGCAAAGAGGCATCTTTCGGAACGACTGCGAGGGCCCTTCTCCACCTCTTCTCGGCCTCGACCAGGCGCCCCTCCGCCGCCGCGACGCGGGCATAGCCGGACCAGGCGCCCACGTCGGTGGAGTCGCTGTTCAGCAGGCTGTCGTAGATGGCCACGGCTTCGGCGTTCCGGTCGCCCCACGCGAGGTACGTGGCTTGCGCGCGCCAGGCATCCCTGCTTTCGGGAGCAACGCCCAGGAGCTCGTTCTGCATAGCGATGGCGGAGGTCAGGTCGCCGCGCCATGCCTCGTATCTGGCCCGGGCCTCGAGTGCCGGCACGAACGAGGGGTCGATCTCCAGCACCCGCTCCACCTCTTCGATCGCCTGGCTGAGGTCTCCGCTCCACGCCAGAACCTTGGCCCGATCCACCCTCGCTTCCAGGTGATCGGGCGACACGGCCAGGAGCCGATCGAAGAGAGCGAGACTCTCATCATACTTCGCGTCCCAGGCCTTCATCAGCGCGAGCCGTTGCAGAGCCACCTCATCGGTTGAATCCACGACCAGGCGCGCCTCATAGAGCTCGCCGGCCATCTCGGTGTTGCCGGCGAGCCAGGCAGAGTCGGCCCGCGCTTGGGCGAGCAGGTACCCCGGCCACAGCAACAGGGCGGCCGCCGCCAGTCCAACGAGGCGCGCTCCCTGGCCTCTATGCCGCGACATCTTGCTCATCCTGGAATCCCGTGCGTTTCATCTCTCCCCAGTGCGTCCGTTTCCGGAAGGCGCTCCAGAAGCTCCTCAGTCGCCAGACCACGGTGAGCTGCCGATATCCGAAGGGCTCTAGGAGGGCGAACAGCAGCATCCACGCAAAGTCACGGTGCCGCGGATAGGAGCGGAACGTGACCTCATCCAGGATCACCGCCCACACGGAGAGCAGCATCCCGTAACCCACGGCCGCGGCGAAGAACAGCAGCGCCACCTCGAGGTCGACCAGCCCGAAGGCGAGTCCCGGAATCGTCAGCACATATCCCACGAGCTCGATCACGGGCGCCAGCATCTCGCCGAAGAAGAAGAAAGGGAACATCACGGTGCCGACCGTCCCATACCGCGGGTTGAACAGCATGCGGCGATGGCGGGCCATAGTGAGGATGAGGCCCCGGTGCCAGCGTTCCCGCTGGCGGCCCAGCGTGCGCAGATCGGAGGGCACCTCGGTCCAGGCCACGGGATCCGGGATAAACGAGATCTCGTAGGGTTCGCCGAGGTGTCTGAGGTGCTTGTGCAGCCGGACGACCAGATCCAGGTCTTCGACCACGTTGTCCGTGGCGTACCCTCCGATTTCCAGCATGTACTGGCGATGGAAGAGCCCGAAGGCTCCCGACACGACAAGGTTGCCCCCGAGCCGGTTCCAACCCAGCCGTCCGAACAGAAAGGCCCGCAAGTACTCGGGGACCTGCACTCCTGGCAGAAAACGACGTGGGACTCGAGCCTCGGTCACCCGTCCGTCCTCGATCCTGCAGCCATTGGCCACCCGTATCGTGCCTCCCGCGCCGGCGACCGGACGGCCGGACACGAACACCCGTGCTAGCCGCAGCAGGGCATCCGGTTCCACCATGGTGTCGGCGTCGACGGCCAGAACCAGGGGATAACGGGCCGCTCCCAGCCCCGCGTTGAGCGCGTCCGACTTTCCGCCGTTTTCCTTGTCCACGACCAGCAGACTGGCCGCCGAACGGGAGCGGTAGTATCCGCGAACCGGCTGCGTGGGGATCCGTCTCGGGATGGCAGGAGGCACCTCGTACAGCTCGAACGCGCGCCGCAGCTTCTCGAACGTCCCGTCCACCGAACCATCGTTGATCAGCACCACCTCGTGCCGCGGATAGGTGAGTGCGAGCTGCGCCTGGACGCTCGTGACGATGCTGGCCTCCATGTTGTAAGCCGGCATCAGGACGGAGATGGGCGGCAACGCCTCGGAGCCGACGAGATGGTTCACGTCCTCCGAGCTCGAGAGCTTCCAGTGCTTCCAGATCTCGGGGATGGAAAGCAGCAGCAGGAGCCCGTAGAAGGAATTGACGGCCAGGAAGTACCAGATGATCCCGGAGTCGACGGTCGAGACGAGCCAGCTGGCGAACTCCATGGCGCCCTACGCCGCGTGTTCCGAGGCGGGCGCCTCTGCGTAGTCGACCACGTGGGCGCCCGCGTACTCCGCGATCGCCGCGGCATCCAGCTCCAGGACGTAGCGAGCCATCTCGTACGCGTACCGATCGTCGTCGGGGCCGCGCGCCTCGAGGATCGCCACCCCCTCGCGTCCCAGGCGGCGGAGGGCCAGGGCGGCCCGGAGGCGCACCCACCAGTTGGGGTCGGTCATCAAGTGGTCGAGTTGCTGCAGCGTTTCGCGGGCACCGATCTCGCCTAGGGCCGCCGCGGCTTGCGCCCGAACCTGCCACGCCGGGTCATCCAGGAGCGCGGAGAGAGCCTCGCTGGAAGCCGCATGCGGGTAGGAGGAGAGGGCTCGCGCGGCAGCGATCCGCACCTCCAAATCGGGCGCGCTCGCGTGCGCGAGGACGTAAGGCAACAGAGCCGGCGTGCCGAGCAAGTCCGCGAGACGCAAAGCCGTCCGCAGTTCCTCTCGGTCCGATGCCCCAAGTTTCCTGATCAGGGCGTCGACGATCTCGCCCCTACTGCGTACCAGCGTCTCCAGGATCTGGTCCCTCAATACCCGGGGCTCGCGCACGCACATGTCCAGCGCGGCTTCGGCCAGAGAGGGCGATCGGACCCGTCGCAGGCACGACACGGCGGCGCGACGGACAGCGGCCACGTCGTCGCGAAGCAACTCCTCGATCAACGTCCGGTCCTCATCCGTGGCCACCACTCGCAGGGCTCGCGCCGCCTGAAGCCGCCGCCACCAGAGCCTCGAACCGGCCCTGCCTCGAACGCGGCCGTACCAGCTCGTGCTCCGCGCGACCTCGGCGAGACGTTCCCAGTCCGCTCCGCCTACCTGTGCCGAGTGCTTCTGAAGAAAGCAGGAGAGCTGTGAAAAAGAGAGCGGCTCCAGCCGGGAGCGCAGCCGCTCGTCGTCCACCTCGCCGGCCAGCCACCGCGCCGCGGCGCGTCTTGCCAGCTCCCCGTATTGCCGCGCCCGGTGTGAACGCACGCCCAGTACCAGGCGTCGCGAAATGAGCAGGATCAGAAGCAGCCCGATGAACAGTCCCTGGGATATCGCGATGGCGGCCAGGACAGTGGTGCTCAACGGCGTACCTCCGCTTGCACCAGCCGATCGATCTTGGCGAGCGTGATGGGCAGGCTGATCGGCTTCACGATGTAGTCGAGCGCACCAGATTCGATGGCCAGCACCTGCGCGGCCTCGCTGCTGTGCATCGTGGACATGATGACCTGGAAGTCTCCGGGGCGTTTCGAGGAAAGCTCCTGCAGGACTCGAAAACCATCCATGCCCGGCAGGTCGACATCGAGCAGGACGACCGGCCTGCGGGAGCCCGTACGCATGTCCAGCAGAGCCTCGAGTGCCTCGCGTCCGTTCGAGTAGAAGGCGAGCTGGTAGCCCTGATTCCCGAGTGAGTAGTTCAGCATCTCGATCAGGGCGACGTCGTCCTCCACGACCACGACATCCGGCACGTCGCCTGAGGGCTCGTCCGCCGGGGGAGGGACGGGAGGATTCGTCGATTCGGTCTCCCTGCGAGTCGCACCGAGGATCCGTGCCGCCAGCTCTGCCACGCCTTCCGACCGTGTCTTGGACAGGGCCGCGTCGGCTCCGGCTCCGAAGGCCGCGAGGGCTGCATCCGTTCCCAGGCGACGGCCCGTCACGAAGATCGGGATCGCCGCCCAGTCCGGAGACCCGCGCAGTGTGCCGAGGACTGCCAGGGCATCGGCTTTCGGTTCGTCCCTGCTGAGCACGAGGCAAGCCGGATGATGCAGCCGCAAACCCTCCTCCAGCTGACCGTGATCGCTGATGGACTCGATTTGACACCCCAGGCTCGACATGCGTCCTGCGAGAGCTTCTACGAACTCGGCGTCGGAGTCGAGTACGAGCGCGGCAACCGTCTGCGGCTGTGAATCCACCTTCATGTCGATCTCCGCGTTCCCTTGTCCCTGCCTCGTGCCTGAATGCAGGCATGATCTCCCATCCCGTTTCACCGGTCTTGAGGGGCAAGAGGCAGGCCGATCGGCTTCAATGTGGTGAAGGGGTGCCGCGAGGCCGTAAACGCTCATCATCGCAATGGCTTGCGACGCGTATTCGAATCATAGTGGGACGAACATGAAATCATGCGCGGCGAATTACCGGCATTCTGCGAGGTACATAGTGGAAGTGACCGACTCGAGTGCTCGTCAGGCGGGCGTTTGTCCCGGGTCTAGGACCGTGAAGTAGAACGTCGAGCCCTGGCCCGGCTCGGACTCAACCCAGATCCGTCCGCCGTGTCGTCCCACGATCCGCTTGCAGACCGCAAGGCCCACTCCGGTTCCCGGCTCCGAGGACCCGGACTCCAGGCGGCGGAAGAGCTCAAACACCCGTTCCAGCTCTTCCTCGGTGATCCCGATGCCGTTGTCCGACACGGAGAAACGCCAGCCGTCGTCCTCACGAACCGCGCCGACGTGAACCTCCGCCCCTTGCTCGGGACCGTACTTGATGGCGTTGGAGATCAGGTTCTGGAACAGCTGGCCGAGCTGCGTAAGCTCTGCCGTGATTCTGGGCAGCTCGTCACACGTCACTCGGGCGTCGGACCGCTCGATGGCGACTTCCAGGTTGGCGATCGCCCAGTCGAAGGCCTTCTTCGCTTCGACCTCCTCGAAGGGCTTTCCGTGGGTTTCGACTCGCGAGTAGCTGAGGAGGTCGTCGATCAGCTTCTGCATCCGATCGACGCCGTCGACCGCCTGGCCGATGTACCGGTTCGCCTGTTCGTCGAGGTCGTCCCCGTACTTGCTGGCAAGAAGACGCGTATACCCGCCGATCATGCGGAGCGGCTCCTGCAGGTCGTGTGAAGCGGCGTAGGCGAACTGCTCCAGCTCCTCGTTCGAGTCCTGGAGCCGGCGGGCATAGTCCCGCACGGCTCGGTCGGCGGCCTCCAGCTCGGCATTCGCGCTCTCCAGCTCGAGCCCCGTTTCCTCGACTCGACGGAAGAGGCGGAAGGTGCTCTCGATCGCGCCGGCCAGAACGCAGGCGTACGCCGCGATCTTGAGCAGATGTGCCGCGGCCGACATCAGGTCGTTGGGGAAGGCCGAATACGGGACGAACAGGGCTTCGCTGAGGAACGACATGATCAGGGCCAGCACCAGCCACTTCACGAACGGACTCCGCTGCCACAGCCCCGTCCTCAGGTAGCCGACCAGGGCGGCCAGAAAGATGGCTGCGATGACCAGCGCCTGCGGGCGGTGGATGAGCCAGTCCGGGCGGTACGCCGGTGGAAGAGGAACGAAGATGAAGAAACCCAGCGAGACGAGCGCGAGGAGCGCCACTTCGTCCAGTATGCTGCGTGCCTCGATCCGCCCCGCCGGGCCCATGCGCTCCTCCCGGAGGCCGGCTGCCCAGCTGGCGAGCAACATGACGGAGAGAAACAGCCGGGAGGTCGTCCAGCTCCACGCCGCCAGCCGCTCCGGCGCCGAGGGAAACAGCTCCACGAAGTACGCGGACGTGATGAGCGCGTGGTAGGTGTCGAGTATGCTCACGCCCACGAAGGCCGCGCCGATGAGCAGCAGGTAGTTGTTGGGTCTCGAGAAGTGGCGGACCAGGGTCAGGACTCCGGCGATGAACGCCAGGGCGGAGGCCGCGGCGGTGAGTACCGCGAAGTCGCCGAATCGCACTTCGGGGAAGCGGCGCAGTGCCAGGAAAGAAATGGCCAAAGCGACTGCTACGAGCGCATAGACGATGGTCCACGCTCTGCTGTGATCCGGCAGGAGATGCCGCGGGACGAACTGGTCGCCAATCGAGTAAGCCGCCCGAGCCGGCTCGGGCTCCGGCGCCATCGAATTGACCTCGGGAGGATGCATGCGCCCTCTGCCTTTCGTCCCTTGCAGCTGCCCGACGTGGATGAAGTGTAGGCCGCTCGCGGCCCGCCAGCCAGACTACTGAACCTCGTGATCCAGCAGGGCCCCGTAGCTCTCCGCATAGTGGATCGCGAAGCCAGCGAACGAGCCGAACCGGGAGAGCTCGCGGGTCACCTCGCGCATCGCGCGGCGCATGGAATCGAGGCCCGGCGCAGCGAAGCTCAGCTTGTCGGCCGGGACGGCTACTGTCCGCGTGACGGGCCACCAGCGGGTGGACTCGACGCTGTCCACGGGAAGGCCGTCGGTCGAGTCCGCAGTCCCCGGCGGCCTCCAAACCACAAGCAGGGAGTCGCCCGCCGAGACCATTCCGATGGCGCCTCCCTCCGGCGGAAGCTCGTCCGGGTCAGCCGCCGGATCGCCGGCGAACTCGACCAGCGTTTCGTCGGGCAGCCGGCCCGTTTCCAGGGCCACCCAGGCGCGCTTGCCGTTGAGCGAGGCATACCGAAGCTCACCTTCGGCCTGCCTGAGGATGCCGTCCGCGCCGAAAGCGGAGGTCCGGTATGCCATGACCGCGATGTCGTCGGCCAGGTCGATGACATGCTCGCTGACAGGCTTGTCTTCACCCTCGAAGTCTGCCGTCACCCGCTCGAACGTCGCCTCGTCCGGAGAGTCGAACCAGAACGGAATGTCGGCTCCGAAGCGAAGGCCGCCCTCCCGGGCGAGCTCCGCGCCGCGGACGAGCACTTCGAGGTAGCCCTGCAGGATCTCCGCGCGGCGGGGGCCGTGGAAGCCAGGCAGCAGATAGGGCTCGATGTCATACCGGATCCCGTCGAAGCGCTCCGCGGACGCCGCGCGCTCGTTGTAGCGCCGGACGTTGCGGATCGTGGCGTACACGGCGCCGTGATTCGCGGGAAGGGCGAGCTCCCTGGCTCCATCGAGCGCGTAGACTTCGATGCCGCTGGCGTGCAGAGCGCTCACGAGGCGTCGCATCCGATCATCAGGGTCGATGCCGCGCGATGTCTCCGCCTCGCCGGGTGCGGACACGAGCTGGACGAAAGCCGAGCCGAATCCCTGCTCCGAAAGAAAGCGGGCGAGGCTGTCCTGCCGCTCAGGCCGACCCAGGTAGCCGGCCGTGTTCCAGATCCACACTGCTGCCGGGCCTGGCCTTGCCTCGGCGGAGGCCGCCAGCGGATCGGGCAGTTCGGGAAGCGGCGCCGGCTCCCGGGAGAACGCGAGGCGGCTCAGGTACACTTCGCTCCCCCCAGGGCCCACTCCCTCCAGCACCAGGGAGGCGAGGGCCGACCGATCGAGGCGGGCCGGCAGCCGGCTCAGCGGAATCACGGCCTGTTGCCACCCGGGCTCGACCCTCCCGCGGGGCAGGAAATCGCGGAGCTCTCCGATGGCTACCGCATCGCCGCGGCGCTCCCACTCCCGATCGGCCACCTTGACCACGAGCTGCTCGCCGCCCCGAGCGCCTCGCACCCAGAAGCTCAGAGTGGAGATCCCGCGGGCGTCCAGGTACACTCGCTCGTCTGGCCGACTCGCGATGTCGAAGAAGTGGATCCAGGCGCCGCAGAAACCCTCCGCCTGTTTCTCGAACGTGAGCCGGAGTCCCCTTCGCCCGTCCGGAGCTTCGGCGAGCGCGACTCGCGCCTCGGAAGGAGCTTGAGCGAACGCGCTGAACAGACCGCCGAGCCCGTTCCGGACTCCCGAGCGAAAGTCGGACACGACGAAGCTGTTGCCCGTGAAGGCCGGCACGGCGCTCAGCTGGCTGGGGGAGAACTTGGCCGTGGGAGTATCCCGCAGGCGGTACACCTCGAGGCGGATTCCCTCGTCCTCGTGGATCAGGCCGATCTGCCCGCCGCTCACGGCGTCGAGGTCATCGATGCCCCAGTCCCCGGGGTGAACGACGGCCGTCACCGCGTACTCCTGGAGAGAGCGGGATTCTCCGCGGATTCCCGGCACGCTGAGGGCGGCCACGAGGACCAGAAGAAACGCGAGCCAGCCCTGGCGCCGGCTTCCTCGTGCGGGTCGAACGGGAGAGACCATGCCCGCAAGATACCGCCCGGAAGCGCAAATCAGGTAGGCTACTCCTCCCGCAGCGCCTGCATCGGGGTGACCCGGGTGGCCCGGCGCGCGGGCACGTAACCCGCCGCCATCGCAACGACGGCCAGGCACAGGGTCACGGCGGCGAAGATGGCCGGGTCCGTGACGCTTACCCCGAACATCAGCCCCTGGAGAAGCTGGCTCAGCCAGAACGCGGCGAGAAGGCCGGTCAGAAGTCCGATCCCTGCGAGCACGGCGCCCTGCGTCAGCACGCGGCGACGGACCGCCCCTGTCGTCGCACCCAGCGCCATCCGGATGCCGAACTCGCGGGTCCGCTGGCTGACGGAGTAAGAGAGGATCCCATACACCCCGATGGCCGCCAGGAGCACGGCCACCGCCCCGAAGATCCCCATCAGGGTGAGCGCGAAGCGGTCGCTCTGCATGTGGCGCCCCAGGACCTGGTCCATCGTGCGGGCGCGGTAGATGACGAGCTCCGGGTCCAGCGCGTCGAGCTCGCGCCTGACCTGCGGCAGAATCGCCAGTCCGGCGCTCGTCTTCACCACCTGAACCAGGGCCCAGTTGCGGTCGTCACCATACTCCGTGTGCGGAATGTAGATCTTGGACTTTCGACTCCCCCGCGCGTCGTACGCCACGTCGGGGACGACTCCGGCCACGGTGCGCAGCGTGTCTGCCGAGAAGAACCGCTGGCCGATCGGATCGTCACCGGGGAACGCGATCTCCGCTGCAGTCTCGCTGATGATCATCACGGGGGGCGCATCCTCGCCGTCGCCGGCGTCGAATACCCGCCCGGACCGCAGCGGGATGCCCATCGTCTCGAAGTAGTCTCCCTCGATGATCCGCATCTGGGCGCCTTCCCAATCCAGCGCCCCGTCCTGCGTCTCGTACCTGAAGCCCCAGTCGTGATACGGACCGGCCGCCGGAAGCCAGGAGGCCGCGGCGACGCTCTCCACGCCCGGGATGGCGCGGAGACGCTCGTGGAAACGCTGGTGGAAGTCGACCCGCAGAGCGGGATTCTCGTATCGGGCGTCCGGAAGGTGCACTTCGAACGTCAGGAGGTCTGAGGGATCGAACCCGAGATCCTGCCCCTGCAGCGTCGCGAAGCTCTTGATCATCAAGCCGGCCCCGATCAGCAGCACGAGGGCGAGCGCGACCTGCGCCGCGACGAGGACGGTTCGCACCCGGGTTGAACGCCGGCCCCCGGAGGTTCCGCGGGAGCCCTCCCTCAGGTCCGAGGTGAGGTCCACGCGTGAGCCTCGCAGCGCCGGGACGAGACCGAACAGCAGGGCGGTCAGGACTGTCACAGCGGAGGCGAAGATCACCAGGCGGCCGTCCAGGCCCACTTCCGGGGCGCGGGCTACCGCGTCCGGACTGATGGCGAGCAGAACGCGGACGCCGACCTGGGCCATGGCCACCCCGGCCACGCCGGCCAGGGACGCGATGAGGAGGCTCTCGGCCAGGAACTGCCGCACGAGTCTGCCCCGCCCGGACCCGAGCGCTGAGCGAATCGCGATCTCGCGCCGCCGTCCCATGCTCCGCGCCAGGAACAGATTGGCGACGTTCACGCACGCGATGAGGAGCACGAAGACCGCTGCGCCCATGAGGATCTGCAGCATGGCGTCCGTCGAGCCGACTACGTCTTCGTGCAGGGAGACGACGCGCATCAGCTGCGTGTCCCCGACCTCCTCGTATTCCTCCACGATTCTCGCGTTGACGGCGCTGACATGCGTCTGCGCCTGCTCGACCGACACGCCCCGGTCCAGCCGGCCGATGAGAGAGAGGAAGTGGTTCTGCCGGGAGTACTCGCCTTCCACGAGGTCGAGCGGCACCCAGGCGTCGACGTCTCCGGCCGCCACGTCGCGGAAGCCGGCCGGCGCCACGCCGACCACGGTGTAGGCCTCCCCGTCCAGGCGGATCGTGGCACCCAGCACGTCCGGGTCACCGCCGGTGTGCGACTGCCACAGCCCGTAGCTGAGGATCGCCACGCTGGCGTCCTCGCGCTCCTCGTCTACCGTGAAGCTGCGGCCGAGGAGCGGGGAGATCCCCCACACCTCGAAGTAGGCCGCGCTGGTGGGGAGGACCCGAATGCGCCTCGGAACGTCGCCGTCCGTCAGGTCCCGGCCCGCCTCGCGGTAGGTGTAGATGGCGGCCAGGCGCTCGATCCCCTCCGCCTCCCGCCTGAGGTCCAGGAAGTCCGGGACCGTGTGGTAGCCGATGCCGGCCGCGGAGCTTTGGCTGTCGGCCTCGTAGATCCGAATCAGGCGCTCGGGCTCGGGGAACCGGAGCGGGCTGAGCACGACCGCGTCGAGAACGCTGAAGATCGCCGCGTTCGCGCCGATTCCGAGAGTCAGGGTGAGGATGGCGATGATCGCGAATCCGGGCTTCTTGATCATCTGTCGGAGGGCGTAGCGAAGGTCGGACAGGAACGAAGCGATCATTCGGCCGGGGCTCGCTTTCGGCGATGAGATTCGGGTGAGGACTATCCCTAGAGTAGACACGGAATCCGGGCCAAGGGTTGAAGGAAGCAATGTTCACCGATTGAACTGGCCTTGTTCTTGCCATATCTTGATATGTCAAGAACAAGGAGGGAGCTTGGCTACAGTGAAGATGAGCTCGGTGGTGGAAGAGGAGGTCTGGGAGGAGTTCAAGGCCCTCGCTCGCGAGTCCCACCAGAGCATCTCCGGACTGCTGACCGAAGCCCTGCGCGACTACCTGGCACGGAAGCGCGTGCGACCCCGCGTGATGTCGGAGCTGGAAGCGTCCATGCGTGAGAACCGGCGGCTGGGAGAGCTCCTTGCCGAATGAGGCCGTGCAGTTCCTCACGGCGGATGAAGTTCTGGCCATTCACGAACGGCTGATCGCGGTCTTCGGAGGGAGGGCGGGCCTGCGGGACCGGGGTCTCCTGGAGAGCGCACTCCATCGCCCGCAGACCGGCTACTACCCGGACCTCGCCGAAATGGGCGCTGCGCTCTTCGAGTCCCTCATCATCAATCACCCCTTCGCGGACGGGAACAAGCGGGTCGCGTTCTTCGGGGCCGACGTGTTCCTGCGTCTGAACGGGTGGAAGCTGGAGGTCGACGACGAGGAAGCCCATGCATTCCTGACCGAGCGGCTTGAGACAGGGACCTGCGACTTCGCCTCTCTACTCCCGTGGATCCGCCAGCACCTGACGCGACACCAGTCCCTCTGACTCCAGCCCCCTCGTTCGCAGTACGACGCAGCGCGCCTAACGCCTTCGCAGTTCACAGCGTTAAGTATTGACTAAATGAACTGAACGGGTAGCGTAGAAGGTGGAGGCGATGCCATGCCCAACCCCGAGACCCGACAGTTCATCGAGCGCATGGGCCTGGCCATGGATCGGCTGGGCCTCAACCGCACCTTCGGCCGAGTCTTTGGCCTCCTGATGGTCGCCGACGAGCCGATGTCGCTGGACGAGATGGTCGAGCGCCTGAAGGTCAGCAAGGCATCGGTGAGCACCAACGCACGCTCGTGCGAGGAGCTCGGTCTCGCGCGACGGGTCGGGGTACGGGGCGATCGCCGGGACTACTACGAGATCGCACCACGCGCCTTCGAGCACGTGACCGCCAAGCGGGTCGTGGCGATCCACGCCATGGCCGGACTCGCCGCCGAAGGCCTGGAGGCGGTGGGCGACGAGCCGTCACCCGCCAGGGACCGTCTCACCGAGATGCTCGACTTCTACCTGTTCATGGGGGAGCAGATCGAGGAGCTGCTCGAGCGCTGGAGGGAGGTGAAGGGATGAGGAAGGGACGAATCGCGTGGGCGCTGCTGATGAGCGCCGCGCTGGCCATGCCGCAGGTGGCCGGAGCCCAGACCGTGGACTGCGCAGGTCTCTCGGACCCAGCCGACATCGTGGACTGCGTCGACCGGATCATGCGCGGCGAATCCAGCCAGGGGATCTCGACCATGGAGGTCGTGACCGAGAACTGGGACCGGGCCATGGAGATGCAGATGTGGTCCCTGGGCACGGAACACGCCCTGGTCCGCATCCTGTCCCCCCGCAAGGACGCGGGCACCGCGACCCTGAAGGCGGGAACGGAAATCTGGAACTACCTGCCGCGCGTGGACCGCACCATCAAGATCCCGGCCTCCCTGATGAGCGCCTCGTGGATGGGCTCCCACTTCACGAACGACGACCTGGTGAAGGAGAGCCGGCTGATCGAGGACTACGAGATCACGCTGGCCTACGAAGGCGACAGGGACGGCGTGGTGGTGTGGGAGTTCGACCTCGTTCCCCGCCCGGAAGCCCCGGTGGTGTGGGGGCGGATCGCGTACCAGGTGCGGAAGGCCGACACCATGCCGACCTGGGCCCGCTACTTCGACGAGGAAGGCGAGCTCGTGCGTACCATGACCTTCTTCGACTACCGGGAGCTGGGCGGACGACTCGTGCCGGCCACGATGCGGGTCGTGCCGGAGGACAAGCCGGGCGAGTACACGGAAGTCCGCTACTCGGAGCTGGAGTTCGACATCGAGCTGGACGAGGAGTTCTTCTCCCTGCGCCGGCTGAGGGACACGAGGTGACCCGATGAAGGCCGCATGGTGGAGGATCGGGTGGCGCAACCTGGGGCGGAACCGGCGCCGTACGCTGATCACGGTGATCGGGCTCGCCCTCGGGTACTCGGCCGTCGTGGTCATGACCGGCCTGTCGCGCGGGCTCGTGGCCGAGATGATCGACAACGGCACGGGGATGCTCACCGGCCAGCTGCAGGTGTTCGCCGACGACTACCTTCCGGATCGCGGCATCTACGACACGCTGGGCGGGCGCGAGGGGATCGACGTCGAAGCTCTCGTTGCGGAGGTGGCCGGCGACCCGCGCGTGGCGGCGGCCAGCCCGCGTGTGTACGCCGGCGGGCTGGTCAGCACCGGGGAGGCGACCGCCGCGGGCGTGGTTCTGGGCGTGGATCCCGAGCGCGAGATCCACGTTTCCCGCCTGCTGACCTACATCGCCGAGGGACGCGCCCCGACCCCCGGCCAGTACGAGATCCTCATCGGCCGCGAGATGGCGAACCAGCTCGACGCGGGTCCCGGCGACGAGGTGATCGTCGTGGCGCCCGGAGCGGACGGCTCGCTCGGCAACGACCTGTTCATCGTGTCCGGGATCTTCAGCACGAGCGTGACGGAGCTCGACCTCGGGTACGCGGTTGCCCCGATCGAGGTCATACAGGAGCTCGTCGCCCTCCCGCCCGATCGCATCCACGAGATCGCGGCCCGGGTGGACGATCCGTGGGCCGCGGACGCGGCTGCCGACGGGGTGAGGGCCCTGATCGGTCCCGAAGGCCCGAATGCCGACGTCCGGCCGTGGACCGAGTTCCGGCCCGAGATGGTGGAGTACGCGAACCTGGCCACCAGCATGGAGTGGATGCTGATCGTGTTCGTGTTCGGAATGGCCATCTGGGGCGTCGCTAACACGATGCTCATGTCCTCGTTCGAGCGGCGGCGCGAGTTTGCCGTGCTTCTCGCGCTCGGCGGCGGCCCCGGACTGATCGTTCGCTCCGTCCTCGCGGAGGCCCTGGTTCTTGGCGCGGTGGCCCTGCTCTTCGGGGTGGCGGTCACGCTTCCCGTCCTCGCCTGGTGGAACGCCGCCCCGCCGGACATGAGCTGGGTGTACGGGGGCTTCACCATGGCCGGCGGACTCATGCGCCCGATCCTGCGCGTCGAGTGGCCCACGTCGATGATCTTCATCACCGCAGGGGCCATGTTCGGTACCGCTATCCTGGCCGCCCTGTACCCGGCGTGGCGCAGCGCGCGCGTGCCCCCTGCCGACACCCTGGCGGGCCGATGAGCTCCCGGGGCCGGATCCGGCTGCGCCTGGCGCTCCGCAACCTGCGCCGGCACAAGAGACGGAGCCTGCTGAGCGGTTCGGCGATGGTTCTCGCCATGGCGCTCCTCGTGTTCTCGCGAACGATCGCGGAAGGCGGCCACGAGGACTGGATCGACTCCGGGGTGCGCATGGGCGATGGCCACGTGTCGGTCCAGGCGCCCGAGTTCCGAACGCGGCGCACCCTGGACTACCGCCTGTCTCCCGAGGCCCGTTCCGTGGTCCGGGACGCGCTCGGAACCGAAGTGATGAGCGAGAGACTGGTGGCAACGGCCCCCCGCCTCATGATCCAGGGACTCGCTTCCTCGTCGGCCGCTGCCCTGCCGGCCATGATCGTGGGCATCGACCCCGAAGCTGAGCGCTCGTTCTCGGCCCTCGACGAGAAGCTGGAAGAAGGCCGCTGGCTGGAGCCCGAGGACCGGCTGCGGGCGTACGTGGGCGCGCGCCTGGCCAGCCGCCTCAAGCTCAAGGAAGGCTCGCGGTTCGTGCTCACAGCGCAGGACGCCGCGGGCGACATCACCGGCCAGATGGTCCGGGTAGCCGGGACGTTCCGCAGCGGCATCCCGGAGATGGACGAGGGATTCATCCAGATACCGATCGCCACGGCTCAGGAGTGGCTCGGCGTGCCGGGGGCGGTCACCTCGGAGGCGATTCTTCTCAGGAACAGCCGCGATGTGGGGCCGGCGAGACGGGACCTGGAGAGCTCTCTGGAGAACTGGGGTGGAGAGGCCTCAGTGCTCGAGTGGCGCGAGTCCATGCCCGAGCTCGACGCGGCCGTCCGCATGGACGACTGGGCGGACTACGTGTTCCATATCATGCTCTTCGTGATCGCGGCCACCGCCATCATCAACACGATCCTCATGTCGGTGATGTACCGGACGCGCGAGTTCGGGGTTCTCAGGGCGCTCGGGCTGGAGCGGGGCGAGGTCGGCCGCGTGGTGTTCATCGAGGGCATGATCCTCACGGCGATCAGCGGACTGGCCGGCATGGCCCTGGGCGCGGCCATCGTGTGGGGCTTCTTCCGCAACGGACTGGACTTCTCAGCCATCTGGGACATGGAGATGGAAGCCGCCGGTGTGGTGATCGATCCGGTGATCGTGCCGCGCTTCCACTGGAACCAGATCCTCCAGAGCCTCGCCTTCATCCTGGTGATCGGCTCGTTGGCATCCATATACCCGGCCTGGCGCGCCACGCGGATCGACGTGGCCGAGGCCATGAAGTTCGAGGAATAGAGCGATGAGCGGCGCGAACGGAAACGACGTCTCGACGGGGCGGGTGCGAGCGGTCGGTACTCCCGCGGTCCGGACCGAGAACCTGTGGAAGGTCTACGAGCACGACGACATCCGGGTGGAGGCCGTGCGCGACGTCACGCTCACCATCGAGCAGGGCGAGTTCGTGGTCCTCGCCGGTCCGTCCGGGTCGGGCAAGACGACCCTCCTCAACATGGTCGGGGGGCTGACGCGTCCGAGCGAGGGCGGGATCTGGATCGACGGAATCGACGTCACGTCCCTGTCGGAGCGCGACCTGGCACGCCTCCGTCTCGAGAGGCTCGGGTTCGTCTTCCAGGCCTACAACCTGCTTCCCGTTCTGACCGCGCTCGAGAACGCCGAATTCACCCTGCTCCTCCGCGACGTGCCAGCCGAGGAACGGCGCGAACGCGTGGAGAAGCTGTTCGATCGCATCGGGATGGGTGGACTCGAGGATCGGCGCCCCGGCAAGCTGTCCGGCGGCCAGCAGCAGCGCGTCGCCGTCGCCCGGGCGGTGGTCGGAGAACCGGCGCTCGTGCTTGCCGACGAACCGACAGCCAACCTGGATACGGCAACCAGCACCGCCCTCATCGATCTAATGGCCGAGCTGAACCGGGACCTCGGCACGACGTTCGTGTTCGCCACCCACGACACGCGGCTCATGGACCGGGCCCGCCGCGTGGTTCGCCTGGTGGACGGAGCGATCGTGGACGACGACCGGCGAGACTGAGCCATGACCCGGGCCCGCGGGCCGCTCCTGGCGCTCGCCGGTGCCGTCGCTCTTTTTGGCGCGGCCGATCCCGCCGAAGCGCAGTGGCAGGAGGACCTGCGCCTCGGCGGCTACTACCTGGGGGTGGGCTCCGGCTACCTCGAAGGGCCGTTCACCCCGTCAGGAGCGAGCCTGTTCCAGCGCGTTCGGATCATGATGGCGCCGAACCTCGGGCCTCTGCACTTCGACGTGGCGTACGAGCAGGCGCTCGAGCTCGTAACGGACACGGGTCTCCTCCTCGGAGGCCCCGCGCTCGGAGCCAGCTCGAGCAGCATCAACTGGCTGCCTCTCGAATGGACGATCTACGACTGGGACCACGGCTCGTGGAGGCATCGGTTCGATCGCCTTCTGGTCACCGCACCCCTCGGACGCTCGGCGGCAGTCACGGTCGGTCGGCAGACGATCTCGTGGGCGACGTCTCTGATCTTCACGCCCGCCGACCCCTTCGTCCCGTTCGACCCTGCCGATCCGTTTCGCGAGTACCGCGCCGGCGTGGACGCGGTTCGCATCCAGGGATTTTCTGGCCCCTTCACCGAGCTGGAGTTCGTCTTCCGCCCGTCGGATACCCGCGACGGGACCACGATCACGGCGCTGGCGCGCATCACCACCGCCTCCGGGCCGTGGCAGGTTTCGAGCTGGGCCGGCGTCCTGCACGATGCCGGCGCTGCCTCGGTGGGTGCGACCGTGACCGCCGCGGGCGCGGCATTTCGCGGGGAAGCACAGGTGCGGTGGCCGGAGGAAGTCGTGCGCTTCTCGATCGGGGCCGATCGGAGCTTCCCCCTGGCGGGCCGCGATCTTTACGTCATCCTGGAGTATCAGCGCGACGGTTTCGGGGCCACGGATCCGGACGACTACCTCGCCGTGCTGCTGTCCGATCCGTACAGCCGCGGCGAATTGCAGGTCATTGGGCGGAACGAGGCGGCTTTCCAGGCATCGTGGCAGATCACGCCGCTCGCCACCGCGGACCTGCTGACCACGTGGAACATGAACGACGGCAGCTTCCTGGTCACGCCTGCGGCGAGCTACTCGCTGTCCAACGAAGCCTACATCCGGGGCGGCTTCTTCTTCGGAATCGGGGCCGGTACCCGGCAGATCGCCCTACCAACGTTCTCGTCCGGCCCCCTCGACCCCGGCGAGCAGAGCGTTCCCGGCTCTGAATACGGGATCGTGCCCACCAGCCTTTACGTCTCGCTGTCTGCCTTCTTCTGACCTTCAGCGGCGTCCCGGCCTCCTATTTGCTCGACATTTCGGCGCCGGACGGCCACTTTCTACGGCCCCCGGCGATGGGCACGCTGCGCAACGCCGCTGATGACGGGATGATCGATGCGCCTGGTCCTCATACGCCACGCGATTGCCGAAGACCGGTTCGAGTTCGCTCGCACCGGGAAATCGGACTACTACCGACCCCTCACCGAGAGGGGTCGATCGCGTATGGAGCGAGGGGCGGCGGGTCTGCGCACCCTGGTGCCGGAAATCGACGTTCTGGCCTCGAGTCCGCTCACCAGGGCCGTGCAGACTGCGGAGATCGTGGCGGAGGCGTATGACGGCCTGCAAATAGAGGAGGTCGACTCCATCGGTACCGGCGACGGCGAAGCGTTCCTCGATTGGCTGGGAGATTGCGATCCCGCGGAGGTCGTCGCGGCGGTCGGCCACGAGCCGCACATGTCGATGTGGGCGGCGTGGATGCTCACGGGGGGTTGGAACGACTTCGCCTGGGTGAAGAAGGGGTCCGCCATGCTGCTGGAGTTCACCGCGCGCCCCAGACCGGGCGCTGCCGACCTGCTCTGGTTCCTCGCTCCGGCGCAGCTCCGGCGGCTGGGGGGGTAGGCGAATGGCGCGTCGACCCTCCGGTCTTCTCGACCTCCCTGCGTACGCGGGCGCGATCCGGATCGCCCGGTTCTATCTCGACCGCGCCGGGCAGGCTGCGGCC
>CAJIAC010000131.1_pt1 | contig 21178 bp, 16 predicted proteins | sample 9198961 | NCBI WGS metagenome assembly CAJIAC01 (sample SAMEA7708276, study PRJEB35096) | sediment metagenome | biome: marine neritic benthic zone biome [ENVO:01000025]; feature: sediment [ENVO:00002007]; material: shallow marine sediment [ENVO:03000034] sea grass bed [ENVO_01000059] ... | reverse complement strand
GTTTCGAAGTCCACGGGGCTTCGGGCGGATCCGGAGGGGTGGCAGAACGGCTAATGCACCAGTCTTGAAAACTGGCGTCCGCAAGGACTTATGGGTTCGAATCCCATCCCCTCCGCTCCACCCCCCACCGTGGGATTCTCACCGGGTAGTCCGCTCGTTGCACTCGCGGAATGTCTCGCTGCTTCGCAGCTCGACGACGAATCCCATCCCCTCCGTTCCGCCCCCCGCCCTGGGATTCTCACCGGGTAGTTCGCTCGCTACGCTCGCTCAATGTCTCGAGCCCCGCTGGGCAAACCGGAGGCTCTCGCGCAGCCCGCCGAGCAGCCCGGTGCCCAGAACGCTGACCAGCATCACCAGAACCGAGAACGTGACGGCGATTGAGGCCTCGATTCCGTAGAGACTCATGGCGAGGTAGGCTCCTGCTTCACGAATCCCCAGCCCGGCGAGAGATATGGGAAGGAGCGTCACGAGGAGCATCACCGATCGGACCCAGCCGACCTCGATGGGCGACAACCCGAGCTGCATCGCTGATGCGACCAGCCAGTAGCATCCGACTCCGGCGAGGTGGGTAGCCAGGGAAAGCGCCATCACGCGGGCGAGAAGGCGTCCCCTCAGCCTCCCCGATCGGTGCACCGCCCGGCGTAGCGAGGACACGCGGTCACCGTAGCCTCTCTTCCCGATGTGCCGCTCCAGCCACTCGGGCCAGATCCCGCGGCTGAGGAGCCACATCACGAGTGCCAGCCCCACGGAGCATGCCGCGAAGACGACCAGCCAGCCTGTGTCCGGGGGCGGGGATTGTGCAGCCCAGAAGAGGAGGGCCAATACGCACAGCGTCAGCGTGGCGATCAGGCGGTCTCCGATGACAGCGGCCCCGGCCCCGGCGACTCGACTACGGAGACGGAAGACTTTGAAGATGCGAATCCCCATACCCGTGAGGTTGCCTCCGGGAACGAAGAGCGAGTAGAAGCGACTGGCAAGGTTGATCTCGAAGACCTCATGCACTGCCAGTTCGATATCCTGGCTCGTGAGCAGAACCTGCAGGCGGGCGGAAGCAAGGTACTGAACACCGAGCGCGGCCAGGTACGCCGCCAGGATCCCGAGCGGATGAGTCTCGCGCAGGGCTGCGAGGACCGAATCGAGCGGGACCCTCGAAAAGACGAATGTGAGCAAGGCCGCCGCCACGAGCAGGCGAAGGCCATAGCGCACGGCCGCGGATGGCCGCGGCGGGCGCCGCAGCGCCCCTTCCTCCAGGGGCTCTACGCGGTCGGCTGACACAGTGCCCACATCTGATCCAACGTCTGAACGGTCGATAGCCCATCCTCACCCGTGATCGGCGGAGATTCTCCCCGGCCGAGAGCGTTATAGAAGCTCCGGAGGAACTCCAGATGTGTACGGGGCATGCGGCCTGCCAGGCTGCGCGCCACGTTGCTGGTCGTGCCCGCCACCGATTGCGCCGCCCCGTCGTAGCTCAGGGCGGCGCGGCCCGATGCCCCCGCGCCCCAGTCGCGAAGCCGAACCAGTACGTTCGTGGCGAGATCGACGTGGAGGCTCTGACGCTCTCCGTGTACCCGCATCCACTTCGACACCGGTTGGCTCTGCAAAGAAACGGTGAGGGACCCGGGGCCGCGCTCTCCTTCGACGAACGCGCGCAGCTCGCTCTTTCGGTTCCGGTTCTCGAATACCTGCGCCGCGACGACCGTCAGCTTTCCGAGGAGGGCCTCCAGCAGGTAGACCGGATGTGGCGCCACTTCGTGAAACAGACCTCCCGGCAGCCCATGGGCCCAGCCTGTGGGGTCGTCGATCTGATCGCCGAGCGATGTGGCCCTCCAGTAGATGTCGGCGGAAAGGACCTCCCCCAGCTCCCCTCCGGCGACGAGTCGCAGGGCCTTCCGAACGGCCTGCATGGACAGGTAGTTGTGGCAGACGCTGAGCCGGGCGTTCCGGGCGGCAGCCAGATTGATCAGGTCCCTGGCCTCAGCCGACGAGGTCGCCAACGGCTTCTCTACCAGGGCGATGCTCCCCTCACGAAGCGCGCTCGACGTCACTGCCGCATGCGATTGCGGCGGGGTCAAGACGTGCACGGCCAGGGGCGCCGCAGAGTCCACCATGTCCGCGGGGTCGTCGAATGCGGCAGGCACTCCATGGGCTCGCGCGACGAGTCTGGCTTTGTCGCCGTCCAAGTCGCAAACGGCAACCACGTCGACCGCTCGTATCCGTCTCAGCAGCCTGAGGTGCGTGTCGGCGATGTGCCCACAACCAATGATGGCTGCCTTCATGGATGCGCTTCGTGCTCGAACATGGGGGTGCCGGACATGTGGTCCGGCCGATCGACGCGGAGCAGATCGAGAATCGTGGGCGCGACATCCAGGATGTCCGCGTCTCCCACCCCCGGCGAGTAGGCGGCGTCCAGCAGGAGCATGAACGAATCCTCCGCCTCGGACTCCGGGAGGTGACCGTGGTTGCCTCGATGCCGGGGATCCTTGAGCCGCTTGCGCTGCATGGGGTCGCTCAGGCCGAGGAATGCGTTGGCCACCGGATGATAGAAATCGTGGGGGAAGAACACGTATCCCGGATCGAGGAAATAGAAGTACTCCCCATAGCTCTTATCCGTGAGCGGTACCCCGTACTCGGCCATTTCGCGGAAGCCGAGGAGTCGCCCGTTCGGCTGCTCGCCTAGCCAGTGCGTGACCGTTTCGGCGGCGGCCGGAGAGTGAAACCAGAACCGCACGTTCGAGACTTCGGTGAAATAGGACACGTCATCATCGGCGATGCCGAGTTCCTCCAGCTCTCGTTCCAGGTCGACGGAACCTACGATCGGCTCGTGGCCGTGATCCGACAGAAGGACGAGCGTCGCATCTCGATCCCCGCATTTCCGGTGCAGTGACTCCAGGAAGCGATCGATCGTCCCGTAGAACCGGCCGACGGCCTCGATATCATCCAGGTTCCACTGTTGATAGCGGTCGAGAGAGTACAGCTCGAGGATTTCGACCGCTCCGTCACTTTCACAGACCAACGGCAGAACCTCGGCAACCGGGTCAGCCGAGCTGCTGTAGACATAGTGTCCACCGTTTCCGGAGAGTCCGAGCACCGTCGGTACGCCCCCGATCTCGAGGAGAGCTTCCGGCCGGCTGTTCCTGCGCAGGTATTTCGTCCGCGTAATGTCGAACTGTTGGCGCCGCCGTGGCTCAATCGCGGCCAGGTCGTACGTGTTGTCGCGAAAGTGGCGAAAGCACTGGATCGTGGTGGTGATGGAGACCGGGAGGAGGCGCTCTGCTGCCGACAGGCGGACGGGCTCGGGACCCGGCGTCAGCCGTACGCCCCAGACTCCGTGGACCGTCGGATCCACTCCCGTGACCAGAGTGGGGAACAGCTCGTTGCTCGGGAGATTGGTATAGCGCTTCCACGGGTACTCGCGCATCGCTCTGGCGACGAAGGGCGTAGAAGCCTCCGAAACCCTGCGCAGGTCGAATCCACTAATGTAGCAGACGACCAGCCGTCGCACGTCAGGTGTTTGCTCCAATTCCGTCATCCCTTCGCGCTGTGGATCGGCTGGCCGCAGCCAGAATCTACTCCGTGGGGAGCGTTCCGAGGTAGAGCAGCACCTGGAGCAGCGCGAAGCCCGCGAACAGCGCGAAGACGCGCGCTCGGGATAGGGCCGCGACCCACCGGCTCCACGCGGCTCCGACTCGGGCCGTCTCATTGCCCTTCCAGATCAGCACAGCGATGCTCACCGCGATCGCGGATAGGCCCAGGTTAGCGGCGAGGAACACATCCCCCGGGGTCACCCAGGGGGCCATGGCACCGGGCAGGATGATCGCGACCGAAACAAGCGTCAACGCGCGGAACAGGCTGGTCTCCCGTGCCGTGGTCGCGGCGAGACCTCCGGCCACCACGAGGAGTGGAGCGGCCGGCAGCAGGTGACGGTCGCCGAACGATCCGCCCGGGACCGCCCGCAAGGCGACGCTCGCCAGGACGAGGCCGGCGACCGAGACCAGCACCCATAGAAGCTCATCACGATGGGGATCCCTGCGCCCGATTACGGCCGCGGCGGACAGGAAGAGGCAGAAGAGCACCAGCGGGGCGAACGTGAGCTGACCGTAGCGGAAATACCTTGCGGCGGCAAAGCGCAGTGGGTTGCGCACGCTCTCCTGGTGCGCGGCGTAGAGAGACAGGGTCTCCTGCAGGCGAGCCTCCGGAAGACCCAGGACCTCGAAACGCTCCACGATCTTCCCCGCCGTGAGCCCCGGCGTGGTGGGCTCCGAAAGCCAGTGACTTTCGACGCCTCCCGGCCCATCGGTCCAGAGGTACAGTTCCGGCGAGAAGTAGAACGGAGCGGCCCGATCGTAGAGAGCCACGTGCGCGGCTGTCCCCAGGGCGACCGTCGAGGTGGCCCCCACCAGGAAGATCGCGCCTACTACGAAGCGCCGCGCAACGGTCCCTCCTTCCCGCCGCGCCAGGTAGTAGAGGCCCGTGCTCGCTGCCGAGACCGAGCCGACGAGCGGGTGCAGGAGCCAGGCTACGCCGATCAGAGCTCCCACCGCGAGGGCACGCACCCGCTCCGTCTCCGAGCTCCGCCGCCGAAGCAGCATGAATACCGCCAGTAGGATCGCCGCCTCCACGACGTGATCGTTGTAGGTACGGGCGAACGGAAGCACACAGGTCCCGCCGATGACGGCAGCCGCCAGCCACCCCCACGTGATCCCGGAGGCAGCGCTTCGGCGCATGGAGCGCGTCACGAGAGCGAGGATCAGCAGCGCCAGGCCGCTGGCGGACGCCACCACGATCCAGTAGAGGACCTTGCCCGCCGGTCCGTCGTCGAAATCCAGCGGCCCGTGAACGGGAGCCAGGACGGCCGTGGAGTAGAGCGCGAGGAGCGGCGGCTTGTCCGAGTAGAAGTGGCCCCGGTACTGCACCATGTCGAGCCGGTTGAAGAAGGGCGACTCCCCGGTCTCGGGTGTCCCCCTGGAGAGGAGGCTCTCGACCAGGGCCAGCCGAGAGGCCGGATTCACACTGGCGATCGGCGTGTAAAAGAAGAGCGCCACGATGGCCCCTCTCACGATCCACTTTCGAAGCCGCCGGACCATCAGTCCCGTTCCCGCGGGACGAGGAACGCGCAGCAGGCTTCCTCGAACCGGAGTTCCCACTGCGGGTTGTCGAGGGCCCACTCCAGGAGCTGACCCTGTCGCTCGCGATTCAGGAGCAGGCCATCCACCGAATAGGTGCGCAGAAGGCTGTCCGCCGCGATGCCGGCGTTGAGCTTCCGATAGTCGTCGAGCTGCTCATACGGGTAGAGCTGCACGCGAGCATCCACGAAGACGCCCTGGTCGGGTGCCGCCCACATCAGGTAAGAGCCTGTGGTCTCGGAATGGAACAGCCGACCTGGACGGCGCGAATCCGACTGCAGAAAACGAACGGACGCGACCGGCGTTTCCGGGGAGATCAGGGGCCGGACTTCAGGCGGCAGCGCGAGGTGTGGCTTAACCGGCGGCAGAACCAGGAACACCGCGAACGCCATCAGCGAGAGGAAGGCCAGGTTCAGCGCCCGTCGTCCCTGGCGTGCAGGCGCCTCGACCTCAGCCGGGAAGAGCAAGACGACCTGCCGGGCCAGAAAGGGAAGGGAGGCGAGGGAGAACCACATCACATGCCGCTCACCGCGGAGAGCCAGCCAGAAGAAGGCTGCCAGGACCAGGATGTCTGTGAGTCCGGGCCACCGGCGCGGCAGAATCGCGACCAGCGCCACCAGCAGGGTCCAGGCAAAGAAGAGCCGGCCGACAACGGTCCCGACCGAGGTTGCCTGCCACTCCTCCACGATGCCCTGGATCGCGGGATTCCCCAGGAGGCCGAAGACGTATCCGAACACCCCGGGACCCGCGGGATTCACGAACACGGCGAGGGCGGCCAGGCTGCCCCACAGGAGCAGCTGCCGCAGGGAGCGTGTCGGGTCGCCAACGTCTCCGTCAGCTACGGCTTCCGCGCGAGACCTCCTCAACCGCGCGAACCACCGCTCCCCGAGCTCTCCCAGGAAGTACAGTGCGATCAGTATCCCGCCCAGCACGAACGACCCGTGCAGGTTCACCCATGCTACCATGGCGGCCGGAAGGACCCAGAGCCGGTGTCCGGAGCGCTCGCCGCCGCGTCCGGTCCGCCAGCCCTCCAGCACCATCAGATACACGACGAACAGGGGTAAGGCGAACATTTGCGACCGCACCGACCAGTTCGTCATGGCCACCGGCAGCGAGAGTATGACGAGGGCGGCGCTGAAGCGGACGCTGCCGCTGGTGCGCACCAGCAGTCGCAGAAGAAGCGCATAAGTCGCGAACAGGAGCATCGCCAGAGCGACGAGCGAAAGGGCGGCTCCGCCGACCCGGTAGATCCAGAACATCAGGATCTGGGCAAGCCAGGGCTGGTCGAAGTAGGGCTGACCGGAACGCAGGTACGAGAAGTGGTCGACGACGGGGATCGTCCCGTTCTCGACGATCCACCGCCCATACGCAAGCTGCCACCAGAAGTCGCTCGGGATAATGGGCCAGGCGAGGGCTCGCACCACGACGATGCTGAGCGCGGCCGCGAGCCACACATGATCGAGGGTGGGGAACCGAGCCTGCGCTGCGCCTCCCGCCGACGGAGTCGTAGGATCTCTCACGCTCGCAAGCTAGACCGGCCTTTCGCGGGCGACAACGGGGAGTCCGAGCGTGCACGGTGCGACGGGGCTAGACTATGCTGACGGATGAACTCTCAAAGGGGAGACAGAGAAAGTGAGCTACCTCGCCGCGGTGGTTCAGGTATGCTCCTCGGCGGACCCGGAAGCCAACTGGGCCGCGGTCGAGCCTCTCGTCCGGGAGGCCGTGGCGGCAGGAGCCTCGTTCATCTCGACGCCGGAGAACACATTGTTCCTGGGGTCGGATGTGGAGAAGGCGAGCCGGGCTGAGCCGCTCACTGGGCCGACGTGCGAGCGCTTCTCGAGCTTGGCGGACGAGCTGAGTGTCCACCTGCTGCTCGGCTCATTCGCAGAGCGCAGTGAAGATCCCGACCGCTGCTTCAATACGTCGGTTCTCTTCGGTCCGGACGGCGGCGTGATCTCGACCTATCGGAAGATCCACCTGTTCGACGTCGATGTCTCCGATGACGTGCGCTTCCGGGAGTCGGACACGGTGCGGCCGGGCAGCGAGATCTCAGTCGCCGTCACGGACCTGGGCAGCTTCGGACTCGCGGTCTGCTTCGACCTGAGGTTCTCCGGGCTGTTCGCCCGCCTGAGACAGGCGGGCGCGGAGTTGATCACGGTGCCTTCCGCCTTCACTGCGACAACCGGAAAGGACCACTGGCACGTGCTTCTAAGGGCGCGGGCGATCGAGACGCAAGCCTACGTGCTGGCACCGGCGCAGACCGGGCGTCACGACGGATCCGGCCTGCGTGAGAGCTACGGTCACAGCCTCGTCGTGGACCCGTGGGGCGAAGTGCTGGCGGAGGTGGAGACGGGAATCGGCTTCGCGATGGCGGAGATCGACCTCGATCGCGTGGCCCGGGTTCGGCGGGCCATTCCCATGCGACCCGTGTGACGCCCCTGAGCTAGCTTCGTTCCCGCCCCATTCGCACGACGATGTCGTACTCGTCGTCCGTCACCGGCTGCACCGATAGCCGGCTCCTGCGGGTCACGACCATGTCTTCCAGGCCCGGATCTTCCTTCAGTTCGTTCAGGGACACCAGTCGCGGCAGTGTATCCACGTATTCCACGTCCACCATCCACCAGCGGGGGGACTCGGGCGTCGACTTGGGGTCGAAATACTTGTGCCCTTTCTCCCACGAGAAGTGGTCCGGGTAGGCGAGTCGAGACACGCGAGCGAGCCCGACGACGCCCGGCGGCTTGGCGTTGCTGTGATAGAAGAGCACGCGGTCGCCGACCTGCATGTCCCGCATCAGGTTGCGCGCCTGGTAGTTGCGCACTCCTTCCCAGCACGTCGATCCGTCGCGCTCGAGGTCCGCGATCGAGTATACGTCCGGTTCCGACTTCATCAGCCAGCAGCGAGCCATCGATTCCTCACGGTTGAGTGTTCCGCAGGCAATGTATCGGCCGCGCGGCCGGCGCGGGCAAGCGTCGACCGGGAATCGTTGCTCGGTCCGGGGCACCGCGTCATAATCAGCACGTTCACCCGATCCGCTTCCGAGCGCTCCGATCCGAACTGCCAGCGAGGCTACTCCGATGCGCACCCCTCGAGTCCTGATCCTGTTCTGCTGGTTCTTCACCCTGCCGCGGGGAGCGACGGCTCAGGAAGTCGGGGACCATCCCCGGGTCCGGGAGGCGGTGCACGTCGTCGAGGTCTGGCTCGATGCTCAGCGGGCCTACGAGCGAATCCCGGGGATCTCGGCGGCCGTCGTTCACGACCAGGAGCTGCTGTGGGCAGGTGCCACGGGGACGGCGGACCCCGAGACGGGGGTCCCGGCGGCGCCCGAGACCGTGTACAGCATCTGCTCGATCTCGAAGCTGTTCACGGCTATCGGCGTGATGCAACTGCGCGATGAGGGGCGGCTGCGCCTGGGCGACAGGGTAGAAGACGTCCTTCCGTGGTTCGAGATCGGGCAGAGCTTTCCAGATTCGCCGCCTGTGACGATCCGGTCGCTCCTCACTCACTCCTCGGGGCTACCCAGGGAGTCGGACTATCCCTACTGGGTGCAGCCGTTCGACTTTCCGACGAGAGAGCAGGTTGCGAGCCGGATCGGCGAGCAGGAGATGCTCTATCCGTCCGACCGGTACTACCAGTACTCCAATCTGGGTCTGACGCTGGCCGGAGAGATCGTGTCGGAAGTGTCGGGGCTTCCATACTCGGACTACGTCAGGTCGCGGATCCTGAATCCGATCGGAATGGAGGACACGTGGCCGGACATAGGCTCGTACCCGCACCCCGAGAGGTTGGCGGCCGGATACAGCTCGGTGAGAAGAGATGGAGACCGCGAGCGGCTTCCCTCGTACGAGGCGCAGGGAATCAGTCCTGCTGCCGGTTTCGCGTCCACTGTGGTGGATCTGGCCGCGTTCGCCCGCTGGCAGTTCCGGGTACTCGCCTCCGGAGGTGACGAGATCCTGGGGGCCAACACTCTGCGCGAGATGCACCGCGTGCACTGGCTGGACCCCGGGTGGAAGACCACCCGGGGGTTGGGATTCGGCGTATACCGGGACCAGGGCGTGACGTACGTGGGCCACAACGGACTCTGCCCCGGCTACCGGTCGTCCATTCGGCTCCACCCGGAGAGTCACATGGCGGCCGTCGTCATGCTGAACGCCATCGCGCTGAGTCCCTCGGAGCTGGCCCTGGAGATGATCCGGCTGGTTGGCCCTGCCGTGGACCAGGCGATAGCTGAAGCGTCGGAACCGGACGCCGATCCTCCGCCCGACGGATTCCCGGCGCGGTTCGAGCGCTTCGTCGGCTCGTACGACGAGAACCCGTGGGGGGGCGAGGCGGCGGTACTTCCTTGGGATGGAGGGCTCGCGATCCTGTGGCTGCCCACCATGTACCCGAGCGAGGGCCTCACCCCGATCGAGCACGTGGACGGGAACGTGTTCAGGCGGACCCGCCTCGACGGCGAGCCGGGGGAGGAGTACGAGTTTGTCGAGGACGCCGACGGCCACGTGGTCGGCCTGCGCTATCACAGCAACACGTACCCCAGAATGGGGGAGGGTATGGTAGCCCCCGTGGCCCCGACGGGCTAACATCCTGCCGTTCGCCGACGACCGTTCAAGGCCACGCCGGCAGAGTACGCGAGTCCATCGTAACTGACGTTTTTAGAAACGGATAGAGAATCATATGGAAGACTTCCTGACCAAGCTCGGTATCGAGGAAAACAACCTTGGGGGCTTCTGCGGAGAGTGGATCGGAACGGGCCCTCAGCTGGAGGTGACGAGCCCGGTCGATGGTGGGGTGATCGCGCAGGTTCGCCAGGTGACGGAGGAGGAGTACGAGAAGATCGCCGAGCGCGCGCACCGGGCGTTCCTGGAGTGGAGGAAGATGCCGGCGCCGCAGCGTGGTGAGATCGTGCGGCAGATCGGTAACGAGCTGCGAGCGCACAAGCGTGAGCTCGGACAGCTCGTAAGCCTCGAGATGGGCAAGATCGTGGCGGAGGGCGAAGGCGAAGTCCAGGAGATGATCGACATCTGCGACTTCGCGGTCGGACTGTCCCGGCAGCTGTACGGAAACACCATGCAGTCGGAGCGTCCGGATCACAGGATGTTCGAGCAGTGGCACCCGCTCGGCGTGGTCGGCGTGATCACGGCCTTCAACTTCCCCGTAGCCGTATGGAGCTGGAACGCGGCCCTCGCGGCCGTCTGCGGTGACTCCACGCTCTGGAAGCCGTCCAGCCAGGTACCCCTCTGCGGCGTGGCGGTCACAAAGATCGCGGCCCGCGTTTGCAAGAAGAACGGCGTGGACCCGGCCGTGTTCTCGCTCGTCATCGGAAAGGGCTCCACGGTCGGCGATCGCATGCTCCACGACAAGCGCGTGCCGCTGATCTCCTTCACGGGCAGCACCCAGATGGGATTCCATGTTGCGGAGGTCGTCGGCAAGCGTCTCGGCCGCACGATCCTCGAGCTGGGAGGCAACAACGCCATCATCGTAACGCCGAGTGCCAACCTGGACATGGTCCTTCCGGCGATCCTCTTCGGCGCATGCGGCACGGCGGGACAGCGGTGCACGAGCACTCGCAGGATCATCGTGCACGAATCGATCCGAGAGGAGCTGGTTGACCGGCTGACGCGTGCCTACGGGGATGTGCGGATCGGCAGTCCCCTGGACGAGGACACGCTCGTGGGCCCGCTCGTCACGCGCGGCGCAGTGACCGATCTGCAGAACGCGATCGAGCGCGTGACGGCCGAAGGCGGGGAGATCCTGTACGGCGGGGAGCCGCTGGATGGAGACGAGTATCCCGGCGGGCACTATGTGCGGCCCTGCATCGCTGCAGCGAAGAACGATTACTCGATCGTTCAGGAGGAGACGTTCGCTCCGATCCTCTACATCATCGGGTACGGGTCGAAGGATGCCACGCCGCGCGAGGCGGTCGAGGAAATCAAAGAGGCCATCGAGATCCACAACGGAGTACCGCAAGGGCTTTCCTCTTCCATCTTCACGGACAGCGTTCGGGAAGCCGAGTACTTCCTCTCTCACCGCGGCAGCGACTGCGGCATCGCGAACGTGAACATCGGCACCAGCGGGGCGGAGATCGGTGGGGCGTTTGGTGGCGAGAAGGAGACGGGTGGCGGCCGCGAGTCGGGATCCGACTCGTGGAAGGCCTACATGCGGAGGCAGACGAACACGGTCAACTGGAGCACGGAGCTGCCGCTGGCCCAGGGGATCGAGTTCAGCTGATCGAGAAGGCGCCGCGAGAGTTTCGCGGGCCCGGGACGCCGGAAGGCGTCCCGGGCTTCTTCAGTCCTGCGCGGGAACCCCAGACCCGACTATATTAATTAGACTACGGAGCCTGATCCGGTGGAGGCGCCGGCCTGGACCGTTCGCGGACCGTAATACCCGGAAGGATAGCTGAATGAAGTCCTTGGGGCCTTCTCTATTCGTCGTGGCCGCCATGCTCACGTGGACTGCGTGCAGCGAAAGCGGCAGTGCATTCGATCCGGCCGCCGTCGGCGATGACGTGGTGGTGAAGGTCATCGGGACCGTGGTGGCGGAGTCGAACCAGCAACCGATCGAGGATGCGAGCGTATGGATCGACCTCGAGACGGATGAGGGCAGCGATCCCAGGGCCACGGCCCGCACGGACGCAGCGGGCCGCTTTTCCATGGTCTTCACGGAGTCGAATTGCTCAGTGGCGATTGAAAGGGCCTACCGCGCGTTCGCGCGCAAGAAGGGGTACAGCGACGGCGAACTCAACCGCCAGGCGAACGGCGGCGTCCCGATCCTGCTCTGTGTCACACGAGAGCAGACGATCGGCTTCCAGCTCTCGGGCCAGTAGGCCGGCCTCCTGGGACGGCCACGCGGGGGGGCGAACGACCGCGACGAGCGCGAGCCGGATCGGCTGTCCCGGCTCAGGCGCCGGTGCTCTCCGCGCTTCGGGAGTGGGCCTTCGGCCCGCCCCGAGGGTCCTCCGCGACGTGTGTGGAGCCGCCTGTCGGCGCCGACCAGACGGCCGGAACGACGAACCGAGCCCCGATCTGACCGTAAGCGGTCCTCAACCTCGCAAGCCTCTCCGGGTCGCCATCGTGTGCTCCGACCACGGCGCCGCCCGATCCGGCCTGTTTGACCCCGGCGCCGAGCCGGCGGCCCGTCTCCACCAGCGCCCTGTTTCCGTCCCCCACGTTGATCAACCGGGCGCGTAGCTCGAAGTTCTCCGTCATGATTGGAATCAGGCCTGCCCCATCGCCAGCCATCAGCAGGTCTCGCGCATGGTCCGCCAGTTCGGCCAGTTCGGCGAGGTAGCGCCGCGCCTCCGGCTCGCCCCGCGCGACGCGAGCGCGAAGAGGATTGTGCACCTCCTCGCTCCCGGCCGCGAGCCGGTCGCTCCAGGCGATGAACAGCGCGGGCAGGCCGCCGGTCGGCAAGTCCTGAACGAGGGGCCGACCAGCGACGCCGAGGGCCTCATTCGACAGGTCCATATACGTCAGCCCACCGAATACCTGTGCCACGCGGTCCATCAGTCCACCGTGGATGCCGAGCTCTTCGGTCTCGACGGCCAGGGCCAGGCCGGGCAGATCGACATCGGGGATCGACGCCTGGTAGCGAGCCGTCAGTGCCCGCAGAACGGCCACGGCGATCGCGCTCGAACCGGCCAGGCCCACGTGTCTCGGGATGTCACTACTGTACGTGAGACGGAAACCCTCGGACCGAGGGGGCAGGGCGCCGAGCCAGCCGCGCTCCAGGGAGGCGGTGAAGAAGCGGCGGCAGCAGGCGAGGGCCAGCCTGTGCGGATTCTCCCGCTGGTCCTCGGATCCGGCCAGCGCCGCGGGACTCGGGAGACGGACCGTTCCCGCCTCGGACGCTATGGTGATGTCGGAGCCAGGCTCGATGGTGGTCCGGGCCGCGAGTCCGGCGAGTGCCACCGCCACGGCCCGCCCGCCGTACCCGTCGGAGGGATTGCCGGCGAGACCGGCCCGCGTGGGTGCGCACGTCTGAACCTTCATGCAGTCCAGATTCAGTGCTGTGGCGCCTCGAGGTCAAGAGGATAGCCGTCGCGGATGAGCTCCTCTGCCTTCGTGGCACCGACCGGTCCGGAGAAGTGGTACCCCTGTGCCTGGGTGCAGCCAGCCGCCCGCAGGGCCAGGAACTGCTCGCGGGTCTCGATCCCCTCGGCAATCACTTCGACCTCGAGGATCTTGGCCAGCTCCACGATCGTCCGCGCCACTCCCCACTTGCGGAGCTTCTCCCGCCGATGGCTGATGAAGGACCGGTCGATCTTCAGCGCCCGAACGGGAAGGCTGTGAAGGAGGCTGAGGGAGGAGAAGCCGGTCCCGAAGTCGTCGATGGCGACATCGATTCCCATGCCTTGGAGGCGATCGAGGACCCCGGCGGCCTTCTCGGCGTCGCCCATGAGCTCGCCTTCTCCTATATCGAAACGCACCTGGCGTCCCTGGATCCCGTGACGCTCGAGTATCTCGCGAACGCGGGGGAGGAAGGCCTCGTGGAAGATCTGGCGACCGTTCACGTTCATGCCGATGGGGGGCAGTCTGAGCGAGTTCTGTCCCCGCCAGCGGTTGATCTGATCGCAGACCTGCTCCAGGACCCAGAGACCGAGGTCGTGGATCAGCGGGGATTCGGTAGCCACGGGAATGAACTGGTCCGGCGGAACCACGCCCAACTCCGGATGACGCCAGCGGATGAAGGTCTCCAGACCCGTGATCCTACCGTCCTGTAGCGACACGATGGGCTGATATTCGAGGTAGAACTCGCGCCGCTCGAGGGCTGCCGTCAGGTCCGCCCGCAAGCGTTCGCGTTGCAGGTGGTTCTCCTCGACCGCCCGATCGAATACCTGAATCCGTTCGCGCGATTCGCCCGCCCTCGCCGCTGCGGCCGCCGCGTCTGCCAGGAGCGCGTCCGGGTCATCGTAGGCGGGCCCGCCGAGCACGATGCCGATGCGGACGTCCAGGCGGATGTCGTTGTGCGCGGCGGGGAAGGGGCGTCGGAGCTCTTTCTGTACCCGGTCCGCGACTCCCATCGCGACGTCCAGGTTCTTGATGCTCTCCACGATCAACACGAAGCGGTCCGGCCGCGTGAGAGCCGTTGTATCAGCGGGCCTGGTATTCCCGGCCAGCCTCCTACCAGCGGCGACCATGACGTCCGCCGCCGATCGGGGCCCGCCACGGCCTTCGAGGCGGTCGAGACCCTGCACCTCGGCGACGACGACGGCGAACTGATCACGCGGAGACCGCTGCCGCCGCCGTATGGCCTGGCGCAACCGGTCCAGCAGAATCGCCTCCCCGGGCAAGCCGGTACGCGCGTCGTACAGATTCTCATCAAGGGGAGGTGGCTGAGGGGTCCGCGCGGCCTCCATCGCTGCCAGATTCTGGCGCGCCACGCCCGCTGCTTTCCTGACCGCAGCTCGCATTCGGCTGCCCGTGGCGACCAGGCTCAGCGTGCCGGCCAATACCTCGAGCCCGTCCCTGATCTCCGTCGGTCGCTGAAGACCGCCCATTCGTGGCGGAGCCGTAGTAGAGAGAAGCTCTATGAGAGCGACCGGCTTCCCGGCTGCCAGAATCGGCATCAGCGCATAGCCGGCCAGACCCGCATTCTGGGCCGCCTCTCGGGCCCTCGTCTGCGGAAGAGCGATCAGCGGTTCGAGCCGGGTCTCAGGTGCTTTGCCATCCTCTTTCCAGCCTGTGACCGGGCCCCGATCAAGCGCGGAGCGCAGGGCTGCGAGAGGTTTCGTCGCGGCCAGTGTGGAATGCCACGCAGACCCGGACTCAGACCCATCGTCCCAGCGCGCGAAGGCAACTTCCCAGCCCATCGCCTCACACACGCCCGCCATTGCAATACGAAGCGCCTCTGGCAGCTGCTCTCCACCCGCCGCGAGATCGATCAACAGCTTGTTGAGCTCACGCCGCTGCCAGGGAGTGAACTCCGGATTCAGACCCACGTGTACCAGGCGGGTCGAATTCCCGTGCGCTTCCTGGCTTCCGTCGGTTCCCGTCGGCTGTTCCAAGTCCCGCATTGGCCGTTCTCAGCTCCCTGGTTTTCGGAGCGTTTTGCCATACGCTGCCGCGGTGTACGGAGGCGGCTCCCGGCGCAGCTTCCAATCGCGGAACTGTTGAATGCGCCTTAAGTCGCTTCCTGGCAATATCTTACGATGCATCGCGCAGTTCGCGGGGCAGCCTGCGCGAGGTGTACGGCTTCCGGAGGGTGCAAGACGGACGCCAGAGGCCGGGCGCCCTGCAAAAACCGGTCGCGATCGGAGATCTTGCAAGGAATGCATGACGTTGCGATTCGAATTCGTGCCCGAAGTCTGCCCGAGGAGCGTGGCACGCTTCTGGAGACAGCGGACCGGGGACCGAGGCAGTTTAACTCGCCAGGGAGGCAACGATGCGAATTCGCTGGACGGCGCTACTGCTCGCCATGGGCCTCGCGGCCTGCACGAGCTCCAACCCGGAGCCCGAGACGGGCCCTGATCCGCAGACGCAGACCATTCCGGGAACGGACTCTGCCGAGGGGGACGAGCCGGAGCGAAAGAACGCGGATCTACCCGAGACCGCGAGCACCGCAGCGAAATTCGGAATTCCGCCGGGCCACTTGCCCCCGCCGGGTCAGTGTCGGGTCTGGATGCCGGGCGAGCCCCCCGGGAAGCAGAAGAAGAAGTACTCGTCGGGCGACTGTGACGTCGTGTCGCGAGACGTTCCGGCCGGCGGCTGGCTCGTGTATCGGCCGGGGGAGAACAAGAAAGAAGTGGTGGTCCGGGAGTACGGAGCGGACCGGCAGGTAACCTCGGCCAGCGTTTTCGATATCGCCACGGGGGCCCTCCTCCGGCAGCTCGACCCGGACGACTTACAGTAGTTCGAAGCTGGAGCGCTCGAAAAGCGAACGGGCCGGCCCATACCCTGGACCGACCCGTTCGATCAGCGCGGATGGGCGGGGTTAGCCTTCCAACGCTGACCTCAGCACTTCAAGGTGGATGTCGATGCGCGCCTCGAGATCCTCCGGCACGGGCATGCCTCGCTCCTGGCATCGCTCGGCGACCATCGAGTCCACGTCCAGAATCCACATTCCGAGCTCGGGTGCAGCGTGACGGCGCTGCTCACCGGCAGAAAGAACTTCCGGGCCTACCTTCATTTCGGCCTCGCGAGTCGCTCTCCACGCCCTGAGAATGGCGCGGTACTGCCGCGCTCGCTCGACGAACCGTCCGGCGCCGTCCAGTGGATCTGCGAAGTTCCTGCACGACATCGGCCGCTCAGCTTCCAGCTCGCACCCCTCGGTTCGGTGGAAGACACAGTGGCCGTTGTCAGCGATCTCGAGAACCCCTGAGCCCTCCTGAACATACCGGCGGACGACCTCGCCGGTGGGGACCCCCAATCCGCGGGCGATCCGAGCCACCTCGTACGGCGTGAGCGGAATCCGGTTGCCGGGGCAGTGCGGCCCACAGGTCGCGCCGGCGTCCGACGCTCGCTGCTGCAGGTCCCCCGGGAATTCGTCGGCCATCTCCCGTGCCTCCTAGTCCGTCGTCGGGGCCCCGGTGGGCCGGTTCCTGACGTATCGATCCATCCACTCCTGCATCTCCCAGAGCATGTGCAGGAGGCTCTCGCGCGAGCGGTATCCGTGGCTCTCGTACGGCAGCATCACCAGCCGGACCGTGGCCCCGAGTCCCTGCAGGGCGCCGTAGTAGCGCCGACTCTGTAGCGGGAAGGTGCCCGAGTTGTTGTCCATCTCTCCGTGAATGAGGAGGATCGGCTCGTTCACCAGGTCGGCGTGCATGAACGGCGACATTTCGTAGTAGATCTCAGGCGCCTCCCAGTACGTCCTCTCCTCTGCCTGGAAGCCGAAGGGCGTCAGGGTCCGGTTGTAGGCTCCGCTTCGCGCGATTCCAGCCGCGAACAGGTCCGAGTGGGCCAGCAGGTTGGCGGTCATGAACGCTCCGTAGCTGTGACCTCCGATCGCCACCCGGTTCCGGTCGGTGACCCCCTTTTCCGCGACCACGTTCACCGCGGCCTCGGCTCCGGCCAGCAGCTGCTCCACGTACGTGTCGTTGGGTTCCTCCTCTGCCTCACCGATGATGGGGAGGGAAGGATCGTCGAACACGGCGTATCCGAGCGTGACCCACAGGTATGGAGACCAGGCGTCCACGCGCGCGAACCGGTAAGGCGAGTCGCTGACCTGCCCGGCTGCGTCCGCGCTCTTGTACTCCGTGGGATAGGCCCACATGAGGGTGGGCAACGGTCCCTGCTCGGCTGTGTATCCGGGGGGTAGATACAGGGTGCCGCTCAGCGCCACCCCGTCCTCGCGCTCGTAGACCACCAACTCCTTCTGGATCCCCTTGAGCTGCGGCGTCGGATGCTCGAAAGCGGTGACCTGGGTCAGCTCGCCGTTGGCCAGGTCGCGCACGAAGTAGTTGGGCTGGATGTCCACCGCTTCACGCCGCGTGAGCAGCAGCCGGCCCTCCTCGTCCAGTACCTCCAGAGGTCGTTCGTAGTAGGGAGCCTCCGAACGGAAGAGACGCCGGGTTTCGCCCGTGTCCAAATCAAACCGGTCGATGAAGGGCCGGTCGCCGTCTGGAGACGCACCGCTCCCGATGAGGAACGTGGCGCCTCCCCCGTCCACCGTGCGGATGACGTAGCGGCCGTACTCGTTCGGCTCCATGATCGGGTTTCCGGGATCCGCGTACCGGTCTTGCATCGACCGTTCCTGGAGCAGGACCGGGTTTGTGTCCGGATCTTCCGGACGGACGCTCCAGACTCGCATCTGCCTCGTTTTCCACCACATCTCACGAAGCATCGCCAGCTCGTCCGAACTCCATGAGATCCCCGCATACCGGTACCCCAGCGTGGCCAGCTCCACGGGCTCGCCGGTGAACGGAACCTGCTGCATGAGGACCTTGTCGCGAATCTCGGCCTCGACGCCCGCGTCTCCTCCATCCTGCGCCTCCGCCCACACCAGGGTTGCGGGGGCGTCCGCTCTCCAGCTGAAGCTCCTGGGGCCGGTCTGCACGCTGCCGAAGGCGATGGGGATGGCGTCCTGCAGCGGTACATCGATGATCTCCTCTACCTCACCGGTTGCGAGGTCGTGGATCTCGACGAGCTGAGGGAAGCGATACGCCGGTACGCGGTAGGAGTAGGGCCGATGGATCCAGTGAACGAGCAGGTAGCGGCCATCGGGTGACGGACTGTAGTCCCACAGGAGTCCCGGTTCGGCCAGGGGCTCGACCGCGCCCGACAGGCTCACGCGAGAGAGCTGGGTGGTGAAGTAGTAATCGAACAGGGCCTCATCATACGAGTCCTCGAGGAGATCCTGATACGTGCGCGCCGGCGCCTTGCGCCCGATGCTCTCCTCGATCACGGGACCGGTCGGAATACGGGGCTCCTCGGGCTCCGCGCCCCGCTCTGCCGGGACGAAGGCCGCGATGAGGCTTTGGCTGTCAGACAGCCAGGTCGGGGCGTTGCCCGCCGTCAGGCTGAGCACGGGTTCCGTTAGCCGTCGCGCCGTGGCACTCTCCACGTCGAGCACCCAGATCTCGATCCCGTCCGCCCTGGTGTTCGTGAACGAGACCTTCGCACCGTCCGGAGACCAGGAGAGGTTTCCGATGCGGGGGTCCGCCGGAAGCCCGGTGACGGGCGTGGCGGCAGCGTCCTTCATCCTCCGCACGGAAAGCCCGATCGCCCCGGTGGTGCGGCTGCGGCCGTCGATGGACGGCTTGATCCGCATGCCGGCCAGCCTCAGCTCACGCTCGGCCAGGTCGGCGATCGGGGGATAGCTCGGGTACTGGACGAACAGCATCCAGTCGCGATCGGGTCCCAGCCGCACGCTTGGCGTCGGCAGCACGTCCACCACGTCCACGATGGCGGGGTCCGGGAGCCGGTATGTGGCGTCCGTGGTGGTCTGAGCCTGGGCGACACGGGCCAGAACGAGGGCAAAGAGGATGCTGAGCGCGAACAGGACGAGACGGCCGGGACGAACGGCCGTGCGAGCGTGGGGCCGCATTAGACCTCTCCGGATGGGGCGGGACAAGCGCCTGAATCGTCAAACAGGGCCGGTAAACTACGCAGACATGGGGCCACGGGCGAAAACGCGGGCACAGATCGCGTGACGCTCGCCGTGGATGGGGTTTCCGGGAGGATGGGTGTGCTGTGGCTCGCCGACCTCGCCGGGCCAGCTATGAGTTACCGCGATCGCCCGTCGAGAAGCGCCTCGAGCATCACGAGAGGCAGCCCAAAGACCGCCCAAAGTCGACTCAGCATGGTTGCCCTCGCCTTGTTGGATCTGCCGGAATCGGGCGCGCTGCTCGCGGCGGCGCGTCTCCAGACCCTCGCCCGACGGCGTCACCTGGCCGTCAGGAATCCGACATTCCGTCCCACACGGAGGTCCAACCTGGGGTCGATATGTCACGGCACGAGCAGGTGGGTGTCACTCGTCCGTAACAGGGAGCAGGGGTTGGGGAGAGATTGGTTGCCTATCCGAACAGGTCTTCCGGCCCCCGCGCCGCAGCTACCCTGGCGGCCACGTCATCCGCGGTCGCCGCGGGCGGGAGGTAGCGCCGGTACATGGCCGCGATGCTCTTGAGCATACCGAGGTAGGGATCGAATTCTGGAGTCGTGGACGCGGCCTCCGAGTCGATCCAGGCGATCGGGACGCGCGCAATCGATCCGGGCCGCCGCAGCTCGGTCTTGATCAGGAGCTCGACGTCGAAGGCGAACCCGTGCTCGATCAGGTCCGGCAGGATTTCGAGCGCCGCGCTCGCCCTCCAGGCCTTGAAGCCGCACTGCGTATCGGTGATGTCTCCGAGCAGGGGGAGCATCTGCTTCCACAGGGCGATGAATTTCCTGCCGCGTTCGTTTCGGGCGCCGCCCTTTACGACTACGGACTGGGGCTCCCGCCGGGAGCCGATCGCCGCATCGCTGCCACCGCTGATGATCGGGTCGATGAGGAGTCCGAGCTGCCCGAGATGCGTCGAGAGATCGGCATCAGTGTAGGCCACTACATGTTCGGACGTCTCGTGCTCCGACGCGGCCGTCCAGAGGCCGTACTGGATCGAGCCTCCCTTCCGGCTTTCATCCGTCGAATTGAGACCACGCGCAGCGGGTGAGCCCGCCTCGATCGCCTCCTCGAGGAACAGGACGCGGACCGGTGAATGTGGTGCCCGCTCCCGGAGGATTCGCGCCGCCACCATACCGCTTCCGTCCGGGCAGCCGTCGTCCACCGCAAGTAGCTGCCAGGTGAACGAGGGGAGATCCCCGAACAGCCATTCCAGCTGATCGATCTTTCGGACCAGGAAATCCTCGCCGTGCTCGTGTTCCTCGGGCGGGAGGATGCGCTCGTGCTCACGGTACATGGCGAAGACCACGCTGACGTGGAGGGGAGTGGACCTCAACGGGCCGGAGGACCGGTGCGCCGCGATCTCCTCGAGTCTCCGTCGAGACCTGGCGAGCTTGGCCGCCAGGTGCACGCCGAGCGGCACGTCAGCCGGGCGTTCGAAGAGGTCCCTCTCGAGTCGATCGAGGTCGGCGGAAGAATGCGAGGCCGCGAGAAAGTCATCCGCCGTGCGACGGGCGAAACCGAGGTGGACCGAGTCGCGGAGGTCCCAGCCCGCAGGGGCCTCGACCTCCGCTCGCCGAGCGACCTCCGCTAGAGCGCCGGACACTCAGGACTTCTCCGCGGTGGGCTCCCGGCCCGTCCGAATCGCCGCCACGTGCGCCTCGTCCCAGGTGAACCAGACGTTGTCGTTGCCCCTGAGAAGGCTGAGAATCGTCGGCATCTTCTCCGCGCGGAAGTAGGCGAGAAACGCTCCGCTGTCGGAAGTCTGTCCCGCCGCGATGCGATTCTCCGGCACCTCGTCCTTCGCCCGATCCACGAACCACAGCTCGGCCCTCGGGTAGGCTTCGTCGGCCAGCCCGAGGTAGATGACCGCGTCCGTCGCCAGGTCCACCGGCGAGTCCGAGTACACCTGGACCTCGAACGCCCCGATCTTCGCGTAGAAGTACCCGTCCACGTTTCCTCCCGATTGAAATGGGAATCCAACGGTACGGTACCCGCGGCTCGTGAACCAGATTCGGACG
>CAJIAC010000098.1_pt1 | contig 21210 bp, 17 predicted proteins | sample 9198961 | NCBI WGS metagenome assembly CAJIAC01 (sample SAMEA7708276, study PRJEB35096) | sediment metagenome | biome: marine neritic benthic zone biome [ENVO:01000025]; feature: sediment [ENVO:00002007]; material: shallow marine sediment [ENVO:03000034] sea grass bed [ENVO_01000059] ... | reverse complement strand
TCATCACCACGGGCAGTCCGGTCCACATGGCCTCCAGGCAGCCCGTGGACAGCTCCTCGCGAAGCGACGGCATGACGAACACGTCCAGGTCGCAAAGGGACGTGCGTGCGTCAGGTACGTATCCGGGAAGGCACATCCAGCCTTCTAGGCCGAGCACGTCGATCAGGTTCTCGAGATGGGCCCGCTCCGGACCCTCGCCGAAGATCGCGAAACGCACGCTCGGGTGCCTCTTGACCACCAGCGAGGCGGCTCGCACGAACGTCGCGTGATCCCGGTCGTTCCCTAGCGCCGCCAGGGAGGCGACGAAGAACGCGCTCGTCCGTGCTCCCGCAGCCCGGCGCAGGCCGCCCGGCTCCTGCGGTTCCAGCCCCTCCGCATCGACCCCTTCGGGAACGACCCCGATTCGCGACCGCTCCACTCCCGCCTCCACCAGAGAGTCCCTCGCCGAATCGGAGACCGCGAGCACCCGGTGTGCCCGGCGCCATTTCCAGGCGGAGCTCGGAGCGGAGACCGTGCGCCGCGTGGCAACGATACGGCTCTGAGATCCCTCGAGGGCCATAAGATACGCCGTCAGACGCAGGGCGTGCGTATCGTGCGCGTGTATGATGTGCCAGTGTCGCCGGGTGTGCCGCGCGAGCGTGCGCAGAGCCCTGGGGTCGGTGCCGGCAGATGACGGAAGGGAGATGACCGGTATGCCGAGGTCCTGCGCCCCCGTTGCCAGGCGCGACCTCCCGAGGGTAGCCACGGTTTGTTCTACGTACGGGACTCCGGCCATCCCTTCCAGCAGCAGGGTGACCTGATCACGTGTGAGCCGCCATTCGTGACCCGTCTCGACGTGGAGTACCCGCAGAGGTTGGCGGGTCACGCGACGGGCCTCCGCAGCCTGGGTTCTGCCATGGCGGGAAGGTAAGGGCAACCCGGCGGTGCTACAACGAGACGTCGTCGCGCGGCCCGGACTCAAGTATCATCTTGAGACATGCGCACGCGAATCCCCGATTGGATGGCTGCCGACTTCGTCGAGCTCAGCTCGGGCCGCACCACGGCCCTCGCTCGGAACGACTTCGTCGAGACCTTCGAGCGTCACCGGCTGATCGACTGCGCCCGTGCGCCGCTCCTCGGCATCCCGGGGGCGGACTCTTCCTCGGAGATCTCCGGAGGGCGCGGCGGCATTCGAGTGGTTCCTGCAGGAGCTCTCGGAGAGGCGGTCGTGCGGCCGTACGTGCGCGGGGGCCTGGTGGAGAAGTTCAACCGCCGCCGGTACTTCTTCGGTGAACGCGCGTTCGCCGAGCTCGTCGCGACCCAGCGGCTGAGAAGGAGGGGAGCCCCCGTCCCTGAAGCGCTGGCCGCCGTTCAGTCGGCCCGCGCGCCCGGCTACCTGGCCTGTTTCGCGACCCGACGCATTCCGAGGGCGCGCAGGGCGGCGGTGGTGCTGGCCACCTCCCCCGAAGCGGTTCGCGCCATCACCCTGGAGCGCATCGGCCGGGCCGTTCGCTCGCTGCACGAGGCGGGGGGCGTTCACGCGGACCTGAACGCTCACAACATCCTGGTGACCGAAGACGAGGACGGGCCGGCATTCGTGATCGACCTGGACCGGGCCTCGGTCCTGGACGGTCCGGTGTCCGGTCGGCGCGCCCGGTCCAACCTGGAGAGGCTCAGACGCTCTTTCCGAAAGCTCGGCTTGCGGGACGCGCTGCTGCAGTGGGAGCTCCTGGAACGCGGCTACGAGGCGCCACCGCGGCCGCCGGCCGCCGCCTAGCGCGATTGGGTATCGCGTTCCAACGCGGGAGCCGCGGGGCTCGGGGCCGAGAACTGCAGATCGCATAACCGGCGATAGAGCCCCCCCGCCTCGTATAGCTCGTCGTGCGTTCCAGATTCCACGAGGCGTCCGTCATCGAGCGCCAGAATCCGGTCCGCACCGCGAATCGTGGAGAGACGATGCGCGATCACGAATACCGTCCGGCCGGCCAGAAGCCGGTCGAGGGCAGCCTGAATCAGCTGCTCGGACTCCGTGTCGAGCGATGAGGTCGCCTCGTCGAGGATGAGCAGCGGAGGATCCCGGAGGATGGCCCGGGCGATTCCCACCCTTTGACGCTGCCCCCCGGACAGCCGGACCCCCCGGTCTCCAAGCACGGTGTCCAGACCATCGGGCAACTCTCGCACGAACTCTTCCGCGTTGGCGGCTCGGATGGCCTCGAAGATCTCGTCCTCCGGGCGCTCGGCACCGTAGCTGACGTTGGCCCGCACCGTGTCGTGAAAGATGACCGTCTCCTGGCTCACCACGCCGAACAGCGACCGCAGAGACCGGAGGGGAAGATCCCTGAGGTCCGCGTCGTCCATCGCGATCCGGCCCGCCGTGGGATCGATGAACCGCGGGAGGAGGTCCACCAGCGTGCTCTTTCCGCCTCCGGAAGGGCCGACGAGCGCGACGACCTCGCCGGGACTGACCTCGAAGTCGATGCCCCTGAGAACGGGGCGGCCCCGCTCGTACTCGAAGTGAACGTCTTCGAATCGGATCGACTCGGTGGGGGGCTCTACTCCCTCGCCCGCGGGCTGCGGAGGCGGCTCGGACGGCGTGTCCAGGACCTCGTAGAACCTCTCGGCCGCCGCGACGGACAACTGCAGCTTCGTCGGGAACTGGGCCAGCGCCTTGACCGGGGACACGAGGCGCACGGCCATGGTCACGAACGCGATGAAGACCTCCGCCGAGAGACCGCCGGTTCCCAGGACCATGTTGGCGCCGATCCAGATCAGGACGATCGCGATGACCGAGGACAGGGTCTCCGAGATGGGCCCGGCCGCCTGGCTGAGCGCGTTCGCGCGCACCATGCGCCGCGCGTAGCGCAGGGAGCTGCGGCTGAATCGCTCCCTCTCGTGATCCTCCGCTCCGAACGATTTGACCAGCCGGATCCCGCTCATCGTCTCCTGGGCGACGGAGACCAGCTCACCGCGCTGCTGGAAGGCCTTGCCGTAGCTCCCCTTGAGGCGGCGCAGGATGGGACTCAACCCCACCGCAACGAGCGGTCCCGTGACGAGGGCGACGAGCGTGAGCTGCCATGACATGAGGAACAGGAACACGATGTAGGCGAGGGCCGTCACCGCCTGCCGCAGCACGTCGGTGAGCGCGAACGTGATGACCGTGCGGGCCTCCCGGGTGTCGTTCAGCACGCGCGTGATCAGCTGACCCACCTTCATGCGCCCGAAAAACGAGAGCGGAAGGAACTGCAGGTGACCGTACACGTCGTCCCGCATGTCCCGCTCCACGTGCTCCTGGACGTACATGGTCAGGAGGCGGGCCAGGTAGAGCGTGAGGTTCTTGACGAACAGGACCCCGAGCACGAGCAGGCATACGTTGCGCAGTGAATCCAGCGGATCGCCGGAGCGCAGCCAATCCCCGAACCAGCCGTCGAGCAGGCCTTCGAGCCGGCTCGTACCGGCGCCGCCCAGGATCTCCGCCCCGAACAGCGACTGCAGGAACGGGATGAGGAGCACGAGCGTGAATGCGTCGAGGCCCGCGGATACGGCCATGAGCAGGACTGCGACGACCATCAGTCCCGCGAAGGGCGTCACGTAGCCGAACAGGCGGACGTAGGAGGACCACATGGCGCGCGCTCCCTACCTTGGCGTGAGGAGCGCCGCCGGGAGGACCATCTCCTCCGGGCTCACCCCGCCGTGCAGGAAACTGTCCCGATACCGACCCTGATACTCCCGCAACTTCGTAGGATAGACGAAGAAGTAGTCTTCGCGACACAGCATGTACGTAGTGTGGAAGCCCCTCGGCGGAAGCCGCAACGCTTGGGGGTCGGTCACTGCCAGCACCCCGGCCCTGTTATCTACTCGCATGTCCCGCCCGAACTTGTAGCGCAGGTTCGGAGTCGCATCCTTGCGGGCGTAGATCGTGAGCGGCCGGTCGCAATGGACCGATCCGTGATCCGTGGTCAGGAGGACGGGAACGTCTCTGCGCGCAGCCTCCTGGATCGCCTCGTACGCGGCAGACCTCTCGAACCACGAGACCGTGAGGGATCGCAGTGCAGACTCGTCTCGCGCCACTTCCCAGATCAGGCGCGATTCGCTGCGCCCGTGCGTCAGGAGGTCCACGAACCCGAAAACCAGTGCGGTGGCCGAGGGGCCCGCCAGGTAGCCGCCGAGCCGCTGGAGCATGGCCTTGCCCTGGTCGGCGGAGAAGACCTTTTCGTAGTGGGTCCGCACTCCGGGGCCGGCCACTTCGGCCACGTGAGTGGCGAACAGCTCGTCCTCGAACGTGTTGTAGCCGGCCTCGGAGCCCGCGTCGTACCAGCCGGGCCGCAACGCCTCGATCTCGTCGGGGAAGAGGCCGCCGAAGATGGCATTGCGAGAGAACGGCGTCGCGGTGGGCAGCAATGAGGAGTAGAGCGTCTCCTCCACCTCGAACATATCCGTCAGCAGGGGCCGGATCGCCCGCCACTGATCGAGGCGCAGGCAGTCGATGACGACGAGCAGCGCCGACCGCCCCTCGCCGAGGAGGGGCGCGAAGAAGCGGCCGATGACGTCCACCGACAGCGGGGGGCCCACCTCACCCCCTTCATGCAGCCACTCGGTGTACCGCTCCGCCACCAGCTCCGAATAGTTCCTGCGAACGTCACCCCGCAGCGCGTCGATGGTCTCGGCGAGACTCAATTCTCCGGCTTCTTCCAGTCGAAGGTCCCAGTCCACCAGCTCGCTGTAGAGGGACGCCCAATCCTCCCACGTATCCGCCTTGATGATCGCGTCCCTCAGCTCCCCGAAACGCTCGGTGAATTCGCGCGAAGCCCGCTGGTGGCGCAGCCGCGCACCGGCCAGCAGTCGCGTGACCACCGACAGGACCTGACGCGGGCTCGTGGGCTTGATGATGTAGTCGTCGGCCCTCCGACCGATGGCCTCGTGAAGCGTCTCTTCCGCCTCGCTCTTGGTCACCATCACGATCGGCAGGTCGCGTCCCGCAGTGCGGATGGCGCTGAGCACGTCGAGGCCCCGGAGACCCGGCATCTGCTCGTCGAGCAGAATCATGTCGTAGTTCTCGCGCTCGAGCAGCTCGAGCGCGTCCGCGCCGTTCATCACGGCATCGACGTGATAGCCCTCACGGATGAGGAGGAGGGTATGGGGTCGAAGCAGATCGACTTCGTCATCGACCCACAGGATTCTTCCCTTGCTCACCTGGGCTGGTGACACTCCCTTCCACTCTTTTAACGGGACATGGGACGCCCGGAACTCGTCGGGCTTATGGCGGAACCACGCGAACGGAATATGGTACGTCCTGTGACCCGCACCACCCCGGGCGGTTCCCTTTTGACGAGCGCCTATTCCGCCGATCGGAGGTCCCGCACGGCCAGCTCCAGCTTCTCGAGCACGTCCGTGACCTCGATTCGCTCCATGTTGCCCTTTCGGAAGCCCTCCGTGGGAAGGGTCTCGCCAGGCCGGGAGAACCGATCGATGATCAGGTCGCGGGATCCTCTGTAAGGGCCGACCCTCTTGGGGTCCGTATACCCGTACAGGGAGACGACAGGAGTACCGAGCGCCGTGGCCACGTGGAGCGGGCCCGTGTCAGGGCTGAGCATCAACGCGCTGCCGTCGAGGAGCCACGCCAGTCGGCGAACATCGTTGCGAAGAGCCAGAACCGGCGCAGCCCGCGTCGCCTCCACGACCTGCCGTGCGGCTTCCATCTCGAGCGGGTTCTCACTGCCCACGATGACCGGCTTCAGTCCCAGATCAGCTTCAGCTACCTCCAGTACCTGCGCGTAGCGCTCGGGAATCCAGTTCTTCCCGGGTCTGGTGGTCCCGACCACGACCGCGAGTGCCGGCCGATCCAACCCCTCGAAGAACTCGTCCCGGGACCGGCGCTCCGCATCCGTGAACGCGAACTTCCACTCCCGGACCGGCGCGACACCGAGGTGCTCGAGGAACTCGAAGTACTGATCCTGGACGTGCTGTGGCGCGTGCGGCTGGATTCGCTCGGTCGTGAACAGCCAGTTGAAGTCGCGCGCGCGGCGGCGGTCGAATCCGAGCCTGCGAGGCGACCGGATCATTCCCGTGAGCAGACCGGCCTTCAGGTAGACCTGGAGGGCCACGACGAGGTCGAACGAGCGGCCGGCGGTCGTGCGGCGAAAGTCCCGAAACGCCTGGATCCCCGCGGATCGATCGAAGACGATGAACTCGTCCACGTCCGGGTGGGGCTCGACCAGCTCATGCGCGAGCGGCTGGATGATCCAGGTGATCTTCGCGTCGGGCCAGGCGGCTTTCAGCGATGTCGCGACTGGCATGCCGTGCACGACGTCTCCGATCGCGCTCAGGAGTACGATCGCGATCGAGCGAGGCGCTTCTGGCATCCGCTGGAGCCTCTCAGTGACGGTATGGAGCCTTCGGGCCGTTGGGCGGTACATTACGGCGAAGCGGGTTTCGGGCAAGGCACCACTCCAGGACCGGGTGATGAGGATCCTCAGCCTTTACGTACTGAAGCAGCACATCGCGCCCTTCACCTTCGCGGTGTCGGCGCTGACTCTGCTCATGCTGCTCGATCAGCTCGCCAAGCAGTTTCACAAGCTGGTGGGCAAGGGCCTCGGCGGCCGCGTGATCGCCGAGGTCTTCTTCTACTCGATCCCGTTCATCGTCGCGGTGATCGTTCCGATGGCCGTCCTCGTGGCAGTGTTGTACGCCTTCAACCGGCTGGCGGCCGACAACGAGATCTCCGCGATGAAGGCCAGCGGCGTCAGCCTGGCCCGGATCGCGGCCCCCGTCGTCGTGGCCGCGACGTTCGTCGCGGTCGGTCTCGTGTGGTTCAACGACAACGTGCTGCCGGAGGCCAACCACAGGCTGGCCAGCCTGCGAATCAGCATCACCCGAAAGGAACCCACTTTCGCGCTGCAGGAACGGCGCGTGAACGAGGTCATCGAGCGTAAGCTCTTCATCCAGGCGGCCCGCATCGACAATGCGTCGAGCCGGCTCGAGAACGTGACGATCTGGGACGAGAGGGACGCGGATCGCTCGCGCACTATCTACGCAGCCAGCGGGCTCATGGCCTTCAACGACAAGCAGACCGACCTCTACCTCACCCTGTTCGACGGCAAGGTCCAGGAGACGCGGGAGAACTCTCCCGCCGCGTTCAGGGAGGTCTGGTTCGAGACCAACAACATCCGGATATCGGAGGTTGGGAACGAGCTGAACCGCGAGCTCAGCCAGTTCAGGAGTGACCGGGAGCTGCCCATCGACTCCATGCGGGTGCAGGTCCGGGAGGCCGAAGCGCAAGTCGTCCAGACGGAGGATGTGAGCCGCGCCATGGCCGTCGCCGCGACATCGCGCAGGCTGGGCAATCTGGTCCCGGACGAGGAGGAGCTCGCGCCGACCGACACGGCGGGGGTGGTGGCCGAGGCGTGGAGGACCGGTCGCCGACTGGAGGTACCCTCGTCTGCGTACAATTCGTTCAGGGCGAACGCCATCCAACTGGACCGGCATCGAGAACGCGCGAATCGATTCGAGGTCGAGATCTGGAAGAAGTTCACCATCCCGGCCGCCTGCATCGTCTTCGTGCTCATCGGAGTTCCCGTCGCCGTTCGCTACCGCCGCGGCGGGGTCGGACTGGTGGTCGGGGTGAGCCTCGGGGTGTTCTGTCTGTATTACGTGGCACTCATCGGGGGCGAGAAGCTCGCCGACCGCCAGTTTCTGTCTCCGGCCCTCGCCATGTGGAGCCCCAACATCCTGTTCGGACTCATCGGCGTCGGCGGTTTCTTCCGGGCCCGGAGGGCCGGCGGGTGAGGATTCTCGACTGGTACGTGATGCGGCAGTTCATGCGGATTTTCCTGATCTGCGTTCTCGGCGTACCGTTCCTGTTCCAGGTCATCGACCTGACCGACCGCCTGGACAACTTCCTGGCTGATGGAGTCGGGCAGGCTCAGGTCGCGGCGTTCTACTTCTATCAGCTTCCGTATCAGATGCTGCTCGCCTTCCCGATCGCCTGCCTTCTCGCCGCGGTCTTCACGGTGTCTCGCATGACCCGTCACTTCGAGGTCACGGCGGCCAAGGCGGGAGGCGTGAGCTTCTACCGCCTCGTTGCGCCCATACTGGTTCTCGGAATGCTGATCAGCCTGGTGACCCTGGTCTTCTCGGAGGTCGTTCCAGACTCCAACCGAAAGGCGGCCGAGGCCATCGACCAGGACGAGGAGCGGGCGCTCGAGCTGCGCCTGAATTTCGTCTACCGGGGAGACGGAGGCCGATACTATTTCGTGCGTCGCCTGGATGCGGGTGCCGGCAGGATACGCAGCATGAAGATCGATCGGGAAGGAACCGGCTTCGACTACCCGACGTATTCCATCTTCGCGCCGGAAGCGAGGTGGGACAGCGCCGCCGCGCTATGGGTGCTGGAACAGGGCCACGTGCGCTACATGGGGCAGGAGCAACACCTGGTCGACGTCGGGTTCGACGAGATGTGGCAGGCCGCGCTGAACGAGACGCCGGCCGACCTGCTGGCCAAGGCCAAGGCCCCGGAAGAGATGGACTACGCCGAGCTCGGCCGTTTCATCGAGGCGTTGGAAAGGTCCGGTGAGAACCCGCGAAAGGAGATGGTGCAGCGCGCGCTGAAGGTCGCTTTCCCCTTCACCTGCTTCATCATCGTGCTCTTCGGCGCGCCACTGGCCAATTCGACCCGCCGCGGCGGGGCCGCCCTGTCGATCGGCCTGGCACTGGCCACCACGATCGTATTCCTCACCCTGATCCGAATCGGTGAGGCCCTGGGCGCGGGGGGAGTTCTGCCGCCGGTCGCCGCGGCCTGGTTCCCGAACATCATCTTCTTCACGGCGGGCCTCGGACTCATGGCCCGGGTGAAGACCTGACCGGCCGTCGGCCGGCTAGCTGAGGACCTCGGAGATCACTTCCACTACACGCTGCTGGTCCCCGGGCTCGATGGCAGGCCAGATCGGGAGACTCAGGACCTCTCCAGCGAGCCGCTCCGTCACCGGCATCGAGATCCGCCGATCGGCATATACGGGCAGCCGGTGGCACGGGATCGGATAGTAGATCATGCTGCCGATGGAGGCTTGCCGGAGCGCCGCCTGTACTTCGTCGCGCCGGCCGCCTGACACTCGGATCGTGTACTGGTGGAACACGTGCCCGTCCACCACGCTCGGGGCCGTGACCCCGTCCACGCCCGCGAACAGCTCGGCGTAGCGGCTCGCGGCGGCCCTGCGCGCTTCGTTGTTCCGGTCCAGGCGGGGAAGCTTCACCCGGAGCAGGCCCGCCTGGATCGCATCCAGCCGCGAATTGTAGCCGAGCGTCTCGTTCTCGTAGCGGCGAGCGGAGCCGTGGTCACGGAGAAGGCGAGCCCGGGCCGCAACGTCCGGGTCATGGGTGACGAGCAGTCCCCCGTCCCCGCACGCGCCGAGGTTCTTCGTGGGATAGAAGGAGAATGCCCCGACCTCGCCGACGCTCCCGGTCTGACGGCCTTCGAACCTCGAGTCCGGACCGAATCGCGCTCCGAAGGACTGCGCTGCGTCCTCGATGACGGCCAGGTCGTGACGCGCGGCGATGTCCGAGATCGCATCCATGTCCGCCGGACGCCCGAACAGGTGAACGGGCATCAGGGCGCGCGTGCGCGGAGTGACCGCTTCCTCGACCCGCCCCGGGTCGAGGTTGAACGATTCCGGGTCCACGTCCGCAAACACCTCCGTCGCACCGATGATGCCTATGGACTCCGGCGACGCGAAGAACGTGAAGGGCGAGGTGATGACCTCGTCGCCCGGGCCGACGCCGAGCGCCCGGAGTCCTATGACCAGGGCATCCGTCCCCGAATTCAAGGCGACCGCGTGGTCCACGCCCAGATACTCCGCCGCGTCGCTCTCGAAGCCCTGGACCTCGGGTCCGCCCACGAAGTACCCCGAACGCAGCACCCGCTGCGCGACCTCCGACATTTCCTGCCAGATCGATTCGATCTCGGGGCCGAGATCGAGCATGGGAATGGGATCGTGTGTGTCAGACTCCATAGAACTCCCGGTACCAGTCCACGAATCGGGCCAGGCCTTCCTCGATGGGCGTATGGGGGCGGAACCCCGTGTCCCGCGCGAGGGCATCGATGTCGGCCGCAGTGGCCGGCACATCTCCCGACTGCATGGGGAGCATGTTCAGCTCCGCCTTCCTTCCCAGCGCAGCTTCCAGGACCTCGATGAATCGAAGAAGCTCGACCGACTCGTTGTTGCCGATGTTGTAGACCCGAAACGGAGCATAGCTGGTGGAAGGATCCGGCGCTTCACCCGTCCAATCCGGGTCCGGCTTCGCGACCAGGTCGGAGGCCCGCACCACTCCCTCCGCGATATCGTCCACGTACGTGAAGTCGCGCCGCATCCGGCCGTGGTTGTAGACGTCGATCGGACGACCGGCAAGAATCGCTTCGGTGAACTTGAAATAGGCCATGTCTGGCCGTCCCCACGGCCCGTAGACGGTGAAGAAGCGCAGGCCCGTGGTAGGCAAACCGTACAGGTGGCTGTAGGAATGGGCCATCAGCTCGTTGGCCTTCTTCGTCGCCGCGTACAGACTGACGGGATGATCCACGTTGTGGCTCACCGCGTAGGGAAGGACCTCGTTGGCCCCGTAGACCGAGCTGGTGGAAGCGTACGTCAGGTGCTCCACCTCGTGGCGGCGACAGCCTTCGAGGATGTTCAGGAATCCGATGAGGTTGCTCGCGCCGTACGCCAGAGGATTTTCGATCGAGTAGCGGACGCCCGCCTGGGCCGCGAGGTGTATGACCCGCTCGAACTCGTAGGTCTCGAAGAGACGCGCCATGCCCTCCGAATCGGCCAGATCCAACCGCTCGAAGGTCCAGCCCGGCATGCCTTCGAGCTGGGCGATCCGGGCCCTCTTGAGCTCCGGGTCGTAGTAGTCGTTCAGGTTGTCGAGTCCGACGACCTGGTCTCCCCTCTCGAGGAGAAGTCGCGCGACGTGGTAGCCGATGAAGCCGGCGGCCCCCGTGACCAGTGTATGACTCACACTCTCGCTCATTTCCGCTCTAGTTGCAGGTTGCGCCGGCTGCGGTCACGCGATGCGAAGCTGCGGCCGGCGCCGTGGAGTTCGCAAGACGTCCGGTGCACGAAGCGGGCCGTCCGCGCGCGCACTGGGCAATTGGACTGGGATTGTGTATGCTGGAACGTTGGTGGGGGGCTCCTGGGATCTGGCGGGAGAGGTAAATCAATGAGTCTCATCGTCGTGGTTCTCTTGGTAGGCGGATTCATCGGCGCGGCCGTCGCCTACCTGCAGCATTACTTCGCGCGCCACGACCCCGCCGCCGGCGGAGCACTCTCCATAGGAGCCTGGTTCGCGGGAAGTGCGATCCTGATCGCCTGGCTCCTGATCGACCCTTCCGGAATCCTACCTCCCAGCCTCGCACTGTCCGCTGCGCTCAGCTACCTCCTCACTCAGGAGATCTGCGAACGCCGTACCGAGATGGCAGGCAGCCGCGACCTCGTCCCGGAGTCGAAGGACATCGTGCCCGAGAGCGTTGCCGTCGGCTCGAGCCATCCGAGCGGTCCCACCCACAAGAGTTGAACTGGCCCGGGACCCCGGTACAGCCGTGAATCAGGAGGAAATCAACTTCCCGCGGCGGAATCGCCGCACCCCGAGGCGAAGCAGGAACGCGTCCACGAGCAGGAGCAGGGCCACCACTCCCACGATGGCCTCCAGGGGACTGATCCCAGACGCCCATCGCATGAGGAACACCCTGGTATCCGACGGCAGGGCGCGCCACAGGGCGCCGAGACCGAACGACCCCCCGAAGATGATGAAGAAGAGCGGCAGCATCATGGCCTGGTGCGCAGCGCGAACGGTCTCCGAGCGCAGAGAGATGAACGTCCCGATACCCGCGATCAGGAGCGCCGAAGCGTAGGACCCCGCGATGGCTCCCACCCAGACGGGAGCCGGATAGACGAACCAGCGACCCGCCCCGGACGTATCCGCCGCACCACCCGCCAGGTTCAGCGCCAGTAGCGACGCGAGTAGGATGAGCTGCGTGACGACCCACGCGTACGTGCACACCGCCAGGATCTTCCCGATGTAGATCGAGGAGTCGGGCAATCGCGTGGCCAACAGGGTCTCGAGGGTCTTTCGCTCTCTCTCTCCAGCGAAGGTGTCCGCGACGTAGGGGCCGGCCAGGAAGAGCGGGATCATGAACACGAATACAATCGGAACGGCCCCGCTGCGCCATGCGTCCGGCTGCGACAGTGGGAAGAACACACCAAAGAGGAATACCAGAAGGGCCTCCCGGATCAGGCTCTTCCGACCGCCGCCTCCACCCGCGATCTCCCTCAGCTCCTTCCGGGCCACCGTCAGGATATCCGTCATTCTCCCGCCCCCTCGGCCTCTTCCTCCACCAGCTTCAGGAAGATGTCTTCAAGGCTCTCGCGCGCCGTTTCCACCATCCCGACCTCGGCACCCGCTTCGACCAGGAGGCGCACCGCCGCGGAGGCGTCCCGCCCCGTTTCGAGGTCCACCCAAAGGCGCCTGCCGGGATCCGCCGACGGGGCCGTTGCGAATGCCGCCGTCTCAACCGTGGGCAGTTCGGCGAGCCTGCGGACGAGGTCCGGTGTGAAACCGCTGCCCGAAATCGTGACCCGCTTCGCGCGGCCGCCGTGGATCTCCTCCGGGTCTCCTTCCGCGAGGAGCGAGCCGCGCCGAATGACGGCCACCCGATCGCACACCTTTTCCGCCTCGAGCAAGTTGTGCGTGGTCAGGAAGACGGTCACCGCCTCGTCTCGTGCCAGGTCCACCAGCTGTTGGCGAAGCGCTACCGCACTCGGTGTGTCGAGGCCGGAGGTCGGCTCGTCCAGGAACAGGAGCTTGGGTCGGCTCAGGAAAGCGCGAGCCAGCGCCAACTTCTGTCGCATCCCCTTCGAGAAGTCAGCGACGCGCCCGTCACGGCGATCCCACAAGTCCATCGCCACCAGCAGATCCTTGATCCGCCGGGCCCGGTCGGCATCGCCCAGATGAGCGATGCGGCCGAAGTAGTCCAGGTTCTGCCGGGCCGTGAGACGATTGTACAGACCGTCGGACTCGAGAAGCACGCCCGCTTGCTCGCGGATCAGCTGGGATTGGGAGCGGACGTCGTGGCCCAGAACCCGGGCTTCGCCGGCAGACGGCTCCAGGAGGCCCAGCAACAGGCGGATGGTCGTGGTCTTCCCCGCCCCGTTCGGACCCAGGAAGCCGTAGATCGTCCCGACGGCCACCTCGATGTCCAGGTCCCCGACCGCCCGCACTGCCCCGAAGTCGCGAGACAGGCCGCGGGTGCGGATCGCGGGCCCGTGGGCGGTGCCGTTCAACGCAGCGTACTCACCGGATCGCGACGCGGGACCAGCGGTCGACCTGCCAGGCCCGGGTCCCGACCCCCGCGATGGTACCGAGCACGGCCGCGGCAGCGAATCCCACCGTCAACGATGCCGGAAAAGGTGAGCTCCCCACCACCCAGATGAACAACCAGGTGCCCACGTGCGAGACCGAAAGCAGGATCATGAGGCGGCGCCGCTTCTCGATCGTGAGCCAGCCGGCGGCCCAGCCACCGATCGCCGCGGCCATGGCGTAGGCGCCGAGCAGTGCCAGACCGACACCCGAGCGGTCGAGCAGCTCCGGTCCGAGTGTGCCTCCGTTCGCACGCCGCAGGATCAGGAGCGTGACGTACAGCAGGGGCACGGCCGCTCCCACCGTGACCCACAGGCCGGTCAGAACGCTGAGCGCGCATCGGATGTAGGTCCGGACCGCCAAAGAGAGTCAGCCTTTCGCGGAGAGAAGCGCCAGGTCCGAGTCCACCATCATCTTCACGAGCTCTTCGAAGTCGACCACCGGATCCCAGCCCAGCAACTCCCTGGCCTTGGAGGAGTCGGCGCAGAGGTGTTCGACTTCCGCCGGACGGTACAGGGTCGGATCCTCTAACACGAACTCCTCCCAGTCGAGGCCGACGTGGGCGAAGGCCAGGTGGACCAGATCGCGCACGGAATGCATGACACCGGTGCCGATCACGAAGTCCTCGGGCTTGTCGTGCTGGAGCATCCGCCACATGGCGTCGACGTAGTCCCCGGCATAGCCCCAGTCTCGCTGCGCATCGAGGTTTCCCAGGTGGAGAATCCTCTGCTTGCCCAGCTTGATTCGGGCCACGGCGTCCGTGACCTTGCGCGTGACGAACTCGAGTCCGCGCCGGGGACTTTCATGGTTGAAGAGGATTCCGCTCGAGGCGAACAGGTCGTAGCTCTCCCGGTAGTTCACCGTGATGAAATGCCCGTATACCTTCGCCACACCGTACGGACTCCGCGGGTAGAACGGGGTCTCCTCCGTCTGCGGGCTCTGCCGCACCATTCCGAACATCTCCGAGGATGACGCCTGGTAGAAGCGGATGTCCGGATTGACGGTCCGGACTCCCTCCAGCATTCGCGTCACGCCCAGTGCGGTGAATTCGCCCGTCAGGAGCGGCTGGTTCCAGGACGTCGGCACGAAGGACTGGGCCGCCAGATTGTACACCTCGCGGGGCTGAACCTCCTCGAGCACCGTGATGATGGAAAGCTGGTCCAGAAGGTCCATCTGGTGCAGGGTGACGCGGTCCCGGATGTGGCTGATCCGCTCGAACTTCTCCACGCTCGAGCGACGGACCGTGCCGTGTACCTCGTACCCCTTCTCGAGAAGAAACTCCGCGAGGTACGACCCGTCCTGTCCCGTGACTCCGGTGATGAGGGCCGTCTTCATGTAAGGACGCCTTTGTGGAATCGGTGTGGTGACGTTCCGCTCGCCTTCCGGCCCGCTGCCCGCCCGCGGAGAGGCGGCTGCGCGGAAAGCTACCGGCCTCCGTCAGCGGGTACAAGGAAACGCGCATCCCTGCTTGACCCGCACTTGATCCGGCCGGAAGAACGTGAGGCAAGCCATCGATCCGGCTCCGAGAGAGCCGGTCGCGGCGGCAGGCAGGAGATGGGCGTGCGCCATTCGAGTGGAAGGGTATACTTGAAGGGCGGCCCGCAGATGCCCGGCGAGCCTCATGCGCTCCTCCCGCCGTGACCCGCCGAAGTCACAGTCAAGCCGGAGGTGCGAGATGAAGAGACTCCTGATCCCACTGTTCCTGACCGTCACGCTCGCCTCGGGCGCCTGTGACGACGAGTCGCCGCTGGCTCCCGAAGATGCCTCGTTCGCAGCCGATCGCGCCGGGCCCGCAGCTCTCACCGTCATGACGTGGAACATCTACGTTGGGGCCGACCTCACGCAGCTTCTCGCGATCCAGGATCCGAGCCAGATCGCCTGCGGAGTCGCGGCGGTGTACGGCGACGTGCTCGCCACGGACTTCGCCGCGCGGGCCGTCGCGATCGCGGACCAGATCGAAGCCTACATGCCGCACGTGATCGGCCTAAACGAGGTCTCGACGTTCGACTTCGTGTACGAGACGATCCCTGGTCACGCGGACCTGGTGTTCCTGGACGTGCTCCAGGCCGAGCTGGCGTCCCGGGGGCTGGTCTACGCGGCGCCGGTCGAGGCCCGCTCCACCAATTTCGAGATCACCCTTCCCATTTCCTACGCGTCGGACTGCGAACCCCAGGACCTCCTTGCCTACACCGAGCACGACGTCCTGCTCGTTCGGGGCGACGTGAGCTGGACCGACGCGGACAACGGACGGTTCGCGCAGCCGCTTCCCCTGCCCTTCGGCCTGGACCCGAAGTACAGTGGCTGGGCGTTCGTGGACATCGAGCACAAGGCGCTGCCCTACCGGGTGTTCGCGACCCATCTCGAGCCGGCCGACACCGGGCCGTGTGCAACGGACCCCGGTTTGCTCTTCGTGCACTCGGCTCAGGCGGCGGAGCTGCGGGGCATCCTCGACCAGTCTCCCCACCCGACCATCCTGACCGGTGACCTGAATTCAGATGCGTCCGGCTGCACGACATCGACCTACCCGGACCTCCTGGGTGATGGTTTCGTCGATGCCTGGGACATCGGGCGTCCCCGCGGTGACGGATATACGTCGAACCAGGCCTCTGACCTCAGGAATGCGTCGTCCAGGCTGTGGCACCGGATCGACTTCGTCATGTACCGGGACGAGTTCACGCAGAGCACCGGGCACTTCAGAGGCTCGGCGCACGTGGATCGGGTCGGCGAAGCAGCGTCCGACCGAGTGGTGACGAACTTCGGCTACAAGGTCTGGCCTTCCGACCACGCCGGGGTGGTGGCGGAGCTCAGGATTGCGGCGGGGCTGGGGCACTAGGGGCTGATCACGACGCGCCTGGATCAAGGGCGTCCGGTGCCGAGCCGGGCGCCCGACCTTCCAATGGGGCTAGCCGCGTGGCAGCAAACGCTTGAGTCCGGTGCGCTTCTCTTCCCCGTAGTACTTGCGATAGTACGAGTAGTATGGGCCGTCCGGCTTGGCATCGTTGACCACCACGCCAAGGATTCGCGCGCCCACGTGCCGAAGTTGCTGAATCGCGAGGTTGATCGAGTCCTTGTCCGTCTTCTCGGCCCGGACGACCAGAATCACCCCGTCCGTCTTCTTCCCGAGAACCGAAGCGTCGGTGACGGCCAGCATGGGCGGTGAATCGATGACGATGGACTCGTAGCGCTGGCGGAGGACATCCAGGAGGCGCTCCATTCGCGGACTCCCGACCAGCTCGGCCGGGTTCGGAGGATGAGCCCCGGCGGGCAGCAGGTCCAGGTTCTCCACCTCGGTTGCCCTGACCACCTCTTCGAGGCCGCCCTCGTCGACGAGCAGGTCCGACAGACCTGGAGACGGGTCGATGTCAAACTGCCTGTGCTGAACGGAGCGCCTCATGTCGGCATCCACCAGAAGCGTCCGAACCCCCTGCTGGGCAAGGGCGATCGCCAGGTTGGCGGCCGTGAGCGACTTACCCTCTTGGGGCGCGGGGCTCGTGATCACCATCTCGGTCGCGCCCTGCCCCGCGCGGACGAATCGCACGTTGGTGCGCAGGTTCCGGAAGGACTCGGCCCCGACCGAATGCGACTTCGAGAGCGTGACCAGCGCACCCCGACGGACGCCGTCCCCGTTGCCGAGCGGCATCTCCGGAACTCGGGCGATGGTGGGGAGCCCGTACAGGTGCTCGATCTGGTCCGAGGAGTGGAGGCGCGTGTCCATGTACTCGCGCACAAAGGCGAGGCCTACGCCAAGCATCAATCCAAGCACCCCGGCGAGTGCCATATTCCTTAGGGGTCTGGGGCTGATCGGCTCGATCGGCAGGATAGCCGTCTCCACTACGCGTACCGTGGGGTCCTCTACCGCCTCCGCGACCTGCGCCTCCTTGAGCCGGGTCTGAAGGAGCGTGTAGAGCTCGGCCAGCATCGTGGTCTGCCGCTCGAGGCGGGCGAACTGGACTTCCCTCTCCGGAATCCGCTCGAGCTCGGATCCGAAGCGGGCGAGCACAGCGTCGAGCGAGGCCACCTGGTCCTCTAGCGAAGAGAGGTAGTTCCTCCCGATCGCGCCAAGCTGGTCCTCGAGCTGAGCGATACGGTTGTCGACCGCGATCATGTCCGGGTGGTTGGGCGTGACGCGCACCAGGAGCTCCGTCTTCGCGCGGTCCGCAGCGATGAGTTCCTGGAGGATGTCCGCAATGGCGTCGTTCTGAAGAAACGTCGGGAAGGCGGCCAGGCGCCGGTAGTCGGGACGACCGGTCTCGTCGTCGATCTGCCCCAGAAGGTTAGCCAGGGCGGCGCGCTCGGTCTCAAGCTGTGTGCGCTCCGTCTGGAGCTCGGCCAGCCGCTGGATCTGCGCCTCCGCTTCGACCCCGAGGGCCACGATCTGCTCCCCCTCGCGGAAGGACTGCAGCTCTTCCTCTGCCGCCTCCAGCTGATTCTGGATCTGGCGAGCCTGCTCTTCGAGGAATCCTACCGTGCTTCGGACCTCCGTCTTCTGGACTTCGTTGCGCTGATCGATGAAGGCTGCGGCGATCGCGTTCGGCACTTCGAATGCGAGCATGCGATCGGTGCTCTCGTACGTCACACGCACCACGTTGGCTTCGCGGTCGGGTCGGGTGACTGAGAGGGCGTCGAAGAGATCGTCTACGGCGTCCTGAAAGCCGAGTGTGGTGACCCCGATCTCGTCCGGGAGGGGGTCACCATCCGGGCCGACCAGGTTCTCGAGGTCGGCCAGCTCGATCATCCCGCCCGGGATCTCGAGCACCTCCCCAGGACCGAACTCGGCGCTGAATGGGGCCTGGTTGTCTTCCGTGGCCTCGATTCGGTATCGGCCCCCGCCGACCCGTCGGAGCGCGAACTCTCCGTCCGGTGTCGTCCGATCAAACGTGAGCCTTGGGAACAGAAGCTGACGAGGAATGTCCCGCGGAGCGCTCACGACGAAGTTTAGGTCCAGGTCATGGACGACCTCTTCGGCGATGGGCCGCGTGCGCAGAATCCGCATTTCTGTTTCGAGCGCGCTGCCGCGCTGGAGGCTCCTCAGCACGTCAAGGACGGGAACGCCTCCCGCGTCCGCCTCGTCTACCCGGATCAGCGTGGAGGCTTCCCAGACCGGAGTCTGGTACCAGGTCCACCCGGCGGCCGCACCCATGACCAGCAGTAGGGTAGCGAAGATCGTGCGACGGCGGCGGCGCAGCGTGGCCCAGACATCCCGGAGCTCCACTTCGTCACCGTAGTAGGACTCGGGCTGCGGCGCCCACGCCTGCTGCTGAGGCGGGTCCGCCGGCAGGCGGTTTCGCGAATCCGGACCGGAAGGAAGGTGGTTCTGAGTCATTGGTTGTTGATGAGGGCGGCCGTGACCACCGCTGTTGCGGCGATGAAGCTCCCAAGGATCACGCCGGTGTTCCTCGAAAACCAGCTCTTCTGGCCCACCACGAGCTGGTCGCCGGAGCGGATGTCCGACGCCCCGATCAGCGAGGCCTGGCTTATGCCCTTCGCGATGACCTGGTTGTCCCGGATCAGCTGGATCTTGTCCGGATTTCCGGTGGGCGTGATACCGCCCGCGAGAGCCAGCGCGTCAGCCAGTGAGATGGTGGCGTCCACGGGGTACAGGCCTGGACTCCTGACCTCGCCCAGGATGTTGATCCGCCGGAGGATCGTGACCTCAATCGAGGGATTCTGAAGGTAGTCAGTATAGTCGGAAAGCAGCGCATCGCGGAGCTCCGCCGGCTCGAGCCCGGTCACTCTCCTGGTTCCCAGTAGCGGAAGGGTCACCACGCCGCGGTCGTCGACGGTGAACGTGCCACTGATGTCGTCTTCCCTCCATACCTGTATGCGGACGGCATCCCCGGGAAGGAGAGTGGGCGCGGCTTGGATCGTGGGAGCGTTCGTCTCCGGCGGTGGCGCAGATGAACACGCGGCGGTCGAGGCCGAGAGACCGGCCGCGGTGACGAGCGCGCGTAAGGATCGCGTGTAGTGGTGCCTCTTCACCGGCAGGTCGTCACTCTCACCTATTGGGGAAACAGTAGCCCAGCGCCGACAGGCCGAAGGTACGACTGGTCCCCGCGGCCGACAATGCACCCACCTAGATCGCATACCGGCGTCTTCAACCGGCAGCCACCTCCTGCAGCAGACGCCAGTAGCGGAGGGCTATCCGGCGGCGATCGTAGCGCTCGCGAACGAACCGCTCCCCGTTGTCGCCGAATTTCTCGCGCAGGTCCGGGTCGGCCTTGAGAGCCAGCACCGCTTTGAGGAGAGAGGTAGGGTCCTCTGGGGTAACCGCGAGTCCCGCTTCTGCCTCCAGTAGGATATCCGCCGCTTGGCCCTGTACACCAAGGACAACAGGACGACGCATGGCCATCGACTCGAACATCTTCGAGGGTATGACCTTCTGGAACGCGACCCGGTCTCTGAGGTGCACGACGCTGACGTCGGTGGCTGCGTACAAGAGCCGGATCCGATCTCGCGGCTGCTTCTCGACCACGCGCGCGTTCCGCAGATTCAACGAGGTAGCCTCCTCCCGCAGTGCTTGCCACTCGGCCCCCGCCCCGACGACGAGAAAGAGCACGTCCGGATCCGGACATCTCCGAGCCGCCTCGAGCAGCACGCCCAAGCCATGCGCCATGCCGACGGTCCCCACGTAGGACACGAGGAAGCGGCCGCCGAGGTCCAACTCCCGCTCGATGCCCGCCACGTCGTCCGGAGAAGGGGGAGGCGCGAACTCCTCCGCACACACTCCGTTGGGGAGCACAGTGATCCGGTCGGCCGGCACACCCCGGCCCTCGATGTGTTCCCGGAAGGCAGGCGACACGATGACGATGTGATCGGCTGAGAGGTAAAGAAGGGTCTCGAGCCACTCGAGGGCGCGAACCACTGGCCCACGGCGCATGGCACCGACGTCCACGATGGATTCCGGCCAGAGGTCCCGCACTTCGAGTACGAAGGGCAGTCCCCTCCACCGGCTCAGGAGGAGGCCCGCCACCCCGGCGAAGAACTGGGGCGAGGACGCTACAACGACCCCCGCGTCCGGCCCGATCCGCCCGGAGAACACCAACGCCGAGACCAGGTAGGACAGGTAGCTCAGGGTACGACGGGCGAACCCTTCGTTGGGGTGCACGTACATCGGGACGCGCACGAGTTCGACCCCCTCGCACGACTCCCGCGTAAGGGCATTGCGGTAGCCCTCGTACACGCGGCCCTCCGGAAAGTGGGGCGGCCCCGCGATCACGCTCACCCTCCCACCGACGGCCGCCCACTCCCGCGCGTGCTCCCAAGAGCGGTTCGCCAGGGCGTTCACCTCGGGTGGAAAGTAGTTCGAGAGCAGGAGGACGTGCGCCCCGTTGGCGGGATACTTCACCGTCGAAACGCTGCAGAGAGCCGGTAGCCGAAGTCGCGACCGTCGTTGTGGCGCACCGAGAGCTCGATCACGGGAGCGGGAAGCGCGAGTCCAAACTCAGGGCAGTACCACCCCTGGATCGGGTCGCGTTCCCCTTCTCTCACGGTCGTTTCGTCTGCGCCAAATGTCTCGATCCGGAGTGTGAGATCGGGCGCTTCGGCTACCCAGCCGTCGCCGGCCCGAGCCAGTCGGAAGTCGGGGTGCAGGTGCAGCCAGCTCGAAAGGGGCTTCCCGGGGGCGCCCTCAACTGCGTCTCTGACCGAGAGGCCGTTCGCGTCGAGCCGAATCGAACGCACATGTCGGGCGCCTCGATCATGGTAATGGCTGCAGGTACCTACGAACTCGAACCCCCTGTCCCCAGCCCAGCTCTCCGCGCCCACGACCTCTCCCCGGCGGGCCATCCGGAACGTGGCCCACACCTCGTGCTGCTCTCGGCGCCCGATCGCCAC
>CAJIAC010000058.1_pt1 | contig 23029 bp, 21 predicted proteins | sample 9198961 | NCBI WGS metagenome assembly CAJIAC01 (sample SAMEA7708276, study PRJEB35096) | sediment metagenome | biome: marine neritic benthic zone biome [ENVO:01000025]; feature: sediment [ENVO:00002007]; material: shallow marine sediment [ENVO:03000034] sea grass bed [ENVO_01000059] ... | reverse complement strand
TTCTACAAGGTTCTCCAGCAGGGCGATCCGGCCGGGCCGTACGCCACGCTGGCCGCCGCCAAGGAAGCCGGCGCCGTGACGATGAACTGGGGCATCTTCATCAATGCCCTGATCAGCTTCACCATCGTAGCTCTCGCCCTGTTCTTCGTGATCAAGGGCTTCAACAAGATGAAGGCCGAGGAAGAGGCCGCACCCGAGGCCCCGCCCGAGCCGTCAGAAGAAGTGACGCTGCTCACCGAGATTCGGGACCTGATGAAGGCCAAGGCCTGAACAGCAGATCGAAGACATCTGATCGGATGACCAAAGGCCCGCCTCCCCCAAGGAAGCGGGCCTTTGCCATCGGCAGTGCCTCGACGCTTTGGATCAGCTGCCGACCGGCACCGCCCACTTGGCGGTGAACTGCCAGGACCGGTTCTTCACGTCGGACAGCTCGAAGATGTCCGAGAGTCCGAGATTGTAGCGGATGTCCAATCCGAGCACGGATCCGCCGAGTTCGCGGGCGAATCCGAATCCAAACGGGATCGACCATTCGGTGGTCTTCTTCGAAGGCAGCAACGAGGCGTCGTCACAGTCCGTCGAGTCGCTTGTTCCGGTGGGCACGACCTTGCACGAGATCTGGAAGGCGAACGCGACGCCGATGTAGAGATTTGACTCCCACCCGCTGAACCGGTTCACGTAGCCGATGGTGAGGGGGAGCTCGATGTACTCGAGGTTGAGGTCCTGCGTGGAGCCCTGCGCGAATCCTGCTCGCTTGCCGCCCTTCGGGACGTAGTTGGCCTCGAGGCCGATGTAGGTCTGCCGGGCCACGTGATACTGGCCGAAGGCCCCGGCCATGAAGCCCCATTTCCAGTCACCGACCGAATAATAGTCCCCGCCAAGGCTGCTCGTGACCGCACCGGCGGTCAGTCCGAGACGAAACTGCTTGGTCTGGGCCTCGGCCGAATCAGCCGCGGCGAAGACGAGGGCGAACGCCAGTACGAACGGTGCGAATCGCTTCATGTATCCTCCGATATGAAGTAGTCCATCGTTGCTCTTATGAACGGGCAACGAATGTGGTCGATCGTGCGCCGATTGTCACGCTGTGGGATCAGGGCAGCTCCGGGGAAGGGAACACCTTCTTCCAGTCGCTTCTCATGCTGATCACGACCCAGCCTCTCTCCGGGGCTTCGTCGAGGGCCACGTCGAGGCGTCCAACGTGCGACTCCCGGTCATAGGCCCACTCGCGCTCCGCGTCGTCATGGTGAAGGACGAGGCCGAGCGCGGCGCGGTCACCCGGGGCCGTGTACTGCAGCATCTGGAGGTCCCCGTCGGAATTGCCGGAGGCGAAGATCGGGCGTCGCCCGATGAAGCGACGGATGCCGACGGGCTTGCCCGCCTTGTCGTCCACGAAGTTGATCCCCGGTGTCTTGGTCAGGGTCGGGACGCCCTCGACCAGCGAGAACTCGAGCTCCCCAGCGCTGCCGACGACCTGCTCGGGTGGAATCCCGTAAACCCGCTCGGCGAACGACCGGATCATGTCCATGCCGCCGCCGGACACGATGAAAGTCTTGAAGTCATTGTCTCGCAGGTAGGTCAGCAGCTCCAGCATCGGCTGATACACCAACTCCGTGTACGGAACCCCGAAACGGGGGTGCGTGGCGGTGACCAGCCACTCGCTCACGACCGCATCGAATTCGTCGATGGTCATGCCCGCATGAGTGGCCATGACGATCTCGACGAGCTCGTGTTCCCCGATGCTCGCCAGTGCTTCACGATCGTCTTCGAGAATGGCGCGGAAGGGCTCGGTCTCCTGCCACTCGGGGTGGTCGTCCGCCATGGCCCTCACGCGGTCGAGGGCGAAGAGCAGCTGGAAGTACAGAGGCTGCTCGGCCCACAGGTTTCCGTCATTGTCGAACACCGCGATGCGCTCGGAGGGCGTCACGTAGTCCGGCGACGCGGGATCGGTGACTCGTTCCACGAAGTCCACGATCGCGCGCCGTGTCTCTCCCTCGTTCCAGGAGGGAAGCACCGTAGCCGATGAGACGGCGCCGGCCTGGTCGGCCGGCGCCGACGTCTGCGACGGGCGGTCACTGCACGCTGCCAGCGCGACTGCCAGGGCAAGAACGACGAGACTGGTCAACCGCATTGGACCTCTACTCCATTTGTTATCGATTCAATGGACGGCCCAAGGTACGGGGGAGAGGCCCGATTGTCTTGCTGAAGCGTCGGGGTTGCGTCGCCGTCCTCGATCTCCGCGCCGGCGTTCCCGGAGCCTACCTTTCGGTCATCATCGCTATTCTCTGAGGGATCATCTCCCGCAACGTCTTCTTCGACTCGTGTCCGTAGAGGGACGATTGCGCCGATTCGTAGCCGACGAACACCCGGGTCCTCATCTCGAGTTCCAGACCCTCGAACCCGAGCTCGGCAAACGCCGCCCGAATGAACTCGAGGCGTGTTCGAATGACTCCTCGGAATCGGCGTGCCACCTCCGCGTCGGTGCTTGCCCACGACCGGAAGGCCCGGTCGTAGCCCGACAGATCATGCTCGAGCACCAGCTCTGCCACGCGGGTCAGCCGCGTCCGGGGATCGAGCGAGCCTAGCTCAGGATTGGCGGTCAGGATCTCGGTGTATTCGTGCGCCCAATAGTCGAGCAGCTGATTCCGGAGATCCTGCCGATCCTTGAAGTGCCAGTAGAAGCCGCTCCGGGCAATACCGAGTTCGCGCGCCAGCCGCTCTACCCGAACCGACTGTACGCCTTCCTCGCCCAGCACCCGCAACGCAACCTCAAACCAATCAGCCTTGCTGGCCCGCTTCTTCTTGACCGGGCTCATTCGACTCGCTCGCTATCAGAGGTTCAGCTGCCTTCCGCTCGCCGTAAGCGGCGCGGAGTCCACGGACAAAGAATTTCCCTGTGTCTGTACAGGTGTGTCTAGACGTAAGTGTCCAGAACGCGTATAGTAAGCTACGTGGGGACTCACCCAGGAGAAACCGATCGTGACAACCATACGTCTCGCCCTCGGCATGGCGATCGTGTTCGCTACGACCCTCCCCGCGGTGTCCGTGGCGCAGGAACACCACTCGGAGACCGATGCCGCAGAAGGAGAGTTCCACAAGAACCGCCTGTCGCTATTCACCGGCGGGACGACCGAATCGACTGACGGCGAGACCAGTACGTCGTTCTCGATTGGCCTCGAGTACGAGCGCCGCCTCAGTCGTCTGGTCGGCCTGGCCGGCGGAGGAGAGCTCGCCCTCGGCGGTGAGGAACGTGATGCCCTGGTCGGTCTCTACTTCCTCCTGCACGCGACGGAGGGACTCGTCCTGGCCGCGGGCCCGGGAATCGAATTCGCCAAGGAACGGCACTCCGAAGGCGAAGTCGAGGCGCAGGAGGAGTCCGGGACTGAGACCCACGCCGGCCTCCGCATCGGGCTACTGTACGAATTTGAGGTGGGGCACCGTTATTCGATCGCCCCGTCAGTCTATACTGATTTCTTTGAGGGCAAGGAGCCGACGCTCGTGTGGGGTTTGGCCTTCGGCGTCGGCTTCTGAAGGAAACAGTCGCGGGAAACTCTAGAAGAGGGTGTGAGGATGCGTAAGTTCCTGTCAATCCTAGCTGGTGCCGGCGTGCTGGCGGTGGCGTTCGGCGCCTACCACCTGGGCCGCGCCGACCAGGAAGCCGGAGTCGAGCGGCTGATGGCGCCCGCCGTATACGCCGCAGACGCCAATACGTTTGTCGGCCTCGAGACGGGGTCCGCACTCCCGCAGGAGCGGCAGACGATCACGCCCACCGGCACCGTGCCGGACCGCGACGTCTACTATCCAGGCACCGAAGCCTTGGACCTGGACGAGATGCGCGTGACGGCGTGCGGGACGGGCATGCCGAACGCCCGGCCCAAACAGGCGGCGGCATGCTGGCTGGTCGAGCTCGGCAACGGGGACAAGTTCCTGTTCGATATCGGGACAGGTTCTGCCGAGCGCATTTCGGCTCTCAAGATTCCCTACGACTTCCTGGACAAGGTGTTCGTCGGCCACCTTCACTCCGATCACTTCGGCGACCTCGATGCGCTGTGGGTCGGCGGCGTCGTGAGCAACCGTGTGACTCCGCTTCGCGTGTGGGGACCGAGCAGCGAGTCGCACGAGTACGGGACGGCCTACGCGCTGGAGCACCTCGAGAAGAGTCTCAAGTGGGACGTGGACACGCGGTTCGGCAATACGGACACGCGGGGCCTGTTCATGGAGGTAACCGAGTTCGACTACCGGGGGATCAACGAGGTCATCTTCCAGGAGAACGGGGTCACCATTAGGACGATCCCGGCTATCCACATCTACGATGGCCCGGTCAGCTTCATCCTGGAGTGGAACGGCCTGAAGTTCGCGTACTCCAGCGACACGTTCCCCAACAAGTGGTGGATGGAGTACACCAAGGGCTCCGACATCGCGATCCACGAAGCCTTCATCACGCCCGAGGCGCTGGTCGAGAAGCAGAAGTTCACGCCGGCGGCGGCGCTCAACGTGGGCACGCAGATTCACACCTCGCCGGCCCAGTTCGGCAAGGTCATGGCCGAGGTGAATCCCCGGATGGCCGTCGCGTACCACTTCTTCAACGACTTCGACACAGCACCTGGTGTGCTGCGCGACATCCGCCGCTCCTACGACGGGCCGCTCGCGCTCGCCGTGGACTACATGGTGTTCAATATCACCAAGGACGACATCAGGGTGCGGATGGCCGCCGTGGACGAGGACATCTGGCCCATGCCCTCGGCGCTCGGAAACGTGCCGCCGGATCCGGCGCTTCAGCGGACGGAGTTCTCGCAGATGATGCTCGATGGTCGCGTCGTGCACCGCGACATCCTCGAAGAGATCTACGCCGAGGTCAACGAAATGTACGGGACCGAGATTCCCGTGCCGTAGGCGGTCCGTATCTGGAAATGAGCGAAGGAGGAAAGGCATGAGCTTCAAGTCCGGTGTGCTGGTAGGGGTCGCCGCGACACTCGTCATCGGAGCCACCGTCGGCTTCGTGATGACACAGGAGGGAGAGACACTGGTGAGTCCCACGGATGCCCGGGGCCCCGCCGACGCCTACTACCCCAATTCCGAGACCCTGGCGCCGGACGAGATGCGGGTCATCTCCTGCGGCACGGGCATGCCGACGGGGCGCGAGTCGCAGGCCGCGGCCTGCTTCCTGGTCGAGCTCGGCAACGGCGACAAGTTCCTGTTCGACTCGGGCACCGGCTCGCACGTCCGGATCGCCAGCCTGGAGATCCCGTACGATTTCCTGGACAAGATCTTCATCAGCCACCTGCACACCGACCACTTCGGTGACTTCGCCGCCTACTACATCGGTGGCTGGGTAGGTGGCCGAAGTGTGCCCCTCAACGTGTGGGGACCGAGCGGTCCGCGGGAGGACCTGGGCACCGAGTACGCGCTCACCCACTGGAAGGAAGCGCTGGCCTGGGACCGCCAGAACCGGGTCGGCAGGCTGCCCGCCCCGGGCGGCGAGCTCGTGATCCACGAGTTCGACTACATGGGCGAGAACCAGGTCGTGTACGACGAGAACGGCGTGGTCATCAGGTCCTTCCCGGCGATCCACGGCATCGACGGTTCGGTGAGCTACCGGATGGACTGGAACGGCCTGTGCTTCGTGTTCGGGGGTGACACGTATCCCAACCAGTGGTTCGTCGAGTATTCACAGGAATGCGACCTCGTCGTGCACGAGGCGATGATGGCCGTCGAGGACTACATCGCGAAGTACAAGTTTCCGCCCAGCCTGGCGCTCGAAATCGGGGTCGGAATTCACACCTCGCCCGAGTCGTTCGGCAAGGTGATGAGCCTCGTGGAGCCGAGGATGGCCGTGGCGTACCACTTCTTCAACGACTTCGACATCGTGGAGCGCGTCGGGCTCGGAATCCGCAGCACGTACGACGGGCCGATCACGCTGGCCACGGACTACATGGTGTGGAACGTCACCGCCGATGAGATCAAGGTGCGCGAGGTGGTGTTCAACGAGAACGTGTGGCCACCTCCCGCCGCGTATCCGAAGCCCGAGATGGACACCTCGGGCATGATGTTCGTGTCCGAGGAGATCGGGTCCCGGAAGCTCGTCGAGGCGCTGGACGTGGACGAGACGATCTACGCGCGTATCAACGAGGCCTACGGGACGGACTACAAGCTGCGGCGCTGATCGGGCCGGTCCCTGAGTGCAGACGGGCGCCGTGCGGGTGCCCGTCTACCTGGTGGTTCCGCCGGAATAGAGCCAGTAAGGAGCCGGCCGACACAGCGGCGAGCGCCGGGGGAGCCGTCAGCCGAAGAACCTGGACAGACCTCCGAGAAGCATCTGGGTTCCGATCGTGGCGAGGAGCAGTCCCCCGATGCGCTGGACGATCGACATCGTCGCGGGCCGGATCTTCGTGAACGCCTCGCTCAACACGGCGTAAGAGAGAAACGCGAGCAGCGCCACGACTCCCACCCCGATCAAGGCTGCCGTGATCCCTTCCCATCCACTTCGCCCTGCGGCAATGGTAATGGTGGTCGCCATGCCTCCCGGCCCGGCGATCAGGGGCAGGGTGAGCGGGATCAGCAGGGCGTCACCCTGTTCCGGGCCCGCCTTGCGCTGGTCTTCGCCCTGAGCCCGGCTTCCGCCTCCCCCGGCCAGCATCTCTAACCCCATCAGAGCGATGATCAGACCGCCCACGACGCTGAACGCATCGAGATCGATGCCCATGAGGCTCAGCGCCTGCTGTCCGACCAGGGCTGTGCCGCCCAGGATCACAAACACGTATAGCGCGACGCGTGCCGCGGCCAACGTCCGTTTCCGCGGCGGATCCTCGATCGCCTGGTTGAAGAACAGGACCTTGACGGGATCCATGGGAGTCGTGATCACGACCATCGAGATGATGGCCTGGACGATGTAATGGAAGTCGATAGTCATGGGTCACACGCCTTGGGTTTCGGTCCGGTAAGCACCACGTTATCCCGGTTCACCACGGCTCAGGGAACCGTCGGCGGAGGCACCGGCGGCTTCCGTAGCAGCCACCGTCCACCCACGAGCACCAGGTAGATGATGTAACCGGCGGCGGATGCCACGCCGGCAACGTACGTCATGGCTGCAGCCCGCAACACCTTCTGCGCTCCATCCCTTTCCTCGTCGCTCATCAGCTGCAGGCGCTCGAGCTGCCCGAGCGCCCTCTTGCTGGCGTTGAACTCGACCGGAAGCGTGAGGAACTGCAGCAGGAGGGCCCCGACGTAGGCCAGCACGCCGACCTGGACCAGCACGCCCGAGCCGACGAACGAGCCGAGGATCGCGGCCGGAATCCCGAAGCGTCCAGCGAGATTGGCCACCGGAGCCGCGGCGGTGCGGAACTTCAGTGGGCCGTAGTGCTGGTGATCCTGGATGGCGTGCCCGGACTCGTGCGCCGAGATGGCCATCGCGGCGACGCTCGGCACGCCGTACACGGGTGGCGAAAGACGAATCACCTTTGACCGCGGGTCGTAATGATCGCTCAGCTTGCCCGCCACCTCCTCGACCTGCACACGCCGCATTTCATTGGCATCGAGAATATCCCTCGCGACGCGAGCTCCTGGTGAGTTCGAGGAATTCCGCACTTTGCTCCACTTGGCGTAGGTGCGCTTGAGCGTACCCTGAACGGCAAGCGAGAAGAGGTATACCGCCCCGGCCATGAGGTAGAACGTCAGCGATTCCACGGTCATTTCTCCGTGCAGGGATGTATCCGCGGCCATTCAGTCCCGGCGGGAGAATCTACCTTCTCGTACGACCGAGATGCGAACGGGCGCCCGAGGGCGCCCGTTCGCTTTCCGGCTCCCGTGCGATCGAGTACGACTAATTCGTCGGCGGAGCCAGCTTCTCCATTACCTGGTCCAGGCTGAAGCTCGCCGCCTTCTGGCGCGGCGGATAATCCTGGAACGTGGCCAGGAATCGTCCCACGTACGTCTGCGCCGGAACCATGAAGAAGACGTGGTCGAGGACCCAGTCGAAGTATGTGTTCGACGTGGTCTCAGCACGCTCAAACGGATCGCGGCGCAGGTTGAACATCAACGGGACACGCAGCGGAACGAACGGCTCCATCCATACGCGGAACGTCCCCTCCGCCTTCTGCTCCATGAAGATCAACTTCCAGTCGTTCCAGCGAAGCGCAGTGAGATCGCCGTCGTCGGAGAAGTAGAAGATCTCTTCACGCGGGCTCGTATCCGTCTGTCCGGTGAGGAGCGGCAGGATGTCGTAGCCGTCCAGGTGCACGCGGTACGAACGGCCGAGTGCGGATGACTCCCAGCCGTCCAGCAGGTCCTCCTTGACGTCCGCCTTACCGGCGGCGGCCGCGAAGGTCGGAAGCCAGTCCATGTGGTGCACGATCTCGTTGGTCACCGAACCGGCCGGAATGTTGCCCGGCCAGCGGACCATGGCCGGCACGCGCCAGCCGCCTTCCCAGTTCGTGTTCTTCTCACCGCGGAACGGCGTGGATGCGGCGTCGGGCCACGTGTTGTAGTGGGGCCCGTTGTCCGTGCTGTAGAATACGATCGTGTTGTCGGCGATGCCCAAATCATCCAGCAGGTCGAGAAACTTCCCGATGTGCATGTCATGCTCGACCATGCCGTCGGAGTACTCGTCCTGGCCCGAGATCCCTCGCAGCTCTTCCTTCACGTGTGTGCGGAAGTGCATGCGCGTCCCGCTCCACCACACGAAGAACGGCTCGCCCCTCTCATGCGCCTCACGAATGAAGCGCATGGCCGCCTCGGACGTCTCGTCGTCCACGGTCTCCATCCGCTTCTTCGTCAGCGGTCCCGTATCCTCGATGCGCTGCGTGCCGTCCTCGTTGGCCCAACTGTGGATGACGCCCCGCGGCCCATACCGCTCCCGGAAGGTCCGGCCGTCCGACGTGATCAGGTCGCCGGGATAATCCTCTAGCTCCGGCTCTTCCTCGGCGTTCAGGTGGTACAGATTGCCGAGAAATTCGTCGAACCCGTGGTTCGTCGGCAGCATCTCATCTTTGTCACCCAGGTGGTTCTTCCCGAACTGCCCGGTCGCGTATCCGAGTTCTTTCAGGACCACCGCGATCGTCGGGTCCTCCACCTGCATGCCGAGATCGGCACCAGGGAGCCCCACTTTCGAAAGGCCCGTCCGGAATACGCTCTGGCCCATGATGAACGAGGATCGACCCGCGGTGCAGCTCTGCTCGCCGTAGTAATCCGTGAAGATCATCCCTTCGTTGGCGATGCGGTCGATGTTGGGGGTCCGGTATCCCATCATGCCCATGGTGTAGGCGCTGATGTTGGCCCGGCCAATGTCATCGCCCCACACCACCAGGATGTTGGGTTTGTCCTGCGCCGCGGCCGGCGTGGCCAGCAGCAGGGAAGCGCAGGCTCCAAGAAGCCATCGTGTCATGTTGTGTTGCTCCGTCGGAAGTTAGAGACGGGGACCGCCCGGAGGCGGCCCCCGCGGGACCAGCAGAACGTCAGTCGGTGATCTTCTTCAGGGCGTCCTTGAGGGAATCCCACTGTCCCTTGGCCCAGCCCTTGATCTCCTCGAAGGTCTCGTGCGCGCGCACGAGCGCGAGGCGGGCAGCCACCTCGTCCCAGTCCACCACGTTCCAGAACGCCTCAATGTAGTCGGGACGACGGTTCTGGTAGTTCAGGTAGTAGGCGTGTTCCCACACGTCGAGGCCGAGAATCGGCACCGCGCCGTCGGTGAAGATCGGGTTGTCCTGGTTGGCGGTGGAGGTGACGATGAGACCGTCGGAGGCCGCGCACAGCCACGCCCACCCGCTGCCGAACCGCGTCGCCGCCGCGGTGCTGAACTCCTTGTGGAACTCGACGAACGAGCCGAACGACTCGTCGATCGCATCTCCGAGGATTCCGCCCGGCGTGCCGCCACCGTCGGGGCTCATGTTCGTCCAGAACAGCGAGTGGTTCACGTGCCCGCCGCCGTTGTTGCGGACGGCCGTGCGAATGCTGTCGGGGATCGAATCGAGGCTCAGGAGAAGTTCGAGCGCGGTCAGGTTCTGAAGGTCGGGATGACCTTCCAGGGCGGCGTTCAGCTTGTTGACGTAGCCCTGGTGATGCTTGGTGTAATGAATCTCCATGGTGCGCGCGTCGATGGACGGCTCGAGCGCATCGAACGCGTACGGCAGCTTCGGCAACTGGAAGGACATATCGACTCCTGCTCTGCTATGAGTTCAACGAACCGGGGACTCCAGTCTACTCAATACGTCTATGTACGGGGGAGTGAGAACCTGCAACGGCCCGCCGGCCTTCGCAAACCGGGTTACAGCACCGTTACCAGAGGTCCTGCTATTCACCCCGCATCAACCCCAGCACCTCTCTCCTCAGTTCGCGGTCCCATCGCAGCTCGCCGCGAAATGCCGTTGTTACCATCTCCGTGTGAGCCTTACGGGCGCCGCGCAGCTTCAGGCACGAGTGCTCCGCCTGCACCACGACGCCGACTCCGCGCGGGTCGAGGTGCTCGACCATCGCGTCCGCGATCTGGCTGGTCAGCTGCTCCTGGAGCTGGGGCCGGCGGGCGAAGACGTCCACCGTGCGGGCCAGCTTGCTCAGTCCCGTCACCTTCCCGTGCGACGGCAGGTACGCCACGTGCGCCTTGCCCGTGAAGGGAAGGAAGTGATGCTCGCACACGCTCACGAAGTCGATGTCGCGCAGGATGACGAGGTCGTCGCCGCTCTGCTCCTGGGAGAACTGGCGCACCAGGTGATCGCCCGCGTCCTCGTGCATGCCTCCGAGGATCTCCCGGTAGGCGCGAGCCACACGGGCGGGCGTGTCCACCAGGCCCTCGCGGTCCGGGTTCTCGCCGAGGCCGATCAGCATTTCGCGCACCGCCGCCTCGACCCGGGCCATGTCCACGCCCCCGGTCGGGCGGAGTTCCGCGATATCGGCTACCGCGCCGTTTCCGTTTCCGTTGCCGTTGGATCTATGTGGACGGCCGTGCCCGCTCTGGCCGTCCGAATGCGCCTCGAGATCTTCCGCGAGCGGCGCTGTCATGATTCCGAGCCTGCTGACCACTGTTCCTCCCTGATTCCAGTTTCAAACCATTCGCCTCGAGGACACGTTAGACAGTCGATGAGTTCTTGTCAAGTCACTGTCTAGGTCATAGCATACTCATTCATGGTTGACAGGGCAGTAATTGACGTTATTGTTTGACTATGTTGTCAAACACTCTGGACAGGATGCCGAAGTGAGCACGCAAGTGGACGAGTCACAGATCCGGCCGGCGTCAGATGATCTGGATACCGAGGCGCGGATCTTCGATGCCGCGCTGAGGGTGTTCGCGCGAAAGGGGCAGGATGGCGCGCGTCTGCAGGAGATCGCCGACGAGGCGGGAATCCACCGACCATTGCTGCACTACTATTTCCGGACGAAGCAGCAGCTGTACGAGGCGGTGGCCGAGCGGATGTTCACGCAGTTCATGGCCACCTTCGACGCACCCGCGGAAGGGGGACGCTTCGCGGACACGCTGCGCGCCTTCATCGAGCACTACGTCGACTCGGTTCGCGAGCACCCGCATGCAGCCATGTGGATGGTGGCGGAGAACATGGCGGGCAACCCGATTCTGGGTGAGATGCTGGCCCGGGCATTCGCCACCGAGGGCTCGCCCCAGAGGACCATGCTGGAGGCGATCGAACAGGCGGTCGAAACTGGCGAGATCCGTCCCGTAAACCCGCGACAACTTCTGCTCACGCTGGTTTCGTCGTGTGTCTTCTTCTTCGTCACCCTGCCGACCGTGAAGATGATGAACCCTCTCGCAGCGGAGGACTTCGACGCCTACGTCGAGGAACGGAAGGAGCACGTATTCGATGTCCTGTACTATGGACTCGCCAGCCGGGAGGTGTCCGATGCGTAAGCCGATCTTCGCGGTGGCAGCCTTCGGACTGCTGGCCGCCGGCTGTTCCTTCGCTCCCGAGGCCCGCGAGCCGACGACCGTGCTGCAATTGCCCGCCGAGTACGCGGCGGCTCCAGTGGACAGTGCGGCCGTGGCCGACTCGATTCGTGACGCCCGAGAAGCCGAGCGCTGGTGGACCGTGTACGAGGACCCCGTCCTCGAGGCCCTCGTCGACACGGCTCTTGCCGCCAACCTGGACCTCCGGGAAGCCGTGGCGCGAGTGGAAGAAGTGCGGCAGCGATACCGGATCGCCCGCGCGGACCTGTATCCACAGATCGGCCTCTCCGCGGACGGCGCCTACCAGGATGCGCCGACGAATGCCGGTTTCGCCGGCCAGATCGGTGGAGGTGGTGAGCCGGGAGAGCCCTCGTTCTTCCCGGACCGATTCCAGTACGACACGTGGACGGCCGCCCTCGGCTTCAGCTACGAGATCGACTTCTGGGGCAAGTTCCGGAACCAGACGAAGGCGGCAATCAGCGACTTTCTGGCCAGCGAAGGGGATTACGAGACCGCGCGCCTCGCCGTGATCGCGGCCACCATCGCCACGTATGCCGAGATCGTGGAGCTCCGGCGCCAGGTCGACCTGACCACATTCAGCGTCGACATCCTGCGCGAGCGTTCCGAGCTCACCAACGAGCGCTACTACAGCGGCCTGGTCACCACCTTCGAGCTCTACACGATCCAGTCCCTGTACCGAAACACGGAGGCCACGCTGCCGGTGCTCGAGAGCGCCTACGAGGATGCGATGGGCCGGCTCGCCATTCTCCTCGGACGCTACGCGGGGACGATCGACGACCTGGTCGGCGAGGACGAGGCGCCGGCCGTCGTGCTCGACCCGGTCCCGGCCGACCTGACGGCCGCGCTGCTGGAGCAGCGACCGGACGTGTGGTCCGCCTGGCAGCGCATGGAGGCCGCGCGGTACCGGATCGGATCGAGCAAGGCGCAGCTGTACCCGCAAATCCGGCTCGACGCGACGGTGGGTCTCCAGGCCGGTTCCTTCGCGGACCTGTTCCGGATCGATCAGTACTTCTTCAACCTGGTGGGGGGGCTGCTGCAGCCGATCTTCCAGGGCGGCCGCCTGCGAGCCAACGTCGGTGTGACGGAGGCCCAGTTCCAGGCGGCAGCCGCCAACTACGTTCGCACCGTCCTGACGGCTTTCAAGGAGGTGCAGGTCAGCCTGGTCAACCTCGACAAGCAGGCGGAGCGCTACGAATCGCTGCGCCGGCAGACCACCTCGGCGGCCGGATCGGTGGACTACCAGCTCCGCTCATTCCAGCGCGGAGTCGGCAACTACATCGCATACCTCGACGCCCGCCAGAACCTGGCCAGCGCCGAGATCAACCTCGCGGCCGCAGAGCGTTCGCTCGCTGACGCCCGGCTGGCCGTGCACCGCGCGCTCGGCGGGGCCTGGGTGGAGGACGACGAAGACATCGGGCAGCAGCTCGAAGAGGAATACGAGATGATGGATCGACTGATGTTCCCCTCCGACGAGGAGGCGGGACGATGAGCATTCTCAGCAAGCCGGCGAACGCGTTCGCGCGCATGAGCCCGTTCTTCAAGGGCCTCACGATCATCGGGCTCGGGGTGCTCGGCCTCGTGCTCCTGATGGTCTTCCGTCCCCGTCCTGCGGCGCAGGAGCCTCCCCGCCGCGTTCCGCTCGTGGTGACCGCCCCGGCCGACGTTCGTTCCGGGAACCTCACGATCCGGGGCAACGGAACCGTTCGTCCCAAGAGCCAGATCGTTCTGTCGCCGCAGGTGGCGGGCCGGGTGGAGTGGGTATCGCCCGCCTACGCCTCCGGCGGACGGTTCGAGAAGGGCGACCTCCTGCTCCGCATCGAGCAAGCCGACTACGTGAACCGGGTGGACGCTGCGTCCGCCGCGGTGGCGCAGCGCCAGGTCGAGGTCCTCCAGTGGGAGGAGGAGCAGGAGCTGGCGCGCGAGGAGTATCAGCGTCTCGTGGTCCGAGAGGGGCTGGACGCACCGGACTCTGCCTCGCTGAGCAGCCTGATCTTCCGCGAGCCGCAGCTCCAGGCGGCCAGGGCCGGCCTCAAGAGCGCCGAGGCACAGCTGGCCGACGCGCGGCTCGCACTCGGGCGGACCCGGATCGCGGCGCCGTTCGATGGCCTGGTCCGCTCCAAGTCGGTGGACGTGGGGCAGTACGTGGCCCCCGGTCAGAACCTGGGCTCGCTGTACGACACGGACGAGGTCGAGATCGTGGTTCCGCTGACCGACGCGGAGGCTGCGCTGGTCGAGGGCATATGGGAGGCGGGGGCCGGAGACGAGGCCACGCGCATTCCGGCTACGGTTCGCGCCTCGTTCGGTGGCCGCGAATACGAATGGCCGGCCTACCTGGACCGTGCCGAGGGCGCCCTGAATCAGGAGACGCGGACCGTGGACGTGGTCGTCCGGGTGACGGATCCGTTCGTGACGGATGATACGGGACGGCCCCCGCTGCTCCTCGGTACGTATGCGACGGTGGACATTCAGGGAGAGGCACGCGAGTCCTACGCCGTGCTGCCGCGCCCGGCCCTGCGCGATGGAGACGCCGTGTACGTGGTCGAGCAGGACACCCTGCTCGTGATCCGACCGGCCGTCATGCTGCAGGAAATCGGAGGCGAGGTCTTCGTATCGGCCGATATGTCTCCGGGGGACTGGGTGGTGGTCAGCCCCATGGACATCGTCACCGACTCGATGACGGTTGAGATCGCGAACGGAGACGACCGATGAAGGGGGCCATCGCGTGGATGGCGGCCCACCCGGTCGCCGCCAACCTGTTGCTCGTGCTGATCATCGCCGGCGGATTCGTGGGCGGAAGCACGGTGGTAAAGGAGGTCTTTCCCGACTTCGACATGGACGCCGTGCAGGTGCGGGTTGCGTACCTGGGGGCCTCTCCCGAGGAGGTCGAGGAAGGGATCATCCAGCGCATCGAGGAACGGGTGGAGTCGATCGAGGGCGTCAGCCAGATCAACTCAACGGCCTCCGAAGGCGTCGGGGTGGTGTTCATCGAGCTCAACCTGGGAGAGGACACGGCCAAGCGGCTCGACGAGATCAAGGCCGAGGTGGACCGGATCACCACGTTCCCAGCGGATGCCGAGAAGCCCGAGGTGACCGAGGTGACGAGCCGAAATCGCGTCATCGAGATCGCGGTCACCGGTGATGTGCCGGAGAAGACTCTCAAGGAGCTGGCCAACCGGATCAAGGACGACCTGTCCTCGATGCCTGACATCTCCTACGTGCAGGTTGTCGGTGTGCGGGACTACGAAATCTCCATCGAGGTCTCGAACGACGTGCTTCGCTCGTACGGCTTGAGCCTCGACCAGGTCGCCCTGGCCGTTCGGCAGGCCAGCCTGGACCTACCCGGCGGCCGCGTGGACACGGCCGACGAGGAGATCCTCGTTCGGATCAAGGGGCAGAAATACGACCGCGACGACTTCGCGGGCATCATCGTGCGCGGGGCCCGGGACGGGTCGACGCTTCGCCTGGACCAGATCGCCACGATCAAGGATGGGTTCCAGGACGCGGACCTGATCTCGCTCTACAACGGTCAGCCCGCCGCTTTCGTGCAGGTGTTCCGCACCGCGGACGAGCAGGTGCTCGAGATCGTGGACGTGGTCGAGACATACCTGGAAGAAGTCGCCGTTCCCTCCACACCGCGGGGCGTCCAGGTCGAGATCTGGGAGAACGACGCGCTTCTGCTGGAGAGCCGCATCAACCTGCTGCGCAAGAACGGCCTCATCGGTCTCGCGCTCGTGCTGCTCGCCCTCACCCTGTTCCTCGACCTGCGCCTGTCCTGGTGGGTGGCGGTGGGGATCGCCCTCTCCTTCATCGGCACGTTCGCCGTCATGCCGTGGCTCGGCGTGTCGATCAACATGATGTCCCTGTTCGGCTTGATCCTGGCGATCGGCATCGTGGTGGACGACGCGATCGTGGTGGGCGAGAACATCTACAAGGAACGGGAGGAGGGAGCCGGGCCGCTGGAGGCGGCGGTGAAGGGCACTCAGCGCGTGGCGGTCCCGGTGACGTTCGCAGTCCTGACGACCGTGACGGCGTTCACCCCACTCCTGTTCGTGCCGGGCATGATCGGGAAGTTCCTGAAGTTCATCCCGCTGGTGGTGATCGCGGTTCTGCTGTTCTCGCTCATCGAGTCGCTGTTCATCCTGCCGCATCACCTGTCGCACCTTCCCGAGCGCGCGCACACGGACCTTCCGCGCTGGCTCCGCCCGCTGGAGCGGGCCCAGGAGTGGGTACAGTCGAACCTGAGGCGCTTCATCGATGGTCCCGTCGATCGGACCATCCGGTACGCGACGGCCCACTACGGGGTCGTCATCTCGGCCGGCATCGCGCTCCTCCTGATCACGTTCGGAATCGTGGGCGGAAGGTACCTCTCGTTCAGCTTCCTTCCGCGGATCGAGGGCGACAACGTGATCGCCCAGATCGAGATGCCGCAGGGCACCCCCACGGAGCGCACGCGGGAAGTCGCGGATTACATCGAGGTCGTGGGACGCCGCGTGGCGGACAGCCTCGGGACACGTCTCGGCGACGAGAAGGATCTCGTGCAATCGGTCTACGTCAGCGTGGGACAGTATCCGTCCGCCCAGCAGGGGCCGGGCGCCGGGGCGCTCCCCGTGTTCATCGAGTCGAACAAGGCCGAGATCAACTTCAAGCTGCTGGAGGCCGAGCAGCGCAGGAACCTGTCGTCGGTCGAATTCGAGAACGCGTGGCGGGCCGCCGTAGGCGATCTTCCCGGACCGCGCAGCATGTCGTTCTCATCGCAGGTCATCAACCTCGGTTCCCCCGTCCAGCTGGAAGTGTCGCACCCGGACACGTCCGTGCTGAACCGCGCGGTGGCCGAAGTGCAGGACGAGCTGCGCCGCCTGGCCGGCGTGTTTGACGTGCGCAACGACCAGGAGATCGGAAAGCGGGAGGTCGAGCTGGGCCTGAAGCCGCGAGCGCGCACCCTCGGGATTACGCTCGACGACCTGGCCCGACAGGTACGGGCCGCCTTCTTCGGGTCGGAAGCCGTGCGGGTGCAGCGCGGGCGCGAGGAGGTGCGGGTGTACGTGCGTCTTCCAAAGGAGGAGCGCTCCAACCTGGCCGACATCCGCCAGTACCGGATCGTGACACCCACCGGGGCCGCCATCCCGCTGGAGGAGATCGCCGACGTCTCGTTCGGGACCGCTCCCTCGACGATTCGGCGCGTCAACGGCCGGCGCATCGTCACCGTAACGGCCGAGGTGGATCGTGCCGTCATCACGGGTTCCGAGGCGACGTCCGTGCTGACCGGCCGGATCCTTCCGGCGGTCCAGGAACGGTATCCGGCGCTCCTCTACGGTTTCGGAGGAGAGCAGCGGGAGCAGTCGCGGGCCCTCGGCGGGATGATCCGCGGGTTCATCCTGGCCCTGTTCGTGATGTACGCGCTGCTCGCGATCCCCTTCCGGTCGTACGTGGAGCCGCTGATCATCATGGCCGCCGTTCCGTTCGGCGTCGTGGGCGCCGTGTTCGGCCACCTTCTCTTCGGACTGGACCTCGGAATGCTCAGCATGTTCGGGATCGTGGGCCTGAGCGGCGTGGTGATCAACGACTCCCTGGTGCTGCTGGACTTCGTGAAGGAGCAAAGGGACTCCGGCAAGCCAATCCGCGAGGCCATTCTGATCGGGGCCAAGAGCCGGTTCCGCCCCATCCTGCTCACTACGATCACGACGTTTCTCGGCGTGTTTCCGCTCATCATCGAGCGGAGCCTGCAGGCGCAGTTCCTGGTGCCTATGGCCGTCAGCCTGGGGATCGGAGTGGTGTTCGCGACGTTCATCATCATGGTGCTGGTGCCGGCGCTCACGATGCTGCAGCACGACGTGGGAGTAAAGCTGCGGTCCTGGCGGGGTAGCAAGGGAAGGGCTGCGGCCCGGAGGACCGAGCCCGGGGTGGAACAGGCCTGAGCGCGCCTGACCGAAGGGAAGCGAATGGAACCGCGTGACGTGATTCACTTCGAGAATCCCGCCGCCTTCCGAGCGTGGCTCCGCAAGCACCACGATACTGCGGACGAGCTGTGGGTGGGCTACTGGAAGAAGTCCACGGGGCGTCCAGGCATCACCTGGCAGGAATCGGTCGACGAAGCCCTGTGCTTCGGCTGGATCGACGGAATCCGGAAGCGGATCGACGACGAAGCCTACACCAACCGGTTCACACCCAGGCGGGCCAACAGCACGTGGAGCCGGCGCAACATCGATCGCTACCGGGAGCTGGAGGCGGAAGGCCGCATCGAGTCAGCCGGTGCCGCGGCCTACGCCAGGCGCAAGGAGGACAACTCGGGCGTGTACTCGTTCGAGCAGGCGGAACCGGCGGCACTTTCAGATGAGTACGTGGCGCGGCTCAGGTCGGACGAGCGGGCCTGGGCCGACTGGCAGTCGCGCCCTGCGGGCTACCGGAGACAGGTGTCGCACTGGATCATGAGTGCGAAGCGGGAGACGACCCGCGAGCGTCGCTTGGCGAGCCTGATCGAGGATTCGGCCGCCGGTCGAAAGGTGAAGCCGCTGCGATAGGCCGGGACCGAAGAGGCAAACACGCATGTCTGAGACGACATGATCAGGCAGTACAGCCTGCCGGAAATCCTGGCCATCTGGGCAGCCGCAGCCCTGCCAATGGCCATTCTCGGCTGGGTCGTCGCTCCTACGATGGGGGCGGGTTCGGAACACCCGGGTGTCGTGCGGCTGGGCGTGATGACGGGTGGCCTGGTCTGGCAGTTCGTCCTCGTCATCGTCGTCCTGGGCCGCGAAGGGATCGATCGCGGCTGGTCCTCGATACGGCGCAGCCTGTGGCTCACCGGGCCGCGATCTCCAGGAACAGGCGTGCTTCGAAGCGTCCTGTGGTGGTGGCTGCTTCCCCTGCTCGTTCTGACGGCCGCGTACCAGATGCTGGTCGGGCCGGCGGTCCATGATCTTTGGATATCGCTGTTCCCGAGCTTTGCTGAGCCAACCGGGTTCAGTCTGGCCGGCTACCTGGAGTCCCCGGACGGACGGGCGCAGATGGAGGGCGCCTGGGGGTTCCTGGCACTCTTCGCGATCTCCGCCGTGTTCAACACGGTACTCGGGGAGGAACTGCTCTTCCGCGGCCTGTTGCTTCCGAGAATGAATGGCGTGTTCGGAAGTTGGGATTGGGTGGCGAACGGCCTCCTGTTCGGCCTCTACCACCTCAGTCAGCCCTGGACGATTCTCGGGTCCAGCATTCTCGGTGCGTTCTTCTTCGCCCTGCCCACGAAGCGCTATCGCTGCGCATGGTTCGGAATCGTCGCCCATTCCGGGCAGAGCGTGTTCTTCCTGATCCTGATCCTGGGTCTGGTCCTCGGGTTGGCGTGACGCCGGCCTAGGAATCCTCCGTGCGGCCCTTACTGGCCCGAATGGTAATCAAGGCAGGGCCCAGGTCGATCGTGACTTCGTCCAGTGACTCGTCCCGTGCCAGTCGCGCCAGTCCAGCGCCGATCTGCTGCACCGCATCGCCCATCACCACCAGCCCGCGCGTTTCTGCTTCCTGCGCTTCGTACCAGTTCTTCGGTCCCTGACCCGTCAGCATCCACGTAGGGTTGACCAGACAGATCCCGCAGATCGCGGCCAGGTACTCCGGTGGGGGCGTGGAGCCCGCTTCGTACTTCCCTACCATGGCGGGGGAGACCTCGTAGCCCTGCGTGCGAAGTTGGTGGGCCAGCCCGCGCTGGCTCATGGTGCCTCGCGCCTGTCTCAAACGCTCCCTGAGAGCGACTCGGGTGTCGGTTGACATGTATCTCTCCCTCCGGCAGTATCCCTCTGCTTATAGTTTACATGCGACTACTCCCATTTGTCAACAGTGAAGGTTTTGCGGTGGTTGACTACTCTCGTTCGTCAAATCGAGGCAAATCAGCGGAGCAGATCATTCTGTGGGAGGAGCTTCGCCCCGTGGACAGGAGGGTGCGGCGGGTGCTCTACGACGCGGGGATTCTGTCCTCACTGAACATCGCGACCGACGAGTGGATACACCGGTGGTCGGATGGCCAGGCCGAGTTCGGCTTCATGATCGGGGTCAAGACCTCGGTCGAGTCCGATATGCCCACTCCTCCCTGCGACGCCATGCTGACCGTCGCATGCGAGGCTCAGGGATTACGCGTCGACCAGGAGGGCCGCCTGCTGGCACTTCTGATCTCGGTCCGCGAAGCCCTCGTGGCGACGCGGGACTTCGGCTTCGTGTTCGTGGCCGGCGACCGGCTCTACGAGCGGGACCAGGAGGAATCTGCTCGCTTCCGGCGCAGTCATCTGGGTTTCAACGTGACCGATCCGGAACTCCTTCGGGAAGAGCAAGAGTGGGCGCTTCGCTGAAGCCGATGCCCATGGGCCGGCCCGCGCGGCCGGCCCATGAGTCGCGCCGGCCTACACCTTCTTTTCCTTCCACTTCCCGCGCCGAAACAGGATCATCCCGAACACGGCGGAAAGCGAGTAGGCTATCGCGATCGCCAGGTACACGCCGTGGTGTCCGAGCTCCGTGCGGGTGGCGAGCCACCAGGCCAACGGGATCTGGATCAGCCAGAACGCGACGAAGTTCACCCAGGTGGGAGTCACCGTGTCGCCGGCGCCGTTGAACGCCTGCAGCACCACCATGCCCCATGCGTAGAAGACGTACCCGTAGCTGATGATCCTGAGAGCGGCCGTCCCGACGGCCAGCGTCTCGGGGTCCTTTGTGAAGACGCCCACGATTCCTTCCGCGAACAGCACGAAGAGCACCGTGATTACGGTCATGAACGCCATGTTCCACAGACCGGTGATCCATACAGATTTCTCGGCCCGGTCCGGCTTGCCGGCTCCCAGGTTCTGTCCCACCAGGGTGGCCGCCGCGTTGGCCACGCCCCAGGCGGGAAGAATGATGAAGATCACCACCCGGATCGCGATCACGTATCCGGCCAGCACGACGCTGCCGAAGGTGGCCAGGATGCGGATGAGGCCCACGTAACTGGCCGTGGCGATGAACATCTGCCCGATCCCACCGGCCGAAACGCGGAGGATCTTGCCGATCAGGGCGAAGTCCACGGGCAGATCTTCCCGCCTGACCTGCAAGCGCTTGCCGCGGGAGAGTCCCCACAGCTGGTAGACCACGCCGGTGCTGCGGCCGATCGTGGTGGCGACGGCCGCGCCCATCAGTCCGAGCTCGGGAAACGGACCGATCCCCAGGATCAGCAAGGGATCCAGCACCACGTTGATTCCGTTGGCCAGCCAGATGGATCGCATCGCCATCGCGGCGTCACCCGCCCCGCGGTAGATGGCGTTGTTGATGAACAGGAGCATGATGGAGATCATGCTCGCGTACAGCAGACGGGTGTAAGGCGTGCCCGTGGCAACCGTCGCCTCGTCCGCGCCCATGAGGCGCAGGATGTCCGGGGCCCAGATCGCGCCGATCGCGCCGAAGACCACGGACAGGGCGACGGCGATGTAGATGGCCTGCACGGCCGTACGCGCCGCCGCGCGCTTGTCCTTCTCCCCGAACCGCCGGGCGACCACGGCCGTCGTGGCCATCGCCAGCCCCACGGCGATGGCGTAGATGATCTCGAGGACGGACTCGGTGAGGCCGACGGCGGCGAGGGCCTCGGACCCAAGGCGGGCCACGAAGAAGGCGTCTACGACGGCAAACAGCGACTCGCCCGCCATCTCCAGCACCATGGGGATGGCCAGGAGGCCGACGGCCCGATTCAGGCTGCCCTCGGTGAAGTCCTCCTCGGAGCCGTGTACCGCTTCCCGGACGGACGCCCAGACGCCCTTCCTGCCGCGCGGTGTGGCTCTTCCTCCGTGCTCCTCGTCGACCATTCTTCTCTCGATGCAAAGCGGGTCGCCCCGCACCATGCGAAGCGACCCGCCGCCTTCCTGCCGTATCGCGCGATCAGGCGCCGCGCGCTACTTCCTCAGGGAAGGGCTGCCACCCACGCGCCGTTCTCCAACCACGTCTGACGCAGGGCTTCCAGGATCCCCGTTCCCTCGAGCGCGACGAAGTAGTTGCGCACCAGGTTCTGCAGCTGCGGGTCGTTCGCCGGAACCGCGATCCCGATGGGCTCCAGCGTCAGGGGCTGGTTCAGCGTCGCGAAGCCCTCGTTCGGGTAACGCATGACCGTGAGCAGGCAGATCGGCATGTCCGCCACCAGGGCGCCGGCCTCGTTGGCCCGCAGCATCTCGATGGCCGCGTCATACGAAGCGACCGTCGTGAGCTGCGCCTCGGGGAGAAACGTGTTGACGAACGTCTCGCTGGTCGAGTTGGCGAGCGTGACGAGCCGGATGTCGGACTCGTTGAGGTCCTCGGCTTCGTCCGCCGCAGCGAGCGCCGCCGAGGTGGTGAGGATCGACTTGCCCGAGATCGCGTACGGGCCGACGAACGACACGCTCCGCGAACGGTTGGCCGTGATCGTCATGCCGGACATCACCAGGTCGACGTCGCCGCTCTCGAGCGCCGGAATGAGGTCGGCGAACGGAATCTCGACGATCTGCAGCTCCACCTTCATGGCGGCGGCGAGAGCGTTCGCCAGGTCCACCTCGAGGCCCATCAGGGCGCCGTCGCGGGCCTTCATGTTGAACGGGGGCTGGTTGCCGGACATGCCGACACGCAGCGTCGAAGTCTCGACGATGCGATCGAGAACCGGGCTGTCCTGGGCCGTCGCGTCGGACGGGAGGGCGGAGGCCGAGACCGTCACGAGCGCGGCAAAAAGGGATACGCGAATCCAACGTTTCAGCATTCTGACTTCTCTCTTCTGGAGTCTGTGGAGCAACTGTCGGTGTGCCGTCCCACTCAGGGGCCGGGCGGGCAATAGGCCGGGACGGCCTCCGGGTGTCAAGCGCCGGGCGGCTTCTACTCGAACCCCACTCGTGGAAGCGTACGAAAGAGCCCCACCGCGGCGAGGGCGGAGATGCCGAGGAACAGCGCCCCGAGACCGGCCCGTCCATACAGGGCGTAGCCCGTGCCGAACAGGGCCGCATAGACCACCGCGCATCCGAGCACCCAGCACGTGAGAGCCGCGGAAACGCTTCCGCTCGCTGGGGCGTCTCCGACCCGGACGACCCGGGCCCAGCCGCGGCCGAACGGACGGATCCGGTCGTAGAACCCCTGCAGGGTCTCCGTGTCGGTGGGCGCGGTCGCGAAGGTGACGCCGAG